>Ga0315548_1000328_pt1 | contig 44407 bp, 41 predicted proteins | sample SalMarSW160110MG_2_FD_202540 | JGI IMG/M metagenome (GOLD analysis project Ga0315548, IMG submission 202540) | Salt marsh sediment microbial communities from the Plum Island Ecosystem LTER, Massachusetts, United States - Salt Marsh Sediment SW1601-110 ... | reverse complement strand
TTTCTTTAAGCCTTTTTTAAAATTATCTATTTCATTTTTATCTATATAATAAGATTTTAGAGTATCTTTGTTCATTTTGTCTCTAAACGCGACAGTAAACTTATCGCTATGCAGATCTACTCCAATATACGCCATAATAACTCCTCCTTTTTTAAGTCTTTTTCCTTGACTAAATCCACACAGCATATTAAATTTGCTATGCGGTTATTCGGGTTGGCTGCCGTACTTTTTGTATGGCAGCTCCCATTTTATATCTTCAGGAGGTGGTTGTTAAACGTGAAACGGGCTTAGTGTATAACCTACACTTTCCCAACAAAGCCACAACCACCTTCTGGAACTTAGTCAAGCTATCAGAAGGATATCTCCACCCCCTGAAGAATCAAGACTTTTTCTCATTATAAACGTGATAATTGGTCTTTTCGTGTGTTCTTTTAAAAAACGAATTCAATAGGGTGGTGGGATTTAGTGTATTTAGTGTGTTTCGTGGTTTAAAAAAAATTTGGGCGGTAAAATTTCCAAACTTGACAGACCAATCCAGTGATGTATTATTCAAATATGAAGATACTGAATTTATTGATTATCGCATCTCTCGTGGTGCTTATAATTAAATCTCTTATAGTTACATTAAGAGATATGGAAGGAAGGAAGAAGATGGTAATGAACGGAATAATTATTCTGTTTCTATCCGTTCTTATTTTATCCTCGCTTTTGACTTATTCTCCCAGAGGTGATTTGACTGATAATTTCGGAGGAGTTGTAGGTGCCGTAATCGCAAGAAGCCTGTTCGAAATTTTTGGAATTCTTTCTTATTTTCTGCCGATAATCTTTGTTATCGCTGCCGTTGCTCTCTTTTTGGATAAAGTTAAGTATGTTTTTTATCGAATAGGCGGTTTATTTCTCTGGATATTTTTTATAACTATTATGATTGTATCGATAAATCCGGTGCTCCCTAACGAAAAAAAAGGAGAAATCGGAACTTTAATAGGTTCTTTTCTTTTATCAAAATTAAGCCTTGGTGGGAGTATTACTTTAATTTCTTTTTTTGCGTTGTTGATTCTTTATATTTACCTGCAACCTTCCACGAAGAAGATTAATATCAAACCTATTATCAGTAAGCTTAAAAGTTTCTTACCTGAGAGAAAAGAAAGGATTGCTCATGCGAAGGCCGAAGATAGAGGTATAAAGAAATTCATAAAGAGAGAAAAAAGCCAAACAATACCAATAAAGAAGAAAATAAAAGAAAAACCCGGAAAGCCGGATTCTTATCAAGAAAATTCCGATGAATTCAGCAAAAAATTTCTGAATGCCCTTACAGACCCTGTTCCGGTAGAATGGATGTCGACAGAAACGGTAAACAATTATAAAAGTATAATAGAAGGCAAATTGGAAAGTTTTGGAATAACCGGAAGTATAACGGGAGTGTTGAGAGGGCCGGTTGTGAGTCGTTTCGAATTCAAACCCGACCTGGGTATAAAGTTGTCAAAGATATCGAATCTCGCAAACGATCTGGCGCTGGCGCTCCACGCCGAAAAAATAAGAATTATCGCTCCTATACCCGGAAAAGGGGTTGTGGGAATCGAAGTGCCTAACAAAAACAGGGAAACCGTATTTTTAAAAGACCTTATAGCGAACGAAGCTTTTCGTAATAATAGCTCTATTACTTATGTCCCAATCGGAAAAAATATAACCGGTAATCCTTTTTACTATTCCATTTCTCTTATGCCTCATATTCTTATTGCGGGAGCTACCGGTTCGGGAAAATCTGTTTTTATAAACTCAATAATAACTTCTCTGTTATACAGGGCGACACCTAGTGAAATACGTTTTATAATGATAGATCCGAAAAGAATAGAACTCTCTGTTTACAACGGTATACCGCATCTAATTAGAAGTGTTATAAACGATCAATCGACAGCATTACAGTATTTACTTAAGAGTCTTGAGTGTATGGAACAGAGATATAAGGAATTTGCTCGAGTTGGCGTGCGTAATATTCAGGGATACAACAGTAAAATAAAAGATAAAAAACCCTATATTTTTATAATTGTCGATGAACTCGCAGATTTGATGATGCGAAGTGGTAAAGATGTAGAAAATGCTGTAATAAGGCTTGCCCAGATGAGTAGGGCAGTAGGGATACATCTAATATTGGCTACCCAGAGACCGTCGGTGGATGTAATAACGGGGTTGATAAAAGCTAATTTTCCCGCGAGGGTTGCTTTCCAGGTCGCTTCCGGTCACGATTCTAAAACCATTCTGGACTCGAGAGGTGCGGAAAAACTTCTGGGTAACGGGGATATGCTTTTCATTCCGCCGGATGAAGGTATTGCTAAGAGATTACACGGACCCTACATAACCGTTGAAGAAGCGAGAAGGATTGTCTCAATTATAGGGCTTGCTCATTTAAGGAACTTACTAAAAAATCAGTTTGAAAATCCTGATAAAATATGCGCATTGGCGGAAGAAGAAGATGTGCTCGATGCTCTTGCGGATAGAACGCTGCCCGGAGCAGCTGAGAGAATAGAGCAGTTCAGCAAATTACTCGATATTCGCTTCGGTATAGATGAAAATGAGTTCACGGAATTTGTAGATAAGCTGGATTATTATCCTCCTACGGAAGAGATTGAAGAATTTCTTGCACTGGAGGAGGGTCCTGAAGAAGTAGGTGAGCTTGACGAACTTTATAATGAAGCAAAAGAAATTATAATAGATCAGCAGACCGCTTCAGTATCACTTCTGCAGCGTAAGCTAAAAATTGGTTATGCGCGCGCAGGAAGGTTAATAGACCAGTTAGAGAAAACAGGCGTTGTTGGGAAATTTAAAGGGTCAAAGCCGAGGGAAGTTTTAGTAAAGAGGGAGAGGTAGAATGATATTCCTATTTATTTTACTTTCTTCGATATTAACGGAAGTCTCAGAAAATCTAAAAGAAGTGAAATCACTTGAGTGTGAATTTACCGAACTTCTTCTTTTCGAAGGAGATACCTTAATTTTCGGCGGCAGGGTGTATGCTGAAAGAAACAGAGCGAGAATAGATGTTTATAATCCCGAAAGAGAAGTTATGATTTTTAAAGGAGATTCTGTTTTTATCTGGAGAGAGAAAACGGGTCAGGTTTATCGCAGACAAACTCCTATGGTTTTCTACAATGTTTTGTTTTCTCCCGCGGTTAATTACAAAGTAGATTCGACCAGTTCTAACTGGGTCCATCTTTCCTCTTTAAAGGATGAAAACAATTATCCTGTATCTGTCCGGTTTAATAAAAATTTTCTGCCGGAGAAAATGAATTTTGTTCAAGGTACAGGTATGGGTATGTTTACTTTCAGTTCGTATAAATTTAATAGGACTTATCCTGAAGATTTCTTTTCTTTAGATTATACTCCGAGTGGGATGGATCAAAGCGGGAAATAATGGTTAGTACACATACAGATAAGCTTTTATTTCTGAAGAACATTTCCGTAGAAGCAGGCAAAATACTCATGAAATTTTTTCGGGGAAATTTTGATATTGAAAATAAGGAAGGAAGTGAACTTTTGACAACTGCCGATAGGGAATCGGAAGAATTAATTATTTCCGAGTTAAGAAAAGAATATCCTGAAATAGAAATAATAGCAGAGGAAACAAAGCCGGGTAACTGGCAAGAAAAAGAAGCCTTTATTGTTGACCCTCTGGATGGAACAAATAATTTTTCTTTCGGAATTCCGATGTTTTGTGTTTCTATTGCATACCAGCTGGACGGAGATTTGAAAATAGGGGTTATTTATGATCCATTACATGAGGAATTGTTTTATGCGGAAAAAGGAAAGAATGCTTTTTTAAATGAGTCTCTTATTACTGTTTCAAAAAGAAAGAAACTAAGCGATTCGATTATTGCAACCGGGTTCCCTTACATAAAAGAGAGAGAAGAAGATTCTAATATACATGAGTTTTCTGCTATTCTTATGAGATCGAGAGGAGTCCGGCGTATGGGTTCCGCGGCGCTAGATCTTTGTTATGTTGCCTGTGGCCGTTTTGATGGTTACTGGGAACAACATCTTAAAATATGGGATATCTCAGCCGGCGGATTAATTGTGAAGGAGGCGGGAGGTAAAGTTACTAATTTTTCCGGAGACAAGTGGGATCATAAATCTGGTAACGTCATCGCGTCGAACGGAATCATTCATTCTGAGATGAAGGAAATAATAAATAAATTATGAGCAGACCCTCATGGCATGAGTATTTCATGCAAATAACAGAGCTTGTAAGTACCAGAGCGACCTGCCTCAGGAGAAAAGTCGGGGCTGTTATTGTGAGGGATAGGCGCATATTAACTACCGGATACAACGGACCACCTGAAAATATAGTGCATTGCGAAGAAAGGGGTGGATGTCTTCGGGATGAGCTCAATATTCCTTCCGGACAGAGAATGGAACTATCAAGAGCGATACACGCCGAGCAAAATGCCATAGTTCAGGCAGCTAAAATGGGGATTTCTATCCAGGACTCTACTCTCTATGTTACTACCCATCCGTGTTTTACCTGTGCTAAGATGTTGATAAATGCCGGGGTAAGAGAAATTATTTACAAAGATGGTTATCCGGATGAATTCGCAAAGGAAATATTCGAGGAAGCAGGAGTTAAAGTTATTAAGTTTGAGGAACTTATAAAAGAAAAAAAAGAAAGGAACAACGAATAACACTAATAGCACAAATAAAAACAAAATATTTTTTTATATTAATGAAATGATTTTTTTTAATCCATTCGTGAAATTTGTGCAATTTGTTGTTAATAATTTGATTGGAATGGTAGGCGGTTGGGTTGTTGGGAGTTTAAGAGAAAAGGTCCTTTTAATCTGTGTTCATCTGCGTCCTGTAATTAGGCTGGGGTTCAGTGGGCTTTGTCTTTTAATGGTTTGCAGTTTAAGTCTCCGTTCCCAGGATTTCGAGGAACTCTCGTACGGTAAATTCATAGATGTAGATGTGAAAATAAGAACTTTTCTCGGAGATTTCTCCAGGAATTATTACGGTAACCAGGCTCCTTCAAAGCTCGATATTTTGTGGAAAAAATTTCTCGGCAGCGGGAACACAGTTGTTTCTCGAGAAGAAGGAGAAACAAAATGGTCAGGGTGCGGATGGACCGGGCAGCCCCTCTTAGTAGAAGAAGACGGCGAATACTATTTAATACAGGGAGCTTATGACCATAATTTAAAGAAAATCGACGCGAATACAGGTGAAACCATCTGGGAATATGAATATGATGATGTTCTTAAAGGCACAGGCACAATTTGGTCGAACAAGTATGCAGGGAACTTCGGTAAGAGCCTTATAGTACTTCAGGGCAGCAGAAGAGGTGTAAAAAATTCTCTTTACTCCGATAAAATTCCGAGTTACAGAGCAATCTCTTATTTCTACGGTATTGAGTATTGGAGGTTAGATGTAAAAAGAACTGCGAGTTACAGCAGAGATGTGGATGCTTCTGCTCTTATTCTACATGATACCGTTTACATTGGTTTGGAGAATGCAATCTTTACGGTGTTAAATCCAAATCCGGATAGCACCATAAAGAAAGATGGTATGGTTCAGCCTAAAATATATCAGGAATTGAATCTTTATGACAGCAAAGATATTGCAAAACACAGGGGAAATCTGGTAACCGAATCCTCGCCATGTATTTTAAACGGCCGTATTTACATAACCGCTGGTTCCGGACATGTTTACGGTTACAATCTTGACACTAAGAAAATCGATTGGAATTTTTACATAGGTTCGGATATGGATGGCTCTCCCGTTGCTACCGAAGATAGCTGTATACTTGTTACTGTTGAAAAACAGTATATAGAAGGTAGGGGAGGCGTATTCAAGCTGGATCCTTCAAGGAGAGAATCCGAAGCGGTTGTGTGGTATTTTCCAACGGGTAACGCCACATTGGCGGAATGGCAAGGAGGGGTTATAGGTTCTGCCGGTGTAAATGATAGAACAAGGCTCAAAGGGTATCCTTACCTTGCCGCATTTTCGGCAATCGATGGATACCTGTATGTTGTCAATCATAAGGAAATAGACGAAGCAAAGGGAAAAGTCTACGGTCCGGACAACAAGACAACTTATCCTACGCCGAAGCTCGTATTTAAGAAAAGAATAGGCGGCTCGATTTCTACGCCAATTATTGTCGGTAATAAACTAATTGCTGCAGGATATGGTGGAATATATCTCTTTGAATTTGATGAAAAGGGTAATTTTGAGTTACTCGACAATAAATACCCCGGAGTATTCGAGGCAACACCTATTGCATGGGACGGTAAGATTTACGTTGGTTCAAGAAACGGATATCTGTACTGTTTTGGGGAAAAAGAAGACACCATCTCATCCCCCAAAAAGATTTCTGAACCACAGAGAACACAGAGCAACACAGAGAAAAAATGAATTGTTGTTTAAAAAGCAACCCACAACACCGAATTAATCTCACACAAAGACGCAGAGAACACAAAGTTTTTTTGTTTCTTTTCCTATTCAACCATTCAACTATTTATCAATTTAACTATTTTTCTAAACCATGGACTAAGAAAAATTAACTAGGGGGTTATTATGCTAATTGAAAAACTTTTAGATAATTTAGATATACCTACGATTGTTGTACTTGCTGTATTTGGAGTGTTATTAATTGCATATCTCGTTGTGAAAATTTCCGGCATGGTACTTAGCAAGAAACTTAAACCTCTTGCTGAAATGCTTAATGCCGAGATAAAGTCTTCTTTTCTGGGAGGCACTTATATTAATGTATTGAATTACGGTCCGGAGATGCATTTAAAGTTAACCCTCGGAGGGAAAGATTCTCCCGCGTTTCTGTTTCTGGAATTGCACAATCCCGTAGGTTTTAAATTTAAAATTGTTAAGAAGCAGGCTTTAAATCAGATGTTTTCTCTATGGGGAAAAGAAGTTGAACTTGGAGAACCATCTATCGAAGAAGAGTATCTGATTCGTTCAGATAAACCGTATGAGGCAAGTCCTTATTTGGTGGATTACAAGAGGATCGAAGCGATTAAATATTTTTTTGAGAATGGTTTCAATAAAATAGAAGCAAACGCGAAAGGTATTTATACAAGCAAAATGAATTACACCGAAGAAGATCTGGCGCTTGGAAAAGTTCAAGCCTACCTAGATAATTTAAATAGTTTTTCTCGAATGTAGCCTTGCCCTCAAACCCGAGTTTGAACCACAGAGACCATAGAGAAAAAAGAACTCACAGAGCACACAGAGAAAAAATATATTTTGTTTTTTCAAAATCCACCACTCCACCAGTTTTTACATGCAGGATACGTGGAAATTATAGTTTTTGTTTTTTAAGCTAAAAGCCGAGGCTGTGACAAAAGTCCAAAATTAACGAATTTGCAAAAAATAAGTTTTTGAAAAGCAATAACTTAATTTTCTGCGATTTGCAAAAAAGGGGGTTTTGGCACAGCCTCAGCCAAGGGCGAAAAGCTAAAATCTTTTTTTAAGCGGGTTTTACCTCTGGAGCAATAAATCCCTGCGGGGGATTAGCTTCAATAATTTCCCCGAATTTTTCTTCGTATTTCTTCACGTTGTCTTGTAGAGCATTGATTATACGTTTCATATGCCCGGGGCTTGTAATAACCCTGGCTGTGACAGTTCCTGCCGGTGGAGATGCCATTATAAAATCCATAACGAATTCCTCTTTTGTATGTAAAACAATCATGTGATTAGCGTATGAGCCACCCATTATTTTTTCCGGAAATCTTACCTTAATTTCTTGTTTATTTTCTTTCATAAATTACCTCGCTTTTTTTAAGTATATATATAGTGAAAAATTAGTCAAGTACGGTGCAGAGCACCGGGTCGTGCGTCTTGCGTCGTGAGTCTTGGGTCAAAACAAAAAAAATAAAAATATTCGTGTCATTCGCGCAATTCGTTGTTTCTCGTATTTTTTTAGGGAGGTGGTGGATTTAAGCGGCAAAATATATTTCTTTTATTCGTGTTTTGCGGTGTAAATCTGTGGCTGATTATGAATTGGGGGGTGGGGTCCCCCTTGACTACTTAGCCTTTTCACGTTAATATTATATATGTCACTTACGAAGAGATCGATATTATTTAATTTACGAAAAATAGGAATAAGTTATTTCACTATCACCGATATGTGTGATTTGTTCGGTATTTCCCATAATTATGCATCTCAGATGGCATACCAGCTTAAAATGGAAGAAGAGATAGAAGAAATTGAAAAAGGTAAATATACTTTGCCTGAGGGGTCTGAATATCCTTTTCTAATTGCCTCGAAAACCGTACAGCCTTCTTACATTTCATTTAAAACCGCTTTATCTGTTTATAGGACAAAGAAGGTCCCTGATGCTGAATGTTATTACGTGGCTACTCCGAAACGTAAAAGACCTATTGTGTTTAAGAAATACAATTTTAAATATATTACCCTTAAACCATATAAATTCTTCGGATTTTGTCAGTTGAACGTAAATGGAAACGAAGTTGCAATGGCAGAACTCGAAAAGGCAATTGTGGATTGTCTGGAAGAAACAGAATATGGTCCGGATTTAATTAATCTTAAAGACATTCTAAAAGATTTTCTCGATGTTATTTCAATAAAAAAACTTATAAAGTATGCTATTAGGTGCCATAATAAAAGTTTGTTGGCACGCCTGGGCTATTTACTCGAAACACTTGATGTTGAAGTTCCTATAAAAGGAGAATATCTTCCTAAAGATTATGTGAAATTTGATCCGTCCGGCGAAAGACAGGGAAAATGGATCGCCAGATGGAATATTATCGATAACCTGTAATTCTCACACAGAGACACAGAGAACACAGAGTAACAACAAAAAAATATTTTGTTTGTTTAAAACCACCCCCCACCAAGAATACGAGAAACAACAAATAGCACGAATAACACGAATATTTTTATTTTTTTTGTTTTGACCCAAGACTCACGACGCGCGACATACGACTCAGTTGATATTCCTATTTACTTCTTTAGCCAGTTTCTTTACTCTTACCATTTCTTTTCCTTTCTTCTTATAATGGTAATACACGGTGTTATTGGTAAAAAGAGGATCCGGTAAATTTTCTTCCATTTTTGTTCCCGGTATAGGGGAAAATTCCGCAAGAGATATTTTTACTCCAATTTTTGCAACGTAAAGAATTGATTGTTCTACAGATTGAAAACTCATACCAGGCATTCCCGCGAGAAGATAGGTAAAAATATCTTTATTCTTATATCCTGCTGCTTTTAAACTTTCTACCGCTTCCCGGAATTCACTGTTTGAAGTTTTCATATAAAGTTTTCTCTGTGAATTCTCATCGGATGTTTCAAGCGAAACCCTTGGTTCTTTAAATCCTGCCTGGAACATCATTTTCGCGACATCTTTAGAGATAAAACGCGAATGCAGACCATTCGGGGTAAAAAAGGAAACATTCATTTTCTTTGCTAATATCTTTTTACATAGATTTATAAATCTTTCTTGTGGAATTAAAAGAGCATCATCGTAAAAGGCAAATTTCTTTATCCCTTTTTTGTATAAATAGCTAATTTCCTCTACAATTTGTTCTTCCTCTTTATCTGTTTTGTTCGAACAAAGGGAGGAAGAAGCGCAGTATGGACAGTCAAAAGGACACCCGAGAGACGTACACAAACAGGCGTAACTCGTATTAGAATAATGTGAGTAATCAGGAGGAGAGAAGTCTCTAAAATGCGCAGGTATCGTGAAATTTAATTCTTTTATGTATTTTTCTTTTCGCGAGTATATTTTATTAAAACCAATGTTACTGGCATGCTCCGGCAAAAGAGATGCATATATTCCGCCGAGGAGCAAAACGCAGTTTAGTCCAAGTTCTTTTATAATTTCTTTTATCTCGATTAATCCGGGATACCAGTATGTCATGCTGCAACCAAGCATTACAACTTCAGGCTCAAAATCCTTAATTCTTCTTTTAATAATATCGGCAGGTAACCCATATCGCTTAAATTTACCGGGAATATCTTTCAATATTTCAGGTTTTTTAATTTTTTGATATTTAATTTTACCCCTGCCAAAAACGTCACTTTCCAGGTTTTCAAAGTAAGAATCAAACCGGTTAACAGTATCCAGCAAACAAATCTTATGGCCTTTTTCTTTTAACATGCCGGAGAGATATAAAAGCCCAAGAGGCTTCATCCAGAAGTCATAAACTGCAAAATCATATATGGGTGGATTTATAAGTAAAATCCTCATAAATAAAAAATGTAGTTGGTGTGTGGGTCGGTTAGTCCGTTGGTCGGTTTTTTTAACTCACCAACACACTTACACACTAACTCACCAACAAATTTTAACATATTTTTCCATTTCAGGGGTCTTGCTATGCGGTTAATAAGAACCAAATTTTATTAGAGTGATATTATTACTTATTTTTCTGTAAAAAGTTACTCCTTCCAATCGTCCAACCTTCCATTCTTGAAATGCAAATATTTATAAGATTGTCCCTGTGTATCGACACCATATAACCACTTTTCAACAGATCCCCATGAACCGTCTCTTTTATCTATTTGATCGGGCCTTCCCCAGCTGAATAAGGCTTGTTCGGTAGTCATACCCTTGAAAACTTCGCCATTTATAATTTTGTCTATTACTATGTCAGGATATAAATAATACTCCCTTAAGTATCTTCGTTTTGCCTCATCCGATAACCCCGAATATTCTGAAGCTCCGTACCTCTCAGGTACGCTAAAGCCGACCTGTCTGAGGTTGCCTGATTCACACGAAACAAATAAAATCGTTAAACATAAAATTAATATTTTATTATATAAGCTCATTAAAAACTCCTTGTCTTTATATGAAACTATAGGTTAATTAAACGTTTGTCAAGGGTAATTCAGATTCTTCTAATCTGAATTGAGTGGCGAGTCATACGCTATGAGTTCTGAGTCAATCATTAGGGTTTGGGATTTGGAGAAAATAGTCAATAGTCACTGTTACGAGTCGTGAGTCATGTATCTTGCGGGCGTGTTGCCCAAAACCAATAGAATAAAATAACACAGTTCACATTGTTATTGCGAACTCTTCTCCACGCCTTTCCACCGTGACGCAATCTCCACGTATAGCTTGCACTTAAGCCCTTTAATTTTATCACAAGAGATTACTTCGCGAAAGTCGAGCAAGAGGACAAATTCGCAAAGACATTACTTTGGATAGCGAAAAGCCTTTCGGCAACACGCCCTTGCGTCTTGAGTCAAAAAAAATAAAAATATTAAAACCATTTGTGTAATTTGTGCTATTTGTTGTTTCTCTTAGTTTTGGTGGGGTGAGAGTTTTAAACAAATAAGATATAATTTTTTGTTGTTACTCTGTGTTCTCTGTGTGAGAATAATTTTCACGGTGTGGTTGGGTACCCCTATTGACAAATGCTTTTTGTCCCTGTATCTTTAATCGTGTTTGAAGATATTAGGCCACCACGTATATTAATTACAGGAGCAGAAGGCCAACTTGGTTCAGAACTGGCTGAGATGTTGGCCGGAGAATATGAAGTTATCGCTGTAGATAAGAAGGACTTTGATATTTCTGAATTCAAAGCGGTAAATAATTTCATAACAAATTCAAGGCCGAATGTTGTAATCCATTCTGCAGCTTTTACTGATGTTGACAGATGTGAGAAAGAAAAAACAAAAGCATTTAAAGTCAATGCGATTGGAACAAGAAATCTCTCTATAGCAGCGCAAAAAGTAGACGCAAAGTTTTTTTATATAAGTACCGATTATGTTTTTGACGGTGAGAAAGAGGGAGAATATTATGAATTTGAATCTCCAAATCCAAAAACTATTTATGGGATGTCGAAGCTTCTTGGAGAAAATTTTGTAAAAGAACAATTAAATAAATTTTTTATATTTAGGATAGCTTGGCTTTATGGTAAGAATGGAAAGAATTTTGCAACTAAGATGATCGATTTATCCAAAAAGAAAAAGGAAATCCAAGTGGTTGGCGATCAAATTGGGTCTCCTACTTGGACTTTCAATGTGGTAGAGCAAATCAGAAAATTGATGCCAACAGATTTTTATGGAACCTATCATTGTACATCTCAGGGTTCCTGCTCGTGGTTTGAATTTGCTGTTGAGATTTTTAAAGAAATTGGTTATGAACCAGAGGGCAAAAATAAAAGTTTTTTAACTTTAAATTTAAAAACAAAAAGTTTAGTGCCGGGAACAAGAAAATCTTTTAAACTTAGGAAAGTTATAAGCAGTGAATTTAAGACACTGGCAAGGAGGCCTAAAAATTCGGTTCTCAAGAATTATATGCTTAAAATACAAAACCTTGATATAATGCCGCATTGGAAGGAAGCTCTAAGCTCTTTTATGGATTCTTTAAAAACTTAGGAGAATATCGAATGAATTTTGAATTTAAGAGACTTGCAATTCCTGAAGTGATTCTCATAACTCCCGGGATTTTTACCGACGAAAGAGGCTTTTTCATGGAGGCCTATAAAAAATCAGTCTTTGAAAAAGCCGGGATCAAGGAAAATTTTATACAGGACAATCATTCAAAATCGAGAAAAAACGTGCTTAGAGGGCTACATTATCAGCTACCTCCCATGAGTCAATCAAAACTTGTAAGGTGTATAAGGGGGGAAGTATTTGATGTGGCTGTAGATATACGAAAAGGTTCTCCTTATTTCGGAGCATGGGTTGGAGAGTATCTGAATGAGGATGACAAGAGAATGATTTTTATTCCTTCGGGTTTTGCCCATGGTTATCTCGTTTTGAGCGAAGAAGCGGAGATTGTTTATAAGGTTGATAAGGAATACTCGAAAGATCATGAAAGAGGTATTTTCTGGAAAGATCCGGAAGTAGGCATAGATTGGCCTCTTTCAGTTTCCCCTATTTTATCGGAAAAAGATAAGAAACTTCCGTTACTCGCAGATGCGGGAGACGATTTTAGATATAAACATGAATAAGGTTAAAAATCCCGGCCTCAAAGTTTTGCTGATTACCGGCGGAGCCGGTTTCATCGGAAGTAATTTTATCCGTTACGAGATAGAAAATTATGATAATGTAGTAATTATAAACATTGATAAGCTTACTTATGCGGGTAACCTTGAAAGTTTAAAAGACATAGAGCAAAAATATGGTTTCTCTTCCGAAAATCAAGAACAAAGGTATTTTTTCATTAAAGGAGATATCTGTGATAGAAAACTCGTGGATTCCCTTCTCTCCGGAAAATATTTTAAAGATAGGGGAATCGAGTGGGGGACTCACGACGCACGACTCATGACTCCTGACGCTATTATTAACTTTGCTGCTGAATCTCATGTGGACAGGAGTATACTTAACGCCGGACCTTTTATAGATACAAATATCAAAGGAACGCAAATTTTACTTGAAGCTGCAAGAACTCACTGGCAAATACGTAACTCGAAACCCGAGACTCGAAGCAGGTTTATTCATATCTCTACAGATGAGGTCTACGGTTCGCTCGGGAAAACAGGTAAATTCACAGAAGTTTCTCCTTTATCACCTAATAGTCCTTACTCTGCGAGTAAAGCTGCGGCAGATTTGGTTTGTAGATCATATTACAAAGCGTATTCTCTTCCGGTTATCATTACCAGAAGTTCGAATAATTACGGACCTTATCAATTTCCCGAAAAGTTAATTCCTTTAATGATAAAAAACGCCTTGGAGGGGAAAAAACTGCCTGTTTACGGAAAGGGAGCTAATGTGAGAGATTGGATATATGTCGAAGATAATTGTCGAGCGATTGACCTTGTCTTAAGGAAAGGGAACCTCGGAGAAATTTACAATATTGGGGGAGGCAGTGAGATAGAGAATATAAAAGTAGTAAAACTGATTTGCGATATACTGAAAACAAATTCTAGGACTCAAAACCTGAGCCCCGAGATTGAATACATCGTCGATCCGCGCGGTCAAGCTCATGATTTCAGATACGCCCTCGATTGCTCTAAAATCAAAGAGAGTCTGGATTGGAATTCCACTCTTGGTTTCGAAGAAAGGCTCCGAAAAACGATCGATTGGTATTTAAGCAATCGGAGTTGGGTAAAGAAAGTTATAACGGGTGAATATCAAGAGTATTATAAACAGATATATACCCGGAATTCGTAAAATTGTATACGTAAACGTAAAAACTTCCGTACAATTACACGTTTCTTTACGGGAACTGTTTTCTGATTAAGGGTTTTATATGAAAACTTTAAAAGTTTGCTATCTCAGTAATTATTACGCTAAACGCTTAACGTTTTCAGCCTTTCTGCCCTTTTTGCCTTCCACAATTTCAAACTCAACCTGATCGCCCTCATTGAGCAATTCGGTGCCGTCTGTAAGTGCAGATGCATGGACGAATACATCGTCTTCGCCCTCGACTTCAATAAAGCCGTAGTTTTTCCTCTGACTGAACCATTTTACTTTACCTTCTGGCATTTTTACTAAACCTCCTGCTTTAAATTACTTACTATTCATCTACCTCAAGCAAGCTGTTAAAAAATACAACAAATCTTCGAGGTCGCACCTACCAGGTATCATTTTTAAAAAGTTAACCTGATAGATAAGATTCCCTCTATGTAGAAACTACACAAGGTAGAAGCTACATTACAGATACAATTATACTCAAAATTCCATAATAGTCAACAGGTAATCTTTATTTTTTTGAAAAATTCTAATTTTTGCCACAAAGGTACTAAGACACAAAGAAAAATTAAATTTTGTTTTTTTACTAAGACTTAAGATCTGAAACCTGAAACTTAATATCCCCCTTGACTTTCCCCTTATAAATCAATAAAATACAGCGATGTCAAAACAAGATAAATGTAGAGATTCGAAAAAAGTTTTAGTTACAGGCGGAGCCGGATTTTTAGGCTCCCATCTTTGCGAAAAATTATTGAGAGAGGGTTACGATGTCATCTGCATGGATAATTTTCTAACGGGAAGAATGAAAAATATCGAACATCTTTTAGGGAATCCTAATTTCACCTTTAAGAAACATGACGTTACGACTTACATAGAAGTTAGAGGCAGCCTGGATTATGTTATGCACTTTGCAAGTCCGGCAAGCCCAATAGATTATCATAAACATCCCATTCACACATTAAAAGTAGGTGCTTTAGGAACATATAATTCTCTTGGTCTGGCTAAAGACAAAAAAGCTACATTCTTATTGGCATCTACATCCGAAGTGTATGGCGACCCTGAAGTGAATCCTCAGAGCGAGGAATACTGGGGGCATGTGAACCCTGTGGGTCCGAGAAGTGTTTACGACGAAGCCAAGCGTTATGCGGAAGCGATAACAACTGCTTATCATAATGTACACAAAATTGATGTCAAAATCGTTCGGATATTCAATACTTATGGACCCAGAATGAGAATTAAGGATGGAAGGGCTCTTCCCGCTTTTATGTGTCAGGCATTAAAAAATGAGCCTTTAACCGTTTTTGGAGATGGCTCGCAGACTCGGTCCTTTTGTTACGTAGATGATTTGATAGATGGAATTTACAAATTACTTATGTCTGATATTAACTATCCTGTTAATATAGGGAATCCTAATGAAATCAGCATACTCGATTTCGCTAAAGAAATATTAAGTTTAACGAAAAGCAAGAGTGAAATTGTTTTTAAAGAGTTACCTGTCAATGATCCGAAAGTCCGCAGACCCGATATAAGTAAAGCCAGAAAACTTCTTAACTGGGAACCGAAAGTTACGAGAGAAGAAGGGTTAAAAAAAGTCCTCGAATATTTTAGAAAGGAACTTGGTATATAAAAATAATGAAAGGAATAATCCTGGCCGGCGGGCAGGGGACAAGACTTTATCCAATAACTCAGGTAATAACAAAACAACTTTTGCCTGTGTATGATAAACCGATGATTTATTATCCTCTTTCGGTTTTGATGCTGGCTGGGATTAATAAAATACTAATAATCTCTACTCCGAAAGATTTAAAGCGTTATAGAGATTTGTTCGGAGATGGTTCCCGACTCGGTTTGGAATTGAGTTACGAGGAACAAGCGGAGCCCAACGGAATAGCAGAGGCGTTTATAATAGCGGAAAAGTTTATTGGTGTTGATAGCGTTTGTTTGATATTGGGTGATAATATATTCTATGGACACGGGCTGCCCGAACTATTAAAAAGTGCGGTAAATCAAATTGAAGTAAGGGGGGGTAGTGTAATTTTTGGGTACAGCGTGAGTAATCCCCGAAGATATGGAGTCGTTGAATTTGATAGAAACGGTGGGGTCTTATCTATTGAAGAGAAACCAAAAAACCCAAAGTCCAATTATGCGGTGACAGGGCTATATTTTTATGATAATAATGTAATCGATATAGCGAAATCATTAAATCCATCAGCCAGAGGAGAGTTGGAAATTACGGATGTAAACAATGAATATCTTAAAAGAAAAGAATTGAATGTAGAACTCCTTGGGAGAGGTTTCGCCTGGCTGGATACTGGAACATATGATGATCTGTTGGAAGCGGCGAAATATATAGCTACAATAGAAAGCCGTCAGGGTTTAAAAATTGGCTGTATCGAGGAAATTGCATATAGAAAGAGATTTATTAATAAAAGAGATTTGCTAAAAATCGCTGATAAGTATAATAAAAACAATTACGGAGAATACCTCAAAAAAGTTACAGAAGAATAAAGTGCTTGTGCGATGGTAGTTCTGCTAATTTTATTTATAATTTAGAAAAGATTTTAGTTTAAGGTTTCTTATCATTTTTTTTCCTCCCACTTGCCCCGAAAAGTGATCAAAAAAGATAAAAGTACAATCTTAAGATCCAGGAGGATGTTGTAATTCTTAATGTATAATAGATCATATTTGATTTTATTTTCGAATGGAATATACTTGGGGGCGTAAACCTGTGCGAGACCTGTTAGGCCTGGAGTTATAGAATTACGGATATGAAAATCCGGGATATCCCAGTAGTTCTCATATTTGCTGCCGGACATCTTAGTCTCTTTTGGATGCATTGGGCGGGGACCGACAAAACTCATATGACCTCTTAATATTGAAAGTAATTGTGGAAGTTCGTCAATGGCGGTTTTTCTTATGACATCACCGACTTTTGTTACCCTTTTATCTTTTTCGTGTGCATGAGATGCAGGGCATTCTGTGTGTGCCTTTTTGTCCATTGAACGGAATTTCAAAACTTTGAAGATTTTTCCGTTTTTCCCTACTCTTTCCTGTGTAATAAAAACAGGACCTCCCGATTCCATAATTATAACAATAGAAACCAGAACCCAAATAGGACTGGATATAATCAAAAATGCTCCGGATAAAAGTATATCTAATGTGCGTTTTAGTACTTTGCTTGAATTACCTCCCAATATAATCCCCTTATAATTTGTTTTCTTCTGAGTTTCCCCTTGATGGGAAATATTAAATGGGAAAGCTTTTTCCTTACGATATTAAAGATGATAGTATATTAAGATATTCTTTTGCTTTTTCTTTCCGGGTATATTTGGAGAGGATAAAGTCTCTACCGCTTTCACCTAGATTTTTTCGGAGAATTTCATCTTCTTTTAACTTGGTTACTACATTAGCAAGTTTTTCCGAATCTGCCGGTGGTATATATACGCCGCCTTTTCCTCTTTCCATAACTTCTCTTGCCTGACCATCTACACCTAAAATAACGGGTCTTCCGCATGCCATAAATTCGAGCATTTTAGTTGGAATGACGGTTCTAAATATATTTGCATCTCGGAGGAGTACCGTACAGGCGTCAGAAATATTTATGTATTTTGGAATCATATCCCTTGACTGGAAATCAAGAAATGTTACATTTTTGAGGTTCTTTTCCCTGGAAAGGTTAACCAAATAATCTTTACGTGCTCCCTCTCCCACCATAAGAAAGTGTATGTTATCTTTATCTTTCAGTATATCCGCAGTTTCGAGTATTGTTTCCAGTCCGTGGGCATAGCCGTGAGTTCCAATATAGGAGACCACAAACTTGCCGTCGAGTTTTAATTCTTTTTTAAGGTTTTCAACACCATCGATTGGGCAGAAGTGATCTGTCTCTATTCCGTTTTCATTTACTGATATTTTGTTCGCATTTATTTTCTTTCTTTCGATTAATTCTCTTTTAAATTTTTCAGTTACCACTACGATATGATCAGACTTTGAATAAAGAAAATCAGCTAATTTGTCTATTGCTTTAATAAATAATGATTCTTCGGACCCAATCCCCGATCCGATAAGAGATTCTGGCCATAGATCTCTTATTTCTAATATAAAAGGTTTTCTCTTTACCAAACTTATTAGATAACCGGAAAGTCCAACGAGTAATTGAGGTGATGTGGCAATTATAACATCAAAATCTTTCAAGCGAAGACCTGTTATTAATGCTGAAAAAAAGAAGGATGTATAATTTAGAATTCTTTCCAGAGGCTTGCCGTTAGGGATTGTTAAGAGCCAGGTTCGTACGATTTTACATCCGTTTACACTTTCTACGTGAACTTTCTTTTTTATTTTGTCTCTGTATTCGGGAAATAGTTTACCGGTTGGATGGTTTGGGAATCCAGTCAAAATAGTTACATGATGTCCTTCCTCTGCCCAGTGCTTGCCGACTTCTGCTACTCTCGCAGAAGGTGCACCCATCTCCGGAGGAAAATATTGAGATATGTACAATATTTTCAAATCTAAAATCTCCTTACCTTAAATAGCATCTTTTGTAAAAGAGCTCTTCCTTTCTTCGTGGGACTCATTAAATATTGGTCCCATTTTTTTTTCCATTTTTCAAACACTTCTACCTCTGATATTATATATAAAATTTCTAATTGCGCAAGGTGTAAATTGTGATAAAAAAAACTCGCCAGATTTTGTCTGCCCGAGGTGAGGTCATAAAGGGACCAATAACCGGTATCGAATTTACTCAAATTTAATATCAAGGTATTCACGAATGAATCGAAAGATTTTTTAACCTTTCCGTCTCCGGTTAAAAGATAGTAATCGTAAATACCGAAAAGTGCCCACATGAAACCATTCAAAATGTGAGATGGGGGAGAGACAATGTATTCTTCGATCCAGGGATTAGCGTTTTCATCGATAAAGATAACGCCACCGTCCTTTATCTCTGTTTTAAGAGAAACGAATGCTTTTTCGGCTGTCTTCCGATACTTGTCGTCTCCGGTATGTTTGTAAATACGCGTAAGCAAGGATATTCCCTGTCCCTGAGCAAGACCAGAGTACCAGGGGGCTTTAAGTGTTTCAACATATCGCCAGTCAAATTTGTGCATCCAAACCCATATTCCCTTCGAGTTTAGGGTGAGATTATCAACCAGCCAATCAGCCTGACGTACGGCAATCTCTTCGCTTTTATTTTCGCCTGTTTGCTTAAAAATATTGTAATGGGCCAATCCGTATTGGGATATGGCAATGGGATTATATTGAGCTCCAATATTTCCGCGATAATCGAGAAGCGGAATTCCGTTTCCATCAAATAAGCCTTTGTATTCTGCTTTGTAACGGAAAGGCATATAATACTGTCCCAGTTTGTCGACTGTTGCGTTCTTGTTTATAGCGGGTTTACCGTGCCAGAAACTGAGGTGGCTATTTTTTTTTAGAATATAGCTGTCAATAAACCTTTTATAATGATCGAGGTTCATTAATCGATGAGGATAGGCTTACCGGTTCCGAGTGATTCTTTGATTTTAAAAGTCGTTAAAGTTGTGTAATAAATTGATTCCATGGAAATTGGAGAAGGCCTGCCCTGCTTAATTGAATTCGCAAACTCAATAAATTCATTTTTATGTCCTTTGTCCTGGGATGATCCGAGCATACCTGTTTTAAAATTGTTTATAACTTCAACATGACGGTCACAGAAGACTTCTAAGTATTCCTTTGGGAAGGATTTACTCCCGAGAGAGGTATATAAAAGATTCCCTCTTGAACCATCTTCAAAATCGATTAAAACATTGATATTATCCTCTTTGATTATATTTTTATCTCCTTGGGCTCCGGAGGCATAAATTTTTACAGGTTTTGAATCGGTCAAGAATTGCATCAGGTCTATGAAATGGCAGACTTCCCCTATTATTCTCCCTCCGCCGACTTCGGGATCCTGAATCCAATGGTCTTCAGGAATTCTTCCGGCATTTACGCGATAGAACATCATTAAAGGAGTTTTTCGGTTTTTAAATTTTGTTTTTATTCTTTTTGCATCGGGGGAGAAACGTCGGTTAAATCCGACCATCAACATTGTTGCCGATTTTGCTTTTCCTTCTGAATTAACTTTATTATATATCTTTAATATCTGTTTTAGCTCGGTTTCGTTAAGGCAGAGGGGTTTTTCTACGTGGATGTGCTTACCGGCTTCCAATGATTCGATTACCATCTTAGAATGCAGATTATGGGGAGTGGTAATTACAACCATATCAATAGACTTGTCTTTTAAAATTTCTTTATAGTCACTTGTTGTATATTTACAACCGTACTGTTTTCCTATATAATCGGCGATTCTCCCTTCGGAATCGGCAACTGCATCTAAGGAAGTTTCCTTTAAATTTTTTATCACAGGTATCAATGTACTTCTGGCAAAATTTCCCCCACCAATAATACCTACCGAGATTATATTTTTCTTCTTATCAAATTCTTTTGTTTCTTTGAGTATTATCTTCTTTTCCGTTTTTTCTTCAACATCGTACCGGATGACTACACCGGTGAAGTCTTCATTGTTCGGATTTTTTGTTATGAGTTCGTAAGCTTTCATTGCATTATCTATTTTAAAAGTATGTGTTATCATAGTATTAAGATTTAGTTTATTTTCGGATAATAATCTAATAAATTCTTTCATATTTCTATTTTCAGTCCAGCGAACATAACCGATAGGATAATCCAGACCTTTTTCCTCATAATTTCTATTATATCTTCCCGGTCCATAAGAACGGGATAATTTGAAATCGAGTTCCTTCTCATAAAAAATGTTTCGAGGAATTTCCATACCCGTGAGTCCTACGGAGGAGACTCGTCCTCTTTCTCTGCATATCGAACCCGCAGTTTCGATGGGCCCGCTGCTTTCTGTAGAAGCAGTAATGATAACCGCGTCAACTCCTTTACCATCAGAAAAATTCATTGCGGTTTCCATTAAATTGTCTTTCCCGATAACGATCCCCTCATCAATTCCGTATTTTTTGGTCTCTTCGACTCTTTTCGGATTGACATCTATTCCCAGAACCGGCATTCCGTATGCTTTAAGCAATTGAACAGTGATTTGTCCTAAAAGTCCCAATCCTATAACCGCGACTTTTTCTCCGGGGCTTAACTCACACCTTCTTATACCCTGCATTGCAATAGCGCCCAGAGTGACAAATGAAGCTTCTTTTAAGTTGACGTCTCGAGGGACCTTAACGGCAAGATTCTCCGGAATACAGACTACTTCGGCGTGTGAAGCATATCCTGCGCCGGCACAAGCGACAAAATCGCCCTTCTTGAATTCTTCTTCCCCTTCTCCGGTTTCGATTACTTCTCCGGCACTGCTATATCCGAGAGGTACAGGTTCTCCCAATCTTCTCATTGCCGCTTTATAGGTGGTAATAAGACCGTCGGTTTTAATCTTGTCGAGAATTTGTTTGACAAGTTCGGGCCTTGACTTTGCTTTAGCCATAAGGTTCTTTTTCCCAAATTCGATCATTGTTTTCTCGGTTCCGGCGCTTACCAGGGAAAAATGATTTTTGACCAGTATTTTCCCTTTAGAAAGAGAAGGTACCGGAACATTTTCAACTGTTAACTTACCTGTCTTATAATTTTGAATTACCTGTTTCATCTTTTAATTAACGTTTATTATATGCGTTCATGAGGATTTGTAAAGTCTCTCTCTCTTTTTTTCTTCAGAAATTATTTGCCCTATCTAATCCTTTTAAAGTAAGTTCTTTCCGTAGTTTTTTATTTTTCAAAGTCTTTGTTATCTTTCTTACTGTTTCTTTGGGTTAAATAATAATCTCGCCCCAACAAGAATTTCATAAACAGGGGATTGGTAGTTTTTGTATTAAGAACTTGTGCTTTCCGCTTTCAGTTCTCTTTATTTCCTCTACGTAAGTAAATGTGATTTCCAAAGTTCCGTTAACCGATTTTAATATTTTATTCTTAATTTCTTTTTCATCAATTTTAGTATAATTTTTCGTTTTAATTATTTTTATTTCAATAATGCCTTCTTTCTCCTGAGAAATCTGCAATTTTTCAATTTTCTGAAAAGCTGAGAAATGTAAGGCAAAAATAAGAGAGGTTAAGGGAACTACACCGCCGTCTTTCCTGATAACATATTCTTGATCACGACCTTCTATTCTTTCTAATAATGGATAATCCCGACCGCATTCACATTTTGTTGGAATTCTTTTCCCAATATCGCCGGTTTTATATCTGATAAATGGCATCAAATAATTGTTAAATCCGGTTGCAATAATTTCTCCTTTGCCTTCTTCATCTTCCGAAATTATGTTACCATTTTTATCCACCACTTCTGTAACACCATATTCGGTGTAAATATGATAATTATTACTATATTCACAATTTCCGGCTAATGAGACACATTCACTCTGTCCGTACCAGCTAAATACCCTGCATTGAAAAGCTTTTTCAATTAATTTCCTCTGTTGTATATAAATATTTTCCGAACCACATAGAATAACTTTTATCGAATCTATAGGATCCTCGTTATTGTTTAACATATATTGAGCTAAAAGTGTTATTACTGAAGGATATGCTTGAATGCTTTTCGGCCGGAACTCTCTTATTCTTTCTATGTATTTTTTAATTATTTCTTCTTTCATTTTAAATGAAGATAGAAATAGAGAATTTTCAATCGGATCATAATCACCTAAAATATTATTTACATGGTAACCTTTTAATACAACCGATCTTTCTCTTTTTTCGGGGAAACAGTCAACCCATCCCCACTGTCTATACATAAATGCTAATTCACGAGGCCTTGTTCTACCTTTCTCCCAGTAAAATTCTAAAGGAGTTCCTGTTGACCCTCCTGTATTAAAGAACTGCTTTTTTGATTCGGGATAATTGGTTGCTGTAAGATCTTCAAAATTATCTCTAACTAACTTTTTTGTTAAATACGGTAATTGTGCCAGTTCACTAATACTGTTAATATCTTCTGGTTTCAAATTTCGTTCCTTGAATACTCGATTATAGTAAGGAACATTATTGTAAGCATGCTTTAGTAATTTTTTTAATTCGCTTAATTGCCAATCTCTTAATTCATCTCTCGCCCACCACTGTGATTCTTCTAAAAGATTTTTATATTTTACATAATCTTTTCCGAATCTATATCTTAATGGTATAATGGAATACGCTCCTCCGAAGATACTTTTGAACCAATTTGGGCTTTTCCTATATAAATTTTTATATTTATATATATAATCTTCGATCAATTTAATAGATCCTTTTTGATTCTTTTATTCATAATTTATCTGTGATAGCTCTTATAATCTTAACACCTTGATTTCTTGTCTTTAGCCATAGTGAACGCAGAACATCGGAAGAATCACCTTTCATAACTGGCAGCAACTTGCCTCGACTTTTATTTTCTTTAAAGAATTTAAAGTACTCTTTATCATTTAATTCGAAGGGGGCAGATAGTGCCTTTAGTCTACTTAAATCAGGTTTGTCAATAGGCTTTATTATTAAAGCATGGGTCTCAGGATTATATTCTGTAACAAATAAATCTGCGTGTTTGGGTTTTTCGGAATTGTATTTAATTATCAAACCTGGATTTCTTAACCTATTCTCCCAATCTCGGAAATGGGCATAAAACCTTAACGGCAGATAAAAATTACCAAGACTATAAGCTATCATTCTCCCACGATAATATTCAATACCTTGCATTAGGTGCGGATGGTGCCCGACTACCAGGGTAGCTCCGGCATCAACCAGAGAATGCGCAAGTTTACGATGTGCAGGTAATGGATATTTTTCATATTCATAACCCCAATGACATATCACGCAAACTTCATCATTTCTTTTTCTTAATTTTTTGATGTTTTTTATCATAAAATTTTTCTCTAAAGGTGCAACACCCGGATTATTCATAGTCGCGGGGACCGCATCGGTTGATGTCCAGGCGTACGCTGTAAAAGCCCAATTAATACCATTATGTTTAATCTCTAGCGCTTTGCTTGCTTCTAAAATATTCATACCTGCTCCGAAATGCCGGATCGAATTTTTATCAAGAAATTCTATTAAATTCTCAAAACCCTCGTTACCATAATCTAATATATGATTATTTGCGAGGGAAACTATGTTGATGCCCTGGTTTAATATAAATTCTTTTAGGATTTCAGATGAATAAATATTAATTGGTTTTCTTTGTCTTTTACCTAAAATCGTAGATGATTCAAGGTTACCAATGATGATATTGGTTCTTGTTATCTTTTTAACAGATTGTATCTCTTTTAAAGCGTCCTTATCAAATGGAAAAGCAAAATCTCCGGTAAAAGTGAGCTTCATTCTGAAATGACCCTGGAATTAATGATTTTTGCCATAATAAATTTCTTCTAAGACAGAAAGAGTTTCTTTTGCAGTTTTTTTCCAGGAAAAATCCTTTACTCTTTTAAATCCATCGTTTATTAATTTCTGCCTTAATTTTTGATCTTGTAGCACCATTTTGATTTTCTCGCTTAGTTCCACCGGGTCATTGGGATTAAATAGTATTCCTCCTTCCCCAACTACCTCAGGAATTGCTGTTGAATTGGCAGCAACAATAGGTATACCCGAACTCATCGCTTCGATTAAGGTATGACCAAAAGTTTCTAAAATTGAAGGAAGAACAAAAACCAATGCATTTTTATACAAATAAGGCACATATTTGTATTTTACCTTGCCCGTAAAGACAACTTTATCATACAGTTCAAATTTTTTGACCATTTCTGCGAGTTTCGTGTAATACTCAGGGAATTCTTTCTTCCCCGCTATTATTAGTTTGGGACAGTCCTGTTTTAATTCTTCGTTAAGTCTTTTGTATGCGCGTATTAGAACCTCAAAATTTTTATGCGGATAAATAGTAGATACAGAAAGTATGTACTTACCATAGTTTTTTATTACACTTTCGAACTCTTTATTAATGCTTTTCCTCCTGGCTTTAAAACTCTCACCGTTTATTCCGTGATATATTGTGATAGTTTTTTGAGAAGGTATATTAAATTTTCGGCTTATAACTGTTTTAGACCAATTAGAAACAAAGATCACTTTTTTTGCCTTCAGAGAAAATAATTTAAGTAGAAATTTTAATATCTCTATTTTTATTATAGAAATAAGAGGCCTTTTTATTTTAATATTAGTAAAAGGGTTAGGATTCCTTATAGCAAGAATCGAAGGCACAGGGGTACATAAGACCGTACTGTCGGCAGGAGAGAATAGAAGGTTGAATTTCCCAAAATGTAGTCTAATTGGAAGAATTAATTGTTCATAAAACATCCTGAATAGAAAGTTGTTACCAGGAATAAAAACAGAAATGAGTTTACAGTTCTCTGGTAAGTCTATATCTATATCTAAGTTTTTCTGAACCAGTATATAATATTTGATATCTTTGTTGGAGCGAGCCAACTCGGGAACCAAATTTTCAATGTATGTGATACCCCCTCCTGCTTTATGAGGGAGAACATTAATCAGAACTTTTATTTTCTTCCTCCTTTTTTAATCTTAGGAGAATTGCTATGCCAATCCAGAAAGAAAACGCAAAAGCACTTCCCACCGAGTACATCCAGCTTTCAAATAAACCGGATACCAATCCTCCTATTACCATACCCGTAATACAGTATGTGGTTTTTTCCTTTGTTTTAATGGGCATTAATAAAATGTAAATTAAAGGGGAAAAAAAGAGTAGAAAACCGGGTATCCCCATTTGAACGGCAATTCCAAGAAAAGCATTATGAGCGGTTTTGCCTGTGCTTGCAACAGAAATATTGTAATAATTAAGTAGCATATCTTCTGTTCCGTATCCATATCCTAAAAGGGGTTTTTCCCTGAGCAATAAAATCATTTTGTCCCAATTTTCTGTTCTACCTGAAGAAAGATCCTTTAAAGCTTCCTCGCTCTTGGTCTCCTCGGTACCTAATCGTAAGTAAGAAGAAGTGGAATCGATTACTCTTTCTCCTATTCCTCCTAAAGTTAGAATAAGAACTATAATAATCGCTCCAATTAATGTTACAGGGATTCGGTATTCCTTTTTAGTATTGAAGAAATAAAATAAGGAGCCAAGTAATGCGCCGAGAAGTCCGGAACGTGAGCCGGAAAGGAAAAGAGTCGGAAGCATCACAGCCAGGAAAATTTTCCCAAAAGTGCTTTTTTTATCGATTGCTTTCCATATTAGAAGAGGGCAAAGCATCGCCGAGATCGACCCAATAGTATTAGGATTGTCAAAATAGCCCCTAAATCTGCCTATTAGTAAAAAGGAAGAAAATGAAGAGAGTAATATAATTAAGCTGAAGAAAAAGGGAATGGATGTTGCGTATAAAATTACATTAATAATTTCTTCCGCTTTTTCTTCTGAATCTACCGTGGGGTAAATGACCCAAAATACTGATAGATAGAGCAAAAGGAAAGTCGCAGATCTATTTATGGTTAGGGCTGGATCGATCGAATAGAATGAAGATAAGAACATTGCGATGATTATTATGAAAATGACTTTATCGATCCATTCTATTTTTCTCGGCAGTTTTTTATTTTTGAAAATATGAGATGCGAATACAAAAACAAAAGTCATGTATGGAACCCATCGTAAGATTACCATAGTACTTTTTATTGCTCTAAATTGAGTCGCGGTAAGTGAAAGGAACAGTACGGTGGAGAATATTAGAAAATTTCTGCTTTTAAGCATCACGGAAACGAGTAGAAGAAGTATAATAGCGCTTATTAACTTTACCCCGATGTTAATAGACAGGTGGTACCTGTCGTAATAACCAAAGAGAATAAGAAAAGCCCCTATAAATATTATGCTATTAAGAATTCTTCGCCGATTTTTAATAAGCATTTTCCTGCTTTTCCGTTTGTTTGAAATTGATTAAATTGTTGAAGAAGTTAAGTATCTGTTTGATTTTAAACATTTGTTTTTGTTTGATTGAATACAATTTTCAGTGCTTTCTTGAGATTTTCCTCACAATAAGAATAATCATGTTTTTTTATAATTTCTCTGGATCTCTTTCCCATGCAGGAAAGTTTTTCAGGATTCGACAACATTCTTTTCAGAATCCTGGCAAGCTCTTCATGATTCCCAGATTCGAAGCAAAAACCGTTTTTCCCCTCTTCCAGTAAATCTCCACGTGAGCCCACCTTATCAGAAAGAACAACAGGAAGGCCTGAAGCCATCGCTTCGTTTACAACGACTCCCCAAGGTTCAACATTGGAAGGTAAAACAAAAATATCCGCTATACTATAGTATTTAGGAAGGATTTCAGGTTTGGTGTATCCGGCGAAAAATACATCATCTATTTTGTGCCTCGTTACGAAATCTTCTAATTCTTTTCTCAAAATGCCGTCGCCGGCAAGAAGAAGTAAAGTATTTTTAAACTCTTCTTTTACAATCTTAAATGCTTTTAACAAAGCAAACACTCCTTTAACTTTTATCAATCTACCGCTGAAGAGAATAATTTTTTTATCCGTAGTTCCAAGTTCCCTTTTTATATTATCCTTTTTTTCTCTGTATTTATCGGATTCTTCAATAAAGAACTGAACATTCGGAGTATTTGGAAAGTAAAATATTTTGGCAGGGTCTGCTCCGTAATTTATTAAATACTCTTCCGAGAATTTTCCTGTCGGGAGATACGCAGACGCTTTCCTAATAATAGGTTTAATGAAGATAGATTTTAATAGGTTTTTCCAAAACTTCCTTTTATTCAATAATTGGCTCTCAGAAGTTAATAGGTAAGGGATATTGTTGTATAATGACCATAGAATAGCGATTACCATTGTGAGATGGTTGTATCCACTGATGATTGTAACATCGAATCTTCCGTCTTGTAGTTTTTTCCAAATTGAGGGGTTAATTTTAGATTCTATGTTACTGAAAGGGACTTTTATTATTCTTCCTGGAAGAATTTCGGAAAAGGCTGAGGTTTTACCCAGATTTAATTCCCAATCTCTACTTGGGGCTGAAGCGCTGCAGTAAAAAACTTTTAAATCGACATCAGGCCATTTGGAAATTTGTTCCAGCAGGGGTGTTCTATAGGGAGTGGGAAGAGAAGTTATATAAGCAATTTTCTTCATTTTTTATTAAAATACTCTAATGAAATTATTTTGCATATTCCAAAACCCGGTATGTTTCCTTCGCGATTTGCTCCCAGGAAAATTTACTATCAGCCAATTTATAAGACTCTTCCCCCATTTTTTTCTTCTCGTCCTTACTCTTATTTACGAAGCCATGAATAGCCGTTTCTAAGGCACTAATACTGCCGGGATTTATCAAATACCCATTATTAGAATTAACCATTGTTGATACGGCTCCTATATCAGAAGCGATTATCGGTAATCGGCTTGCCATTGCTTCAAGGATTACAGAGGGCATACCTTCACCAAGGCTTGGTAATATAAAACACTCAACTTTATTATACCAATCTATCAGGTCTTTTTCGCTTGCTCTTCCTAAAAAAGTAATATTAGGATTCATTGCGAGCTTTTCCAGCGAATTTTTTTCTGGTCCGCTGCCGATTATAAATAATTTTGTATCACGGTTTTTATTGAAAACCTTTATTAATAAATCGACACCCTTATTGTAAGAAAGTCTGCCAACGAATAGAAAAGAATTCGGAATTTTATCCGTGTATTTTTTAGAATCTTTAATATATCCCGGATCGACAGCATTAGGTATGGTTCTTATTTTAGAAGACTTTATCTTTGCTTTTTCTACAAGAATAGCGGTCAGTTTTCCTCCTAATGAAATTGTAATGTCGGAATGCTTTCCCATATAGGAAACGATTTTTTTAAAAAGAGAAGAGTATCTGACACGGGTTTGAAACATCTCGAGACCGTGTGGATTAAAAATGCAAGGGAATTTTCTTCGTTTTACGTAATCGAGGAGGCTGTAACCTTCACTATACCCAACATCATATTTTCTCTTTTTTAAGAATTTACTTATATTTCTTGAATATTGAAAAATTTCGAATAAATAATGACCGGGGAAATAGTAAGCCGGTCTCTCGATAAAAAATTCTTTTACGTTTGATAGGCCTTGAAAATGTTTGCTGCCTCCCTTTGGTTCCAGTACATCGATTTCTATGTCAAATTTGGAAAGATACTTTACTAAAAAAAGGGCGTGTCTTTGTTTTCCTCCTATTGAATCCGGAAATATGCCATCGGTGGCAAATAATAATTTCATCCTTAAAATAGTCCTTTAATCCCCTCTGGAAAGTCGACTTTCGGACTCCAATTCGCTAATTCGGAAATTTTTCTTATATCGGGAATGAGATGCATTCTCTCTGCTTTTCTGATTCTCTCCTTGGACTTTATTATCTTCAGTTTCTCTCCGATTACTTTTTCAAATATTTCGACTGTTTCTTTTATTGAGTATTCTTTTCCTGTTCCGATATTGAAAACCTCAAATCCTTCTATATCGCTTTCCATAAGAGAAATCATAGCGTTGGTTACGTCATATACGTGAACAAAATCCCGGCTTGGTTCTATATTGCCGAGTTCGATTTTTCTTTTTCCTTCTTTTACCTGTTTTTCGATTTCAGGGATAACATGTGAATTGGTCTCTTCGGGACCATAAACATTGGCAAGTCTTCCGCAAATCGATGTAATCCCCGTTTTCAATGGTAAAAGTTCACACAAATCTTCACCGACTAATTTAGTTGTGCCGTATATATCGGTAGGACCGACTTCGGAAACTTCTTTATTAGATATGTCGTTAATTGGATATACCGCCATCGTAGAAGCGAAAAATAGTTTTCGGATATTATTTTCTTTAGCGCTTTTTAGTATATTACGCATTCCGTTTATATTGATATCGCTCGCTTCGAAAGGATGACTATTGCAATAAGGAATATGATGAATTGCAGCAAGATGCATTAAAATTTCCGGGTTAAATTTATTTATATTATTTTCGACTTTTTTGCTGTCCCGAATATCGATGTTTGAAAATGTTAGATTTTTATCATCCGGTAGGTACTCTTTTTTTCCGAACGAAAGATTATCTAAAACTAAAACTTCATTGTTCATATCGAGCAGTTTTCCTACCAGATGGTGTCCGATAAACCCTGCTCCGCCTGTTACGCAAATTTTCTTATTTTTCAATTTCATTTTTTATCACCTCTAGTATTTTGTATCCGATTTTGTCCCAGGTAAAATTTTCTAAAACCTTTTCCTGTAAATTCTTTCCGAGTTCTTTTCGCGATTCTGGATTTCTTAACAGTTTTATTATGCCTTCCGATAAGTCTTCTGTGGATCCCGGATTTATCAAAATGCCTTCTTTTTCACCGATAATTTCTTCATTCGGTTCCGCCCTGTAACAGATTACGGGTTTTGCCATTATTCCGTATTCGATTATTTTCCCCGGCGCTGAGTACCAGTTTGGATAGTCTTTAGAACCCGGTAGTACACATATATCCATAACTTGTAAGTAGTCGGGGATTTCTTTATGCGGAACCCTGCCTGGCGTGATTATTCTATCGGTAAGGTTATAATCTCTTACTTTCTTAAGTACTTCTTCCTCCGATTGTCCGCCTCCCACGAATAAGAATTTCAGTTTTGGAAATTCTCGCAAGTGATTGTTAGCCGCTTCTACTATATTTTCGATTCCGTACCATTTATGGAATGACCCGATATAACCTACAACAATTTCGTCATCGGCGATAGATAAATTTCTTCTCATCGTTTGGCGGTCTCTCTCCGGCTTAAATTCGGCGGGGTTTACTCCCATGCTGGCAACTGAAATCTTTGATTCGCTGATGGCAAATTTTTCTACAATGTGACGTTTTAAGACGCCGGATATAGCAAAAATTCCAGAGCAATTTTGATATATATACTGTTCATATCTTTTACCCCAGAGATTGAGAATTGACTTACCGCCTCTAGTCACAAATTGGGATTCCAAGAGAGCATTGGCTTCCAGGAAAATCGGGATTTTATAACTCCTGGCAAGTTTTACACCGGAATTAGAAAGATACTCAGCTCTTTCGTAAATTACGTCGGGTTTAAATTCATCCATGTTTTTTTTTAATTTCGTAAAAACCTCATTGTTATATTTGATGAGAGCAAATTGCTTACCATCCCTCCATAAGAAATTGGGAATATATTTCTTTAAAGTTTTTATTTTTGAAGTTTCTCTTCCGTTAAAGTTTTTATTTCTTGATTTTTCGAACCCTTCTTTGCCCACAAGGGTTCTAACCTGATGTCCTTTGTTCATAAAAGACTCGATAATTCCTCTCATGTGAGCACCAAATCCTGAATTATTATTTAATTTATATGTCGGATTAACTGCCAGATACAATATTTTCATACCAAATTTACCTGTAAAAATTTAAGGGTTGGATTTTTATCCCGTTGAAGCTTTTTTATATATTCCAATTAATTTTTTATTACGTACTTCATAAGTAAATTTTTCTTCGAATAAATTTCGTGCTTTACGGCTAAATTTAGCTCTTATATCTTTATCCTGAAGTAGTTTAACTAAATAATTTTTACGGTTTTCTTTTACTGTATCTATACACTTTTCTCTTGCCACTTTGGAATAATCTAATTTCTTCATATTTAGTTTATTAGTATATAAAAACAGCATGTTTGTCAACAGGCAGGTCTATTAGAGATCCATTTGACCTCTTATATTGTAGATTTCCAGTGGTACCCACCTTATAAGGAAGGACAACGGAAAGTTCTGAAGCCATTGCTTCATTGACAATATCTTACTGGGGTTCAAAATTTGACGGTAGAATAAAAAGTAGTCTAAAATTCCGCACATTTTTATTTTTTCTCAACTATTTCTCTATAAATTCTTAAGTGTTTTCTATTCCTAACATCGTAGCCGAATTTTTCGTCAAAGATTTCTCTTGACCTTCTACCAAATTTTAACCTAAGATCCTTATCATTTAACAGCAAAATTAAATATTTCTTTAATTGAGCGAAAACAACATTTCTGTTTTCTTCTATAGGTTTAACGTGATAATCGGAATTATCATTTGGGACTTTATTCGGACGAAGTCTTTGTGATTCATTAGTAGATATTTCAATCAAGAAACCATTGCCATTATGTTCAACTATTTCAGGGATCGCCCGTTGCTTGGTAGAGATTGCTGGTAGTCCTGCAGATTCAGCTTCTACAAGAACATGCCCAAAGGTATCTTGCAGGGTGGGCAATACAAAAATATCAACTTTTGGGAAGATATCTTTTCTGATTGTTTCATTAGGTATATTTTGAAACCAGGAGATATTCTTTGAAGCCGAAATTCTTTTCTTTATTCTTTCTTCGTCTTCAGTTGAAGTTTTAGTAAACCACTTATCACTTTTAATTGTCGATATTATTGTAAGAATAATATTATAATCTTTTCTTAAGGCGTCAAAAACATCCAGGAGAATTGTCCCTCCTTTTCTGAAGAAGTTGTTGCCAATAAAAAGTATATTTATAGGTTCTTTATCTGTTTTTTGATTTTTTTCTTGTGATGAAAAATAGTCTTTATATCCCGGGTAAACGACTTCCGTTTTGTGTGAAATTTCAGCATAAAAATCATTTGATTTTAATATGTCCAGGGCATTATAACTTATTGGTAAGATTTTCTTGCAGAAGTTGGATCGAAGTAGGTTAACGGAATATCTATAAAATGAAGGATTAAGGTCTTCACTAAAATAGGGGAGAGTGGTTTCATAACTGACAACCCAGGGGATTCTATTAGCAACTACTGAATCCCATGTATGAACAATATCTGCTTTTTTTGTAGATAAAAGATACTTAATCCAAAACAAACCACTATTTCGCTTGATTCCGAAACGGTAAAAGGGAAAGGAAGGAATAAAACTTAGAGAAACGCCATCTGGTGGATTGTTATAACAAACTTTCGCATAACCATAGTCCCTGGGATTTGTATAACCAACAGTGATTTCATTTTGCTTTGTTTTCTTATTCACAATTGTTATCTCCTTGCTAACAGTTATCTCTTTCCTTCCTGTTTTATTAATCGGAGCGCTTAAAGTAAAAATCGCATCTGCCGAATTTATCAAGAATCCCGTGAAGGTTTCCATGCAAAAATGCGATGAGATTTTCTGGTAAATAAAGACCCGGATTCAACAATTTTGATATTTCTTCCTCTATAACATATCGCGTTAATTGGACACCGCGAAGATTCTTTTTAGCAAAAAGCCAAATATTCCGTGTTGTATAATAAACCGGAAGACTATTACGCTTTTCATTTTTTCCCGTTCCTCCTAAATAATGGTATGAGAGAGCTTCGTGACATATCTTCATTTTATATCCCGCTTTATTAATCCTGTAGAATAAATCGTTCTCTTCCTTATATAAAAAATATCTTTCGTCAAACCCGCCAATGCCAAGCCATTTGTCTACAGAAACCAGCATAGCTCCCCCGCATAGCCAGTTAACATATTCTGTTCCTGATTTTGAAAGGTATTTCTCGCCATATTGTGTCTTAGTAGTATCTTTCATTGATAGTATTTCCGGGCCAATTATAATAGTATTGGAATCTTTGACTAACTCGTCTGTCATCTTCGAGACAGTACTGGTACGGACTGTAATATCGGGATTTATAATAAAGGCGTATTGGTATCCTTTTTTATCGGCCGATTTAACACCTTGATTTGCCGCAGTTCCGTAGCCGAGATTCTCAGAGTTTTGAATCAACATTACTTTCGGGTATTTGTCCAGTATAGATAAAGAATTATCGGAGGAAGCGTTATCTACAACTAAAATATCAACTGTGACTCCTTCGGATTTCTGTAATGAAGTGATACATTCTTCCAAAAAATCTTCACCATTCCAGTTTACTATAATAGAAAGTACTTTTACAGTGGGTTCCATAAGTTTCCAAATTTTCTCCCAACCTTTTTCATATTAAAATCACATTAACATAGCAGATAGAATATTATTCCATACATTATTTTGCAGGCAAGTTTTTTTCAGGCTCCCTTAAGGCAGTTTTTAAAATGTTCACAGATTTAATTTTAACTAAAATTCTATAGCCGATGGCCATAAAGAATTTTTTTAATAAATGTTTCCAGAAAGTATAGGATCTTGAGATGTCTCTTGATTTTAAAACACGAGGCAGAGCTTCGAGGAAAGAACTAAAAGAACTAAAGAGAAGATTTATCAATGATTCAGCTGTATGTTTTCTCTGTTTATCAAATAAAGTTTTTCTAAAATCACTCAGTTGCGCCTCAGTAAAATTTTTCAAAGCTGTGTTCCGAAGGGCGACTTCATTTATGATATCATTATAGATTTTAAGTTTATCTTTTAATTGATTTACTTTAGCCGAAGCATCCCAGTAAGGCTTACCCTTAATGAAATGACCGGCAGATTCGGATAAACTGCCTTTATAATAATATAAAGTTTTAGAAGTGCATAATGTGTCTCCGGTAAGGACGGGATGTATTGCTAACACCTGGTGCATATAAGGGGAAATAATGCTTTCCAAGAAATTTTTCGCATAGTTTAAGTTTATCGAAGCTTTTCGTAATATCCGTGCACCTCCATGACTATATGAAAAAAACAGCATTTTCCAGGATTTAAAAGAGGGTTTAATTAATTTGTCCCCACAGTTTTCACATATATTTTTGCAAGACCAGTAGGTTCTACCTGAACTCTCTTCTATTCTTCCCAATATCTGGTTTAGACTTGGGTTTTTCTTTATGGTTTCTAAAAGCCATGGGATTACGCTTAACTCCATTAAATCATCGTCCCAGTGTATATAAATAAAATCTCCCTTTGCTTCCTTTACGATCTTTAATAAATTACCGGCAATACCAAGATTACTTTTGTTTTTGTAGTATCTTAGTCGTGCATCTTTGATCTTTGCGATTGCTTCTTCTGTACCGTCACTTGAGGCATTATCGCCAACTAAAATCTCGATTTCATCACTTTTGCATTCAGATACGATTCGTTTGACACAATTAGTTACTCTTTCTACGCGATTATAGGTAAGAATACAAATACTCAGAGGAATTGTAGCCATATTCTTTCCTCAATTAGGCAGATTATTGCCTTTTTAGAAAGAAATCTTCAAACACATTGATTATATAATTGATTTCTTTCGTAGACAATCCAGGGTAGACCCCTAACCAGAAGGTATCCGAAAGGATTTTATCGGTATTTTTCAAACCACCGTGGATACGATAATTAACGTTGGATTCTGTGTATGCGGGGTGACGGAGAATATTCCCTGCGAAAAGATTTCTGGTCGCTATCTTTTTTTCCTCAAGAAACTCTGTTATTTCATTTCTGCTGAAAAAAACATTATCCCTTACGGTCAATGGAAATCCAAACCAGCTGGGATCGGCTTTCTTGCTCCATTCCGGTAAGATGAAGTATTCATCATATTTACTTAAACCTTCGTATAATTTTTTAAAATTATTCTTCCTCGCTTTGATAAATTCGGGTAATTTTTCGAGTTGTGCAACCCCAACTGCCGCCTGCATATCTGTTATTTTCAGATTGTAACCAATGTGGGAATAGATAAATTTGTGATCATAACCATAAGGCAGGTCTCCCAATTTCCATTCAAATCTCTTTCCGCAGGTATTGTCATGACCGGATTTACACCAGCAATCTCTTCCCCAGTCCCGAAAGGAACGTATGTTGTGCTCAAGCCGAGCGCTATCTGTTATTAAAGCTCCTCCTTCTCCCATTGTTATGTGATGTGCAGGATAAAAACTTACTGTCCCGATATCTCCGAATGTCCCTACCGGTTTACCATTATAAGTAGATCCAACTGCATCACAAACGTCTTCAATGACAAACAAATTATGTTTTTCCGTGATTCCCATAATTGTGTCTAAATCGAAAGGATTACCTAAGGTGTGAGCCAGCATTATTAGCTTAGTTTTATCTGTTATAGCTTCTTCTATTTTGTCGGTGTCGATGTTATACGTTCCTAATTTAACGTCGAGAAAAACGGGAATTAGCCGATTTTGGACAATTGGATTAACTGTGGTTGGAAATGCGGCAGCAGTTGTTATAACTTCATCACCTGGTTGTAAAGGTTTTTCCAACTTGGGAGAAGTCAAAGCGGCTACGGCAAGTAGATTTGCCGACGATCCCGAGTTGGTAAGTATAGCGTGTTTTATTCCAAAAAAATCAGAGAATTTTTTCTCAAATTCTTCGGCATACCTACCTTCTGTTAGCCAGAAATCGAGTGCCGAATCCACGAGAGAAATAATTTCTTTTTCATCAAAAACTCTACCAGCGTACCTGATCGGCATCTCTCCCGGTATGAAATCTTTCTTAGTTTCTCTAACTTTGTATAGTTCCTTTACTTTCTCGAATATTTGTGCTCTAATTCCCGCTTCTTTTTTTGTCATTTATGAGTATCCCCTTTTCTAATATCTTTCCATGCCATTTTCAGACCTTCTTTAATGCCTAATAACTCGGTTTTGAGCTCTTTTCGGGCTTTTTCTATTTTTAGTCCGGCATTTTCGGGTATATGTGTTTTCTTTTTAAATTTGCTTGTAGGAATTGGAATAAGCAGATCTTTATCTAATGAAAACACGTTTGCAGCATTTTGAGCAAATCTGTATCTACCAATTAAATCATCGCCGGATATATGATAAACTCCTGTTTTATCTTTTTCAACAAGTTCTCTTACCGCGCCGCATAAATTTTTTACATAGGTAGGCGTTCCGAATTGATTTTCTGGTACTTTCATTGCTCGTCCCTCTTTTAATGCATTAATCATTTGCATAATAAAATTCTTCCCTGCGTTTTCCCATCCATAAACAATGGTGGTTCTTATAATTAGATAATTGACCAGATTTTTCTTAATGATTTCTTCCGAAGCTAATTTTTGCCTTCCATAAGCATTTATTGGATTAGGAGTATCATTTTCCAGGTAAGGACCGTCCTTCCCGTCAAAGACATAATCAGTTGAAAAGTAAACAAATTTAGCTCCTATAATTCCTGCAATTTCGACTGTATTTTTTGTCCCCGCCACATTTACTTCATAGGTTTCTTCAGGATAAGTTTCGCAATATTCAACATTCGGATTTGCCGCAGGGTATAATATAACATCTGGCTTGAAAGAATTAACAACATAGTCAACTTCCGATTTATCTCTAACGTCTAAATGAACAAGTTTATTAACCGGACGACTATAGAATGTCCCCAGTACATTATGAGTTTTAGAAAATTCCTCAAGTAGTCTATTACCGATAAACCCAGAAGCTCCTATAACTAGAGCTTTCCTTTTATTGGTCATCGATGCTTCAAACTCCAATCATATGGAATATCGTTATCCAACGGATCAATTCGTTCCATTTCTTTGGGGTCATGTGGAAGAGTTGCGCAGTTGGCTATAATTGCAGGTTTCACACCAATCGTTTTATAGCCGTTAATAATTCTCGGCGGTATCTGGATTAAACAGTAATTATCCTCTCCAGTGAAGATTTCCTGTATTTCGCCTTTAGTTGCCGAGTCATCCCGATTATCGTATAATACAAGTTTTATCATCCCTTCTATCACTGCATAATTGAGAGTCATCCTCTTATGGAGATGCCATCCTTTTATCACACCGGGATAAGCTACAGAAAAATAGATCTCTCCGAATTTCTGGAAATGAGGGTCGTCACACCGCAGCATGTGTAGTATCTTTCCTCTTTCGTCACAAATTTTTTTTAAGGGAATAATGTTAACACCCTTTATCATTTATTATCTCCAATGTAGTTCTTCATTTAGCTTATTGTTTTTTATAAGATAGTTTAAATGCTTCAACCTTGTGTATTTCCTGCACATAAATTCATCGTATGTCAAATTACATTTCTTAAAAGCCTCATATAACTCCTGGGTTCCCTTCATGATATCCCATCTTGGTTTAAAGTTAGGTAACGTACTGTGAATTTTATCGAAATTAACATTGTAAGTTCTTGAGTCGCTGCCATGCTCATTGGTGTATTCAACATCGCAATCGGGTATTATGTTCTTAACTGCGTTTGCTATATCTTTTATCTGGTAATTTTCCTTATTCTGACCAACGTTAAAAAATTGATTGTGTATTGATCGGGCAGGTGCTTCTATCGCTGCAATGAAAGCTCTTGAAATATCTTCAATGTGAACCAGTGGACGCCAGGGAGTTCCATCACTCTTAATTGTTATTTTCCCGGTAGTAAATGCGTATCCGGCTAAGTTATTTAAAACCAGATCAAATCTGAACCTTGGGGATAAACCGTAAGCTGTTGCATTTCTAAGAAAAACAGGTGAAAAATTATCGCTGGCTAAAGCAGAAATATCCCTTTCTGTGTTCACCTTGGATTTCGCATACGCAGTTAACGGATTCATTATTGAATCTTCGGTTAGGTGTTTTTCATCCGAGATTCCATAAATACTGCAGGAGGAGGAGAAGAGGAATCGTTTTACACCACTTTCCTTTGCAAGTTTTGCTATCTTAACGGAAGCCATATAATTAATTTCTTCCGTTAATCTCGGAGCTAATTCCCCTAACGGGTCATTCGATAAAGCAGCAAGGTGGCATACTACATCTATCCCTTCAAAATCTTCCTCGTGGGCGTCTCGTATATCTTTAGTTATCTGCTTTATCCTATCAGCCTCTTTCTCTTCTCCATATTCAAGGTCGCAGTCATAATAATAATCTGTGTCTAATCCCGTTACATCAAAACCTTTATCCAGCATCATTTTGGTCATTACTTTGCCGATATATCCTTGATTGCCGGTAATCAATATCTTCATTTTCAGTCTTCCCAAGTTTTCCAGAAAGCTTTATTTTCCAACCACAATTTGTTTAAATGATTTACATCACGCTCGTGGTCCATGCATTCCCAGCGTCCCTTGTGTTTATAAACCCTTACTTTTCCTTTCTCTGCCAATTCTTCCAATACTCCTTTTTCAAGGTCACAGTCGCCCTCAGGAGTCAGATGATCCATGAGTTGCCTGTTAAATACCATAAATCCGCCGTTAATGAGACCCTGAGAGGCTTGAGCTTTTTCGGTAAAGCTTTTAACCACACCACCCTTTTCTATTAGATCTCCAAATCTCGAAGGGGGGTTTACTCCGGTGATGGTTACAACTCCCTCATGATTTTTATGAAATCGAATTAATTTATCTATATCTATATCTGCCACCCCATCTCCATATGTTAATAAATTGATATCTGAATCAAGATATTTTTCTATTCTTTTGATTCTACTGCCTTTGAGAGTGTTAATGCCGGTGTCAACCAGTGTTACTTTCCAATCTTCTCGTTTCTTTGTAGCATAAAAATCAATTTTAGAATTTGAGATATTAACGGTGAAATCGTTATTGAGTGATTCATAATGGAGGAAGTAGTTTTTAATTGCTTCTCCTCCATGCCCAAGACAGATTATAAATTCGTTATGACCATAGTGAGAGTATATTTTCATGATGTGCCATAATACAGGCTTATCACCTATTTTCACCATTGGTTTTGGTATTAGCGTTGTTCTGTTTCCCAGCCTGGTTCCGAATCCACCTGCAAGTATTACGACTTTCATTATGCTTGAAATTTAATATGATAATTTAATAACGCAAGCCTTTTTTATAAGCGTCCTAAACCGAGTGGTTCTAACTAAACATATTAGAAATACACCCGCAAGAATAGCAAAAAGTATATAATTGGATTTATCTACTATAAGAAATTTTTTTTAGGAACCTTATCCAAATATCCCATATCGTATTATGCACCAGACAGCTTTAATCCCATCCTTCCAATTGATTTTCTTGCCTTCTTCGTAAGTCCTACCATAATAAGATATTGGAACTTCATATATTCGCCAGTTTCCTTTAGCAACTTTTGCAGTAATCTCAGGTTCAAAGCCAAATCTACCTTCCCGAATATTTATATCTTCCAACACTTCTTTTCTAAACATCTTGTAGCATGTTTCCATATCACTAAGATTTATATTAGTCAGCATATTAGAAAACAATGTTAAAAATCTATTCGCTACATAATGCCAAAAGTACAGTACTCTATGAGGTCCCCCTAGAAATCTTGAGCCATAAACAACATCAGCCCAATTTTCATTGATTGGTTCTATTAGTTTATAATATTCCTCAGGATTATATTCTAAATCTGCATCTTGAACCACAATTACATCTCCACTGACCTCTTTAAACCCTTTTTTTAAGGCAGCTCCCTTTCCAGAATTCTTTTCTTGGAAGATAATTTTTATATTGTCAATTTTTAAATGGCTATTTGAATCTGATAAAACATAAGTTGTGGATTTGTCATTTTCTTTTGAATTCTCGATATCTTTTAAAATTTCTCGAGTCCCATCTGTGGAATAATCATCTATTACAATTATTTCTTTATTAATATTTACAGACTGGACTTTTTTAAGAATCTTTAAGATAGATTTATTTTCGTTGTAAACTGGTATTACTACAGAGAGTTTCATTTTCACTAAATTCTAAAGTGCTACAACTAAACTTATCCCAAGAATTATAAAAAATATTCCCAACCATTTTATTGCGGAAAAAGATTCATTTAATATATTTACTGAGAGTATACTAACCCATATATAACTAGTTGCTATTATAGGATATAATATAGAAAGCTTCCCATGTTTAAGGGCTATTATAAAAAGAATAGCAGAGGTAGCATAAAGGAATATTCCCAGTAAAATATATTTATTAAAAACCCAAGTTCTTATATTAAAAGAAGTACTTTCTGAACCAAGTTTAAAAAACATCTGACCTGATGCTGCAAGTACAGCACAAAATAATGTAAGACCTATTGTCCATGGTTTAATTTGCATTTGTATTACCTTTTTTCTTGCACAGACTTCTTAATTTTTTTGATGCCATTGTTATTTATTTCAATATCGCCGAGGTAATAATACGGAATTTCCCAATTTTGTCAACAGGTTGTTTTTTTCTGACGAATTAAAATTGTAGTTTAACTAATTATAATAGAAAAAGGGGAAAGTCTGATTTTAAAATAATCTTTCCGCTAGTTTGTACAATTTTTGCTGCAAATTCTATTATAATTCACCTTAAGGTAATTGCATAACTTTTTTCTTTTGTAGTTTATAGAATGGTAGCGGCACCCTCTAAAACGTCTCTCTTGAATGACTCATAAGGATAGGTTTATCTTTATTTGGTAAATTCGCCAGGAACATGATTTCAGACCTTCCTATTCTTAAAATAAAAAAAACCTGTTTTTGTCAAAGCCACATTCGATTTCTTTATTTGAAATCCAAAATTTAAGTTTTGTTTTTGCTTTGCTTCGTCTTATTTTTTTTATTTTTACTTCTTTCTTAGTTTTCCGAATAGTGATCTTAAGTCATTTATATCACTTATGTCGTAAAATCCGAGTTTATAAACTATGTATATAAATCCGAAGAAAGAGGCAGCTCCAATTATAGCGAGAAGAATAACAGAGAAATAGTCTATATTTCTGAATAAATAAGTTTTCATTAGCCATATTATTAAAATCATTCCAATACTTGCACCCGTAAAGAACAAGGAAGATTTAAAAAGTTCTTGAAAGTTCGTTTCTAAAGTTTTAGTAATCATTTTGATTATTACAATCAGTATAATACCCAAACTTAAAGTTATGGCTATAGAAGTTCCAAAAATATTCAAATATTTTGAAAATGGATAGATTATCGCCGCCAGTATTAATAATTCCGTAAAATTTATTTTGACAGGTATGTCCGGTCTACCAAGCGCTTTATAAAACGGCTCGAACGAGTCGGCAATTGAACGCATCGCTCCGAATATACACATTACCTGCATCGCGGGGATCATAGGCATCCATTTATTTCCTAAGAAAACCCTTGTAAATTCAGGAGCTAAGATGAAAATTCCGGCTGCTAAAGGGAAAGAAATAATCGAAATAAAATTAAGAGTTCTTTTTACCCCTTCTTTCATTTTTTCTTTATCGTCTTGAATTTTAGAATAAGCGGGAAATGTGACTCTGGAAATTAAATGAGTGATTCCAGTAGCAGGTAAGTTTGATAAACGATAAGCGAATTGATAGAAACCTAAAGCCGTTGCCCCCAAAAGTTTTCCTACAAAAGCATCATCTCCTTGAGTTAACAGGAATACAACTATGCTTTGCAAAAATAGAAATTTACTAAAATCGAATATTTCCTTACCTCTCTTTAAATCCCTGCTGAAACGAGGCCGATAAGGATGAATGAGATATGAAACTATGAGCCTTGTTAATCTATCCGCAAGAAAACCGTATATTAATGCCCATACGCTGCGCAAGAGAAAAGCTGCAATAATAGATACTGAGATATTAGCAATTGTACTGCTAAATTGATAACTAAAAAATTTACGGAATTCTAAATCTTTCCTTAAACAAACAACGCCAATATTTTCAAAAGCTTGTACAAAGATACCTGCGGCTATAACCCGTACCAGCATAATCGCTTTTGGTTCTCCGAAGAAGCTTCCCACTAATGGAGCTCCAATCGCTAAAATAATAGCAAGAGCTAATGCTCTTAGTGCCTGGATTGTCCATGCTATATTAAAATAGGATTCTGCGTCCTCTTTCTTTTGTATTAAAGGCGCATGAGAGTCGATTAAAGAAAAACGATCTAAAGTAGATAATGCTAATATTGCGATTCCGAAGAGCCCAAAATCATTAGGGGCAAGTAGGCGAGCCAGTATAATGCTTTTGATTAATCCGGAAGTACGATCCAGCATCTGGAAAATAAACATCCAGAAACCTCCGTGAGCCACACGTTCCGATAGAGATTCGCCGGGGTGGTGGAGTTGGCGATAGATTGATTTAAAATTCATTATTTTCAGATTTTAATTTATGTTAATTAAGGTAAAAAGCAAGAGAACGTATTTTTGGTCGATTTCTTTTTTATAACCAATTGACTTTTTCCTGTCAGATTAGAATTGTAGTCTAACGATAAGCACAACCGGTAAAACCTCAACCGATTTATTTCCATTTCGTAGGAAGCCAAACGACGGTTTTGTTAGTATCTATGTGACAAATAGCAGCGCATATCTGACACTTTCTAAGTGCCTTAGAAGTAGCAGCGCACATCTGACACTTTAGCTAATGTCTATTAATTTTGTACTTATAAGTTTTAACAATTTTATTATCGTAATATAGTTTAAGTAGATTTGATCTTGTAAAGATAGTTCCTTTAACATATTCGTTGATTAAATTTTTATCTGCTAAAAAGGACTCGGTAAAGAACTTAATTCTACCCTTTTTGTCTGTAAGTCTAACAAAAGAGATTCTACCGTCTTTAAACGGTAAATTATGCTTATTCGCGATTAGCTCCTCAGGCAGAGTATTTTTCTTAATAGGACTATGTACAATTGAAGGAGTTTTACCTTTTAGTTTACTATAACAATGGTTTTTGTTGTGAAAGTGCTCAAATATTTTAGATTCTTTTCTTAAATGGTCAAAATTATTAAAGAACTGTATTCTAAAAAACATCTTATCATAAACATCGTTAAATCTTTCAATAAAACCCTGCCTCCAGGGTTCAGCCTCAGGGACAAATATAATCTCAACTCCAAGGTTTAAACATAACTTGATAATATCTCCAAACGTCCTAGGATGACGATTTGACCCTTTAAATACTATTTCATTATCAACCTGTAGATATTTTGGAATACCCGTCCCTTGCCATGCGTATATAAGAAATTCCGTTGCAAATAAAGCTTTTTTACTCTTATACGGTTTCATCTTTACGAAATTACTGAATACGTCTATGAGATTAAAGTTGTAAAACATATTGCCCTTACCTTTACCTAAATACCTTGGACCAACAATATCCAATTGATGTAACTGGTTGTGTAAGGTGGTTTTGATCTCAGGATAAGTTTTGTTTCTCTTTTCGTAAACTTGAGGCTTGCTGACAAGACCATTTCGCTTAATTATTCGATTTATAGTCCATACAGGTGGAGCTTTTAATCCAAGTTTTTTAAACTCCCATTGAATCGCAATGGCTCCTATCTGCGCGTATTTAGTCTCAATTAATCTCTTTCTTATATTGCAGACTAATTCCTCGATATCTTCGTTTGTCTTATTGTGAATAATCTTATTTATCTTTGGCATATCTCTATACCAGTTCCTATGCCCCGGTTGATAACGATTAAGCCAAAAATAAAACCATTGTTTATTCTTATTTAACGAACGATAAATCTTTGAGGAAGGTCTTTCGCCAGCAAGAAAACATTTTACAGCTTCGATTCTAATCTTATGCTTCTCTTCCATGAACTGTTTCCTCCTTTTATAAGAATTATACAATTCATGGAAGTGTCAGACATGCGCTGCTATTTATTTCCGCTTAGATGTCAGACATGCGCTGCTACAAATTGTGTCAGATATGCGCTGCTATTTGTCA
>Ga0315548_1000326_pt1 | contig 44513 bp, 75 predicted proteins | sample SalMarSW160110MG_2_FD_202540 | JGI IMG/M metagenome (GOLD analysis project Ga0315548, IMG submission 202540) | Salt marsh sediment microbial communities from the Plum Island Ecosystem LTER, Massachusetts, United States - Salt Marsh Sediment SW1601-110 ... | reverse complement strand
CTCCGTGAAGTTTCAAAATATTATAGTGTGGAACAAGAGAAAGAAAACCCCTTGACAAATCGTGGCACAATGCGTATAATAGGGAAAAAGGAGGAACAATGCCATTAGACAGTGAACTTAAAATCAGAATAGCAAAAGAAGATATAGATACATTTAAAGACCGCTGTAGCGATATAGGTGTCAAGTATACCGTAGTGCTACGTAATATGATACAGAACCTCACCCAGAGACTTTCAGACGAACAATTAAAATTCTTAGGGGAGAAATAAAATGTCCTCGCTTGTGCCTTTGTCGCCGATGACTAAACTACACATTAGCAAAAGGGGGAAGAAATGAAGGCTAATAAATCCTTTGCAATCATCCTCGCCTTTGTCATTCTCTGGCTTTCATGGCTCACCTACCGCACATTACAGGAGCCACGTTGGCAAGAGATGTATATCGAAGTGGATTCACATTTGGACGAAATGCGGCGAAGGGCTAATCCACCGATAATGGAAATGCAAACAAAAAGTCTTGAAGAAGCGTGCCGGAGATATGATAGCACATTTGTAGAACCAGACACGCTTGATACGCTGGGGGGAGAATGAGCAGAAAGAGTTATAAACGAATCAAAAATTTTTCAACAACTATTTCATCCGAAAAAACTATTATGGAGATAGAGAAAATGCTTTCTGAATATGGGGCTACAAAAATAATGAAAGAATACGATGAGAAGGGGCGACCAATATTTTTGGCTTTTGCCATTCAAACTAAACGAGGAGAATTGCCTATAAAATTGCCCGCTAAAATTCCTCAAGTTCTAATGATGTTTGACAAAGAAGTTTCAGAAGGATTATTGCCGAATAAATATTCAGGAGATAAAGAGCAGGCTTTTCGTGTGGGATGGCGCATTATAAAAGATTGGATAGACGCACAATTAACTCTTATTAGACTAGAGCTTGTCAAACCAGAGGAAATATTTTTGCCATATATTTGGGATAATCAGAATCAAGAAACCTTATATGAAAAATTGGAACGCAATAATTTTCAAGCTATTGGATACAACCAATCCCAAGACGAGGGGGGAGAATGATAGAAATAAATAAACTTACTGAAAAAGATATTGGAAAATGGGTCATATATAGAAATTATAATAAAGAAGAAGTTGGACGAATAAAATCATGGAATAAAAAATATATTTTTGTGGTTTATAAATGTAATTATGATTGGGAAAATTTTAAAAATTATACTGGAAATTCTACATCCCCTGAAGATTTAGAATTTGCAAGTAAATGTCCAGTTTGTAAACAATCTTCTCTTTGCGTATCATCTGGTTACCATGATGGGCAACAACAAATTTCTCCTGATGTTTATTACTGTATGAATTGCGAATTTATATGGGAACAGGATTGCCGTCCAGAATATTCTATGACAATGAAAGCAAGAACATATTGCACATCTTGTGGACACAAAAAGAATGATTGTATATGTGAGCACAACAATGAATTCGAATAATTGTGGGAGGAGAAATGGATAAGATATTAATTGCTCGAAAATGCAAAGATGGCTGGTATGTGAAAATCATTGAGACGCATTGTGTGGACACCGAGACGGATGTTAGGAAATTGATGAAATGTTATAATTTAAGAGAGATTAAACAACATGGAATTGAAGGCAAAAAATTTTATGCGGAACTATGAATAATTGGATGTATAATTATAAGGGGCGTGAAGGCGAAAAGGTCGCACCTTTTTACTCGTTCGATTCGAGTACGCCCCCTTTTTATAATTGTGGGATAAACATGGTGCGGATGGCTGGAATACGAGCAGGGGTAACAAGGCGACGGAACCCACGTGAGACCTTGACTCATAGTGTGGGGGAATGTAAAGGTGCAAGTCCTTTACTCCGCACCACAAACCTTAAACCCTTGAAGGAGGGGATATGGAAGAAAAAAATATAGTGGAGAATTTAGCAATAGAAAAATTAGTGTTAAAAACAATGGAGGAAAATCGAGAACAGTTCAAAGAGAAAATGGCCAGCGTATTACAAGAAAGATTATTAGATGATTTAGGGTATTCGTATAGAGAACAAATAGGGAAAACTGTCGCCAAATTTATAGAAGAAGAACTTACTGAAGATATAATAAAAGAACTAAAGAAAAAGAAAAAAGAAATTATAAAATCTTTTGTCTCAGGTTATGTAAAAATAGGTGCTACAATAGCAGAACATATGCTTAAAAAAGTAACCGAAAATTTAAGTTCTTGGTCTGGAAAAGAAGCATTAAAAAAATTATTAGATTAACCCTTCGGGGGTCAGCGCCCAAGTCTTCACCGCTGGCTCCCGATAATAGGAGGAGATGTGGTAAAGAAATATAAATATATAACAATCAAACAAACTAATCAAGAAATTTTTGAAGGGTATCCAGTTTATCGTATTTACAACAATAAAAAAGGAGACCAATTAGGGATTTTGTCATGGTATAAACCTTGGAAGCAATATGTTTTTAGTTCAAGAGAAAAATGTGTTTTTAACAAATCTTGCTTATTAGATGTATTAGATTTCTTAAACCAAATAGAAAAAAAGGAGAACAAAAATGAGCAAAGCTAAAACAATAACAATCACAAAAAGCGAATCAGCCTGGCAGGAAGAACAGATAGTGCTCGAAGGCGAGGAAGCCAAGATTGTCTGGAAGTTGGCGAAAAGGCTGAATACGCTGATAAGGAACAAAAATGAGCAAGGATAACGTGTGTGAGTGGCGAAGTGATGCTGCATATAAAGTCGAAAACGGAATATTGAAACATTGTTATATTGGTACTTGTGGCTATGTGGCAGATAAGGGAAATGTGAAACCAACAGGGATTTGTCCCGCTTGCAAAAAACCAATCCGGGTGATTGAGGAGGAGAAGGATGGAACTTAAAAAAACATCAGAAGAATGGCATAAGGAAGTAATTGAAAAAGACCATTTAGAAATATTGGACCCTGATGGATGGGATAGAAAAAATTTCGAGTATTCCTTTAGAAAAGAATTAATCACTAAAGAAGAATTTGATAGACGTTTATGTTTGAGTACAGTACGGCCAATACAAGAAATTATGACTGAACGGGAGAAGGAATTGGAGGAGTTGGTGGTTGCATTACTTAAAGATTTGAATGATAGGAGTGGATATAGTGTAGAAGGGCTTTATGATAGAGATGAAATAATACAAGAATGGATAAAGGCTTGGATGAATATAATTTCGAGTAAAGGCTACACAAAAAAGCACTTTCCGATTGAGAAGTTGGAGGCGTGGTTAAGGGAGTTGCCTAACACTCATTATTTCGATTCAAATAGAGAAGTAATTTTACGTGATAAAATTCTAACCAAAATCAAAGAGTTCAAGGAGGGCTGATGGAGGAGTATACAATCAAGGATTATATCCATGATATTTCTTCAATTTTCAACTGTCATATACTCATTTTTTTTGGCATCGTTATACTTATTCCTGTTGTGATTATTCTTGTAGAAATGCTAATTGAAAATGACGCAAAATTAATAAAAAATATAGGAAGAACTATACTAAACATCTTTGTGTTTTTCGTGGCATTTAGCATTGGATGTATAGATTATCTCTGGGAAACATTTTTAAATCTCTGCAAAAGGAAGAAAAAGAATGATTAAAAAATATTTTATGCTTTTCATTACATTTCTTTGGTTTTGCTGGGAATGCGTTTTTGATTTTTTCTTTGGCATAGAAGAAGAAATCAATCGCAATAGATAAGGAGGATAAGCCATGACATTACAGGACATTTGCACATCTCTGGAAACATCGAGGAAACTCGCAGAGGCGGGGTTTGAACAGGAGAATGGGTTTTTCTGGTATAATTTTGGGAGTAAAGAAAAACCAAATTGGAAAGTAGATATATACCCACAAGAGCATAAAAGCTGTGGCAGATTTCGTGCATATACCTTCAATGAGTTATGGGAATTGTTGCCGAATTGTATTGAATATGATGATGAAATTTATTATAAAAGATTTTTACCTCCTGCAATTATGATTTATGTGAAAGGTGCAGAACCGAGATGGCTGAAAAAATATGAAGGAAATAACCCCCAAGAAGCCGCAGCCGAGCTTCTCCTATGGTGCAAACAAAACGGATACCTAAATGATTAGATGTTTTAAAATGGTGCGGGAAGGCAGAAAGGAGAATGCAGGGCGTAATCTGAGATACGATGCCCGTAGGAGCGAAGCCGTCTCAGTAAGTGTACATATTAATCGGCTGGTAGGGGATGGGTGGCTACTACAGCGAAGTTCAATTCTTCGCCCCGCACAAACTTTAAACCCTTAAAGGAGGGGATATGAAGAAGTTGGCGTTTTTACTCATTGTTTTGTTAATAGCATGTGAGTCCAGTACCGCACCCGATACCCAGGAGATGACCATAGAACGATATTTCCCTTTAACGATAGGGAATACATGGGTCTATAAATATGAAGATGGCAATTTGGATACAATCGAAGTGATAAGTAGTTATCCGTATGATAATGAAACTATATATATGACTAATAATTATACTTACTACTATTATAAAAATGATATATTAAAGCAATATATCTATGATGCGCCGCAGGAAAGCAATAATTACTATATACCTTTAAAAGAACCTATTGAAGTAGGAAATAAATGGGAGTGGATTCTTGATTCCCATTATCCAACAGATACCTTGCGAATCACGCAAGTTGATGTTACTATTTCTATAGAAGCAGGAAGTTTTAAAAACAGCATTGAAATTGAATCGGTAAAAAGTGATAAAATATGGATTTATGCTCTTGATGTGGGATTGATTAAAGTAATAGACTTGAATCCTGCTTGGAATACGAATAAAGAATTAATCTGGTACGATTTAGGAGGATAAGATGGGGAAATTGGAAAGTCAAATCAAAGCAATTATCAAGGATAGTATTCTCTATAGTATGTATGTAGACGCTTTTGGATACGAAGAAGGAGATAAAGTGCTAAATGAAATCATGGTTAAAGTTAAAGAGCGCTTACCAGAGGAGGAATAATGCCTAAAGATTTAGTGGAAAAAGAGACAGAAGTTCCAGTAGAAATTGAATCGCCTTTCCCACCGAAAACACTTGAAGAAAATATTTCAAGCCAAGTTGCCAATCTTCTTAATAAAGCTGGTACTATAAAACTTACACCTGAACAAGAAGAGATACTTTATGCCCCAGTCCCGAAAGAAGAAATTGAATTAAGAGAAGATGGTTTGTATTATCTCCCTTGGACTTTCTATGTTGGTAGATTGCGTAAAGCATTTGGTAACGAATGGGCACAGATACCTGCTGGGAAACCCAGTCGAGAAGGGAATCTTATTCTTCAACCTTTCTGGTTATTTATATATGGAAAGCCCCAAGCATGGGCTATAGGGCAACAAGAATATATCCCAACTAATAAGAAAATGACTTATGGGGATGCAATAGAAGCTTGTAGTTCAAATGGACTTATGCGATTATGTAAAAGAATTGGCATAGGAATAGAGCTATGGGATAAAAAGTTTATCAAAAAATTGGATGCTGAACGGAGAAATAAAACGGACAAATCGCCACAACCTAAATCAAAAGAACAAGATGGGAAAATCACAGAAGAACACACAAAAAAAGTAATAGATAAAGCAAAGGAAAATAATAAAGAATACGATAAAATGAAAATTTGGATGGATAAAAATAAGATAGCTTATACCGAGAAACAACTTAATTTCTTTATGAGTCTTTACAAATCCCATACGATTACAGATGAAGAACGCAAAAAAGTAACTGATAGCAAGAAAGGTAATCTCATCCTACATGGAATAAGCGATGCCATAGATTTCCTTAAACCATTAGCATACAATCGCCGAATTGCTGAAGATTGGATATTGAAAGAATCTCATCGCAAAGACATTAAGCTCTCCGCCGAAATATTGCAACACTTCACTAAAGATGAGAAAACTGGTTACGATTTACAGCGCGAAGTAGTAATGGTTATAGAGACTTATGGCGGAAAAGACAGCAAGGCGGTAGATGCGATGCTTAAAAAGCATCTGGGAATATAATGCCTATATACACCTTTAAATGCACTAATCCAACTTGTGGTCATATCTTTGATGCCTTAAAGCCGATGAAGCACCGCCACGAGGAGATATGCCCTAAATGCGGGCACAAGGCAACCTATGACGCACAGCATACCTTCATGGGGCATCCACCATTGTTAATGTTTAAAAGCAAGCATGAACCAGGGCGCACAGGATGGGACAGGATTGATAATGGGGCTTATTATGATAAGAGTAAACGTAAAAACAGGAGGGATTACGAAGGTGGCTAAGTTTAATTTCCCTCATCAAAAAGTACGTAGTCTTAACTGGTGGGGAAGCGGTATTACTAAAGACGCGAGAATGGAACGTGCACGTATAGCTAAACAAGAACGAGAAGATATGAAATGGGAGTTTATAGAAAAAATGCAGAAAGGTTCTGTTCCACCATCCCCATACCATATTAAGCTTATACGCAAATATCCTACAAATCCTGATAACCCATTATATAAACCTCAAAAGATATATGATGATGATAATATGATTGGTGGATGTAAACATATACGTGATGGTATTGCTAAGGGATTAGGATACAAAAGCGATAGCCATCCAGATTTGCAATGGGAATATGAACAAGTAAAAACTAAAGATAAACAAGAGTTAACAGTAATAATAAAAACATGGGAGGAATGATGGAGATTCTTGAAATAGCTAAAATTATATATAACGAACAAGATTATGAAGGATTAGGTGAAGAGGCTTCTTTTGAAATAGCAAAAATATTTAGTATACTATCACTTTATAATTTAAAAGGCCTTAATAAAGCCATAGAAAAAATTATAAAAAAAACTAAATCGGAAACAGATGATTGTCAGTAAAAAATCCAAGAAGTTCCCAAAAAGGAAAAGAATACCAAAAACTAAAGATGGAGTTCTAAAGCGGATAATAGATGAATATGGTGTAGAACGATTTTATTGCATAGGATGTCAAAGGTATAAACTTTATGAGGAAATGCGTCAAGTCTCAAAAAAGGCGCAAAGGACTTATGGGATGGATTCATATTGTAAGGAATGTGATAAAAAGAGAAGGAGAAAAAAGCCAGAAAAACAATATGGTGGCAATAAATTGCAAAGCGGTATAGTCGTAGGAAGAAAACCAGTTAGGTCTTTAAGATTTCCGCCTATGGATGCGGAAATACCTTTGTGGTATCGTGGAATGGGATATAGTATAGGATATTATTTTAAAGAATAAATTATTTTAAACCTGGTCTTAATTTAGGAAGTTTACGTTTGCCATCGGGGTTTCCCCAATGTCGCCATAATTGTTTACAATTTTTAGACCTAATATTTTTATCTGGAAATTCTATAATCATTGTATCAAAATCCATACATCTATTCATCCAATGAGTTTGATTTTCTTTTGCTTTAGGTATAGTTAAACGCTTCCATTTATGCGAAACTTTATTGGAAGGTTCTTGTGGTTTAAGAGCTTTTATCCATCCTTTAGGAGGCTCTCCTTTCCTATCTCCAGGAATAACCTCAATAATTTTTCCATCTTCTAACATTATCGCTTACGGCTACGTTTCTTTTTAGGTTTCCATCCTGTTTTACGCAAAGTACCATAGATATACGCATCTTTTCTTTTTTTACTCCAATCAGGATGTTTTTTATTTACTCTTCTTTTTAACGCTCTTTCTAATTTCTTTGGCATTTGTCCTCCTATTCTATAATTAATCCTACTATTACACCAACACCTAAAGCTCCTACAACCCAAGGCCATTTGTTTTCTTTATAGCAGTCAAGATTCAATCCTCCCGGTATATTCAGCTTAGTATCCTCGAAAACTATACATTCAGGGTCAGTCCATACTCGACCTACACTTATCCCTTTATCTACATAAGCTATTTCTATATTCAATAAAACTGGCTGTGGAATGATTGTGAATTTCCCTTTGCTAGATTTAATATTCATAATAGCTTCCGCATAATAGCAATCAGTAAGGGTATCTATGCTAAATTCTTCATTCGGTATAATTTCTACAACATTAACATCAGTCGCAAGTTTTTTCCATTTAGCTGTGGCTTTTATCTGAGACGCGTAAAGATTATTAAGTTCTTTATTCTCTTTTGCTAACATCACAACTTTAGTAGAATCATTCTTCCATTTCTCCCATTGAGCTATATTCTTATTGCGTAAATCCACAATGATTTGATGCTGCTTATGTATCTTCCAACCAGAAGGAATCCCTATTGCTATGCTCAGAAGAAAAACAAAGATAATAACATATTTCAAATTCACCAATTTATTTAGCATAACTATCCTCCGATTGAAATAAACGGATTAACATAACAGGTAACTTCTGCTTTACGAATAGGGCGCATTTTAATAAAAGCATTTTGCTTAATCGCATCTTCCAGTGTTAAAGTTTTGGAACCTCCTCCAGAAGCTCCTATAGACAGATTGGAATTGTAGCAATATTCTACATGAGATATAGGATTGCCATAAAAAACAAGACAACCCTCTTCTGGTTTGCCAATTTTTTGATACATCCTTGAAAGACCTAAAGCTGTTGTATCTTCTTTACGAGAAAACAAACCTACACTTTTGAGTAATTCAATTACGAAACCAGAACAATCAAAACCTGAGAAATCATCACCTCCCCATTTATATGGAGTACCTATATAATGAAACGCTATTTGTGTTGCTATATCTCTTTCAGTCATTTCCCTTTCCTCCTGTTTGTGCAATAGTTTTAGAATCAATCTCTTCCAAAGATTTTTCTTCTTCATAGAGGATTCCCAAAATTTCAATTATCATCTTATTTCATTTTTCATTAGATAATAACTTGGTTCTTCCCAAAATTTCGAGAGTTATAAAACCTAATGCAATAACTTTAATATCTGTTGAAGCATCTCTGCCTGGGACTATACCATTAAGTGCAAGAATAAAAATCAATCCCATAGCAGTTAAAGTCGCAATGAATTTCCTCTTATGCTTTGTTAAAGCCTCGGAAACGGTTTTCAACACTTCCATATTACCTCCTATGTTATATTTATTTCCCAACCAGAATATATCCAATCTGAAGGAATATTATATATCTTTTCCATTTTTCCCTAATATATAACCATGTATTTCTGATACCTGTTTTCCTATTAATCCCAAATCTTTATGTATATCTTTCGTAGTTTCAGCGCAATGTTCTTTCATTGTTTTTATTTCATCAGCATTTATAGCAACTAATTTCCATCTCCAAGTTGCTATACTTATAGCTGCTATTACTCCGCCTGCTAAAGTCCAAACAATTAAAAGATTGTGTATCGCACTCATTGTTTTATTGGCTCCACACCTATAGATTTGAGAACCCTACGATAATCTTCAGGTTTTTCGCATTGCTGGAGTTGGCTAATAAAAGAATTAATGCCAGCCTGTTGCTGTTGTAATTGCGTTGTCAGTTGTTCTCTTTCCGCTATTAAAACTCTTATATTGTTAGCTTGTCTTATAGAAATATCGAGGAAAGTCCCCACATAAAGCAAAGCCAACATAACAAACAGACTTATTAAAATTAATAACACCCATCTTTCGTCAACCTTCATTTAACCTTCTTATAGAGCATAAAGTTGAATACCATATGCAACACCATTTATATTTACTTTTAAATAATAATCTTTACTTCCACTTGTTGCAACATCGCCAGAACCTACAGGGTCTTTATCGTAAGCTGTTTTATCAAACTCAAATAAATAACTCCATCCGCTTGAAGTTGTTTCAAATCCAGCCCAAGCATCAGGTTTACTCCCACCAGTTGTTGAGAATATACCGTATTCCCTACCAGTAACAGCACAATTTATTTGATTATCAACCCAAATTGTTGCCACATTTCCATAAATATGACTCCCTGTACCTGCGCCAACTTTTGCCCAAATAGCTCTCATACCTTGAAGCATATCAAGAGAATCATTCGCGGGTTCTGCAAAGTATTTGTTATCATTAATCAAAGCAAATACATCTATACCATCCATTGTATTCGGTGCTGAAGCACTATCAACCGCATCGCAATCAGTATAAAATTGTGCCGAAATAGGCGGAGAAGTGCTTTCAGTTAATGTTCGTACAAAAATATTGGCTGAAGTTACGCCACCTGAACCTACTTTACCATAAATACGGAATAACCCACCTCCATCGTTAAATTCCGCTTCTGTTCCCCATGTACCAATATATATAGCTTTATTGTCGCCCAAAGTTGCCGCAGGTTGAATGTCAATAACATGGTCAGAAAACGTACCAGTTGCGTTAATACCATTCCCAGTCGTTCCATTTAAAGTAATCGTACCATCCGATGTAACAGAACCAACACTTGTTAAATCCCCAGTTATTATGGCTTCTCCTGCCAATTTTATTACTGTTTCTGTAGCTATTAAAGTATCTATTTCGCTATTATCTAATGTCGCATCATTCTGGAATAAAATGGCATTATCTGCTCCTGTTATTTTAATACCATTAAACCAGTCTTTGCCATTTGATTTAATATATACAGCAGAATAATTAGCACTTCCGTCAATAGACGCACTTCCATTAATTGAACCATCAACAGTAATACCAGTTACGTGTTCAGTCGCTCCCACTGTAAAGTTTGCTCCCGATTCTACTGTAGCGGAAATTGCTGAAAATGTACCATTTCCACTTAAAACAGAAGTTCCAGATTGTTCGGCATAAGCCCAAATACCAGCATGGTCTCCATCAGCTATATCTACATCATATAATCTAAACTGGCTTTCCGTACCATACATACTTGCTTGATTAGTTTGGTCTGTTGTCATTGCCAACATCCTTGAATATGTACCAGCAAAGACCTTTCCTGCTGTAACTGAGTAATTAACCATACTATATAAACCAAGCCCAGCATTAGTATTTGAAGATGCTTCTGGTATATCAATATGCTCACCAGTATATCCCCAACCACCTATTGAAACTACAGAATCGAGAGTTGTTATTCCAGATATTTCTACATTGCCAATAAGATTTATTGCTGTCTCTGTTATATGTAAAGTATCATCGCCAGTATTTCTAAGAGCTGCTCCACCTTGCATAATTATATCATCTGTGAATCCACCACCTGCATCTTCTATCTTAATTGCGGCATCAGCATTACGTTGAGTTGCGTGTTCTCCATATATCCATAATCCCCAGAAGTTATTAATATACTGCAAACTACCTGATGTAAAATATGGGGCCATCCATATTCTTGCACCTACGAAAGCAGTGCCTGCTGGTGGGCCATCAACTACACAATCTGTACCACCACTATAACCAGCTCTGGCAGAAAACTCTCCACCAATAGCAGTACGCATTGTCGCTGTAGCTCCTGCACTTGTATAGGTTCTACCATAAACACCTCTAAAGGTTCCTGCTTCATCTGCATAAGAACTTCTTGCTACACCTTCTAATCCATTAACAGTATAAACACCATTAGAACCGTCTACTTTATTATAAGCAAAATATCCAGCACTAATTTCCGCACTTCCAGCAGGGTCGGTTGAATCTTCTACAGTAAAATCAAAATACCTTGTTTCATTCGTAGCAGCAGACCCTTCATAATAATTAGCATCTATTGTAGCTCCATTAGCAACCATAGTGGTATTAAATACGATATGCTCCGCATCTAAGCTATCTATATCATTATATCCAGAGTTTACCAAACCAATATTCACAGTAACATGGTCGGCATCTACACTATCAGCATTAAGCCAAGTAGCGAGTGTTAAGCTATCTGTAACAATATAATATAATCCATTCGAAGTATATTCGGAATATTTATATCCCAGTAACACGATTGGTAACAAAAGTAACACGATTAACCATCTTTTCATATCCACCTCCTTTATTCGGTTTTGGTAGTTGATATTAAAATCATTCTCATTTCTAATGCTGTTCTATTTACAGTTGCATCAGCTTTTAACTTAAATCTTATCCAAGGTTCTGCATAAAGAACATCTCCTATAGCAATTCTGTATTCTGGAACAGTTGAAACAGAACCTATAGTTTTAAGTAATGTCCAAGAATTTAATTTAGCAAAGTCTTCTGGTTTTGATGCTTGCTGAAAATACAATGAAGAATTATCAAATCCCTGTAATGCTGTAAAAGTAAATGGGTCATCAGGGAATATATAAATACTATCTGATATTAAAGAATCCCCTGAAGTTGAATTCCATGCAATAGAATCTGATAGAATAGCATAATGCTTCGTAACTGCTCTAGTTATAATAGTCGAATCTTCTCTGTTGCCAGTATAAGTAAAATCCCATCGTCCTGAAGCTCCCATTATCAACATCGGTAACAACAATAAAACACTTAATTTACGCATATTTCACCTCCTATGTTAAAACCTGTATATACACGCCATTAATCACATACGCCAAGAATACGCCTACCGCATCAGCCATCAAATCCCCAATGCTGAACTCACGCCCATGATACCAGTCCCAAAGTCCCTTACCTATTGCGAGAATAATAACTAATGCCAAGATAACCCAGTTCCATATCTGAGCGACATTCAAGGCAATCGTGAAGAACAAGAACCCGAAAAAGTGCCAGAACTTATCAGCCTGAACTTTCGATAGATAGGTATCCCAAGCATAATTCCATTTTTTGATTATTGATTGCATTAGAATATCGAATCCTTTTTAAAAGCCTGTACTAAAACTTTGAGCGAGTCATAAGCATCTTTTAATTTCAACCATTCAGTAACACCCAAATCAAACAAATCTTTCTTCTGGTCAGTTGATAATTCAACTACAATCCCATCTGCTTGATAAAGAGTATCGGGAACAGTCAATATTAATAATAATGATTGACTGTATTCTCGTACTAATGCCAACTGTTCTTGTATGTTAATCATTATCGAATAACCCTCGCTAAAAGAATTTACTTGTATCGGTATTATAAACATTGTTAAAACCAACAATCCTGCTAAAAGTTTTTTCATTATTTCACCTCCCATGCAGAATTTAGATAACATTTTACGGTATCGCCTCCACTTGTATCACAAATCATCATACCTGTTCTTGGTACGGCAATAGTATCACCCAATTCAGTTACAATAGAATCGCCATCTAAATGATAACAAAGTGGCAAAGTAAATGGGGCATAGAATTTAGCATATTCATTTCCACTATTTGAATACATTTTAAACGTCGTATCATACGTTGCGACTATGACATTAGCGGATAAAAAGGCTATATCACCCCAATTAGAAGCAGCATTGGCATATCCGCCAGCTAAATATAAATCTCCGGCAGGATAAGTATTTGTTAGACCACCAGCAAGCAATAAATTATTACCATGACCACTTGAAGATGAAGCGCCTCCATATATTATTGGTAAAGTGTAAGAATCAATTAAGTTCATTCTGATAAAATAATTGGCTTGATTGAAAGGCTTTATTTTAAAATATGATGCACCATAAATTTCCCCAACTCCAGAACTCCCATCGACAGCAAAACCTAATCTTTGATATATGTCATTATATAGTTGCAATGCAGTATAACCACCATTTAATTTCGAATGCAAATTCATATAACAATCACCATCGTTACTGGTTACAATGGAAACTTGTTCCGAACTATCATACCATTGAACTTTCATTAATGTATCAGTATGCCCTTCGCCTGTTATCTTTAATGGTATTTGTGTACTATCATCTGAATCAATATCTATTCTTTTTACTTTCAACAACGAATCGAAAACCGCATCATCGGTGAAGGTATCAATATCTGCGTAGGTGGCTGTGATTTTAACCCAAGAAGAATCAATATTAGCCCAAGCCGCACTATCCGCATATTCCGCCGAATCTGCCTTGCCTTTGAGATACCCAGTAACTGTATCAATATCCGCAGAAGCAGCAGTAATAGTTGAATCAAATACTGCATCATCAGGGAAAGTTACTTGCCCATTGTTGGTAGGTTTAATCGTATCAGTTTTAATGACATTTGTCTGTACTGCATCGGAAATCATCGTAGCACGATAAGTAACTGTGCCAGATATAAGATTATTCATCATCACCGAACCACCAAGACTAAGAACATTACTACCTGTTTGATAGCCATCGTAATCCGCACCATCAAAAGTACACATATAAGCATTAACAGTAGAGTTATTGGTAACCGTAGAGGTTGAAATAACGGCTATATCTAATGGAGTCCCTGTTAGAGCTTTACAAACAGAAGCAGAAAGATTAAGTGTTAATGTGTTGGCATCATTAATATTATAGCAAGCAAAAGCGTAAGCATAAGTCGCATCACCTACTACAGTACCAGTAACATTATAACAATCAACCACAGCATCTCTTGTAGTAGTATTATCATTCCAAAAATATGCCCCAGCCGAAGAAGCATCGGTAGAAGTTATATAAAATGTTAAATCTCTCATTACCACATCGGAACCCTTAATATCAAATCCTTTGACTGCACCAGTACTACTTATAATTACATCTATATCATTTAATGCAATACCTTCTAAATTATTTGCTATTTTAACACCTGTTGAAGCAGCTCCAGTTAGATTTATAGATAAATCGGATATACGGACATTATCATTATTTATCTGAAAAGCTACCATATTGGCAGTAGAAGAAGTTATTAATGTACCATGTGAAGGAGTAACTGGAGTAGTAACAAATCCAGAACTACCTTGTCCTACTATATTTAATTGCTTATTTATGATTAAAGTATCTGTAATAGTATAAGCTCCAGAAGCCAATACAAGTGTAGCCCCCGAATCGGCAGCATCAATATAAGTCTGAATATCTCCAGCAAGGGGAACAAAAATTACATTGCCAACAGACCAATTTATCGCATCATCTAAATATAGAATATCTCCACTATGATAAATATTGCCATCGGAAGAAACGAATATAGTATCCCCATCAGAATCTCGTACTTTCCAAGTTGAAGTCGCAGCATTAACCGAAACAACCATTAATAAAAATAATAATATAAATTTTTTCATGTTTTCGCTCCTCTTATTGATACCCAAAAGGTTACAGCTTCATCCATAGTTATCCCAGCCATAGACTTTGCTATTGTAAAATACGTATCTTCACAAGCGGTAATATATCCAGCCATATTTTCCAAGCATACCAATCCTGCTATACGAGCATCTGTTATTCTGCTTGCTAATACCTCTCCTCCTCTCGCGTCAATGCAATCACTATAATAAATAGTTTTACTATCCTCATCAGTATCCAATGTAGCAGCTACAATGTAAGCATAATCATCAACCGTTCCAGCCCCAATATCTTCAAACGTAAATGTTTGTTCTTCGGAAGTCATTGTAACATTAGTCTCCCAATATTTCAAGTCCCCACCCAATTCTTCTCTGCCAGAAATTCTTAGACCTACAACAAATGATGGATTATCAATCCCTTCAGCAAAAGCAGTCAGAGTAATGGAAGTATCATTAATATTGCTACACCTAACTTCTCTATCGGATTTAATACGTAATCCTTCCAGTACCGCATTATAAATCTTTTCAGGGAAAACAGAAGCATAACCAGTAAGTTCTATCCCAACCGTTATAGGCAAATCGGCTATACCCGCATCACTCACTCGCAAAGTAACAGAACTATTATCGTAATCATAAACACGCAATCCTCTATCCGCCCAGGGGATAGTAAATGGTGAAGCTCCATCTATAACAGAGGGGAACCCTGAATCCGCATAGTAAAATGTTTGCTCCGAAGCACTCATTGTCTCTGTGGTTCCCCAATGTTGTAATATTCTTTCTTCCGCAGAAGTAATTTCAGAAATAGCAGTAATAGTATTCCCAAGATTAGTTATTCGTTCTATTAAAGAATTTTTAAGAACAGCAATATCATTATCCCAGGGCATAGTATAATCCTTTAATCCTCGATTTACTTCTATTATTCTTGTTCTTTTCTTTGCATCAAATATATCACTCATCGTACTATTGCTCCATCAGGTCTACGATAAACTTTTTGCATATTATAAATTCTACCTATCTTATTAGCAGCATCCATCTCTCCATTTTTAATATATTCCAACATACGTTTTTGGTCATTATAAAAATTAGTAACTCCAGCCAAATCACTCCATGCTTTCCAATGATTATGTCCTGTATGTAACATTCCAGTTCGCTTATCCCAATAAGGCGTTTCCTTATGATATTCATCAAATACTTTCATCCAATCTGTAACAGCATACATTCCAGGTATTCCTACCATTAAACTTTTCAAAAAATCTTTTCTTGCATTCTTGGTCCATTCTTCATGTCCATAAAGACTCGCTTGTTTCCATTCTATAGCTTTAAATATCATTTGAGGCAATGGCCCATATGGAGCTATAGGCAATGTACCAAATCCAGTCCAAGGACGTATATTCATATGTAATACTTTATTAAAGAAATAAACAGCTAATGTGGCTTTAGCCATATGACGTATTAATCCGAATTTATCTTGATGTAATAAAGAAGGCAAGTAAGTCCCCCAATACCAAGTCGGCCATGTCATAAATGTCCCTGCCAGTTTTCCGCCTTTAGTAGCGAATATATGAGGACGCCCCATAGTCCCATATTCCCAGTTAGAATTAGCCTGTTGTACGAATCCATATTCATCTTTAATCATTTCAACTAAAGCATCTCTCTTTTCAGCAAAAACTTCATTACCATGCTGTTTATATAAATCATCATTTGCCTTGGCTTTTTCTGCTAAATCTAACCATCTCCTGCCGATATTCTCCATTTGTTTACTTGCTATTGTTTCAGTAGTTTTCCCTATAGGATTAGGGTCATTTTGAAATTTATTTAAATACCACTCAAATTGTCTGCGTGCTCCTATATATATCGGCCCCCTATTCCAGTAATGGTCAACAGAAGTAAATAATCGCAAAGATTGTTGTAATGTTTTAGTTATTGGACTTTGAAAATCCTCATATAATCCTGGTACTCCTACACTATGAAATATTCCATAATTCCAACAGAGTTGCCGTGATTCTGGATTGGTTAATATCTCTTTTACTCCAGTCATCCACCAGTATAATGTCATGCCAGGAGGAGTATTCAAAGGCCCTTGCAAACTATTTTTAATGGCAGAAGAAAGCCTAAATCCCAATCCACCAGAATAAATAAAAGATAATATAGCGTTCATACCTAATTCTATATGTCTATTAGATATTTTACCATCTTCTCCCACTCCAGGGATTAATTTCTTTATTGGAATAGGGACTTTATTTGCTACATCCAATAAAGTGTTTTCAATATCTATGTCAGAGTTTTTTGGAATACCCCGAATATCTCGTATAAATCTAGCTACTCTTGCTTGTTGTCCAGGGTCAAGTTTTAGTTTTTTAATTTCTGCTTCAAATTCTCTCAATGGGCCATGAAGATATTTGTTTTTAAGTCCTCTATTGATATAAAGAACTAAACCGAGTTTACCTGTTATATCCGAATTTTTATAATCTTCATAACTCATTTTCTGCATTTCGCTTATTCTAGCCCGTGGGATTTTATGAACATTGCGTATATAAGGCAAAGCTTCATCATCCCAATCAAATCCTGTTGCAAAAGTAATTATAGGGTCATAATTTTCAATAGCAACATCTGGAGGGATACCCATATGATAGCGTAATCCTTCTTTAATAATCCAATTATTGCTTTTAAAATATGGAGAATCCTCATCAGAAGTAAACCATGCTTTAAATTCATCCCTAGCTTCCTTAAAAGCTTCAGCATCTTTAATCCGTATATTATCTTTAGCCATCAATTTTAAAGTTTCTTCTGTCGTCATATCCTTTTTAATACTCCATCTTAAATTTTTCCAGAAATCCTCATGATGTGTAATTCTACGTCCTAATCTTCTATTAAGAATATTATCCATATCTTTATGCGCGTCATTACTGCCTCTGCGCATATCAATATTTACAGCATCACGTAATTTCATATATTTCCCAAATACTTTATCTCCTAATCTTGCGAAATAAAATGGTCTGCCTTTAATATTATCTACAGCGCGAGAAGCCAATTCGTCTGGATTAATTTCAGGGTCTTTCTTAATCAATTCAACAAAAGTTTTATGTATAGCTTCTTCCTCCAAAATATCATTCATTATATAATCTACTTCTTTATCATATAATAAATCCAATCCAAAACGATAGCCATATGCTTCTTCCTGCCACTTATGCGCATATTCCGTAATTATTGGGTCGGGGTCAACCGTTCCAATGACTTCTCCAGTTTCTTCATCAAATACGTCAACCCGTCCCTCTTTCTTCCCTTTCTTAAATTTCCATACTTTTTTCTTACTTTTACGTTTGATTTTACCCTTTAAAGCATCTGGATAAATGCGTCCTATTTCAGTAAGTTTTTTCTTCATAATATCTATCTTCTTAGAATCTGCGAAATCATCTCCATAAAAATCTCCATTCGCAAGAATCTTAGTAGCTTGTTTAACACTAAAATTTTGGTCTTCCCACGACATTTTCTTATATCCTGCAAAAATATCTTTATCACTCATTTTAACTACACTTTCAAATAATGACCTTGTTTTTTCTTCTGTTGGTATTTCATTGGGATATTTTTCCCTAAAAGCCCATCGCAATAATCTAATATCTTTATCTTTAAATATATTTTCCCCATAAGGATTGCGAGGATTGAAATCATCTCCCACTTTAGCTTCTTTAGAAGTTACCTCATATATATCTTTACTTTCTTGTTTCCTAACATTTTCTAAAGTATTCTTCCAATATCTGCGTTTTTCGATAAATGTCATAGGTCTATGATTCTCATCTTGGAATCGCTGCATCTCATCAGCTATTTTACCATCAGCCAATTTTCTAGCATAGTTATCTGTCATTCCGAAATTTTCTTGCTTAATCATCTCTGTACGAGCTTTTAATACTTCAGTTTCTAAATCTCCCATCCGAGCAAGAGAACCAGACATAGGCGTAGAACCAAATAAACCCAATGCTAAAGGTAAAAAGTTTTCAAATGGTATTTCAATTAATTCCCATAAAAATGCCTGCGTAAAATCTTCATAAGTTATATCCCCACTATCTTCATACATAGACTGCATCGTTGACATAGCCGCAACTACACCCTGTTCTAATTCTTCTATAGGTTTTTGTATAATAAACGGAACTTGTGTTCCAAACCATGCGGCAGATATACCCCCAATAGCAGAACCTAACTCAAAACTACGCATTATATGAGATAAATCTTTCGCATCAAAATGTTTTTCTTCTATATAATTATTTAATCCAATTTGCAATCCAGTAAGAGCAGAATAATTTAATCCATAATCCAATCCTCCCATCAAAATGTTACTAATTTTTACACCTGTATCTACAATATTTTTAGCTCTTCCAGTACCTATGCCTTTTATAACATCTGTTATTTCTTTTTTAGTCAATCCTTTAGCTAACATATATTTAATACCCACACGATTAGATAAAACCTTTAATCCATCTTGTGCAAATTGACGTGTAGCTTTACGCATAAGCATTAATTGCAAAATAGTACCAGTTAAAGCTCCTAATCCTTTAACCATATAATATGAAGAAGATTCATTAAATTTGTTTAATCCAGAACCCTCCCATTTAATAAGTTTATTAGCTATTGGCAAAGATTCTACAAATCCCATCCATATTGCATTATCATGTCCCATATCCTCATAATCTATTTTCACAAAATGCTCAGAATCTCTTAGAAATTGAGCAAAATTTTCTTTCCCCATGCTTTTAGCAAAGGAATCTTCTATTGATTTCATTAAAAATAAAGGTGAAGTTCCTATTGTAGCCTTACCAATAGGGGTAGTATAAAATTTTTCTTCAGCTCCCTTTATCCCACCTAACAATTCTGAAGCTCTTTTTGTAAAGACTTCATCTCGTAATCTTTGAGCAAACATCTTAGAACCTCTTTTCGCCACTGCCTTATAAGCTTCTTCTGGACTTAATTGTGTTACTTCTTTAGCAAAATCTTCCGCATCTTCAATACCATATTTACTTAAATATTTAGTAAAAGTTTTTTCTATTCCTTCTTTATCTTCAGGGTCATCATAATAAAATCTTTCTCTCTGTAATGGTATAAAAGGAATCTCCGCAAGAGCTTCGGCAATCGTAATATTTCCTCTCATCAATGGAGCTATAACTCTTTCTGCAAAAGGTTTTTGAACTTCATTCCGTATTCCCATACTGGCAAATTTTAAAGAATCAAGTTTTTCGTTGAGAGTTAAATTATGATATGCTTGAAGCGTATTGGTTGGCATTATTTATTTTTTACCTCTTTTCAGAAATTCCAATATAGCAATTGCGCCACCTCCTGGATATTTCTGAGCAGAAAATTTTCTTGCTTCTTTTAATTCTTCTTCCGTAAAAATATCCAATGCTCTATATCTCTCTGCAATATTAGATACATCAAGCGGATTAGGAGATTCTAATGCTCCATGTCTATAGAAGAACTCAGTAAAATCTGCTATAAAATCAGGAGTAACTTTTTCATTATCAAACCATAAATCTATATATCCTTCAAATTCTCCAGGTTTTCCCATTAATATTTCTCTAGCTCTTTCTGTTTCTCCCATAGTAACAGCATCGGCAATATCTCTAATATATGATTTATGTGTTTCTGCTGTTACCCCAGGGCTGTATTCTACCGCTCTGTCTAATAATCCCATGCTTTCAAAATCTCGGATTATATTTAATCCAGTTTGTTCCATTCTATTTTCGTATTCAAATAGCTGCATTTTACGTAAATCATCAAGATTCATCAAATATCCCATATTAGTCTTTTGGTCTATCATTCCTACAGCATTTTTAAGAGCAGCATATTCTTGAAATTGTCTTGGATATTCTCCAGCATAATCCTGCACCATACCTCTTTCAAGGGTTTCTACTCTCGAATATTCTTGCAGCATAGGTATAGCTTGCATGTGTTCAGGATTCACAAATCCAAATATATCCGCACTTATTCCCGCATATCCCAATACTTCATCTACTAAAGCTGCATTTCCTTGATTCCTATTCATTCCTGGATTCATAATACTTTCAGTAAAATCCCTGGCATATTTATTCCAATCCCCACCCATAGCATTAAGTCTATTCAATACTAAAGATTCTGGCTCAGTTAATGTACCTGCATCTAATTTTTCATTTAATCTATCAGACAGCTCTACAAGTAAATGTCTTATAAACGTAGGCATATTTTTTTGCGTCCATCCCCACCAATCAGGGTCTTTTCCAAATCGTGCTTTTTGCTGGGTAATAAAATTAGCTTCTCCAGTTGGGCTTACTCGACTTTCTCCTGTAAATCTTTGCTTGGCATTATTTAATGCAGTCGAAGCTATTGAAGCCATTGGGGAATCAGGAGAAACTGCTATTTTAATATTTTCCAGAACTCCATCTATATTAGATATACCTGGCTCTGTACCGAATATACCTTTAACAGAACTAAAAGCTTCATTGATTGTTTTAGGCTCAGTATAATATTGACCTAATTTTTTAAGTGTTTCATCAGCTAAGCTCATATCTCCTTGCTGCATTGCTTGCTTATATAGATTTAATCTTGGGCCAAAACTACGGCTATCTCCATATGTTCCTATAGTAGCCGTATTAATTATTTTATCTACATCAGTCAATAAATCTCTTTTATGTTCTATTGCTCGCAGTTCTTCATTATAAGGAAATTCTCTAATTTTTCCACTTCCCTGAGTTAAAGCTTTCATTTTGGCAGCCCACTGTACTATAGCTGCATCCAAAATAGCTTCCTCATCTGCACGTTTCTGTTCCACTACAAACATTTCTTTTTGTGTTTTAAGCTGTTCCCAGGATAATTCAAGTTGTTTTTGTGCTAATGCTTGCCCAAATGCAGTTGAAGCTATTTGCAATCCAGGAAATGCTGCCCTTGCTTCCATCATAGTTTTTCCTACTTCTGCCATCTTATCCTCCTATTCAAAAAGATACGCATATTTCCCACCAAACTCATGTTGCAAAAATTTTTTCTTCATAGTAGGGTCTGATAAACTTTTAAATATATCCCATGCTTTTGTTTCATCAGACATTTCTCCCATCTGGTTTGAAAATCCTGTACGTTGCTCTCCTAATGCCTTAGTCCCATAATATCCTGCTATATCTCCAGCTACTCCTTCAAAGAATTGCCCTAATCTACTAGGTTGTTGGGCTTGCATCATAGATTTCTGCATCCCCCATTGCAATCTTGCGTTTGCCTGCTGCATTTCATACGCACTTAATTCTCTTCCCATTACTTCATTAAACTTTTTTTGTATATCTACAATCCCTGAAAGATAAGCCCCTCCAGATAATCCACCGCCTCGTGAAGCTTCTAATCGTAATCTGCTTACAGCTTCTTCTTCTTGCGGTTTAAGCATTTTACGCAACTGATGCTCAAAATATGTTCTCTGTGCTCCCCAAGCTGGTTCAGCAGGCTCCCCGCCACCTCCGAATAATCCTCCTAAAATTCTGCCTCCAATCGAAACTCCAGTTGCTATTGTTAAAGGGTCAAACATATTATCACCTCCTATACTCCATATATTCTAAACACATATATCAAATCGGATTCTATCGAACAATATGCCAACAAATTATGTCCATCAAAAGCTAGTTCTGATTCAGAGTTCCAAGACCCCACATTGGCAGTATAATCTCCTATTACTGTAGATAAAGAAGACTCTGAAGTTAGACTATCATAGCCTGCACCCATATCAATAACCCTTACTACATCAGAATCCGCATGAAGCACAAATAAATATTGACCTTTACGTGCAATTTCTCTGCCAAAGAAATTCCCGTCATCATCGTTAATTGTAACAGAAGGGCTTGCTAAAGTTGAAATATCTATTATACCTGGACCATTTGTTGAAGCTGTCCCAGCGTAAAAAATTTTATTGACATCGCTGCCTAGCACCATCCTACTGATATATTTAGTGGCAATTTCTTTCGTGGCAGAATAAGGCACTGTCGCGGGGGCAGAAACATCGTACACGCCTATCTTATTAGTAGTTAAATAAGACACAATTAAATAATTATTGGTATACATTAACTCGAAGTAGATTCCCGAAGTCAAAGCGTCAACAGATGCGGATATAGCGGCTTTATCAGAAATGTCAAAATAGTATACGTCTTGTGCGGTATTATGTGATACCCAAGCATGATTTTCATCATCGGAAATAGCCATACGCAAAGCGCAACTACTTGATGTACCAAGAATTACACTATCTTGCAAATTCAAATCATGGTCTAAAATAGCAAAATAGTGTCCCCCATAAGCAACATAAACATAGTTTGCTGTAACTTTTATTTGAGAAATACCTAACCCATCTGTAATCGTAGCTGTGGCAAGCAAGGTCAAACTCCCATCCAGATTTACCAAATATTTTCTTATATAACAATCTGATACTGTCCGGAGAAACCCTACGAACAAATAACTACCATAAAAACAAGAAGTCTGAGGATTTGTAACAGAAGTAGTGTTGGCAAGCCTTACCGTAACAGTATCTTGGACAGCAGAAGATATAGAAATATTGCGGTAAGGTTTTTCCCAATAATGCAATTCATACCTGTGAAATCTCCAATCTACTCCCTCCCCAGTAATACTTATTTTTAACCATTTGCCTTGTATCTCTGTAGGCAAGCTAATATAATAATCTTTTATATAATCAGTTCCTTCCAAAACAACGCTAGTTGGGTAAGAGTATAAAGCGTTGTCTTCAGAAGAATATTCCCCTCCGCTCGTTCCTATGGTAATATATAATATTTCATCCGAATCTCCGCTAAAACTCATCCATAGTTTTCTATAATGCTTTACAAAATAATCATATAAAATCCAACCGCTTTCCCATTCTGTATCTATATCTTTAGTCGTGGAATCTCCAGAATACCATACACTAACATCTGGGTCATCCAATCTGTAAATGTGTTTGTAGGTTTCAGTAGGATTTTTCCCTATTCCCAATGTAATATTTTCTTCCATTTGCAAATAATCATAAAAACATTCAGATAATTTATGCCAATTCCCAAATTTATCATGTACTAAAGTAAAAGTATCCGAAGAATCTGCATTTGCATCATCTTTACTTATCCAATATTCTCCATTTACAATTCCAACATGAAGCAAATCTCCACTATCTCCATCTTTTGTATAAGTTACAAATAAACTATCTACGATAGGAGTATAATTAGCTATTCCAAGTTCTAATGTAACTCGCAATTCCAAATCGGTAGTACTGGCGGAAACAGTATTGGGGAATAAAGATATTTCTGTCCAATTTCCCCAAGAATCGCTTATTTTTTCTCTCTTTTCAATAGTTGCTGTAGAACCCGCAGGAACCATTTTGCGGCAATAAATCTTTTCAAAATCATCATTCGCTCCCTGTAAACTCATTGTATCAGAAGTCCAAACCCCAGTCAAAGCCCATTCAACATCTTCTGATTCATCTGTAGCAAATATTTTACACCATACAGAAGCATCGGTAGCAGCAGTCCAAGTTCCATTATCTTTATAAGCATATTGATAAGAAGCTTTATACTTCGTAGAACCCCATCTCCAATTATTATTAGTATCTCCCACTTTCCCTATTACAAGCCAATACCATGTACCGCTTTCCAAAGATTGAGTATCAAAATCAAATCGTAAAATATCATCTTCCTCGGTAAAATTTGAAGCAGTAGCAATCCATGTTACGCTTGGAGCACCCACACTTTCATAATGTATCTTTATAGTTGGATAATCTGGAGAACCTGTCTTAAGATTTACCAAAAGTTCTCCTCTAACTGTTGCGCAATCTGCATCTATTCTGAATCTCTGCGCATATGCTCTATCTTTAGATGTAGTAACAAAATATGCTAAAGCATCCACGTAACCAGATAAATATGGATTGGATACAAGAATGTCCCCCGTCCCCTTAAGATAAAATGTCATATATCTACTGGTATCGTTGTGAAAATCTTCAGACCAATTCTCTCCCCCATCCTCACTAGCAACCATTTTCCCTCCAGGATAATAATCTTCATTAGGGTCAGTATAGCTATATATTTGCCAATCCGTATGGAAACCACCTTGTGCTGGTATAGTTATCCAATATCGGGTTCCTTTAGCGATGCTTAAAGTTTCACTTAATTCGCATTCGTGGTATCTAAAAGGTGGGCCTAAAGCTATTTCCCTTGACCAAGTCGCTAACGTTTCATTTATATTCGGTTTTCCGCTATCATCTGCCCTTATGCTGCCAACAAATTGCTCATCCTCTGCCCCAGAATCAGCCCGCATACGAATAACAACCGATTTTAATAATACCGTATCAGAAGTGCTACCCGGAATGATAAACGGTTGCGCATAATAATCTTCATCGTGAGTAATACTAGTACTAAAATATTCATCACACGCCAAACACCAATCTAAAATCCCTTCTAATCCTAGCATTTCCCGCAAATTAGGTTGTAGGGATATTGCTCCTGGTATATAATCGCTGCTTATCCCATTTTCATAAGTTCCTAATTCAAAATCTTGTTGAGAAGTATAAAGAAAATACCTTTTGGATTTTTCAAGTCCGCTGAAATCTACCGAACTTATTTTCTCAATTATCTGTATTTTAGTACCATCAAAAATCCATATTCCTTTTCCGCATATGCCCTCTAATCCATGCACACTTTCTTTAACCGAATTTTCATAAGCTCCAAAAGCATCTTCCAATAAATGTTGTTCATGCGGTTCTGCGCTTAATAACCAAATTTTATTTAAAGTAGTAGCTATTACTTTATTTTGAAATCCCCAGAGATTAGTTATTGGTTCTCCTAAATCGAAAAAATCATTTGAATTAAAATAAACCCTTCCTACTTCAGAAAATTGCACTTTTGTAGGAGAATCTACAGTATATCCAATCCATATCCGACTACCATAGCTTATTCCGAATTTAGCTTGCGGAGTAATACTGGAAGCAGTATCTTCAGTATATTTAGTAGCATCTGTTATTTCTCTATCTTCTGTTAATTCTTCGTCTAAAATAATTTCAATAGTATCATTATCATCTTCTTCATAGACAAAATACCAATTAGTCCAGGCATCATTTGTACCATCACTATCCGAATCATAATAATAAGAAGCATACACTCTTCTTCCTTTACTGCCTTCAGGAGGCGTATCAACGGTTAATTTTACCTTATGGGTATCATGAAAAAGCCTTACTCTAGCACTTCTACTTAACGCACTTCTTCCTCCATTCAACTCATAATCATATGCAAATTTCCATTCTGTATGTATTTTAGAAGCCTCTCCCTCTTCATAAGGTTCGGCTATTATATCTTCAGGAGCACTTCCTCTTCTTTCTGCTTCATGCCCTGGTCTCCAGCGATACATACCTTCTGCCATATTACCAACCCACAATTCTCCAGCATGATTAGCAAACCAAGTAGCTTCAGTGAAAGACTGAGACAATGTCGCATATAAAGCATAATCAGGATAAGTCCAAAGCCTTACAGCATTATCATCATGATATACAGCTATATAATCTTCTCCTCGTGTTAAATATGCTCCCAATTTTTTAGCACTATCATATGTAGCATTAAAAGCTTTTTTACGAGTACACCCATTTACAGTTTCAGGGACACCAAGTGTACCTATTTTCATATTTGTAAAAACAACAGCTTCGTTAGGCGGAACTTTCTCATCGGATAAATCTAAGTTAAGTCCTAGTAAATTATCTACCGATAGTATTTTATATTTATCAGCTAATTTTTCATAAGCGTTCATCGTTATTAGATGACCCGTAAACGGTTCTTCCACCTCCTTGTATATTGTCATATCCAATATCACGAGGTATTTGTTTATATGGATTCATTAATGGTAATGCAGCAGTTTTAAGTCCGAATAAAAACTTTTCAGCTTTTCTATCCCATTTATCATCTAAAATAACTCCTCTATCTTGCAACATAGCTTCACTTGTGCATTTAGGAATTAAATACCCATTAATTATATTATCCGTTAAATCAATAGTATCGATAGTGGCATAGTCATCTGGAATTTTAACATACATAACTCGTATAGTAGAACTAGTTGGTTTATAGAAATAAAGTCTGTCTCCTCTGATTGTAATTCGCTCTATCTGTTCTGTATCTCCCCATTCTGTTTGTCTATGCGGGAAAAAGAATTGTGGAGAAATATATGTAGTAGGATTATCTCCAGCCCATGCAATAAGAGAAGGTTCCCACGGAGTATACTCCAATGATGTATAAGCATAATATTCTTCATCATCATCTCCAGGAATTAAGGAAAGACTTGTTTTTCTTTCTATTAATCCCTTAAGATAAATATACCAACCAGCTTCCCATAATGACCCAATAGCTATTTTCATTTCTGAATTTAAGGTTCTAAGTAAAATAGCAGGAGTAAAAGCTCCATCGGTTTGGGGTTCTTGTAGATTATCACGTATTTTAGTTAACGCAGCAGAGACTAACATCTCTCACCTAACTTTCGGGTATAAAAACTTTACCTTCCTGCTTCAGGCCTGTTTCGTCTCTCTTGATTATTTCTTCTATTTTCTTAGGATTCATTTTTTTCTCTCCTTGCAAGCTCATAGGCAATCTTCCCCTTAATTCACGGACTTTTGCATATTGGTCCAAAGTAAGTTCTTTAGCGTGCTTATCTATAGAAAGAATATAATCAGCACAATCTCTCATGGTAAATCCATCACCAAATTCTCTTTTATATGTTTTAGAACCTAAATCAACAGTATGATAATGCGGATTAAAGAAAACTTCTACCATAGGCCATCTTTTCTTAGGGTCTAATCCTTCGATAGGTATAGGCTTTTTAGGAACATATATTTTCCCTGTATTCGGAGCGTATAAAAAGATATGTTCTTCAAAATCTTCTGGAATATTTTTAGCATTAGGTACAAAGCTTTTATATACCTTTTCCGCAATCTCTTTATCTATAGTAGCCAAAGATAAGCTATTTCTATTGATTTTCTCTTCTGGGAATAATTTTTCTATAACATCAGCGATAACTTTTAATCCCTTACTTCTTTCTGGTAAAGATTCTTTCCCTATTTCCTTTAATCCTTTATCTATCCTGGTTCTTAAATTAGATAATCTAACAGTTTTTATTCCTTTACCTTTCGCCATCTTATTTCTCCTTTACTTTAACTTTATCAAGAACAACTTTATTTAATTTAAATGAAGGGATATATATTTCTTTATCTTTTTCGGAAATATGGATATATTTCTTAGAGAAAATCTTATGTGCAACATCTTGTGCAGCTTCCATGTTCAAATCCTCTTTCAACACATCTTTTTGTATAATGTCAATAGGTTTTTTTTGTCCTTCAATATATATTCTTGTACGCCAAACTTCTTTCATCTCTTCTCCTTTTTCTCTAAAAGGGGAGGTATTGCCCCCCCTTTTAGAATTACCGTTTATTATGCAGCAGATATATTGTACTGAACTAAGGTGAATGGATTATATACTGCAAGTCCGCTTTCGCTGTGAATTTGATAACCAACTTTCAAATTAGAGCCATAATCAATGTCTCTTTTTTTATGAGGTATCAAAGTCCTTCGTCTAAGATAAGCAGGGTCTACGCTAATTCCCCAATATCTGGGTTCATTATACGTACCTTTCATGCAAGGATTCATAAGTAAAGCCACATTACCATAAATAGTATGGATAACAGGCATATCAAAACCAAGTTGGTCTGTATAAGTTATAGCTATTTTGCTTTCATACAAATCCATTATCGCTCTTCCAAATGCTTTACCACACACAATATATTTAAGTTCTGAAGTTCCATAAGTAGTTACATCTTCGAGATAGTTATTCCATAACGCAAGAGTTAATGCTGCTTTAGTAGAGCTATGAGTATGAGACATATTAGCATCAACTTTATTGCTTTCTGCATAGTCAACCCAATATTTCAATCCACCTGAATATCTATAATGAGTTGTAGTATTCTCATACCTGTCCATATAAAGATTAAGTCTTTCTCTGGCTCGTTTATAAGCAAGCATTACTTCCCTATCATGGAAAGCCTGTCTATCGGTTCTATACTTTGTCGCATTGGATGTGAAAGTCCAATTTATTTCACAGGCTAAAGGTGTAGTATAATTGTAGTATTCGTTAGGAGTATAGGAATATTCATCAGGATAGCCGCCTTCTGCGGTTACTGTTCCAACAATATAAAGTTTATCTGCTGTCGAAAAAGTGTCTTTAGTAGCGTTATTACAAGCACGTTGCACAGTAAGTGTAGTGCTATTATCTACAGATGAAACTCTTATTTGCTCGCCATATGTTGACCCAAATCCTTCAAGAATATCTCCATCAAAAACTCCAGTAGTACTGGAAACCGTAAATTCCGTTTCCGAATTATCTATTTCTTCTCCAAGAGTAACATATACAGTCTGCTCGGCTGCTCCCTCCCATTCTATTTTTGGGCCATCAGCTCCCTCTTGAGGGAGCAAATTCATAAGCGCGTCCAAAGGTGTTTGTTTGGGACTGAGACCCTCTATTCTCGGCTTTACATCTATACCTGCCGATTCAGTAGTAGTCGCATCTACATGGTATATCATTTAAGCCTCCTTTATAATTATCGTATTTTCGCTTTTTTATTAAACTCATCTAATTCCCTATCCGCTTTGATAGCTTTATCAAAAGCATCATCGGTAGGAGATTTGACAGAGGCTTGTCCAGGAGGCAGATTTCCGCCGCCGCCTTCAGTATAAACTGGATTTGAAAGTTTACTTAATAACGCAGGATTAGAACCCGTCATTCCCAAATAGGAAATCAAAGCCGCTTTTACAGGATTTCTAGCATAATAAAGAAAACCTGCATCAGCTCTAGGTTTGCCAGTATTACCATCCCAAAGTATTTCTGTAATAGCTTTTACATATGGGCCGACTTCTTTTTCGGGTATTTGAGAAATAAGCTCTCTATACGAAGTATCCAATTGACGCACATTCCGTTCCTGTTCTTCTCTTTGTTCGCGTTTTTCCGCTTCAGAAAGTCTGGCATCTATAGCGTTTTGCCTGGCTTCAAGTTCTTTATCTTTCTCGCTTCGTATCTGATATAAAAGCCTTTGAGCTTCTTCGTCAGTAATCTCAGGTTCTTTCTTCTGTTCTGGTGATTTTTTCGCTTCAGGTTCTTTTGCAGGTAGATTTTGTTTTAAAGCTTGCATCAATTTATTATCAGGATTTTCAAATAAGCTTTTCACAATATCATCCTCTTTCTGTCCAATCTTTTTTTCTGCATTGCGATACATATCAACCACTTTTAAAAAATTGTCCTGCGTTAAAGAAACATCCTCTCCCAATTTATTTTTTAACCAATCCTTTGTATCATCAGGCACTTGGCTTAAATCTAGACTGGGGCCTCCATTCTGCTTGGGTTCAGGGGTCATAACCTTATCTGAATCTAACATTATTCCTCCTTACGGGGTTCAGCGACAAAACTAGCAAGAGCTAATTGAGATTCCTTTTCAATTTCTTCTACAGTTTTTTTCTCGCTGGACTTATCCGTTTTGGTTAAAGATAAAAGTTTAGAGGAGGCATTGTTTATCTCGTTCTGCATAAATTCCACTATAGGCAGTCCTGCCTTCCATTGTTTTGATGCCTTATCCTCTTGTCCATAACTTATTCTCATTATAATAAATTTTTGCCAATAATTTAAGAAATTATTTAATCGGTCTTTATTGGCTTTTACTTTTACTAATTCAGCCATTCCTTCATAAGCTTTTATATATTCGTCTTTGCTAATTATTTCTATCATGCTACACCTTCCATTGTCTTAAGTGGAGATATTGCTCCTCCGCCTCCAAGCATTGAAGGCATTTGTCCTAAAGCTTCAAGATTTAATCCTTTTATTTCTTCTTCTTTCTCGACAATAATTTTTCTTATTTGAGGGACTGGGAAAGTTTCAAGAAGCAAATCAATAATACCCTGCTCATTAAGTCTTTCTCTCGGTACTACAGTTACCAACAATCCTATCGCCTGTGCTATTAACATACGTTTTTGCTCATCATTTAAAATGTCCCCAGATGCTTTCGATTGTATTCTCATGCGCTTTAATAAAGGTATCAATGAAGCTGGAGTAAGTTCGTTTTTACTGGCTATACCAGTTATATCCTTAAATAATGTAGTGGAACCTGAATGAGCTATCCTGTCAACTATAAGATTAGAAGCAGGCAGGAAATAAGTGCTTTCAAGAATACGCACTTTCATCCAGAATCTAATATTGGCGTTCATTAAATATAATTCAGCTTCTTTTCCTGATTGCCGTTTCGATGGTGTCTGCCCACGTAATGTATCAAAAATTCCAGTAGCTCTTTGACATTCATTCCAAAAAGCCTGTTGGTCAAATTCTAATACTCTTGAAGCATCTGTAGTTACGATGGGCTTTGGTTGATATTCCGGCAACATACCCAATACTATTCCGCCTGGCTCAGAATTAACTAAAGGCCTTGCGTCAACATTAGGATGCACATACCAATAATTCAACCCTACCATTTTACCGTTATCAACTCTCAAATTACGAAATACATTCGCAGTAATTTGCTCATATTGTAAAAGTTCGGATTCTCCCATTGCGATTATTCTATTGGCTTCCGGTATATCCTGAGCCATAACATATGGGAAAGAATACGGCATTTTTTCTTTTCTGATAATAGTTGAATAATTTAAAAGCGTAATTAATTTATCATGTTCTCTATCCCAAATCTCTGTTATAATATTCCCCTTCACATCCTGAGAGCGAAATCTTATATCCCATTTTATATTTCGTTCATTCAGCCCTTCCTTAACTTTTTTCTGGTCATATACATCTTTGTATTTTTCAAAATGACTATCTGGCACTATTTTTTCATGACTAGCCCAATCTACTTCATTCCAATTTCTTGCCACAGGCTGCCATAAAGCGTCCCATATATGTATTAGTTCTCGTTTAACAATATCTTCTGGGTTATCTGGAGGCATGATTTTTACCATACAATTCCCATAAATTAAGGCATCACTTACTACATTACAGTCAAAAAGAAAAGTCTCTGGCTTGCCGTAAAAATATTCAAATAAATCCTGTAAACATGTATTTAATTCTTTGGTTTCAGGGTCATCTTTATTACCCACAATTTCCGCTGTAGTCGTTATATTATCACCATTCATATGAACCATAATATGCGCTTTCATTGTCTCTATTATCGGGTGCGTCAAAGGTACTACAAGATTAGCTCTGTTTTTCTGGCTTACGGGAGGCTCTGGAGGAATCTGCATCCAATATTTCTGCATTTGCAACCAATTTGGAGAATGTTCTTTTTTGAAATTTTTAGCTTCTTGTATTTTTATATCCCAACCGTCAGTAGGATTTCTTTCAGACATTTATTGCTCCTTTTTCCATCTAACTCTATTTCTTTTATATAATGCTGAACGCTCTATTTTTTCGGCCTCTTTTTTACCAAGAATTTCTATCGCTTCATCCATTTTGGCTGGACTGAAATATTTTCTGTAAGGTTCGCCATAATTAAATTCATATATAATTTTCTTAGCTTCAATTTGCGACATCATTTATTTTTCCTGTTTATAAATATTAATAAATTTTTTACATTTGTCAAGTGCATTATACACCAGCCTGTGCATATAAGGGTTGCATTGGAGCATAATTTGATTGATAAGCAGCTCCGAAAAGTCCAAGTTCCTGGAACATTCTATTGCCGTATGCCAGCATATCCACAATATCATCCCATTTATGTTGCGGGAACAATTTAAGTTCATCAAAAACCAAATCTGGCAGAGTATCTTTAAAATTCAATAAATGCGAATCGAATAACGGTTCCAGAGACATTTGATTTCGCCATCTTTTATCTTCATTCCCAGGGTGCATCGGATAAAATAAATCCGGGTTGATTTTTGTTTCTCCGCGCATAGCTCTTTCGCCGAGTATAGATTCCATATCATGTTGACCTGTTTCTTCTATTCCGACTCGCAGAGGACAAAGTTCTGGAGTATTAACTATATATTCTATTTCTCGTATTCTTTCAGTAGTACCCCAGTCTCCTGTTTTAGCCCATACAAGTATAACTCTGCCAGTATCGTATTTTTCCAATACTCCAAGCGCATCATTATCATGCCCGCCTTTTTTAGCGGAATCCAAAAAAGCTACTCTGCCAATAAGTATGGCATTATGTTTTACCCAAACTATATTACCATGTTCATCCACTTTCTGTATCTTTTTTTCGATATTACTTCCATTTTTTTCCGTATGATACAGTAAATATTTTTTATTCAAAAAGATTGCATCTTCTTCAGCAATAGGGTTATTTTCGTAATTAGCCGCATAATCTCTGGCAGTCTGACAATCTTTTTTCAATTTCGGAATAATTGACAAAGGATATTTTTCGGGAAATGTAGGTTGTCCGTTTTCATCGGTAATACTCATAACCAATTTCATATAATCTGGATTTTCAAGTAGTTCTCCATGAGCGTCATCAAAATGCCAGCGAGTACCGACATCCCATATTCTGCCGACTTTTGGATTATCCAGCAAAGGGACTATATTTCTAATAGCGTATTTTACTCTTTCTCTTTCGGTTACGGTTCTGCTGTTTACATCATCCACGGGGTCATCGAGCATAACTTCATCATAATGCTGGGATGGTTTTTTCTGCTGAAGAGTTTTTAATACTACGGTAGGTTCTCCCATAGGAGGAGGATTATCGCGATTAACGGTATATTGTACGGTTGACCATTTGCTGCCTCTCTGACTTTTAATTACGCCATCCATAATTTCAGGAAAACAAGCGAGGAATAACGGAGATTGTAAGATTTCCTGGTCTGCCGCTATAAAAGATTTTCCATTCGTTTCGTTATTCGGAATAATACAAATTCGGATATTCGGGTTATTAATTATGCGCCAAATTCTATATGCGCTGAGAATAGAAGTCTTAAGAAATCCGCGAGGTAAGAGCATAATAAATCTAATCCAATTATGATATTGAACCAGATTACAGATAGAACCATGAAGGCATTGATTCATACAGACATCGAATCCGCTGTCTTCAGGGAATTTTTTTACATTACTTTCATTATAACCACAAAGAAGATAAGCAGTAAGCCAAAGAGATTTTTTAAAGATTTCACGTAATTGTAAAATTTGAGGAGATAGACCATATTTTTCAATTAAGACATTTTGATACACTTTCGTCTACCTCTCGTAAACATCCGAGATTTTCCGCGATTTTTTCCAATAGCGGAGTAATATCCTGTAAAGCTTTTACTTGCAGCGGATTTAATTTTGTGTTAGCTATATTTGACGTTTGGAAGGAACCTCTGGCGGGAGTTATTTCTTTAATAACTTTCTGCTGGCCGAGAATTAAATCTTTTCGCATTTTTAATTTTTTTATTTTTATCGGGTCGTTAGTTTCTTTAAGTTCTTTTTTTATGTTTTCCAATTCATCAAAAAGCTGTTTATTTTGTTTTTCCCATTCAAGAGATTCTTTTGCAATTACTGCTGTTTGCGGGGTAATTTTTGTTTCTGAGCCAGACATAGAGCGAGTTCTATCATTAGCAGCGGTTCCACCTTCAGGGTAGCGTTTTTTATATTCCTGAATTGCTGTTTTAATATTCGGGAAAAGAGATTTATGTTTTCCGATTAAATGTTTTGCAGTTATGCGACCAGCATAATAAATTTTCCTCTGTTCTTTACAGGCAAGGCATAAAATTCTATCACCTTGAACAAGAGGAAAATCAACCATCAATACGGGTAAGTTACTTTTTCTTTGGGTTTCTTTTCTTCGCTCTGTCCATATTCGCCGTATTCCGTCATAGCGTAATCACGAAGCATTTTGTATGTCGGATTCTCTTCAAAGCCAGGTTCTTCTCTAAGTAACTTAATTTCTCTTAAAATCCATGTCCGCTCATCTTCGTTTTTAGGTTTATGCAATTCGATATATTTTTTGGGACTGGTTGGCTGCATTTTAGCTTTAAAATACGACAATAATTGCTTCAGCCATTCACCCATTCCGGCTTGAGAAGTAGTGTCAATCATCTTTTACTCCAGCTAATTTTTTATATTCCTTTTCCGTGAAAAGATAATCTTCTCCGAAAACAGCATCAGCGTATTTGGTTTTTCCTACGAAATATTTATTTCCTTTAAAGTTTCTGGTTATCCATTCTATCCAGCCAAAACCCCATTCTCCGTTGGCCTGACGGAAATAAACTTTATCTCCGACTTCATATTTCAGGACTTTTTTCTGAGCCTTCTTTCTGGGTTTTGTAGTTTTTTTCTTAGGCATTTACTCCTCCTTGGATTTTGTTATTTCTGCTTCAAAAGCCAAATCTCTAATTTTTGTATCAAACGTGTACCCACTCGCCCATCGAGTATATCCAAAATCTTTTAAAACTTTTTCAAGGGCAGCATCTAATTTTTCGTTTATTCCATCTGCTTTATAATAAACTTGACATTCTGGTCTTTTCGGTATCGGGGAATCTTCTTCTGCTTTTTTCATATCATAAAGCGCTTTTGCTATTTTTTTAGATTCACTCATGCTATTTCCTCCTGGATTTTTTGGACTTTTGCGAAAAGTAGACATTTTACAAAACGCCGGAGTAATACTTTACCGATTTCCTGCGCTTGACGTAATTCTTGATTATATTTAATTCGAGCTCGCTCTTGCTCTGTTTGCTTCCTCATTTTGATATATTCCCTGAGTCGGGGATTGTTATGCAATAACACAAAATTTTCGTTTATTGCTTTTATGAACTCTGGACTTTTTATCGTCATGATATTATATTATAAAATCTATAAAATTTGTCAAGGGGTAAATATTTTTGACTGCTTGAAAGTGTTGCAATGAAAGCGTTAGGGAAAGTGAAAAACGTGGGAGTTTCTAGTTTTTGTAGGGGGTTTACGCCGCTCGCAGGGCTCTCGATGGGGGTTTTTACTTTTGCCCTTATACACTAAAACGCTGGAAACCCTTGCAATCACCAGACAAAGGGGACGGTAAGCATCCCCCTTCGCACTTTGTGAATGAAATCACATACTTTCAGTCTTCACGTTCTTGCGGGTATATAGCCCCTTTCCGTTTTCCTTGCGACTTTGTGATTACAATCACAAACTATCCTCCTACGCTTATGTTGGTATCCTACGACAAGGGCGTGTTACTTTTTATCCAATTCGTGTCACCACGATGTGCTATAATAATATAATATATATTATATACTAACGCGTACTAGCCTCTTACTCGTAGTAGATATATAATCGTAAATAGAGTGTGTGTGTTGATACACACACTCTATTTACTTAGTAGTATATTAAACTATATATACGCGTGTATATAGCATACAAAGAGACCGTTTAGCAAAGTGCTTTGTAAAACAAATGTGGAAAAGATGTGGAGGAATTGTGGAAAGTCTGACGACTAAAAACTTTGTGATTTGAATCACAAATACATACAAAAATCATTCCAAACTTTGTGAATAGAATCACAAGATGACTATCAATATCATTTATATCAATCATATCAAATTTATATCGTGTCAAATTGATATAACTTGCGTCTATTCTTTTTTACACGTCCACACATTAATAATATTAACGCTTCTAGACGCTTTTTATACTTTGAGTATCAATTTATGTCAAGTATATTAGACTTATACCAATAAAGCGTAAACCTACAAAATATCCTTTCAACGCTTTGTTTGCAAGGCTTTTGATATAATCCTGATATAAACTTAAAAAGTGGAATCATTTTTGTATATATAGTAAGTGGTTCTTTGAAAAATAAACCAACCAAAAGCGAGGCAAATATGAATAAGAAAAAAGAAAAACAATCTTCATTGTGGGAAATTTCCACCAAGATGCCTGGTAAAAAAATAAAACGAACAAGACATGTAAACCTGGCTGTAAATCCTGATTATGATAATCTTGAACTTTATATAGATGGGCAAATGATTTTATGTGCGTCAAGCAATCAAATGACTATTTTATATGAAGACGGTTTGTATAAGTTGGGATTTGATGAGATAGATTACGACGAATTAAGTTAAAAAATAACATGGTTGGTTTGCCCTCTCCTTGTGAGAGGGTTTGAATACAGATAGTACTTTTAATATGTATCGTTCTTTGAAAACTTAAAAACAAGCCTTAGGAGGTGTAATATGAAACAGTCTTTTAGATTTGATTATCAAGGCAAAATATATGGTTGTTCGTTTCGTAAAAGGAAAAACAATTCGTTGTATTGGGGATGGATAACTATCTATGACAATGAAAAAGAATATCAACACCCTACACATTGGGAAGATATAAAAGATATAAATCTTACAACAGATAAAGAAACAAGTAAAATAGCATTAATTGATTTTTGTAAAAAATTGGAATATTGTACTAAATGCGGTATTAGATTAGATGAATTAGGCAAACATGGGTTATGTAGAAATTGTCTTGGTTTTGCGTTTTAACATTAGGCTTGTTCCCTTGCGGGTGCTTTTAGTAGTTTTCACGCCCGCAGGGGTTTAAAACTATTTTTAAAAGTATTTTAGTAATGTTCTTTGACAAATAAATTAGCAAGCGAGCCAACAGATGGAGGCTAAAATGGCAAACATTTTAAAGACCCCTGATGGCAAAGTAGTTCGTTTAAGTAAGAATGACATAAGACTTTATGAAGCTCCTTGCAATCCACCGAATACCGGGCAAAAGTATTTGTCTGGTACGAATCTTTATGTCCACAAAGCCCGCTCCAGTAATTTGTATTTTTACACGGTTGAATGGTCTTTGTGGCAAGGGAGCGAAAACACAACAACGCTTATAAGTAAGCAAGAGGCAATAGACTTTATGCTTGACAAAATGGAAGGCGGATATTGGGTATGTCCCAGCGATGAACGCATTAAAACAGCAAAAGAATATCTTGGAGAGTTCGACAAAGAAACCGCGTAAAAGTTAAACCTTAAAAATTAGGTCCGCTTGTTAGTTTAAATCGTTCATTGAAAACAAACAAAACGGAGGTGTGAAGTGGAATCAAACAAAAAAACTCATTACAGTATAAAAGATAAGGCTGAGATAATAGAAAAAGAGACTTATCTTTCAGAGGAAAACTCTTGGGAGATAGCAACGAGAATAGACCATTTAACTTTTCGAGGGTTAAAGGAATTGATAAAAGCATTGCAAGTAATTGCTAAAGGCAAACCGTAGGAGGTTAGGATGAGTAAGAAAGAAGATAGGGAGAAATACAACGGGATGTTAGAAGCACTTCAAGAATTGGCTATAGAAGTAGGCAACAAAAATCCATATTTTAATAAGAAAGAATTTAAAAAGTTATCGTTTAAAAAACGCTTGGCTAAAATAGAAAGTACTTATGATAAAGCCTACAGAGAGATTATCCTTGCCGGAGCTATTGACATAAGAGACCTTGTAAGATAAATCTTATTTAACTCCCTTGCGGGTGTATAAGCCGAGAGGGCACTTTCGCATTACTCGCAAGGGAAACAGTAACGCTCTTTTATAATTAAATATGGCACGGTGGCGGAATATAGACGCTCCGACGTTACGAACTGAAACAAAACCTATTATAACTGGGCAATATAATAGGAAACGGTAGGGATAAGTCCTAAGATTATAGACGTCTATAATTTTAAAGTCATGCAAGGGTGAGAGTCCCTTGTCCGTGTCGCCAAATGCGGAGAGTGGCGAAAGTCATAGAAGGGTATTCCCACGCGGTAAAAATCCGTCTCTCCGCACTAATACCACGTAACAAACCTCCTTATTGGGCGGGTTGAGCCCCCTTGACCCGCCTTAAAATAGGGAAAGGAGAGGTGAAAAATGGATAATAGTCAACAAATAGAATGGGCAGAAATTAATATCAATCAGTTAGAAGATGGGACTTTCACAGTTTATGAAACATTAGGAGATTTTTACCGAGAATGTAAAACATGGGAAGATGTGAAAAAAGTAATTGATATAATTATAGAAGAAACAGAAAAAGAATTAGAGGCTTAAATGTCAATCATAGCCAGATTATTATTTTGGATATATGACCGCAAGGACGCCCACAGGGACGAATTGACCTTCATGGAGAAAGCGGACAAGTGGGCACACGTGCAGTTTAACGAGGTAAAACTTTAAGTGAGGTGAAAAATGTCAAGGTTTTATGGAAGTTTACAAGGTAACAGAGGAGAGGTAACACGGGGCGGAAGTAAGCGTTCAGGGATACGAGGGCATATCAGGGGCTGGAATGTAGGCGTGAAGGTGGTTTGTAGTTTTGACTTTGAAAATATGCGTGATGTGTGCAGAGTTTATAAGACAGGTGGCAGTACAGGCGCAACCCCTGAGGATTTTATCTGCGAAGTAACAAAAGATTCTCAATTTACAGACCCAAGATAAGAGAGGTGTTTAATATGGATATAAATAAGGAACTTGCTAAAGTGTATAAAGATAACAAAGTCATAATCAAAAAGGATGTTGACAACCTTGAAATGTGTTATATCTCTGACACTTTTTCACTTGTCAGGACTTTTTATGATATTGGCAGCAAAGAGGACAGTCCTTACTTTTTCTCATTGCAACAATTCATTACACATTGGAATAAATATAAATCCACGCCAGACATAACTGATAATGAAATAAAAGAGCTTGAAAAAGGTAATGTCATAAAATTAACAACAGGATATTTGACAAATACCAAACATTGGTATTCGGACACAACCCCGAATATAAAGACACTTATTGATAATACGAGGGAAAGGACCGAACCGATTTTATTAACTCAATTCTTCCTTAAAGAAAACCGCATTTATAAAATCGAGAGTGGTGATTTTGGAATGTATCCCAAAAAATATGATTTTATTGTTGATAAATGGATGGATAACTCAAGAGATAACTTGCAATTATTTGGGGATAAAGAAGGCTCTTACCCTGTCAACGGTAGAATTGAAGAAGTAATATGGTTTTTGATTATGCCTATATGGGAAGGAGCATGCGATATAAACGAGGAGCTCGCAGTTTTCAAAGGGGAAGATGGTGAAGTTATGTATAGTGTAGAGCATAGGACTAAAAAATTGGAGGTGTAGAAATGAAATGTATAATAGAATATTACAAAGGGGAAGACGGGAAATATAATCTTGACCTTTACAATACTAAAAAATTCGGATTGACATTTAAGAATTATGCTCAAATGCGAAAAGCAATAAAACAAAGATATATATTAAGGGAAATAGAAGCAAAAGAAATTTACAAAAAAGCGAGGCGTAAAAATGGGTTTTGAAACAAACGGAGAAATAAACGAGTTTATTAGAAATATGCCGAAAGACTGGGAAGAAGAGTTTTGTCTTAATAGTAGAAGATGGATACAATTTATGGCATTAGAACTCGAAAAGCCACCTAAAACTTGCCCTTTTCAACAGGAGGGTTTTTTAAAATGTGAACAATGCAGATATTGTGAGTTAAAAAAACCAACAAAATATTTTTTCAAAAAGAGGGGGTTTTAAATGAACACACAAATAACCATCACAAGCAAGCGTACCGAGACCATATATACCTTTACGGTGGAGTTGGAGTACAGGGGGCAAAAGATAGTAGGGCATCTTATCAAGGTAGATGGTGAAGAAGATAAAATAGAAGCAGATGGATGTTTTTTAGCCCATGATAAAAATATGGTTTTGTGCGAACAAATCAAACAAGCAATCGCAGACTATGAGAAACTCCATACCTAGCGTTCACCTCACCCCTTGCGCTCTCTCATGGGCGCAGGGGTTTATTCTTAAGGAGAGAAGATGAAAGATAAATTTAAAGAAGCGGTAGACAAAGCAAATAAAGAAAAACAAAGAACTGGCAAGAAGCAATATGTTATCAGAAACATTGAAACAGGTTCTTGTAGAGTTACGGAACATGGCGTAGAAAACCCTTTTAAAGATAAAATAGAGTATATCAAATGGTAAGATATAAGGAAAGGAGAGATGCGGAAGATGCGAATAAACAAGAGCAAGACGAGGGCAAAAAAACAAATGGAGGTGATAATGAGTGAGAAGAAAGTAGAACAGGTTTATTCGACAGCAGATGTGGAATGTTTTAATATTAGTTTTCTAAAAGGCAAATTTGGGAAACCATTAAAAGAAGTGGAAGTAGTATTTGAAAACCCAATTCAACTCAAAGCAGGGCATACTTATTATATTTTAATTGATATAGAAAAAGAAAAACTTTTAGAAGTAAAAGATGTTACAAGATGGTCTTATGCTAAAAGAGAAAAATGGCTCGAAAAATTCGATGGAGGTGATAATGAGCATACAAAAACACGTTAGGAGTATCGTTGACGAGTGGCTTGACGCACCACGCTTGACAAGGGAGTATGTCGCCGAGCAGTTAGGGCATCCCCTAAATGGTAGTAGATGCGTGATAGACGGGAGAAGTATCATCAGCGAGGTCAGAGAGCGAACTGCGTTTAGTGGCAAATGCCCGTTTGATAGCACCATCTTGCGAAGATTGCGAGAACTGCGTAAATTAGGATATAGGATAACGTGTATTAACACGCATAAGAGTATATATGCATTGGAGGGAAAATGCAAATAAAAATATACTTTAGCGATTTGAAGTCAGAGAAACAGCGGAAGTTATTAAATCTTATAGCAAAACAACGCAAGATAAAACCAGGGGATATTATTCCCACATCTTCATTATCAAGTCCCCTTGCAATACTCGTATTAGAAGATGAACCAGATGACGCGAGTGAGCGATTAGAGCAAGACGCACAATTAGCCAGTGAAAATGGGGAAGATGAGGAAGAAGGGGAAGATGTGGAGTATCTGTTTTAGGAGGTTATATGTTTGATAAAATCTTTGGGATATGTTTAATAGTGATTGGTTCGATAATCATTGGGATACTCATTCGGGAATTTGAAGATACTTGCGAGAAGAAAATAATGGAGAAGATGCGTGGGCTAATAGCGTTCTCATCTTTTATTGCAGGACTTATCATATTCGCTGGCGTTAAGCTCGCTTTAGGCTTATAGGAGGTGGAATGATAATAATCAAATACCTTGACAAGCAAGAAAAAGAGCGTTATGGCAGGCTTATACGTCAAATATGGCAAGGCAAGCATAAGGGTGAATTTGAAATATTGCCATTGAATCGTAAGCGGAAGATACGTATAGGCAAAGATGATATATTAGAAGCGTATTGGACTACTAAAGAACAAGAAATGGCATTGGAGGAAAAATGAAATGGTTTAAGGAAAATATATGTGGAAACGAAATAGCATTAATTATTATAAGCGTAATATCTTTATGTGTTTTGGGCTTTGGGGTTTTTATTTTGATAAAAACCTTAAAAATACATTTCGATAAAGAATTGAATATAGAAGAAACAATGATAGCAAAACCATTTGATTCTGTAGATATTGATGATTTATATCCAGTTGCGGATGTCTGTATTTTTATGCATCTTGATTTAAGAGAAGAATTAACTCAAAGTCCACTTGGTAGATACAGAAATACTTTTGATGTAAGTTTTCATGATTCTACTAAAACATGGTATGAATTTAAAAAAGAATATTGTAAAAAATGGTATGATATGATTATCGAAATAGATTCTTCTAAAAACAAATGGTTTGATACAATTATTATTATAAAAAATGGCGATACAACCAAAATCGCATTGGAGGATTTATGAGTAATGAATTAAATTTAATCCAAGCATATAAAATAGGTCTCGAAAAAGAAAAGCATATCCTCATAGATATAGACATCTCCGACAACTGGGATGAATCTATTTTGCACGTATCAGACCTCAGGTTCGCCGCAGAGGACTGCCCAAGGGCACTTAAACTACGCCTAATGGGCAAGGAAAAGCAAGAACCTACAATGGGGCAGATAATCATGTGGAGAACAGGACACGTTCAAGAGGAACTTGCGAAAAGAAGAATCGAAGTAGGACTGGGAAATGGATGGGCTATCGCAAAAGGAACATTCCAAAAAGAAAAACAACTATTGCAGAACTTACCTGACGACATATCTGGTCAGTATGATATGTTATTAACTGGGGAAAAGCTTTGTGTGATAGACATTAAAACCGTCAGAGGCGGAGCCTTCTACTGGCTTGACGCTGATGGCGCAAGGAAAGGCAATATAGCGCAAGTACAGGGCTATATGCACGCTCTTGGCGTAAATATGGGAAAACTCTTTTATGTGGACAGAGAAGGGCAAAATGCAGTGAGAGAGTTTGACGTAGAACGCAATGACAAATGGGTTGAAGAATCATACGAATATTTGCGTAGTATTAGAGATACGAATGTGTTACCTTCTTTAATGCCTATTAAACTTATTGTTAAAGAGTTGAAAACACAAGAGACATTATATATGGATTATCCATTTCAATGCAGATATTGCGAATACAATGGGGTATCTTGCGAAGGAGCTGGAGCTTTGCCTGAGAAATTCAAAAGGATTACAAAGTCGCAAAAGATAGGACAGGTCAAGAATATAATACCTAAAAGAATAGAAATTATGGATGAATATACTGAATTGGCAAATATGGTAAAAGAACTCTATTATAAGGAGGCAAAATGAAGAGATATAAAATTGTAATGGAAGAAACGATTTCCGATGATAAGAAACATCCTTGGGGTAAAAATAAAGAAGTAATTATAGGAGAAGCTATAATAAAGAAAATAGATTGGTTACATAAAGGAGATATTTTTATGTTTCTTCGTCCTAACGAAAAGGAAAATTTTAAATTTTTTTTTATTGGGCAAGCTTTAAAGGAGAAATAATGTTTAAAATAACAGCAAAACGTGGATTCCACATAACATTTAAAAATGATGTAACTGTATCAGTTCAATTTGGTTGGGGTAATTATTGCCAGAATTATAATAATAAAGAAGCAAATACATATAGAATTGGGACAGAAACAAAAGATGTTTTCTGTGAAGATGCTGAAATAGCCATCTTCCGAAAAAATGGAGAATGGCTTACTGAAAAATATCTGAGAGAACAAGGGAAAGAAGAAGATATGGTTATAGGGTATTTATCCGCTAATGAAGTACTTGATATTTTGATTTGGGCGTCTAAAAGAAGAAAAAAGGAGAAATGATGTTTTGGAATATACGCGGAGTAGCATTACTGATTTATATATGCACTTTCATTGGCATAGGATTGGGGTACAAACAACTGGGTGAGGAAAAAAAGTTCCTCAGAAGTAGAAAATATGTATGGTATTCGATTATATGTTTCACAATTATGAACTTTGCGCTGTTCCTATGGGTAATAAGTTGAATAAATATATTGTTACCGTGGTACGAAGCAAAGCTGGAGAGGTCAGCATAAATGCGGTAGATGAGTGCGATGCTGGTATGAAAGCCCTTGATATTCCTGAAGAACAATTGTCTAACCTCCGTGAAGTTTCAAAATATTATAGTGTGGAACAAGAGAAAGAAAACCCCTTGACAAATCGTGGCACAATGCGTATAATAGGGAAAAAGGAGGAACAATGCCATTAGACAGTGAACTTAAAATCAG
>Ga0315548_1000323_pt1 | contig 44784 bp, 42 predicted proteins | sample SalMarSW160110MG_2_FD_202540 | JGI IMG/M metagenome (GOLD analysis project Ga0315548, IMG submission 202540) | Salt marsh sediment microbial communities from the Plum Island Ecosystem LTER, Massachusetts, United States - Salt Marsh Sediment SW1601-110 ... | reverse complement strand
ATAATCTAAAAGCCGTGCTTGAAATGTCGAATCTGTCCAATGGAGAACAAAAAGATCGAGTGGAAGCTCTTTTGAGTGAGTTTGGCCTGCAAAAAATAAGAAAGAGCCTGGGAATTCAGTTGTCGGGAGGAGAACGCAGACGCACGGAAATTGCGCGGGCTCTTGCAATCGATCCGAAATTTATTCTTCTGGATGAACCATTCGCAGGAGTTGACCCTATTGCTGTTGAAGATATACAGGAGATAGTATCAAAGTTAAAAGATAAAAATATCGGCATTCTGATTACCGATCATAATGTTCATGAAACACTTTCCATTACGGACAGGGCTTACCTCCTGTTTGAAGGTGATATACTTAAATCAGGTACAGCTCATGATCTGGCTGAAGATGAACAGGTTCGTAAAGTATACCTCGGAAAGAACTTTGAATTGCGTTAATGTTTTGATTTTGTTAATCCGGATTGCCCGTATTTTCACAACGTTTTATAAATCCCCATCTTAATCACATTAAAAACAATCCCATGGGAAGAAAAAGACAACCGAAAATCTACATTGTGGAAGACGATGCACCGATAAACCATCTTTTGTGCCAGTTTTTGGAATTGCACAATTTTAAAAATGTGAAAGGCTTTTTCACAGGCGAAGAAATGTTGAATGTTCTTGATCGTAATGAGGAAACAATTATTATACAGGATTTTGATCTGCCGGGAATGAACGGTCTTGAAGTACTTGAAAAAGTTATTCCCCTGTATCACAATGTAGAATTTATCTTTTTATCAGGACAAAGCAGTATTGAAATAGCAGTAGATGCAATAAAAGGTGGTGCATTTGACTATATTGTAAAAGATAAATTTGCAAAAGAAAATGTGCTCACCAAAATCAATAACCTTTTAAAGATTAAATCTTTATACCAACAAAAGAACAGATTTAAAAAAGCGTTTATCTGCCTGGCTCTGGTAACTTTTATTTCGTGGATAATCCTTTTTGTCTTGTTAATGATCAAATAAGACGAACAATGAAATCACTACCTCCATTCCTGCCCGGGGTATAGCGTATTCCAAAACCATGTGCATCAAGTATCTTTTTGCAAATACTCAATCCTATTCCCGTTCCCTTTTCACCGCTGGTCCCCCTGCGTGATTTTCTGAACTTATCCTGAAACAATTCTTCCTGCCCTATTTCTTCCGGCATACCAATGCCATGATCCGATACAATAAATTCTGTGACGTTATCCGACTGCTTTGAACTGCATTTTACAGTTCCTTCTGAATTGGAAAACTTAATGGCATTACTGACCAGATTTGCTATAACCTGCTGAAAGAAAGTAACATCAATCTTACATGAAAGATGCTTATTCACCTCATTTACCATTTGAATTTGCTTTTCCCCGGCTTTCTTATCAAACAAGCGGAAAACACCATCCACAATTTCTGAAATATTCTTCCTGGTCAGGTTCAGAGAAAGATCTTCAGATTCCAGCATTGTCCAGCTCAGCAACCTGTTGAAATAGTCGTTGCTGAATTCAACTGATTCGATAATGTAATTCAACGATGCTTTTTGTTTTTCAGTAAGATTGTCAGCCTTTAACATAAGTTCGGCAAAACCATTTATTGCGGTGAAAGGAGATCGCAGATCATGAGAAATGATCTTTACAAAATCATCCCTTTGCTTTATCATGTCCCTTAAATGATCTTCCTTAAGTTTCAGGCGGATCCCGACTTTTACCCTTGACAGCAATTCAAGTTCATCAAAAGGCTTTTTAATGTAATCAATTGCTCCGATCTCCAGTGCCTCCTTGATATCAGCCGTGGTTGTTTTAGCCGAAACCATAAGAACCGGTATATGCTGCAATTCCTCGGATTTCATCACCGATTTCAACACTTCTACTCCTGACATCCTTGGCATCATAATATCCAGTAATATGAGATCAGGGTGCGTAGAGTTAAGAATATCAAGGCATTCTTCTCCATCGCTGGCTGTCAGGGTTTCATATCCATGCGCATTCAAAAGTCCTTCGAGCAGGAACTGATTGGCATGTTCGTCATCAACAATAAGTACAACAGGATTTTTCATTTTGCAGATAATTTGGTTTCGGATTCTTTCGCTCCGGATGAAACAAGTTCCTTTACAGCGGTTTCAAATGAATCCTGATCAGACAACTTCTGAAGTTCCAGGCTATGGCAATTCGGGGTCTTTGCTATTTCCTCCGAAATAATATCGAATGGCCGATCCGGCAATACGACGATCAAGTTTTCCGGCAAATATTTATTGTTTTGTTGTATCCATTTTAAAAGCCTGAAGTTTTCACCCTTAAGATCAATCCCGTCAAGGAATAAATTCCTGATTTTTCTGCGGGCCAAAATAACTTTTGATCTTTCACACGATTCATTTTGAAAACACTTGTCTTTTTTCGTAATCCATTTTTTCAGATTATTTTCTTTTTCATAAAAGATCAATCTATCTCTCACAGGCAGATCCTTTCTCTTGACTTTTGTATTTGAAATAAATTTTGAGAATTGATCTTCTTTTGTAGGTTCTGATACTATTCGCGAGTTTTTGTTCAATCCTTTCTGTTTAATATTGTTTCCCGATGTTATCAGCAGAACAGGTATCTCACACAGTTCCTTTTCTTTGTTTATCTCCTGAATAAAAGTATGGCCGTGAATTCCCGGCATTTCATACTTCAGGATGATCAGATCAGGCAAATACCTTAGTACTGATTTAAGTCCTTCTTTTGTATTGTCGAAACTTAATGCTTCAAATCCCTTTGAATTCAAAACATTGGTATACAAAAACAAATTCTCCGTATTGTTATCAATAACAATGGCCAATGGAGAACTCAAATCCTTAATTTCAATTGTTTGAAAAGATTCTGATTCCTTTATTTCTTTCTTTTTTCCGGTTTTTTTCTCCAGGTTTCCCTGATTCGCCAATGGAATATAAAATTTCATGGTGGTACCAACGTTAATCTGACTTTCAGCTTTTATTTCTCCGCCCATCATTTCGATAAGCCTTTTACTGATGTTCAGTCCCAGACCCGTTCCTTTGTATTCCTTGGCAATTGAATTGTCTATTTGCTTGAATTTGTCAAAAATTGTGGTCAGATGTTTCTTTGCTATTCCAATACCGGTATCCGTGATTTCAAAATACAATTTGTTTCCGATTTCATGAATATACAAATGAATGGATCCTTTATGGGTAAATTTTACCGAATTCCCAAGAATATTGGTCAGTATCTGGTTGAGCTTTTTTGTATCAGCAACAATGTATTCGGGCAGACCGGTACTTTTCCGAATGTAGAATTTTATTTTTTTGGTATCAATCAGGCTCAATATGATGCTATGCAGAGAAGCAAGAAACTCATTAAGATTAAACCTCTCATTCTTCACCTCCTCTTTTTGTGAATCAATCCGGGAAAGATCAAGCACATCATTGATCATATCCAGCAGTCGTGAACCGCTCTGGTTAATGATCTCAAGGCCTTCAAGCTGTTTTTTTGTCAGGTTGTCCGCATTGTACTTCAGCAACATGTTTGAAATGCCCAGAATTGCATTCATGGGAGTACGTAATTCATGACTTACACTATCGATAAACTCTTTCATCAGTTTGTTTGCCTCATGCAGCTCTTTCGCCTTCAATGCATCTTTCTCCATCTTTAATCTCCTTGTAATATCCCGGATAATCACAGTGTAATTGATTTCGTTGTTAACAGTATGAAAATATGCGAGCGACAATTCAATGGGAAATTCAGTACCTGGTTTCTTTTTTCCTGACAACCGGATAGTACTGATCTGTGATAAGGAATCTTCCTCAAACAATGCATTAAAATACTCTCTTAAAGATTCCTGTGAACGAGGAGCGATCAACTTCTCAAAAAAATCTTCATAGATTATCTCATACTTTGAATACCCAAAATATTTTTTTGAGGTTTTGTTCCAGAACCTGATCCGGTAATTGGAGTTGAGCAATATGATCGCATCGTTGGCGGAATCGGTGATCTTTTTTAACTTTTTTTCATTTTCCTTCAGCCGGGCATTGGTAATTTCAAGTTCCTGCACCAGCCTGTCAAGTTTCTTTTGCTTCTCATACAAATTTAAGAAGTTGGATACTTTCCTGCACAGAATAGTAATATTAACCGGTTTGACTATATAGTCAATTGCACCGCTCTCAATGCCTTTGATGATGTATTGTTCGGAATCAAAAATTGCGGATATCAATACTACAGGTATATCTGCTGTCTCTTTCCTGCTGCGCATCTTTTCCAGTACCTCGAATCCGTCCATTCCCGGCATCTGAACATCCAGGATGATCAAAGAATAGGAATTCTTTTCCAGTAAATTCAAACATTCGGAACCCGATGCCGCTTCTTCCATGATCACATCAAGTGTTTCGAGGTAAGTAGTGATCAATAGCCTGTTTTGTTGTTTATCGTCAACAACCAGAATGCGTGGAAGCTCTTCGGTAAATTTCATGTTGCGCCTGTTTTTATTCAAATGCGTCGGAGAATATAGTGAAAAAACACAGGACGGGCAAGAATATTTATTAAAGTATATCCTGACAGAGTACTTAAACCCTGTCAGGTTTTTTTTATTGTCGATTCACTCTTTGCTTAAAACATCCCTGACGCAGCGTAGCGAAGATCAGGGATCCGGAAAGCTATCCCGGATTCCGCATCAGGTGCAACATGTTAAACAATTTTAGTTTGACATTAATATTAATGGAATTATAAAGAGAATATATTGGATAATATTTCAGAAATGTTGTACTTAAGAATGAATGATCAGAATAAATAACATATTCTAAAATTATGATGTCTCCCCTAAAGGTCAAACATTGAATTATTTAAAACCATTCCAAATTATACAACTGCCGGTTACTTTTAAGCCCTTAGTGGAATATATATATAACCTATATAACTGAAATTTTAATATCCTGTTCCTTTAACTAATAATCTGTCAAATACTATGAAAAAGAAAGTAATTACCCCCCCCCCAGTATCAGTTTATAATACTGACACTGTTATTCTTGATAATCTATAACCCGATTTCTGCCCAGATCAAGGTGAAATCTGACGGAAAAATTGGCATTGGTACAGCTAATCCGTCGACTTACGTAGAAATGTATGGACCCATCATAAAATTCAGTTTCCCTACAAGTCCATCCATCCTGTTCGCCAATTATTATTCGAGTCAAAGGCTTTACCCGGAAACAAATCACACAGGTTATCTGGGAATAAGTGGAAATTACTGGTGCAGGATCTATGCTGATAAAATGTATTATATATATCCTCCGTCTGAGTCATCTGACAAAAAACTTAAAAAAAATATTGTTCCGTTGGAAGGCTCTTTGTCAAAAATATTGCAATTGCGCGGTGTAATATATGACCTGGATGCAGAAGCAGCAGGATTCACGAGTTCTTCAGATATGGATCCGGAGGACAACCTCAATAATATAGGACTGATAGCACAGGAAGTGCTTGAAGTACTGCCTGAAATTGTGGATGAGGACAGCCTGGGTTATTCCATTCAGTATACCAGGATCATCCCACTGCTCATTGAAGCAATAAAAGAACAACAGGAAATGATCTTCGCTCTTGAAAAAAAGATCAAAGACGATAAAGAAGCAGACTCGAAAGACCCGGAATTAAAAAACAGTACGGACAAATCGGTTGCGAATGCAGATGCAACGGAGCTTAACGAACCTTTTCTTGGTCAGAATTCACCCAATCCTTTCCACGAGAACACAACCATTGCTTACTATTTACCATCTGATATAAAGAACGCCCTGTTTTATGTGTATGATTTGCAGGGCAAACAGATAAAAAGCATAAACCTGGCGGAACGTGAATTTGCCGAGGTGGTTATTTATGGCAACGAGCTGCAGGCCGGTATATACTATTATTCCATTCTTGCAGATGGCCGGGTCATCGGAATGGAGAAAATGGTTTTGACGGATTAAATATTAATATTTAATTTCTATTAATACAAACTTATTTATTATGAAACACATTTTAGTCTGCTTAATATTATTATTTCCACTTGCCGTATTCTCTCAAAATTACAAATCAATATTTTCACATGATACTACTATTTGGAATGTATATCACTGTGAGGCAGATGCTGGCGGTACAATTAGATATTACTCATACTCTGATACAATAATTAGTGAAAAAAAGTATTACAAGATATTACGGGAAAGTATTTTTTCTTCAAATCAACCGATAGGCTATGAATCATCTGTTTGCGGTTATATTCATGAAGATACAATTATTGGTAAATATTGGTTTCTGAAAATTGATAATGAAGAAAGCAATGAAGCGCTTTTTATGGATCTTAATCTAAACAAGGGTGACTCTATGGGAATAATCTCTGATTTTAGATATATGTGGATAGATTCTGTTGTGGTTGACACTGTATACTATGAAGATGAGCACAAAGTAATATTACTAGATAAGTTTCATTATGATTGCTACAATGAATATAAAATTGAATTCATTGAAGGAATTGGTGCATCAAATGGGTTTTATATGGGAGAAAGGTATGAGCAACCTGATCCATATGCACTACTATGTAAATTTAATAATGGTATTCAAATATATTCATCCAAATCAGATATTAATAGTAATTGTTATATTGATCCTGGTAGTGCAATTAAAAATGTTTTTCTCGATAAAATAAACATCTACCCTAATCCAACTAATAATTATATCTCTGTTGAATTGGATTTGAATAATTATGATAATATAATTTTTAAGCTATATAATTTTTCTGGTCAATTAATTTTTAATAGAAAAATTGAAGAGTCAGATTTTAAAGTTAAAGTCAATGAAAGTGGAATGTTTTTTATTGTGATTACAGATGGCATTGATATTTATTTTAGGAAAATAGTAGTCCTTAAGTAAAATCCTATATAAAACTAACCTATTAAATCCTGAAATTTTTAAATATGAAAAACCTTACTCTTGTTACAGTATATTTAATAATAAGTTATAGTCTGTATGCACAACTTGAAAACCAATGGAATGATTATATACCTAAATACGAAGAATTAATTATAAAGTCAAGTTCTAATTCTGAATATGGGAGAGATTTTACTCCAAGAGGGCCAATTAAATTTCTTTTCATATTTGTAAATTTTGATAATCCAAATGAACCAAATCCCAATAATGATTTTTGGCCGGCTGATCAAGATTACCCAAATTGGTTTTCTGATGGAACTTATGTTTTTGATGAATTATCAGATTTTGATAATATTCCTGTTGATAATTATGGATTATCACGATACTTTTATGAAATGTCCAAACTTCTTCCAGAAAATGATCGATTTAAAATTTATGGTGGTTATTTAAGTGTTAACATCGAAATTAATATATTAACAGATGATTCATGGCCTGATTTAGCGGTAAAGGCATATGCTGAATTAGAAACAAAATATAGTAATATTTCTGAGATATTGCAACAATATGATAATAGAGAAAACGGACCTGCTTATAGATATGATAATAGAAATACTTCTCCTGATTCAATTGTTGATTATGCCATAATGGTATTCAGATATAATTCAACCTGGGAAGAGTCGGAAAATCCTTATCCTGAAATGGAAGAATGGTGGTGTAGTCATGGCGCATGGGCTGATATTCCCAATCATAATTTTGGTAGTATTGCAATAACTGATGGTTATACTCATCCCCCAGGATTAAGTAAACTCGGTAAAACTTTTACACACGAATTATCACATTGTATTTTTGATGCACCTCATTATGGCAATTGTAACCGGGTTGTTGGTAAATATTTTAGTTCAAATACTATGTGGGGTATTATGCCCACAAATGGAAATGAAATTTTAGGTTGTGCAAATGCGTGGGAAAGATGGTATTTGGGTTACATAAATATCAAGTATGATTTGGATGGTGTATCAGATAATGGAAATTATATTTTAAGAGACTATATGACAACGGGAGATGCAATTAGAATTAAGTTGCCCTATGTTACTGATGAATACTTATGGCTTGAGAATCATCAAGGCTTAAATGTTTTTGATAACCGGATAGATTATAAAGATGAAATTTGTGGTTATGACCTTCCGGATGAACCAACAGATTTAATGATCTATGTTGAAAAAATTAGTTCGTCTAAAACTAATGTTGGAAGTAATATCTTTTATGATGGCGCAAATGGATTAAAATTAATTAATGCTGATGGTAATTATGACTATTCGATTCAAAAATTTGAAAACAGAGGGGAGTGGTGCGGTAATGAAATTCCACAGTGTACAAAAGGAATACCTAATCCATATAGTGGGTATCATACAGCTTCAAGGCACCAATATGACAGGGATTCAGAGGGAGTTTCAGATGGAATAATTGATTGGCATACTGGAGCTAATGGTGGTACAAATGAACATCATTATCAAATTTGGATAGGAGATGAATTTTTATACGGAAATATGGGCCCAAATAGTGGATTTCGAGTCGGACAAAAAATAGGGATAAGTACAAATCCTGCAATTACTAATTTTCAGGAATACAATAAAGATTTAGCAAAACTAACCCCTACTTATCTTAATGGAATTTCAATAGAAGTATTATCAAAAAATACTAATGGAGATTTAACAATACAAGTTGAATTCGATAATTATGATTTGAATGAGAACATTAGAATGTGTGGAGATATTGTTTTACCACCTGAGACAATAAATTTATCAGAGAATAAAACTTTAACTTTAGATAAAAGTGGAACACCTAATAGGTACACATTACGAAATGGAAAATTCATTAACCCAACTGAGGTTTCTACATCAACTAATACAATAGTTAATCTAAATGCTAATTCTGCAATTAATGTAAAAAATGAAAGTGTTTATAAGCTAAGTGCCAACAGTAGTATGGTAATAAATGATAATGCCCTATTTACTATAAAAAATGGAACAACCTTATTGTTGAAATCAAATTCAGGTATTACTATCAAAGGATCAGGTCGGATAGAGGTTGAACAAGGCGGTTACATTTGCATAGAGGATAATGCGACCATCGATCTTCAGGATGAACTGAGTGTGATCAACCTGCATTCCGGGTATATATCCGGGGTAAATACGGATGTGATCACTGAATCCACAAATTGCATAGCAGATCCGTCAACTGCTACTTTTTCAGGAAACGGGCATATCAATAATTTTGGTACGGATGTTTATGTGCAAAATGAAATTCTCAGCTCCGATACATATTATGCAGGACAAAACATATATGCCGGAGAAGCAGTTACTTCTCAGCAAACGCAAGGTCCCGTGATCATTCAAAGCGGTGCAGAGGTAATCCTTGATGCCGATGGGGATGTTGTTCTGGATGAAGGTTTTGAACTGGCGGAGGGTGGAATATTTGAAATAAGATAGTGTTAAGTTTATTTAAACCACACACAATGATCAGGAAAAGACATATCCTGACAGGGTACTTAAACCCTGTCAGGTTTTTTTATTGTCAATTCCACCTTTGATCACGACATCCCTGACGCAGCGTAGCGAAGATCAGGGATCCAGGGTTACAAAGAAGTATTGTACTTATAATCCCTGGATGCCTGTCTTTGCACGACATGTCACGGTAGTCTTTTGGAATGACATCTTTACGAAAGCAGGTTTGTCATAACTATACTTAACATTAACATTCCTGCGCAAGCAGGAATCCAGGTTTACAGGAAGACAGTGTACATATTTTCCGGAAGCCCTTCATTGACTATTTATTCCCAATCTTTGGCCAAATCATGCCATTGGGGATTTTCTTTTTCTATAAGTTGTATCTTCCAGGTTCTTTTCCATTTTTTCATTCTGCGTTCTCTTAGAAACGCATCGTTGGAATTTTTAAATTCCTCGTAATACATAAGTTTGTGCACGTTGTATCTGGCAGTAAATCCACTCACTGATCCTTCTTTATGTTCCCTGATGCGTCTTTGAAGATCATCGGTAAACCCGATATATATTGTACCATTTCTTTTGTTTGCCAGTATGTATACATAATAGGTCTTCATTGACCGGATTGAATTATACAGTGAAAATTAGCTAAAATCATTTAATTCCTGGATTCCGGCTCTTCATTTCATTCCGGCCGGAATGTCAATGCGACTTTTAGTAATGACATCCCTGATACAGTGTAGCGAAGATCAGGGATCCGGGGTTACAAAGAAGTATTGTACTTATAATCCCCGGATGCCGTATCAAGTAAGACATGTGTCCTGTGCGGGTATGCTTTTTACAACTTCAGCTTATAACAAACAACACTGTTGGCAAAAAAAGTTGGGATAAATACCAATTGTTTATCTGCAATATAGCCAAAGTCAGCGGTTTTTGATTTTTCCGTGCCGGAAGTGTCAAGCAAAAGCTCTTTCTCTTCACCGCTTTTCATAATATGAACTTTCCCCGGCCAGTCGGAAAATAAAATAACCCCCTTACCCACTTTTGCCAGTCCGTCGACACCTCCTGTATTCAGCATATAGTCTTTCACTTCCCCGGTTTCCAGGTAATATTTTACCACCCTGTCTCCTGTCCCTATTAGGAGTTTTTTATCCAGAGCTACAATTCCGTTTACATTCGGAAAACCTTCTTCCTGAATCACCGTACTCACTACTTCGTTTTCCAGCTTATGAACTTTCCCTGTCCTTGAATCGGTGAAATAGATAACTCCCGAAGCATGAGCAGCCACATCATTCAGAAACACAGCTCCTTCAACAGGCCAGGAATTCACCTTTTTGCCCGTGGCCAGATCAATTTCCGTAATGTGATCAACCTCTGTGACATACAGTTTGTCATTAGAAATTGCCATCCCCTTGGGCGCATTCAGCCCTGTTGCCCATTCCAGAGTTTTTATTTCGCCATCTACCGACAGGATGGAAATAAAGCCCGTATTGTCTTTGGCTGACGAATTAGTACTGCCTATGTTCGAAACATAGAGAATCCCTTCCTCAGGCACAGGAAGTACGCTTTCAGGTACGCTAAGCCCGGTGGTTTCCCAAAGTTTTTCCAGCTTTTCTGACTGGTATGTCTGACCGCCAAGATGGAAAGCCAGACAAAGGATCATAAAAATAAAAACGAGTTTTTTCATTGTTTTTTCTTTCGTTTATTTGTTTTACAGTATAACCCTGTTTGCTCGTTAAAGTTCAGAATTCGAAGCTTAAGTTTCAACAGGTGAGTGTTTTTTTTTGATTAAAAGCATGCCGATAAATCACCTCTTTAACATGGGAATTTTGTAAGATATTGAAAGTCCGATTTGCAAAAATGTAGTATCTTTGCCACTCGTTTTGCGGATGTGGCGTAATTGGTAGCCGCGCTAGACTTAGGATCTAGTGCCTTCGGGCGTGGGGGTTCGAGTCCCTTCATCCGCACGAAGTAAGGATGAGAACAAGTGCGACAGCGCTTGTTGGCTTTTCGGAGAAAAGGTTCAGGGATGAGAAGTCTATCCCGATAACTATCGGGAAGTCCCTTCATCCGCACGAAGTAAGGATGAGAACAAGTGCGACAGCGCTTGTTGGCTTTTCGGAGAAAAGGTTCAGGGATGAGAAGTCTATCCCGATAACTATCGGGAAGTCCCTTCATCCGCACGAAGTAAGGATGAGAACAAGTGCGACAGCGCTTGTTGGCTTTTCGGAGAAAAGGTTCAGGGATGAGAAGTCTATCCCGATAACTATCGGGAAGTCCCTTCATCCGCACATGACCGCTGATACTTTCGTATGTCGTTTGTGTTGGCGGTTTTTATGCAAAAAAAACAATCAGGTTTTGAAGAAAAATTTTTAAGCGGTTGTTGCCCGATTTAACATAGAGTACAAAAGGAGGTGAAAAATAGTAGGAAGAGTGAAAACCGAATTCGAAAGAGATTCGCTGAATTATTTATTTGTTCCATTATTGAATAGTATAATCGCTTAGAAGTTGAAGAGATTAACATTCCTGCAAACACGTAATTAGCATAATAACGATTAATAGATTTTAAATGAATATTAACAGAGAAAACATCGATGAGCTGAATGCTGTATTGAGCATTAACCTGGAGAAAGAAGATTATGAGGGAAGAGTAAAAACCGTTCTGGAAGATTACAAGAAAAAAGCCAGAATTGACGGGTTCCGTCCGGGAAAGGTTCCCATGGGGCTCATCAGTAAAATGTACCGTAAGCCGGTGCTTGTTGAGGAAGTGAATAAGCTGGTTTCAGAGTCTGTTTCCAAATACCTGGTGGAAGAAAAACTAAATATTCTGGGTGAGCCCTTACCCCACAAAGGAGAAAGAAAACCGATCGACTGGGATAACGATTCTGAATTTGAGTTCAAATTTGACCTGGGTATTGCTCCTGAAATTGATATCAAAGTCACTCCCAAAGACAAGATCCCTTTGTACACGATCAAAGTTGATGACAAGCTAATTGATAAGTACATGGAAAGCTATGCTCAGCGTTTTGGAGAAATGGAAAGCGTTGATAAAATGTCTGATAAGGCTCTGATTAAAGCAGAGATCAGGGAACTTAACCCTGATGGTCAGCCGGTTGAAAATGGCATTCATGTGAATGATGCCACGCTTTCGGTTGAACTGATCAAAGATGATCGGATGAAAAAGACTGTTCTTTCATCCAAAAAAAATGATGTTTTGACTATTGATCTGAAAAAAGCATACCCCAACGATACTGAGCTTTCAGCCATTCTAAAGATCGACAAAAACAAAGTGGCCGACCTTTCACAAAACTTTGAAATGACTATTCAGGATATTTCATTATTCAGAAATGCCGAGGTAAACCAGGCTTTATTCGATAAAGTTTTTGGGGAAGGAAATGTGAAATCGGAAAAAGAGTTCAGGGAAAAAATCGCGGAGGAAGCCAAAAGGAATCTTGTAAAGGACAGTGAATACAGGTTTGCTGTTGATGCAAAAGAAACACTCCTGAAAAAATTCAGGAGCCCGTTGCCGAATGATTTCCTGAAAAGATGGCTCCTTATGATCAATGAGGGAAAATTTACCATGGAGCAAATTGAAAAGGAATACGATCATTTCGAGAACGACCTTAAGTGGCAGTTGATAAAGGATAAACTGGTTGACGAGCACAAACTTGAGGTTGCTGAAGAAGATATGAAACAAGCTGCTAAGGATGTTGCACGTATACAGTTTGCTCAGTATGGAATGTCAAATGTGCCCGATGAACATCTTGAAGAATTCTCAAAACGAATACTTGCCGGACAGGAAGACAGAAACAAATTAAAAACACGTGTCGTAGAAGATAAAGTAATACAATTTGTTAAAAGTACAGCAAAGGTTGAAATCAAAGAGATCAGCTCGGAGAAATTCAACAAATTGTTTGAAAAATAGTATTACCTTTACATAAGCTATAATTCACGGGTATATGGATGATATTAAGGATTTTAAAAAATATGCAACAAAACACAGAGGTATCAGCAGCATGACTCTGGAAAAAATAACTTCTGCCTACAATAACTATATATCTCCTACGATTATTGAAGAGCGGCAGTTAAATGTTGCCTCTATGGATGTGTTTTCACGTCTTATGATGGACAGGATTATTTTCCTTGGGTTGCCAATTGACGATTACGCGGCTAACGTAATTCAGGCTCAATTGTTATATCTCGATTCTACCGATCCGGGAAAGGATATACAGATCTATTTCAATTCCCCGGGTGGGGCAGTGCATGCAGGTCTTGGAGTCTATGATACAATGCAATACATATCATCTGACATTGCTACGATCTGCACTGGAATGGCAGCTTCTATGGCTGCTGTCCTGCTTTGCGCAGGTCATAAAGGAAAGCGGTCAGCATTGCAACATTCCAGAGTGATGATTCACCAACCTATAGGTGGGGCTCAGGGACAAGCTTCTGATATTGAAATTACTGCCAGGGAAATACTAAAACTCAGAACCGAATTGTATAAGATCATTGCTGATCATACCGGCAAAGACATTAAAAAAGTGGAAAAAGACTCGGATCGCGATTACTGGATGACAGCGAAAGAAGCACTTGAATACGGTATGGTTGATGAAGTTCTTGATCGTACGAAAAAATAAAATCTTTCATTATGGACAGGTGTTCATTCTGCGGTAGAGAAAAAAGTGATACCAATCTCCTGATTGCCGGTATTTCAGGGCATATATGCGACAATTGCATTGAGCAGGCCTATGAAATTGTACAGGAAGAACTGAAGAAGAAAGGTGATTTTGATATCAACTCCATACAACTTGTTAAACCCTCAGAAATAAAAAGCTCGCTTGATCTATACGTAATTGGCCAGGACCAGGCAAAAAAATACCTGTCGGTAGCTGTTTATAACCACTACAAACGCCTTATGCATCATCACCGGAAAGATGATGATGTTGAAATTGAAAAGTCCAATATCATTTTAGTTGGAGAAACAGGGACAGGCAAAACCCTTCTTGCACGAACCATTGCTAAATTACTGAACGTACCGTTCACCATTGTTGATGCCACAGTCCTTACAGAAGCCGGTTATGTCGGGGAAGATATTGAAAGTATCCTGACAAGGTTATTGCAGGTAGCAGATTACAATGTTGAAGCTGCTGAAAAAGGAATTGTATTTATCGATGAAATTGACAAAATTGCCCGTAAATCAGACAATCCTTCCATTACCCGCGATGTATCGGGAGAAGGAGTTCAGCAAGGCCTGCTGAAACTGCTTGAAGGATCTGTTATCAATGTTCCTCCCCAGGGAGGAAGAAAACATCCCGATCAGAAAATGATCCCCGTGGACACAAAGAATATACTGTTCATATGCGGAGGAGCTTTTGACGGAATAGAGAAAAAGATCGGACAACGATTGAATACTCGTGTTGTAGGGTATAGTGCTTCAAAAGTTGCTGATAAAATTGACAAGACAAATTTGCTGCAATACATTGCTCCACAGGATTTGAAATCCTTTGGTATGATTCCCGAAATCGTGGGGCGTCTTCCTGTTCTCACTTACCTTCATCCACTCGACAGGAATGCTTTGCGAAGAATCCTTACCGAACCTAAAAACTCGATTATCAAGCAATATGTCAAGTTATTTGAAATGGATGGGATCAACCTTTCATTTAAAGACAACGTTCTTGAATATGTTGTAGATAAGGCTATAGAATTTAAATTGGGCGCACGCGGACTTCGCTCTATATGCGAAGCAATAATGATCGATGCAATGTTCGAACTCCCATCCAAAGGAAATAAGGGAGATATGACCATTACAAAAAAATATGCAACTGAAAAACTTGAAAAACAAGATATTAAGCGTTTGAAGGTAGCTTAACATTTGTTTATTTGAAAAATTATAACATATCTTTGCAGGAAAGCAACAAACAATATGAATAGAGTATTTCTTACAATCTGGTGGTGGTGGCTCCGATTTCTCCAGGAAACGTGAGACAATACCCCTGTTGTATAAAATAAATACAATACAAGAAGCGGCTTATCGTACTCACGGTAAGCCGCTTTTGATTTTACGACTTATTATAACACTAAAGAAATATGCAATCCTATAAAATTACATTGGCAACAGAAAAAGTACTGGCAGATATGGTTACTCCTGTGAGTGTCTTCTTACAGGCACACAAAAAATTTAAGCACTCATTTCTGTTGGAAAGCTCTGATTATCATGGACATGAAAATTCATATTCTTTTATCTGCCTTGACCCCGTAGCAACTTTTCAGGTTGATAATGGAATTGTATCGGAAGAATATCCAGATGGTAAAAAGAGTGAAAGTACTTTGAGTTCTATACAAGAGTTCCGTGATAAATTCGATAAGTTCATACGCGCTTTCATCATTGAACATGGTGATAATTCACTTGTGAATGGTGTATTTGGATATGCCAGCTATGATGCCGTGCAATATTTTGAAACCATACAGTTGAATAAAAAGTGTAAAGAAACCTACAAAATTCCTGAAGTCAGGTACAATTTTTTCCGGTATGTAATTGCCATCAACCATTTTAAAAATGAACTGATCATTCTCGAAAATATCTTTGAAGGAGAAACCAGCAGGATTGATGAGATAAAAACATTGATCTTCAACCAAAATGTTGAAGAACCATCCAGGTTTCAGGCATTGAACAATGAACAATCAAACATCTGTGATGATGAATACATGGAAATGGTCAGCCATGGGAAAAAACACTGTTATCGGGGAGATGTCTTCCAGATAGTTCTGTCGAGGCAGTTTTCACAAGAATACAAAGGAGACGATTTTAATGTTTACAGGGCTCTTCGTTCTGTGAATCCATCTCCTTATTTGTTTTATTTTGATTATGGCGATTACCGGATTTTCGGTTCCTCGCCTGAAGCACAATTGAAAATACAACATGGGAAAGCGATAATCAATCCCATTGCAGGTACATTCAAACGTACAGGAGATGATAAAAAGGACAATGAACTTGCAAAACAACTGTGTGCAGACCCAAAGGAAAATGCCGAACATGTTATGCTGGTCGATCTTGCCAGAAATGATCTCAGCAGACATGGAGCAGATGTGAAAGTAGACAGTTACCGCGAAGTGCAGTTTTATTCTCATGTTATTCATCTTGTATCCACAGTTTCAGGGAAACTGAATGAACCTTCTAAGGTCGTGGATATGATGATGGCAACTTTCCCTGCAGGGACTCTTTCAGGCGCACCGAAATATAAGGCTATGGAACTCATTGACAAATATGAAAACCAGGGAAGAAGTTATTACGGTGGTGCAATTGGTTTTATTGATCTTCAGTTCAATCTCAACCATGCTATAATGATACGTACCTTCTTAAGCAAAGGCAATACATTATTCTATCAGGCAGGAGCAGGAATCGTATCCGAATCAGATGAAAAAAGTGAACTTATGGAAGTAAATAATAAACTTGGCGCATTGAAAAAAGCCATTGATCTTGCTAAAACTATATAACAATGGAAAAAATACTGGTCATTGACAATTACGACTCATTTACATACAACCTAGTACACTATATTGAAAATCTTTCGGATGACCCGCTGGATGTATTCAGAAACGACAAGATAGAGCTTGATGCTATTCAGGAATATGATAAGATCTTATTATCTCCCGGTCCCGGAATCCCTATAGAAGCAGGCATTTGTCTTGATATTATAAAAAAGTATTCTGATTCGAAATCCATTTTGGGTGTTTGTCTTGGGCATCAGGCTATTGCCGAAGCATTTGGTGGCAGATTGATAAACCTGGACAAAGTGTACCATGGAGTATCCACAACCATCAACATCATTGCACCCGAAGACAGATTATTCAAAGAGATCCCCGGAACACTTGAAGTGGGAAGATACCATTCATGGGTGGTGTCAAGAGAAGATCTTCCGGATTGTTTTAAAATAACCAGCCTGGATGAACAGGGGATCATTATGGGGATCAGTCATAAAAAATTCGATGTAAAAGGTGTGCAATTTCATCCTGAATCTGTTCTTACAAAACACGGTTTGAAAATCATTGAAAACTGGCTGAATAATGAGTAGCAGGACATCAGACAATATGATCAACATGCACTACACGTTTGGGAATACAATCGGCCCCTGGAGAGAGGAGAATTTCATTAAAATGAATTTCACAGATAAGCTGGTAAAAGCTATTTCTGATGAATTATTGAAAATTCATTCTGAACAGAAAAACACCAGCAGTATTACCTGGAAAATGAGACGAATCTTAGTAACCAACCAAATCTTTTCACCATGAAAGAAATATTAATTTACCTGTTCAATCAAAACATCCTGACAAAACAGGAAGCCAAAGATGCTCTCCTGGGAATAGGTCATGGAAAATATTCTGATCCCGAAATCGCATCTTTTCTAACGGTTTTCCTGATGCGTAAAATTCATCCTGATGAGTTGTCAGGATTTCGTGATGCTTTCCTGGAATTGTGTATCCCGGTTACCATTCCCGATGCAATTACAATTGATGTTTGCGGAACAGGAGGAGATGAAAAGAATACGTTTAACATTTCCACGCTTAATGCGTTTGTCCTGGCCGGTGCAAATGTAAAGGTTGCAAAACATGGCAACTACGGAGTGTCTTCATCCTGTGGTTCTTCAAATGTTCTTGAATACCTGGGGTATAAATTTTCAAACGATAACGATAAGATCAGGAAAGAAATAAAAGAATCAAACATTTGTTATCTTCATGCTCCCCTTTTTCATCCCTCGATGAAATACGTTGGTCCTGTTCGTAAGAGCCTGAAATTAAAAACATTCTTCAATCTTCTTGGCCCAATGGTAAATCCTGCAAAGCCCCAAAACCAAATTGTAGGGGTTTACAATGAAGAGGCTCTTGAATTATACCACCATGTTTTTTCAGATGCAGGCATCAACAACATTATCCTGTATAGTCTCGATGGTTACGATGAAATTTCATTGACAGGAAATTTCCGGGCTATATCGGAAAATGAAGATAGGATCTATACTCCTGAAACCATAGGTTTTGAAAAAGTCAAACCTGAAGATCTTTATGGGGGTAACTCTGTAGAAGAATCGGTAAGATTATTTCTGAACATTCTTGAAGGGAATGGTACTGCTTCCCAGAATTTTGTCGTTTTTGCCAATGCAGGATTTGCTCTGAAATGTTACTACCCCGAAAAATCCCTGGAAGAATGTGTGGATATTGCCAGGGAATCGCTGGAAAGCGGAAAAGCTCTGAATATGTTAAAAAAACTTATAACTCTTCAATAGTATTGACAATTAAAATTGTATGATGTCTGTTCTAAACACCATAGTGAAGCATAAAAAGAAGGAAGTAGAAAGCTGTAAAAAACTTATTCCTGTTTCCGAACTGTTAAAAATGACCTGTTTCGAAAGAGATACTTACAAACTGACCGATTTCATTCTGTCTCAGGAAAAGACCGGAATAATCGCTGAATTTAAACGCAAATCGCCATCCAGGGGAATCATTAACAATGTCTCACAAGTTGAAAATGTTACTGCAGGCTACGCAGAAAACGGTGCATCGGCATTATCTGTTCTTACTGATTTTGTATTTTTCGGCGGATCGGTAGACGACTTGCGAAAAGCCCGCAATGTCAACAATATACCTATACTGCGTAAAGAATTTATTATTGACGAGTACCAGGTTTATGAAGCGAAGGCTATTGGTGCAGATGCCATCCTTCTGATTGCTTCCATTCTGGATAAAGATCAGGCAAAAACACTTGCTAAAAAAGCCCGTGAGCTGAACCTGCAGGTATTGATGGAAATTCATGAAGAAAACGAATTAAGAATTTTAAATGATTGTCTGGATGTTGTTGGAATAAACAACCGGAACCTTCATACTTTTAAAGTTGATCTTCAGCAATCGGTAAAACTCGTGAAAAAAATACCAGATGATTTTGTAAAAATTTCTGAAAGCGGAATCACATCTGCAGATGATCTGTTGTATCTTTCAGAAAACGGATTTTCAGGCTTTCTGATAGGAGAATATTTTATGAAAACATCCGATCCGATAAGTACTTTCGCTAATTTTATTAACGAGGTTAATATAAAAAAAGAAAGATGAAAGATTCAGACCTTAAAATAAAAGTATGCGGAATGCGTAATGAAGAAAATATTCGTTCGCTCATTCAACTGAATCCCGATTATATAGGATTTATCTTATATGCCGGTTCAAAAAGATACCCTGGAGATGATTATTCCCTGAATGTTGATATTCCCGATGAGATTCAGAAGGTAGGAGTTTTTGTAAATGCGCTTATACCTGAAATCTTCAACTGGATAAACCGGTTGAATCTTCAGCTGGTGCAACTTCATGGCAATGAATCGCCGGAATATTGTTATGAACTAAAAAAAATGGACATCAGGATTATTAAATCTTTTGGAATCGATAATGATTTTGATTTTTCAGTACTCGAACCCTATTTATCCTGCTGTGATTATTTTCTTTTTGACACAAAAACAGATCTTCATGGCGGTTCCGGATTGCAATTTGACTGGAACATCCTTAAAAGATATAAAGCCAACATCCCCATTTTTTTAAGTGGAGGAATAGGCCCTGACGATAATGAAACTTTACTCAATTTTAAAACTTTAGTAAACATTTTTGGAATTGACATCAATAGTCGGTTTGAAATACAGCCCGGTCTTAAAAATATTGCTGCTCTCAAAAGTTTTTTTCAAAATCTTAGATCAAATTAATGCTATACTTATGAAATACGATGTAGACGAAAAAGGATTTTATGGTGAATTCGGAGGAGCCTTCATTCCCGAGGCCATGTACCCTAATATTGAAGAATTACAGAACAATTATTTAAAAATTCTTGCCAGTTCTTCCTTTCAAACAGAATATGCGAGGTTATTAAAGTATTATGTAGGAAGGCCATCTCCTTTATATTATGCCGGAAGACTTTCAGAACATTATAAAACAAAAATATACCTGAAAAGAGAAGATTTGAATCATACAGGATCTCATAAAATCAACAACACCATAGGCCAGATCCTGATTGCCAGGAAGCTTGGAAAAACCAGGATCATTGCTGAAACCGGAGCAGGTCAGCATGGCGTAGCCACAGCCACTGTTTGTGCACTTACGGGCATTCAGTGCGTTGTCTATATGGGAGCACTTGATGTTTCCAGGCAGGCACCCAACGTACTGCGAATGAAAATGCTTGGTGCAGAGGTAATACCTGTAGAAAGCGGTAACAAAACATTGAAAGATGCTACCAATGGTGCTTTGCGCGACTGGATCAATAATCCCTGGGATACACATTACATTATTGGTTCCGTAGTAGGTCCTCATCCATATCCCGATTTGGTGGCACGGCTGCAATCTGTTATCAGTGAAGAAATCCGCTGGCAACTAACGGAACAGGAAGGAAGAGAACTGCCGGACTATATTATTGCCTGTGTTGGTGGAGGCAGCAATGCATCCGGAGCTTTTTACCATTATTTGAATAATGAAAATGTAAAGCTTATTGCTACGGAAGCTGCCGGACTTGGCATTGACACGAAAGAAACAGCTGCCACCCTGGCAACAGGTTCTCCCGGAGTGTTGCATAGCTGCAAAACCATGTTAATGCAAAACGAGGATGGCCAGATCACTGAGCCATACTCTATCTCAGCAGGACTTGATTATCCGGGCATTGGCCCAATGCACTCATTTCTTCATAAGATACAAAGGGTGGAATATTTAAGCATTACCGATAAGGAAGCGTTGGATGCTGCCTTTTTTCTTACGCAGTCAGAAGGTATTATTCCTGCTCTGGAATCGGCACATGCCCTCGCTGTGCTTGACAAAAAGAAGTTCGTACCGGATGATGTAGTGGTTATCAATCTTTCCGGAAGAGGAGATAAAGACATGGATGCCTATATTGACGTAATGAATAAAAAGAAACATCTATTGTAAATACTATTTCGGGTGTACAAAAGTCGAAAGAGAGAAGTTGAATTGTTAATTTGTTTAATCGTTGAATAATTGATGAAATCATTTGGTGAATCGGTGAATATAATGAAAAAGTGAAATGAATATTTATGATTTAATTTAATCAATTGTATCAGTCAAACAGTTCAACAATTAAACAGTATAATCTGATTGATACATAATGAAAGGAACAACATTAATTTATCTTATATGAACCCCTCATCATTGGCGATATTAATTTTAAAGGAACCAAGACAAAAGGGGATGAATAAATTACTCAATGACAAACAGCTTTTATGATGAGGGCTCGCCGAATACAATTAAAAATATAATACAATATGAGGCAACAAAAACCACTGTGGTTAATAAAATATTTAAGTACTTAATAATGAATACTTTATACAAAGATTTATGCTTATGAACAGAATAGATACTCTTTTTCAACAGAAAAGCAACAATATACTTTCCATTTATTTCACTGCCGGACATCCGACACTTGATTCAACTTCTACTATCATTAAAACTCTTGCATCCGAAGGAGTAAACATGATCGAGATCGGCATACCTTTTAGCGACCCTATAGCCGATGGTCCGATTATTCAAAAAAGCAGTCATACGGCACTTGAAAACGGAATGAGTGTACGTACTCTTTTTAACCAGCTTAAAGAAATACGGAAAACAGTGGACATTCCATTATTATTGATGGGATATTTTAATCCTGTAATGCAGTATGGCGTGGAGAAGTTTTGTTCAACATGCAGTGAAATTGGCATAGATGGAACCATTCTGCCTGATTTGCCTTTAGACATTTACCTTAATGACTATAAGGCAATATTTGATAAATACAACCTATATAATATTTTTCTTGCTACACCGCAAACAAGCGATAAGCGTTATAAGCAACTCGATGCTGAAAGCAAGGGATTCCTTTATATGGTTGCGGCTTCGTCAACGACTGGTATACGTCAGAATTTTGAAGATTACCAGGTAGCATATTTTAAGAGAGTGGAAAATCTCTCATTGAAATCACCACGCCTGATAGGGTTTGGAATTTCATCGCAGAAAACTTTCCTGCATGCCTGCAAATATGCTAACGGTGCTATTATTGGCAGTGCTTTTGTAACTATTTTGGAGCAAAATGGTGATCTCAGGAAAAATATTCAAGATTTTATCCGTTCAATTCGGAAAATATAAATAAAAAACAAGGGGAAAATCCCCTTGTTTAATTCATCCGACTCACATTACAAAGCATAAATTTCTATCCAATTATAAAACTTATACAATGAACAATTATTGATTCATCATCACAAAAAGCAGTTAACTTTTACCTCCTGTCCGATTTCTATGTCGTTCGTGAATTCGTATTCTGTGCGTTGCTCTTTCTCGTCTTATGAGTGCTGTTGCCTCACAATCGCCATCTGAGTAATCTACAATGGTTTCTCTATCTCCAACAATACTTAAGATCTGACCATCAACAATAATCCATCTCCTCCCATAGCCGGGACAATGAACCAGTGTAAGTTCTTCAATAATTTCCCGGCTGTAATTCTGACCATATACATCTACTCCCCAGATTGAACCATTCACAAAGATAGTATCTTCTATAGCAACTCTTGCTCTGTACCACTCTTTTTGCAATCTTTCCTCCCTTGAATAAACAAGAGGTTCGGCAGATTCAGGATCAATAAATATAAGTTTCCCTTCTTCCAGTACTATTGTAAAATCAAGAAGATCATCATCGTTGAGGCCATTATAGGTAATTGTTCTGGTCCCTTCAACTTTTATATCATTGAAATAAAAATCTTGAAAAGTTACAATATGTTGTGATCCGGGTATATGCATATTGTTTGTTAAAGTCACCAGAATTATTCCCTTTTTGGTAATGGTATCTCCATTGAATACAACTGAGCAGCCTTCGCCATAATCAAATGTGATAAGCTTCGGAAATCTGGTCGAATCCGGATGATCCACAGTAACAACCAGGCAGGTAAAGTCATCATCTGCCGATTTGGTTGCTGTCGTTTGATAATTATTCTCATCCAGCTCCGTCAGTTTTTCTAGAACATTCGCATCAATTTCTTCATAAATATTATCTGCTATTGCATCATCTGATGCCAACTCAATATCAAGGTCTGTTAATTTCTCATCTTCCGCGAGAGGAATGTTTTCCTCGCAAGACATATTCAATATGCCTATTGCTGAAAAAACAGTTGCAATCCATATTAAACTCTTTCTTTTCATAATTTTCTTTTATTAAATTGATTTATACTTTTCCTGATGATCATCGAAATTTCGTTTTCTTAGATGTTTGTGTCTGCAAAAGGTTTAATGAGAAAAAATATATTTTCCGGAACTATAAATAAATCGGTGGATTCGCGAAATTGTTATTGAATGAATGATCGGGATTCTGCCTTTATTGTTCGAAAAGAAAGTGGTATATTTCGTGTCATATAATCAATCTTCGGAAAAATTGGAAGAACGTATTATACTTGGAATTGATCCGGGAACGAAAATCATGGGGTATGGAATAGTAAAAGCTCAGGGAAATAAGCCGGTGTTAATTGCTATGGGTGAGTGCAATTTTTCAAAGATTAATGACCATTATCTGCGCCTGGAAAAAATATTCCAAGATACGCTTGAGTTAATAGACAAGTTTCATCCTGACGAACTCGCTATTGAAGCTCCATTCTATGGTAAGAATATACAATCTATGCTAAAGCTTGGCCGCGCTCAGGGCGTAGCAATTTCAGCTGCTTTAAATCGTAAGATCCCTATTTTTGAATATGCGCCCCGTAAAATAAAACTCTCTATTACCGGACAGGGTGCAGCTTCAAAGGAGCAGGTAGCAAAATTCTTACAAGACACTCTTCATTTCAGTAAGGTTCCAAAAAATCTGGATGCTACAGACGGCCTGGCGGCTGCTATGTGTCATTTTTATCAGCGAAACCCGTCAGGAATAAAAAAAGGATATTCCAGTTGGAATGATTTTTTAAAAAAGAATCCCGGGAGAACAAACAACTTATAGATTGGAAGAAATGGTTGTGGCTATTTCTTCATATTCTTCTTTTGACAATTCAACTTTGGGATTGGCAAAATTGAGATCTCCCTCGTCGTTCAAAGGAACCAGGTGAATATGTGCGTGGGCAACTTCCAGACCAATTACTGCTACTCCAATTCTTCTACAATCGACAGATTTTTCAATTGCCCTGGCAACCTTTCTTGCGAAAAGATTCATGGCCGTAAATAAATCATCATCGAGATCAAAATAATAATCGATTTCTTTCTTTGACACAACCAGTGTATGCCCTTTGGCCAGGGGATTAATGTCAAGAAAGGCAAAAAAGGCTTCATCTTCAGCAACTTTATAGCATGGTATTTCGCCTTTTATTATTTTACTAAAAATTGAAGACATTGTTTTGTTATATTTTAATGAACAGTATTTCTCTTAATTCCTGGATAATTAAAGTGTAATGTCAATAATCTCAAACGGAATTACACCCGAAGGAACATTAATATTCACTATATCGCCTACCTTTTTGCCTAACAATCCCTTTGCTATAGGAGTATCAACAGATATCTTTCCGGCTTTTAAATTTGCTTCACTTTCCGATACAATTGTATATTCCATGGTAGCATCATTATTTTTGTTCCTGATCTTCACTTTATTCAGGATCTGAACTTTAGAGGTATCAATTTTCGATTGGTCAATAATTCTGGAATTTGCTATAATGTCCTTTAACTTTGAAATCTTAATTTCAAGCATTCCCTGTGCTTCTTTTGCCGCTTCATACTCGGCATTTTCAGACAAGTCACCCTTATCGCGGGCTTCAGCAATAAGCTTTGAAATCGATGGCCTTTTAATATTCATCAAATTATCCAGTTCATCTTTCAGCTTTTGCATTCCTTCCTCTGTAACGTATGAGATCTTTGCCATGATAATTCCTCCAAATTTGGATAGTATAAAAACAAAAAAGAATCCCGAATATCCGCGGAACTCTTTGCTCTGCAAAAATAATAAATATTTTAGCAATTAAACAAAAATTGAATAGACAACTCCATTTGAGTCATAAAGAAATCAGATATACTTTGGGTTTAAAATTTCCGCATAAATCACTGCTTTCTTCAGATCGAAAGCATCCGGATCCTTTAGCTTATCCTCAATACTATCATAATCGAAATCACTGATCTCTTCAGAATCAGTATTTTCTATTTCAAGATACTGATCAGAAATTATCTGATCCTTTGTTGATTCAAAGACAGCCTGACCTTCTGTGCCTGCATCAGTTTTGAGAGTTAAGTTTTCTTCCGTTGCTTCTTCCGGCTGTAACTGAATCACTTCATCTTCTTCTTCTTCAACAAGTTCTTCCATAAAAGGTCTTTCCAAAACAGGTTCATCATAGTCAAATACCGGATCAACATCTGTATTCTGATCATCAGACGTCATCGCCTGTGGAAGTCGTTGCTGCTCTTTTCTTTTGCTGTAGTTCCGAAATGCACTAGCTGCCAGACCAACCACCATAATAACAATATAGATGATAATTTCAAGAAATCCGTTTTTGTCGGCTAACTTCATAAATTACACTTTTTATTTTTTTCAGATGCAAAAATACATCCCGAATATTTCTGATTTTTGATCGTTAAATAATAGCTATATTTGCTATTCTATAATTTCCTTCAAATGAGATCCTCAAATTTATTATATTTTTCCATTATCTGCACGGTATTTCTCTTCTTCTCATCTTCATGTGAGAGATATGAACAACATCCTATTCCTTCAGTTTATGTGAACTTTACAATCAACATTCTATACGATCCGGAATTTATGCGTCTGCAGGCCCAGGACAACTCGATGGTCATTACAAACAATATGCTGGGAATTTTGGCTCTTGGTTACAATAACAATGGAGTTATTGTTTACAATGCAGGCGATAAATTTTATGCTTTCGATCGTACATGTCCTTATGATTATCCTGAAAATGTTGTTGTAGAGTCAAATGGAAGCAATATGGCAACCTGTCCCGTATGTGGATCTGTTTTCGTATTTCCGAGTATGGGAGCGCCAACTACGGATGGTCCGGCCACTTTCCCGCTAAAAGAATACAAAGCATATTATAATCCGAATACCGGCGATTTGAATGTATTCAACTGATGCATAAAAAAAGAGCTGTCATAGATACTGATAGCTCTTTCACTTATTCCAGGTTAATTTCTAATACCTGTAATGTTCAGGCTTATATGGTCCTTCAAGTGGAACACCAATATAATCAGCCTGCTCTTTTGTAAGTTTTGTAAGTTTTACACCCAGTTGCTCAAGATGCATTCTGGCGACTTCTTCATCCAATTTTTTTGACAACCTGTATACATCAATCTTATAATTACTTTTCCACAAATCGATCTGGGCCAGTGTTTGATTTGAAAAGGAGTTACTCATCACAAAAGATGGATGCCCGGTAGCACATCCTAGGTTCACCAGCCTTCCTTCTGCCAGCAGAAAGATGGAATGGCCTTCAGGGAAAATAAATTTATCCACCTGAGGCTTGATGTTTATTTTCTTTATGCCTTTGTAATTATTCAGCTTATCAACCTGGATTTCATTATCAAAATGGCCGATATTACATACTATGGCCTGATCTTTCATTTTTGTCATATGTTCAAGGGTGATGACATCTCTATTCCCGGTAGATGTAACAAAAATGTTCCCTTCTTTCAAGGCTTCTTCCATGGTATTCACTTCAAAACCTTCCATAGCAGCCTGCAATGCACAGATCGGATCAATTTCTGTAACAATTACCCTTGCGCCGAATCCTCTCATGGATTGAGCGCAACCTTTCCCGACATCACCATAGCCAAATACTACAACAACTTTCCCTGCAACCATCACATCGGTGGCTCTTTTTATTCCATCTGCAAGAGATTCTCTGCAACCGTAAAGATTGTCAAATTTCGATTTTGTGACTGAATCGTTCACATTGATGGCAGGAAAAAGTAATTCCCCCTTTTCCTTCATTTGATACAACCTGTGAACACCGGTAGTAGTTTCTTCAGATACACCTTTGAGTTCTTTAACTGCTCTGTGCCATTTGTCTTTGTCAACAGCAAGTGTTGATTTCAATTGATTCAGTATTACTGCTTCCTCATGATTGTTTGGTGCTTTATTCAATATATCCGGATTGTTTTCGGCTTTATATCCAAGATGCACCAGCAGTGTAGCATCTCCTCCGTCATCGACAATCATATTGGGGCCTTTCCCGTCAGGAAATGTTAAAGCCTGATCGGTACACCACCAATATTCTTCGAGCGTTTCGCCTTTCCACGCAAATACGGGAATACCTGCAGCAGCAATAGCAGCCGCAGCATGATCTTGTGTTGAAAATATATTGCAGCTTGCCCATCGTATATCAGCACCAAGTTCACGAAGAGTTTCTATTAAAACAGCAGTTTGAACTGTCATGTGAAGAGAACCTGTTATCCGGGCACCTTTGAGTGGTTTTTCTTTCGCATATTTTGCCTTTATAGCCATCAGACCGGGCATTTCTTTTTCTGCAATTTCCATTTCTTTGCGCCCATATTCTGCCAGGTTTATATCTTTCACCTTGTATGGAAGAGAATCAACCATTATTTCTTCTTTCATTTTCCAAAATTTTTATATCCAAATATTGTATTACGACAATTATTACTCTCAAGAATATCTGAGTGCGACAAAGTTTGTTACTTTATTTTAAATCCGCCAATTTAATCTAACTCTTTTTGACAGAGGATAAGATATCTTTTATTAAAATCTTATCTTTTGCTATCTGTATAGCTAAATTCTTCATCGTTGAAAATTTCCGTTCTTCCCGTATCCGTTCAATAAACATAATTTTTATCTCCTTATCATATAAATCACCTGAGTAATCAAACAAATTTACTTCTAAAACAGGCTGGTTGCAATCTGTTTCAAAAGTTGGTCTGCAGCCAATATTCATCATCCCTTCGATTTTTTTTCCGTTAACATATACAAACACTGCATAAACACCATTCATCGGCACAATCTTATTGGAATCATTTACGGAAATATTTGCCGTGGGAAATCCAATATCCCTCCCCATTTTATTGCCTCCGATTACTCTGCCTGTTAAGAAAAAATCGTATCCTAAAAAGTCGTTGGCTTTTTTTATCTCTCCGTCCAGAATCAACTTTCTTATTTTTGAAGAGCTTACTCTTTCGTTATTTATTATATAAGGATCAAGTCGGGTCAATTCAAATTTATAGCGCTCCGACAACAACTTAAGTTTCTCAAAATTCCCCTCACGGTTTTTCCCAAACTGATGATTAAATCCAACAACAAGATGTTCAATCTTTACATTGTCCACAAGAATATTCTTTACAAATTCTTCAAATCCTGTCGATGCAAATTGTTTATCAAATCCAAGTATCACAAGATTATCTATTCCGGTTTCTTCCAGAAGAATTATTTTTTCCTCCAGTGAAGTGAGTAATTTTATTGTATCTTTTCCTTCATCAAGAATTTTTCTCGGATGCGGCCAGAGAGTCACTATTGTCGATTCTCCCGATAACAGGCTGGCCTTCTGTTTAAGATTTTGTATGATCGCCTGATGGGCAAGATGTACACCATCAAAAATACCCACGGTAACCACCGGCCGATTTATTCTAATCTGATGTAAATCCCTGAAAATTTTCATTCTGTCTGTCACATGCTTGTGATGGTTCACAAAGGAGAAACAAAAGTAATTAATTTATAAGAAATATTCCCCACAGTAAAATGCCTGCAAATTTTCCTTACATTACGTAAAAATGTATATGTTACGATTTATGTTTTATTATATTTTTTTCGTATACTTGTATTGAATTTGTATTCTTACTTATAAATTATGAGTGCCCCAATTGATAACGAAAAGTACAATTCCATTATTAAAACAAGTCATAATCTCTTCTGGAAATTTGGTATTCGCCGTGTAACAGTAGAAGAAATTTGCCGGGAAGCATTTGTCAGCAAAATGACTTTTTATCGTTTTTTCCCCAATAAGACCGCTGTTGCCAAAGCAGTAATTAGAAACATTTTTGACAATATACTGAATGACTATCGGAAATTAATGGCTCAGAACATACCCTTTGAAGAAAAAGTGAGACAACAGCTAATAATGAAATTTGAAGGCACAAAAGAAATCAGTGCTGAACTGGTAAAAGATATCTATGGAGACCCGAAATTGGAAATATTTACCTATTGGGAATCCCGCACAAATGAAATAATGCAATTGGTCTTTAGCGATTATGCACACGCTCAGGAAATGGGATGGATACGAAAAGACATCCGGCTTGAGTTTGTGCAATATTTCACGAACAAGATGGGAGAAATGGCTTCCGATGAAAACCTTCAGGCTCTTTATCCAAGCACGCAGGATCTTATTATGGAAATTGCGAATTTCTTCTTTTATGGTATATTCCCCCGGAAGGAAAGAGATGAGTAATAAAGAACTCATATGGCTATGTATTTTTCTACTCTCCATAGTTGATCTCGATGGACAGGATACCCTTTCGAAAGGGTTCGATTCCCTTACATTTAAGGGACAATTATCAGCTTACACCCATTTTAATTCTTCAAATGAATTGCCTTTATGGCTGGGAGCTAGATATATACCCCAACTAAACTATGGTGTATACTTCAGGAAAGATCAGATTCTTGATTTTGAAGCCAGTGCTAACGTATATGGTAATGCAGGACTCAAACTCAATGATACTTCATCTGCCAATGGCAAGGTAAAACCCTATCGTTTATGGGTCCGCTATTCTTCGCGGCAATTTGAATTCCGTGCCGGACTTCAAAAAATAAATTTCGGTTCAGCTACAATGCTCAGGCCACTTATGTGGTTCGATCAGATCGATCCCCGTGATCCTCTTCAATTAACAGATGGAGTATGGGGTATTTTGGGACGGTATTACTTCCTGAACAATGCCAATATCTGGTTATGGGGTCTATATGGCAATAAAAATCCGAAAGGTTGGGAATCCATAAAAACAGTTCGAAATTTTCCCGAGTTTGGAGGCCGTTTTCAATTCCCTGTTCCACATGGTGAGGCAGGGCTATCTTATCACTACAGAAAAGCTGATTCACGCGACATGGATTCAACTGTTACGGTTATTGCTGAGATTCCTGAGAACAGAATAGGAATTGACATACGACTCGATTTGGTTGTAGGTTGTTGGGCAGAAGGATCATGGACCCGGAAGAGTAAAAACCTTGGCATTTTCACCAACCAGGAAATTTTAAATCTTGGACTGGATTATACTTTTGGGATCGGAAACGGTATATATACTGTGTTTGAGCAACTTATAGCCTCATCCGATGAAAAAGCATTTGCATTTGAAAATGCCATCACTTTTTCTCTGCTGTCAATCTCTTATCCTATTGGTTTATTTGATAATCTGAGCGCCATAATCTATTTTAACTGGGATGATAATTCCATATATAATTTTATCAACTGGCAAAAACAGTTTGATCATATTGTCTTTTATGTGATAGGATATTGGAATCCCGAGCATTATCAGATACCAACACAGTCAGATGCCGGAAATCTATATGCCGGGAAAGGCCTGCAATTGATGCTGGTTTATAATCACTAACAAAATACTATTTGTCCCAGAATACTCAAAAAAAAGTCTTAAACTTAATCTTATGGAAATAATCAAAATTGAAAAGCTTACAAAAAGGTTTCCTATGGGAAAGAGCGAATTCACTGCCTTAAATAATATAAGCCTTCATTTTGGAAAAGGCGAATTCACCGGAATTGTTGGACCAAGCGGTTCCGGAAAAACAACCCTTCTCAATATTATTGGCTCGCTTGACTCTCCCAGTGAAGGTTCAGCAAGGGTGCTCGATCAGGAAGTTGGCAAGCTTACCACGAAAAAGGCTGCTATTTTACGAAGGCAGTATATGGGTTTCATTTTTCAAACATACAATTTGCTGCCTGTATATACCGTATTTGAGAATGTTGAATTTCCGCTGCTTTTATTAAATATGAATGGCCCTGAACGTAAAAAAGCTGTGATAAATGCACTGGATTGGGTCGGATTAACCGATAAAGTTAAATCACGACCGGCTCAGCTTTCAGGTGGAGAATGTCAGCGCGTTGCCATTGCTAGGGCTATGGTTAAAAAACCGGTATTGGTCTTGGCTGATGAACCAACTGCAAATCTGGATTCCGAGAATTCGCATCACATTCTGCAAACCATGGAAAAACTCAATAAAGACCTGCAAACTACATTCATCTTTGCTACTCACGATGATAAAGTTATCAGGTATCTGAAACGAAAAATACTTCTTCAGGATGGCAAAGTAACTGCTGATGACAGTATAAAAAAATAATGAAGGAGGAAAACATGATGTTATCATTAAAATTAGCCTATCGAAACCTTATCGGTGCAGGCTTGCGAACCTGGCTCAACGTATTTGTATTGTCCATTGTGTATATACTGATAATCTGGCACTACGGAGTGATTGACGGTTGGAATCATCAGGCCAAAAAGGATATGCAAAACTGGGAAGTAGGAAATGGACAATACTGGAACAAAAATTACGATCCTTACGATTTCTTTACCCTGGAAGAAAGTCATGCGAAATTCCCTGAAGTATTTAAAAAAGCTATGGAAGAAGGAATGGTTACTCCTGTTCTAATCAACCAGGGAACCATTTATCCTGATGGCAGAATTCAAAGCATGCTATTAAAGGGAATCAACCCTGATCAAAAACTGCTTGCCTTACCCACTGCAGCATTGAATATTGAATCTGAAGAAATTCCTGTAATTATTGGTCGCAGAATGGCCAGAAGTTGCAAGCTTAATGAAGGCAATATTACTACCATACGATGGAGAGATGCCAACGGAACATTTGATGCAACAGAAGTGAAAGTTGCGAAAATATTCAACTGTAATGTGCCAAATGTGGATGCCGGACAAATATGGGTTGCTATTAAAGATCTGCAGGAAATGATGCAGTCTCCTGATGAGGCAACTCTGTTTATCATTGGCAAAAATTTCAAAACAAATGAGGCTGTGTCGGGTTGGAATTATAAAAGCCTGGATTTCTTAATGACTGAAATGAATGAAATGATCAAACTGAAAAAGGTCGGGGGCTCGGTTTTTTATATCATTCTTCTTCTTCTTGCCATGCTTGCTGTATTTGATACGCAGGTACTCTCGATCTTCCGCAGACAAAAAGAGATAGGAACTTATATTGCTATGGGAATGACCAGGCGGCAGGTTGTAAGTCTTTTCACAGTGGAAGGAGCCATGCACGCAATTCTTGCAGTTATTGTCGGCGCTATTTATGGAGTTCCCTTTCTATTATGGCAAATAAAAACAGGCTTTACTATGCCTGCCGGAACAGACGATATGGGAATCGCCATTGCAGAGACAATTTTCCCTGTATATGGAATCGGATTGATAGTCACTACTTTGATTTTAGTATTCATCATTACTACAATAGTGAGCTATATGCCGGCCCGCAAGATATCTAAAATGAACCCAACCGAAGCAATAAAAGGAAAAATACAATGATACGTTTTCTATTTAAAGGATTATTACGAGACAAAAACCGCAGCCTTCTACCTATTTTGGTCGTAACCGCCGGTGTTTCGCTAACTGTACTTACCTATTGTTATATCAACGGTATTTTGGGTGATACTGTTGAGTTTTCCGCTAAATATTCCTCCGGTCATGTGAAAATCATGACCCGGGCTTATGCTGATAACAAACACCAGGTTCCAAACGATTTGGCCTTGACAGAGGTCAGCGATTTATTGGCTGATCTGAAGAAAGACTATCCAAACATAGAATTTGTTCAGCGGATAAATTTCAGTGGTTTATTAGATTCTCCCGATGAACACGGAGAAACCAAAAAACAAGGTGTTGTCGTCGGAATGGCTGCTGATTTGATATCAGAAAACACCAAGGAAATCGAAAGACTTAATCTGGAGGGAGCCCTTAGAAAAGGTAGATACCCTGAAAAATCAAACGAAGTTTTGATCAGTGATGATTTTGCCGGGAAACTGGAAGTTGAACCCGGTGACCCGGTCACCTTAATTACCTCTACCATGTACGGCGGAATGTCCATTCAGAATTTTGTAGTTGCCGGAACCATTGAATTCGGAATTCAGATCATGGATCGCAGTGGAATGATTGCCGATATCACAGGAATACAAAATGCACTGGATATGTATGATGCTTGCGGTGAACTGTTAGGTTTTCTTGACAGACCAAATTATGACAATATAGCAGCATTTAATGTTGAAAACACTTTTAATGATAAATATTCCGATCCGAATGATGAATTTTCACCTGTAATGACAAGGTTACGAAATGATAGTATTATGTCAGGTTATTTTGATATGATCGATGGATTTATAGGTATTATAATTACCGTATTCGTGCTGGCAATGTCAATTGTTTTATGGAATACAGGTTTAATAGGTGGTCTGCGTCGTTATGGGGAAATAGGCATTCGGTTAGCCATTGGAGAAGGGAAAGGTCATATTTACCGGTCAATGATCGGCGAAGCTATATTAATTGGAATTGTAGGTTCAACTTTCGGAACCCTCATTGGACTTGGTTTTTCATATTGGTTACAGGAAGTGGGCCTTAATATAGGTGATATGATGAAAAGTTCAAAGATCATGATGCCGAGTGTATTCAGGGCCAATATTACCACACCGGCTTATTACCTTGGCTTTATTCCCGGTTTGTTTTCTGTTGTTTTGGGCACCATGCTTTCAGGTATTGGTATCTATAAACGAAAAACTGCTTCCTTATTTAAAGAACTGGAAACTTAATTAATCCTTCCTGTTTTTTCTGCGAAAACAGGAACACAAAAAAATACAAATAAAAGAAAATGAAACAATTCGCTTTAATACTGTTACTTACAACAACAATACTTAGGGCCCAGGAGCCTTCAGGAAAAGAGATTCTTGAAAAAATTGATAAAAACATGGCTTCGAAAAGTACCATTACTACGTCTAAAATGGTTATTCACGGTGCCCGGCAAACCAGGACCATAGAAGCAAAATCCTGGGGAATGGGTGACAAAAAGGCCTTTACGGAATATCTTTCTCCCGCGCGTGAAAAAGGTACAAAAATGCTGAAGCTTGAAGACCAGCTTTGGATTTATTCGCCCGGCTCTGACAGGACGATTCAAATTTCGGGACATATGCTCCGGCAATCGGTAATGGGATCGGATCTTTCTTATGAAGACATGATGGACAAGGCCAAATTGCTTGAAAACTACGATGCGGCTGTTATCGGATCTGAAAAGATTGAAGACAGGAATTGTTGGGTCGTTGAACTTCAGGCAAAAACTGCTGAAATTAATTACCAAATGCGCAAAATCTGGGTCGATAAGGTCCGCTACATTCCCCTGAAAGAGGAGTTGTATGCAAAAAACGGAACACTGTTAAAAAGACTGGAACTTCTTGATATCACTAAGATGGGGAACCGCTGGTATCCAAAAAAGTTTGTGTTTAAAGACATGCTCAAAAAAGGAGACGGAACAGAATTCATTATTGTTGATATTGAGTTTGATAAAGAAATCCCGGAGTACATCTTTACCAAGGCTGCATTGAAAAAATAAAGAAATACCCTGACGGGGTACCCCCACCCTGTCAGGGTCTCACCTCTCAAAAATTAAGGGTATGTATTCGTGGATATTTCAGCCCCTTCCATACTCTGTTTTTCTTGTTCCATCACATTCTTCTTGACAGAGTATGCAACATTATTGTAAATTCTATTGTTTTTAAGAATGCGATATTCATTGTAATCTATTGATCCCTGATCACCGGAATGTTTTTTTCGTTTCATGCAATAGACCGGTAATTACTTGAAAAACAAGTACTATATGAGGTGAGTTTAAACTATATTCCAATTCTTTGAAAGAAAACGGTCGTATAAAAAACTCTCCCCCGATTCAACTCATACCAGGCAAGAATTCTTATGACTACTGTATTACTTACCTTCTGAAGTTCATATACATTTCAATGGAGTAATTAAAAGAAAATACTTTGCATACAAGAGCTCCACCGGTTAAAATTTATACTCCGGTAGACGGAAAGTCTTCGGGATTCGAAATGAATTGAGAATTTCACAATATAGAAATGTTAATTTTAAATAGTAAGGCAATGAAAAAGTTAGGATTAATAATAGGCATTATAGGATTCTCGTTAATCACACTGGCACAAACCAATACATTTACAGGGTATCAAAGTGGATACAATAATACTACAGGAAGCTACAATACATTTACGGGTTATCAAAGCGGTTATGATAATACCACAGGAAATGATAATGTATTTACAGGAGCTGTCAGCGGTTTCCATAATACTACCGGGAACCGAAATACATTTACAGGGGCTCAGTCAGGCGCTTTAAATACTAGCGGGAGTTACAACACATTTGCTGGTTATTACAGTGGAAATGCCAATACCACTGCATCATGGAATGTATTCCTGGGTGTATGGAGCGGAATGCATAATACAACCGGAGATCGTAATGTGTTTCTTGGTTATGGGAGTGGTTACTGGAACTCAACAGGGCATAAAAACACATTTGTCGGTTATGCAAGCGGTTATGAAAATACTACCGGACGCCATAATACTTTTGTCGGTTTTGCAAGCGGTAATCATAATAAGACCGGAGAATTCAATACTTTTCTTGGTTTCAGAAGCGGCAAAAACAATATAGATGGTTCTGGGAATACTTTTGTAGGCGATTCAAGCGGTTTTTCAAATATTTCCGGTTATAATAATTCATTTTATGGAAAAGGTTGTGGCATAAATACGACTATTGGTTATTCTAATACATTTATGGGAAGCAATTGTGGTTCTATGAATACAACTGGTAATGGGAATACGTTTTCAGGATCCATTTCCGGATATAATAATACAATAGGAGGATATAATGCATTTTATGGTTTTGAGAGTGGTAATGGAAATACAAGTGGTAATTATAATTCATTTTATGGAGTTGCTTCAGGAAAAAGAAATACGACTGGTAATGGGAATGTATTTGTGGGTATGTTTAGCGGTGAAGAAAATAAAACAGGCCGTGGAAATGTTTTTATAGGGATGGAATGTGGCTGGTCTAATATCAGTGGCGGGAACAATACTTCCTTGGGTACCAGCGCTTGTCAAGTAAGCAGTGATCTAAACAATTCCACTTCTTTAGGATCGTATGCTATTGCAACAGCATCAAATCAGGTACGTATAGGGAACACCTCGATCACCAGCATCGGCGGCCAGGTAAGCTGGACAACCTTTTCCGATGGACGTTATAAAAAAGAGGTGAAAGAAAATGTGGTAGGATTAGAATTTATTAAGCAACTGCGCCCGGTAAACTACACCGTTGATATTGAAGCTTTAAGTAAATCATTAGGAATTGATGACAGTAGTAAAATCGGAAATACAGCATCAGAAACAATTCAGATACACACCGGTTTCATCGCCCAGGAGGTTGAAGAGATAGTTAAAAAAAGCAATTACTCATTTAACGGGATAGATGCCCCGAAAAATGATAAAGATTACTACGGTATCCGCTATGCAGAATTTGTTGTGCCTCTTGTTAAAGCGGTGCAGGAATTGAGTGCTTCCAACGAAGAACTTAAAACCATTATTGCTGGACAGCAGGAACAGATCAATCAGTTAATGGGTATAAACGGAGATATAACTACTAACATCCTGGAAGATAATACAGAAGGAATTATGCTCATGCAAAGTCAGCCCAATCCATTTACAGTGGACGTGAAAATAGGAATGCATATCCCGGAAAATGTAACACAAGCAAAGATCATTATATACAATATTAAAGGAGAACAGATCCATACAATACCTGTTAACAATAGGGGAACTACAAGTATTACAGTACAAGGTGGTCAGCTGCAGGCCGGCACATACGCATATACACTTATTGCAGACGACACAATGACTGATTTTAAGAAAATGGTATTGATAAAATAAATACAAAATATCAATCCGCAACTGGTCAATGGAAATACACACTGACAGGCTGGGAATACCCTGTCAGTGTGTATTTTTATTTGAAACAACAGCATACCGTTTTCTGTCATAATAAATACTATCTTTATAGTTAAGCATAGAAAGACCTTGCATATGACAAAACCCGTTATCGTACAGGAAGATCCATGGCTGGAACCCTACTCTCAGATTATCAGTCTGCGGCACGAAGCCGTAAAGAAAAAGAAAGAACAACTTGCTCAAAACACCGGATCACTGAAAAATTTTGCTTCAGGTCATCTTTATTATGGCTTGCTGGAAACCGGAAATGGATGGGTGTTTCGCGAATGGGCTCCAAATGCCACCAAAATATTTTTACTTGGAGAATTCAACAACTGGGAAGAGTCAGAAGCTTATCAACTTGCCAGGATTGAAAGTGGTAACTGGGAAATCTATTTGCCAAAAGAATCTTTAACACACGGACAACATTATAAGCTCTCTTTACACTGGGAGGGCGGTAAAGGACATCGTATCCCCTCATACGCCTATCGATGTATCCAGGATGAAAATACAAAAGTTTTCGATGCCCAGGTATGGGCCCATGAGTCATTTGTATGGAAACATTCACCGTTGAAAACAATGCCAACCCAGCCCATTATCTATGAAGCACATATCGGGATGGCAACAGAAGATCAAAAAGTGGGAACATACAGGGAATTCCGTGAACTGGTTCTTCCCCGCATTGTTAAGGCCGGATACAATACCATTCAATTGATGGCGATCCAGGAACATCCGTATTACGGTTCTTTCGGATACCATGTTTCCAACTTTTTTGCTGCATCTTCCAGATTTGGAACTCCGGATGAACTGAAAGAATTAATTGATGCCATTCACAGCCATAGCATAGCAGTGATCATGGATCTTGTACATTCCCATGCAGTAAAAAATGAGATTGAAGGACTTGGTCGTTTTGACGGAACTCCCAATCTTTATTTCAATGACGGTCCCCGGAGGGAACATATCGCATGGGATTCACTTTGTTTTGATTATGGGAAAGACCATGTGCTGCATTTCCTGCTTTCAAATTGCAGGTTCTGGCTTGAAGAATATCAGTTTGACGGTTTTCGTTTCGATGGTATTACCAGTATGTTATATTATGATCACGGCCTGGAACGAAGTTTTACAAATTATGATTATTACTATGACGGAGGACAGGACGGAGATGCAATAATCTACCTAACTCTGGCCAATGAGATCATTCATGAGATAAAACCATTAGCAATAACCATAGCTGAGGAAGTGAGCGGTATGCCTGGCTTGGCAGAACCTTTTGAAAAGGGAGGTATAGGCTTCGATTTTCGTCTGGCAATGGGAATCCCCGATTACTGGATAAAGATCATTAAAGAAAGAGCTGATGAAGACTGGAATGTGAGTGAACTTTACCATGAACTTACCAGCAGAAGGACATTTGAAAAAACAATTGCCTATGCCGAATCTCATGATCAGGCCTTGGTAGGGGATAAAACCATTATTTTCCGCCTTCTGGATAAAGAGATGTACTGGTATATGAACAAGGAATCTCAAAACCTTATTATCGATCGTGGCATGGCTTTACACAAGATGATCCGGTTAATCACATTTGCTACGTCAGGAGGCGGATATTTGAATTTTATGGGCAATGAATTCGGACATCCCGAATGGATTGATTTTCCGCGCGAAGGCAATAATTGGTCATTCAAATACGCACGAAGGCAATGGAGCCTTGCCGATAACCCGGAATTAAAATATCACTTCCTTTGCGATTTCGATTATCATATGTTGTTGCTTCATACCAAATATAACTTCCTGTCTCAGCCCTGGTGCAATCTATTGCTTGAAAATCAGGGAGATAAGGTCTTAGCCTTTGAACGTGGTAACCTTTTGTTTGTATTTAATTTCAATCCCAATCATTCTTTTACTGATTATGGAATAAAAGTGTCTGTAGGAAAATATAAAATCGTCTTAAATACTGACAACAGAATTTTTGGCGGTTTTGGCAATGTTGATGATTCCATAACCTATTATCCCCAGCGAATTGGAGGGATTACCGGCTCAAACCTGTTAAAGATCTATCTTCCGAGTCGTACCGCTTTGGTCTTCAAACGAATGCCTACACCATCCATTTATGAGGTCTGATGAATTATTTCAATCCAATATTTTTTGGATTGAAATTTTTAACTAATTTTGTCGGCTCATTTAAAAACAGATTATTAAGAATATAGAATAATGGCAAATCATCAATCGGCAGTAAAAAGAACGAAACAGTCTGAGCAGAAAAAGGTGCACAATAAATACTATGCCAAATCAACAAGAAATGCAATCAAGGAATTAAAGAATACTTCTAAAAAAGGAGATGCTGAAAAGATGTTACCTAAAGTAACTGCCATGATCGATAAGTTGTCCAAAAAACACATTGTTCATAAGAATAAAGCTGCCAATCTGAAATCGCAACTTTCAAAACATGTGAATAGCTTATAATTGGTAAGCTTTGCTTACAAAATAATTTTCAGCCCCGCTTCATGCGGGGTTTGTTATTTCCTGGCACCGACAATCACAAAACTTTTCTTTTCAGTTATGCGACCACCTTTGTCGTTGTATGCATCAAAAAATAAAATATAATATCCGGTTCGTAAATCAGATCCATCAGAGTTTTTCCCGTTATAATAATAATATCCTTCCGTGCCAAGTATCTCTCCGTTTGCCAATGTGTTTATTTTCCTTCCGTTTTTGTCAAATACCATGATCCTTGCCATATATCCTGATCCATCCATGGCATAATGAATCGACAATTCATCATCCAGACCATCACCGTTGGGAGTAATGCTTTCAGGAGATATTTCAATTTTACAGCCATAATCATCCAGTTCACTCTGAGAGTTTGGAGCAGCAGGAGTCTGGTATCCCGACGACGATGAAGCGGATTGCCAATTCGTGGGATCGAGACCCGATCTCACCGAAGAAATCCTTTCCAATGCTACACCCCTGGTTTCGTACAATAGTTCATGATGGAAATCAGCAGAATAATATACGATATCACAAATTCTGTTTTCTGCAGTGAGTAGATGAATTTTTGAACCTTTATTCGGTAAAAATGGCATATTCTCCATATAAACCAGGCATTCTGCCCTGGAAAACAGTTCACTGTTATCAATGCCCGAATAATTCCTTGCAACAATCACATAACCATTATCCTCAATGGGAAAAAATTCATTTGTCATGCAAAGCGTATCCCCATTCACATCCCCGATTATTATGCTATAATTCCTTATATCAATGGTTTTATCTGAACAATTATACAATTCAATGTACTCAGTATATCCATATTCGGGATCAAACATGATTTCGTTGATCACAATATCTGCACTGTCTGCTTTCTTTGGTACTGTAAACCGAATATCCCTTTCATGACCCAAAGTCGCACCGGAACAATCGCACAGATCAGCAGTAAGGCTAATTTCATAAATAGTATTGTTCACCAACTTTTGATCAAATGTCAATTCCATTTTTTCAAGAACCGGCCATGCAGGAACTATCGAATCAGGATTGCCAATCCCTTTATCAACAGTGAAGAATTTTGTTGATACACTTTTCATGCTATCCAGGGGTTCTGAAAAATAGAGCACTACTGATTCTGATTCAATCACCGCAGCACGCCATATCTCAGGATAATCGTTCTTTGTGTAAAACTGAAAAACTGAATTTTTCCCCCCGGGAGTTCCTCCTTTGTAATGCAGAGATTCCTTCCAATTGCCATAAGTAGCACAGGGATCTTCCGGATTGATCATTTCCAAAGACCATCCTCCTTCCTTTTTCGAAGAACTTTCAAACCAGTCAGCTTTGTATTCAATTGCATGAATTAACCGGCCTGATCTGTCCTGTAGTATTAGTTTTGACCTGACATTGCTAAGGATCGGAAAATTATGGCAGGGAATTGTATAAACTGATGTATCGAATAGTGTCTCTTTGCCTGCATCACACAAAACCGCATAGGAGCGGGAAGGAATAACCTTAAAGGGAAATTCTGTTACCTTGTTATTTACTGTTATATGCCAACCTCCTGTAGGAATGTCTTCTTTCGACCTGTTGAACAACTCTATATATTCTGTTTCCGGCAATAATACAGGTGGTGAAGGATCGGCAAGTATTTCATTGATAATAAGATCATATCCTGCGGTATAATAAAATTCCTTGCTGTGCTCATCTTTTTTCATCCTGTTGCCATATATGTCATTAATATCGGGCAGGAACAGTTGGTAACGATTGCCCGGAATCAATCTGCCCGGCAGATGGATAAGAACAGATCTACCCACATAATATTCGGTACTACAACAACCGGCTCCATCTACACAAAATTCAAGGTTATCATGTATTTGTACAACCTCAGAGAAAATAACTTCAACTTCATGCGGACTCACAACAGAAATGCTTTCAACAAACGGCAAAGTGGTTTCATATGAAAAAATTCCATCCATAGTCAATTCGTCAAATGTCAACCCACAATCGTATGTTGATGTATACTTATAATACAATGTAAAAATACTTGTTGTTCCAAACAATTCAACCTGAGCCGATCCTATCGTATGAAAAGCGTTCCCCGGGGTTTCTATTTCAATTTTTATTGTCCCCGTATTCGAAAAACTGAGTCGAATTTTCACTGCTTCTCCATTTTCAATGTTTTCTTCCCAGTTAAATCCGGTATTCAATATACTCACCGCTATTCCATCTTTTACATTCCATAGCTGAAGTTCATCGCTGTTGCCCGTATAATTCACTCCAAAGACAAAAGCATTTGTCAGATCTTCCCCCGGCAGGGAATTTTCCGAAAATATCACCGCCCAATTGTTCTTTTCTGAAGGATCAAAGTCGTAAGACACAGAAAACTGCAACACTGCTCCTTCCCTTATTTCCAAAGGATCATGAAACAAAGCAATCCATTCCGTTGAAGCTTTATCACTATCGTAATTGTGTTTTAATGAAAAACATCCTTCAATCGGGTTATCCTGAGTTGTTGTCCAGTGCCCGGAATTATTCTGATACCAGTCGCTCAGATCGTTATTTTCAAAATCGATAGAAATGTTTTGACCTAACGAAATAACCGGTATGATGAAAAAAAGCAATACCAGTACCTTCATTTAAAAAAAAATGCGAATTTTGTATGTTGATTCGTGGTTCAAAATACATAATTTTAATTTTTATATCAAATCCCTTTGAGGGATTTTATTTTAGTACATTGTATCACTACGGTAAATAAAGTAAAATGAAAGTTGCTATTGTTGGTGCCAGTGGCGCGGTCGGACAAGAATTCCTGAAAGTGCTCGAAGAAAGAAATTTTGCGTTGGATGAACTGGTGCTTTTTGGTTCTGAACGAAGTGCCGGGAAAGAGTACACGTACAAGGGAAAAAAACTGGTTGTAAAAGAGTTGAAACATGGGGATGATTTCAAAGACATTGATATAGCACTTGCATCTGCCGGGGCAGGAACATCCGTTGAATATGCAGAAACCATTACCAGACACGGTGCTGTAATGATTGATAACTCCAGTGCTTTTCGAATGGATAACGATGTTCCCCTTGTAGTTCCTGAAGTAAATGCCGATGATGCAAAAAACAGGCCAAGGAATATTATTGCCAACCCGAATTGCACAACAATACAAATGGTTGTTTGTCTTCAGCCTATAGAAAAAATGTCTCATATTAAAAAAGTACATGTTGCATCCTATCAATCGGCAAGTGGTGCAGGTGCAGAGGCTATGAAAGAACTGGAAGAACAAACAAAACAGATTGTTGCTGGTGAAAAAGTAAAGGTAAAGAAATTTCCCTATCAACTTGCGATGAATGTAATCCCGCAGGTAGATCAATTTATGGATAACGGGTACACAAAAGAAGAGATGAAAATGTACCATGAAACTCAAAAAATTATGCATACCGATGCTGCTGTAAGTGCAACCTGTGTGCGTGTACCGGTGTTGAGAAATCATTCTGAAGCCATATGGATTGAAACAGAAGAAGAGCTTTCTCCGGATGATGTGCGGAAAGCTCTTGCCAATACGGAAGGAATCACTCTTATCGACGATCCGGCAAACCTGAAATACCCTATGCCACTTTTTGGTGCGGGGGAAGACGATGTTTTTGTTGGCCGTATCAGGAAAGACCTTACAAACCCAAAAGGAATTACTTTCTGGTGCGTTGGAGATCAGCTTAAAAAAGGAGCTGCCCTAAACGCGGTGCAAATTGCAGAATATCTGGTAAAAAACAATCTTTTATAAAAAAGACTCTCAAAAGCTTTTTTGTTTTAACTGCAGAAATCGCAGGGAATGAAATAGATTACTGGTATTACTTAGTGACCATTACGCATTCTTTGCGTTCCCTGCCTGTCAGCCACAGGCTGGTAAACTGGCGGGCAGGGCAGACAGGTTTGAGGTTAAAATACTTTTGAAACAATCACTTATCAGGATAATTAATAGAGAAAATTATCATAAGGGTACCTTGTGATATGAATTTCTCTGACTTTATCGTAGAGCAATTTTTTCAATTCTTCAATGTTTTCTATTTTCTTTGCAGAGATAAAAAGGCAATCGGTATTGTTTTTTGCCATCCAGCTTTTCTTTAGCTCGTCCAATGAATAATTCTCCTTTGTTCGGGGTGTTAAATCATCTTCATCTTTAAGAATGTATTTGTAAATATCAATTTTGTTAAAAAGGATGAACATCTTTTTATCAGAGACTCCTATTTCATGAAGTGTTTGATTTACCACATGGATCTGTTCTTCAAAATTCGGATGTGAAATATCAACAACATGCAAAAGAATATCCGATTCCCTGACCTCATCGAGTGTTGATTTGAACGATTCTATCAGATGATGCGGAAGCTTACGAATAAAACCTACAGTATCTGATAAAAGGAAAGGGAGATTACCTACAACAACTTTTCTTACTGTAGTATCTAATGTGGCAAACAGTTTGTTTTCGGCAAATACATCCGATTTGCTAAGAAGATTCATAATGGTCGATTTGCCAACATTGGTATAGCCGACAAGGGCTACCCGTATCAATTTCCCCCTGTTCTTGCGTTGCGTGGCCATTTGCCTGTCAATCCTGGCAAGGTCCTTTTTCAGTTTTGCAATTCTGTCCCTTATTATTCTTCGGTCCGTCTCAATTTCAGTTTCACCCGGACCACGCAGTCCGATCCCTCCACGCTGTCTTTCAAGGTGTGTCCACATTCGTGTTAAACGCGGCAGCAGGTATTGATACTGTGCAAGTTCCACCTGGGTTTTTGCATGAAAGGTCTTTGCCCTGGCAGCAAAGATGTCAAGAATAAGGTTGGTGCGATCAAGAATTCTGCAATCCAGCTCACGCTCAATATTTCTTAACTGACTTGGTGACAATTCATCGTCAAATATTA
>Ga0315548_1000321_pt1 | contig 44909 bp, 35 predicted proteins | sample SalMarSW160110MG_2_FD_202540 | JGI IMG/M metagenome (GOLD analysis project Ga0315548, IMG submission 202540) | Salt marsh sediment microbial communities from the Plum Island Ecosystem LTER, Massachusetts, United States - Salt Marsh Sediment SW1601-110 ... | reverse complement strand
ATATGATGGTAAAATACAAGAGGCAGTTGAGAATTGCTGGTATTACCAGTTAGCTTACTGGGTCGTCGAGGACGTTATCAATACGATAGGAGCCATGAATACCGAAGCAGGGTCGAATAGTGTTCTGACATCACCGGTTAAACGGCTTATGGGTGTAACTTTTAATTTGGGTGTAGGTGGATATCAAACGTCCGGATTATATGCTGGTCGCGGGATGCTCGGCGGGTCCAGGGGAGTAAAGAGCGACGCTGGTGATAAGCCCGTTTATGTTCTTTCACTTGAAGATGCTTTTATAGAACCCCACACGGGCAGATATTGCGATAGTGATATTGATGTTATACACTTTAATGTAGCCGTTGTAGTTGACGCAAAGGCGATTTTACCGTTTATGCAGCAGCTCTGTAGCGCCAAGGGGCATAAATTTGGAGGGTTCTACGGAAATGAACAAGAGCGGATTTATAAGCACAATCAGATAACAATATTAGAAAGCAAGATTAGTTCAATCGACCGAGAAGACCAGACCCACAGACTCTACCGTTATGGAGATGGTGCTGTGGTGGAACTGGATTTAACTTGCGAATATATGTTCAACAAAGCTGGTTATGAAGAAATTAAACCGGCATCTGTTAAAGAAGCACAGAATCCAGAGGAGAAAACAAAGAAAAAGAGAAGATGAGAGGGTCAAGAAAAAAAAGCGTCCCCCTATTTTCTTGTTGAAAATAAGAAGGGGGGCATGTGAGCTACGTGATGCGCGATATAGTAAGTAAAATAGTCAACTTTTTCGAAACACATATTGAAAAGATAGTCTTGGCGGTTGTTGGAGTTGTGTGTATCTGGCTACTTTTCTACTATGTTATACTCGGCCCCAACAAGGTCGAATACCAGGGCGAGAAACTTAGCCCCAGTAAAATTGATATTGAGATAAGTAAGGAAGCTGAGCTTTTGAGGCGGAAGCTGAATGAGCCGCCCAAAGTACCAGAGCCATATACGCGGCGGTTGGATGGTTTTATAGGACCGAACGACCCAGTCAGAGGGGGAATACGCGGTGAGCTACAAAATGGTTTTGTAGGATTATTCGATTCGCCGTTAAGCGATATTAACACAAATCTTTATCCACCAATGCCAAGTAGTAGCTCGTTGGAAGCAGGTTTTGCAAGAGAATATAGTCTTCCATTCATTAGCGAAGTCAATGAGGTAGCAGTTGAGCACATCAGAGCAGTTGCCTTTGTACCGGCCAGTACCGTTGACGAGCGAAATGCTTATAAGAAAGAGAATAGTAAGCTGAAGGATATCGATTTTGTAACTGTAGAGGGAAAGTTTGATGTTGCAGGATTATGCGCGAGGTTTCAGGAATGCTTTGCCGGCAAGGCAGTTAAGGAAGAAGAATGGTATGATCCATGTCTTGCGAGGCCGATATTTGCAGCGGTCCAGCTTCAAAGACAAGAGCTGAACAGCGACGGGACGTGGAGCGACTGGGAAAATGTAGCTCGAAGCAGGATTGACCCTTACAAAAAGTTATTTGAAGTTATAGAAGATGTTCAAGACTTGCCGCCTGGTGGTCTAACAATAAGGATGCTTCAATTTAATAATTCGGAGGTGATGATAAATCTGTTGCAGCCGGAGGCCTATGTGATAGCTTCTGCGGGTGAAGAGTGGTTTCCTCCTACACTACATAGTAGGTACCTGGAGCAGCAGAGACAGGCGGAAATAGAGGCGAGACGTGCGGCCTTAGAGAAAGCAAAAGAGGAGCGTGAGAAAAAGCTTGAAGAAAAACGGGATGAACGGCGTTCGGCAGGGACTGATACGAGAGGACGTTCAGGACGATTCGGTGGCGGTGAATACGGTACAGGAGGTTCCTATGGTGGCACTAGGTCCGGAAGTGGATTAAGCACAAGAGGGTCCCGTAGTGAGCGTTATCCTTCAAGCACAACAGACACGAGAAGAACCCCTTATGATAGAGGAGGAAGTTCAGCAAGAACGAGAATATCCGGGGAACGTCAGAGCGAAGAAGAACTTTCAGCAATGGGAAGCAAGGACACTTCGAGGGGACCATCGACAAACGATGTTTATGATGAGTTTTATGCGATTACGATTGCTCTCAGAGCGGATCTTGCCAAGATGCGCGAGCCGTTATTGTTCTGGGCCCACGATGATACAGTCGAACCAGAAAAGACCTACCATTATAGAATTCGTTTGGGCGTTTTTAATCCGATAGCTGGAACTAATCAGTTCAGTGAACAAGACGAATCGCGCAAGAGTGATGTTATTCTATGGAGTAGGTTTTCCGACGTAACGGAGATGGTGGAGATCCCTGCAAGATCGTATTTCTTCGCGAATGATATACGAGAGGCCGCCAAGGCTGTTACAGTGGAGGTCTGTAGGTATGTATTGGGTTACTGGTACAGTGAGAAGTTTCCGGTCATGCAGGGAGAAGTTATCGGAAAGGTTAAGCGCGTCGAGTTGACACCTGAGGAGCAGCAACTGGGTATTACAGCACCTGAAACAATTGATTATGGTACTGGAGCAGTCTTTGTTGATGTTATGGCTGTTAATGATTGGTCGGGCGGCAATAAACTTGTTGCCAAAGGTTATTATGATATGCTTTACAGTTCTGATGGGATAAACATAGAGCATATGCCTATTAAAACGATGAACTGGAGTAAAGAATTAAAGGCCATATTTAGTGACATCCAAAAGTCCGTAAGACAAAAGAAGCAACCTTTGCGAGATTGGGACAGCAGAAGGACTGAACTGAGGCGACGTGCTCCAGAGAGGGGGGATTATTATGAACTTGGAGGAGATTCCATGGACAACTATAGACAGAGATGATGAATCCCGCCCTTCGGAAGGGCGGGATGAAGACAGGGGGTGATCATTAGTCTATGTTGTCGTTTCTGGCGTGCGAGGACATAATCTTAAATTTCCATTTTCCTGTCAAATCCGTAGATGTTTTAGGCGTTGAAAGTCATTCCTTTTTTGGCTGGACAAACGACGCTAATCATATTTTCAATTGAATTACCTTACAGCGAAATTTATTTTAAAATTTAGTGGATGGCGTTTAGTGGATGACTGGTATCCGGTTTCATTTCTTGACTATTCGCTGCCAGTAGATTAGAGTGTACGCGCAATAGATTTTGCTTGAGAGGAGGAAAAGATATGAGCCAGTGAGGATTCCAAAAATATGGTTGGTGTTGTGAATGGCACTTAGGGTGAGGCGCATCTTTTAAGGGGATTTGTTATGGAAACAAAATGTTCAAGCAGAGGGAAATTTCTGCCATATTGCAATGGCTAACAAGACGCGACAGCTTTACCGGCGGCTTTCACCCCGCCCTTCCGAAGGGCGTGGTGAAAATAAATGCTTGATAATTTCCATTCCTTATTTATAATGATTTTTTCATCTTATTTTTTTGAAAGGGTTGATAAATGAATTACGATGTAGCGGATTTGTCGCTGGCGCCGGAAGGCAAGAAGCGGATTTTGTGGGCAGATAATGATATGCCGGTTCTGGCGACGATACGTAAGAGATTTGCAAAAAGCAAGCCATTGGCCGGTTATAACGTTTCTGCCTGTCTTCATATCACCGCTGAGACAGCTAATTTGGCAAGGACGCTAAAAGCAGGAGGGGCAAAGGTCGTTCTGTGTGCATCAAATCCACTCAGCACGCAGGACGATGTAGCGGCTTCATTGGTGAAGGATTTTAAGATAGCGGTCTTTGCCATCTGCGGCGAAAATCGCAGCACTTATTACAAACACATTAACGCGGCAATCGACCATAAGCCGGTTATTACATTCGACGACGGTGCTGACCTGGTGAACGAATTGCATACTCGCAGAAAAAAAGAAGCCCACCGAATTATTGCAAGTATGGAAGAAACTACCACCGGTGTTATACGTCTGCGGGCGATGGCAAATGCGGGCAAGTTAAAGTTTCCGGTTATTGCGGTAAATGACGCTGACACCAAGCACTTATTCGACAACCGCTACGGCACGGGCCAGTCAACGGTCGATGGTATCATTCGAGCGACCGATTTTCTAATGGCAGGCAAAAAGATTGTTGCGGCAGGATACGGCTGGTGCGGTCGCGGCTTTGCTATGCGAGCAAGAGGAATGGGGGCAATCGTAGTTATTACGGAAGTTGATGCAATCAAGGCCCTTGAAGCGGCTATGGATGGCTTTGAGGTTATGCCTATGGCACAGGCGGCGAAGGTCGGCGAGCTGTTCGTGACACTGACGGGCAATAAAAACGTCATACGTGCTGAGCATTTCAGGGCGATGAAAGACAGAGCAACCGTAGCTAACAGCGGACATTTCAACGTCGAGATAGATATACCGGCTTTGAAAAAAATGAGCAAGAAAGTAAACCGCAATGTGCGCAAGCACGTTGATGAATATATCCTCAAAAATAACAAACGGATTTGTCTTTTGGCTAAAGGACGATTAATTAATCTTGCAGCAGCAGAGGGTCATCCCGCGTGTGTGATGGATATGAGCTTTGCGACTCAGGCATTAGAGGCAGAATACGTGATGAAGAACAAAGGTAAGCTTGCTGTTACCGTGTACGATGTTCCGATTGAGATAGAGCAAAAAGTCAGTTCGCTCAAACTCAAATCGATGTCGATTAGAATAGACCAACTCACAGCCGAACAAGTTGCTTATCTTGCCAGCAGCGGTGAAGGGACATAACTTGATGCTGGATGCCCGATGCTGGATGCTCGATACTCATAAGACAACACTGAGGAGTATAAAACGAGCATTGAGAGAAAGATTATGGATGATAAGGAGAAACAAAATGGTCCCAAAGCGGCATCAAAACTTTTTCTGACAGTAGGGCCTACGCTGCATTACAGTCATAAAAATGTTCAGAGATGCTGGCTTCTTGCCGTTGTGGCCTTTGCTTTAAGCTGCCTTTTCTGGTCAAAGATAGTCAACGGTGCATTCTGGACGTTCGACTTTAGCGTAGCGACGACACCCGCACTTTGGCGTTTGGGACAATCCATTACAGCGGGGGTGAGTATATTTGAATATCCGTGGCAGATACTTGTTGTTGGGCTGCTTATGGGTATTTTGGCGGTTGTGCCGGTATTGATATCGCAGCTTATGAGCTTTCGCTATAGTCTGCTTTTTATATTGTCGGTGTTTTTTTTGGCTAACCTGCCGGGCTTAGCGATTTGTCTTCTGATAAGCTGTTTTGCAGCAGCGTGTCGTCCACTTCGCTTTCGTTCGCGCTTTATTGCAATAGCATTGTGCACAGCACCACAGCTAATTTACTGGGGATTTCTCGGTGGTGCAAGAGAGGCAGAACCCATTAAATGGGGATTTTCTTTTGCACCGTGGGTCTGTGCGTGGCTTATCGGATTGGGTATAGCTGGAATCGTTCTTGGTATAGGGCACTACACGCGTTATCGGCCTGGGCTGGTCTGGGTTGTCATGGCGGTTTTCCTTTTGCTGGCTATCGTGACTTTTGGGATAAGAATCGGCTTTGATGAATTAGACTATCAGTTATATGTGGCCAAGAATAATCCGGAGCAGGCAGCCGAATTTTATGACCACAGTATAAGAGAAGCTCTCGATGCCACGATTAGAGACCCTGCTATAAAAAAGTACCTGGCAGGTTTCTTTTATCCTGCAGATGAAATAGCACTTCGAGAAAGGCTGAAAAGAGAGATACAGGATAAGTTGTTAAGGGATGACCGTTGGCCGGCCTGGTTTATAGAACCAGAAGAGTTGAAGTATCAAGCGAAAAGACGATGGCTGCTACAGCAGTATGATTTGTTTATAAGTAAACGTCCTCAAAGTCCACGTATGCCTATAGCTCTTTACTACAAAGCCATTTTGAGCGAATACCGCCCGGATGTTAAAGTCGTTGGGCAAAAAGAGGTGCTTCATTTTTATAATGATTACCCCCATCAGGAATCTTTGCTTGTTTGGTACCGTCTTTACGAAGATTTTCCTGAAAGCAGCGAGTCTCTTGAGGCACGGTGGCGTATCACCAAAGACTGGGCTGGTCGGGCTGAGTTTGAGTTGGCTGATAAGCTTCTTGCCGATGCGCAAAAAATAATTACTGAGCGACTGGAAGTACTCGAAAAAGGACAAACGCAAGTTGATACATTCTTTAGTTTATTTCGGGCCCCGGCTGACTCGGCAATGACGACGTTTAAGTTAGCGGATTTGCAAAGAAGAGTAACTCAGTTGCGCAATCTCATAGGGCCAGAAAATCGAACGGATGGGCCAGAGATGGAGGAGCATTTGGCAAGATTTGTTATGTTAGACCCCAAAGCCACCGACTATGCCCAAGTCCTTGACAAATTGCTGGAACAAACAGGTGACAATGAGCCGCTTCGTGACAATATTTTGCTGGCGCAGACAAAACTGGTTGCTGACGAGCAACTGCGGGCTGAAAAATTAGCCCAGTTACACAAAGAATTCCAGGACACCGACGGCGGAATGGAGGCATTATACGAGCTGGCCCGTTTGAAGATTAGTCTGTATCAGAGCGAGTCAAATCCGGAATATAAGAAAAAGTATTTGTCTGAAGCAAGAGCACTTTTGACCAGCTTTACAGAAAAGTATCCGGATAGCTTCTTGGTCGAGCAGGTCAGAAAGAATCTGGAAGATCTGCCGAAGTCGGATAATGGATAGTGCTGTTCGCTTGGCCTTATCTGTCTGGGTTGATAGCAGATGTTGAATAGTTAAATGCCAAATGGCGGCTTTGCCAGAGGCGAGTAAAGCGTTTATCAATTAACCACAATTTTCGGCCGGTTGCAAGCGGTTTTAGGAGGATTAAAGTTGACATTTCTTGTAAATTTTGCTATCATAAGAATTGATGATAAACCATCTACTTGAGGTCTACTAAATGGGTACTCCTAAAACAGATGCATTTAAAATTTTGTTAGTAGGTGACGTAAGCAAAGTTTTTTTAGATGCCGATGCTGTTGCCAAAAATCGCTATGAAGTTTGTAACAGTGTATCTGATGCTATTAGTATAGCTTCGAAAGATAGTTTTGCATCAGTTGGAGTAGTGATGTACGGAACGTCCAAATTGGAGTCTGCTTTGAAGGCCCTGAGAGAAAATTGCGGTGCAAGGATTATTCTTCTGGCGCAAATGTACGAGGAGCCGGTAGCAATTCAACTGGTTGGCTCGACTTTCAATGGAGCAACTTTGGCAGATGATTATTTGATTTGTCCCGTCGAAGCAAACAGATTTAAGGCGTCCCTTATGCTCCCCCAGGGTAGTACGGAAGCAGAGACTATTTCGCCTGTTACTATTGATACAACAATAGAAAAGAGGATAAGAGCGCTGGAAAAAATGGCTACAGAGGATGATTTAACAGGCCTGAAGAACAGAAGATATTTATGGGAGTTTTCCAGGCAGATTATAGAACGCGCAAGAACCACAAATGAGCAGGTGACACTACTTATTTTTGATATTGATAACTTCAAACATTATAATGATATTTATGGTCATTTGGCTGGTGACGAGATATTAAAACAGGCTGCTGTTCTGATGCGGCGGTGCTGCCGTAGACACGATGTTGTTGGAAGAGTCGGCGGTGATGAGTTTGCCGTTGTTTTCTGGGACAGCGGCCAGGTCAAACCGTCCAGGCCGGCAGCCGAGAGACGCTCAGCGACGGTTGACCATCCTAAAGAAGCGATATTCATAGCAAAGCGATTCAGAAGAGAATTTGAAAGGGCAGAATTGCATTTGTTAGGTCCGGAGGGCAAAGGGACTCTAACAATAAGCGGCGGCCTGGCAAGTTGTCCCCGTGGCGGTTCAACAGTACAAGAGCTTTTCCAACAGGCAGATAAAGCGCTACTGGAGGCAAAACGCAGCGGGAAAAACAGGATATACCTGGTTGGCAAGCCCGAAAGGGACATCGCCGATATCGAATAGGGCCCCCATTTTGCTCGTCGGGGCGGAGTCCGCCGAAAATAAAAGCAAAATGGGAACCCCAAACATATCGAATAAATCACATGGAGCAGGGCCTTTAGAAAAACAACCTAAAAAAACACAATCTGGAAAAATGAACGTTGTTGGTTCTTGACACGGAGGTTTATAAAGGCCAAAATGCTTTTTTTATAAACTTTAATACGAAGGAAATTAAAAATCGTGCCACACAGAATTGTATCCAAGAAGCAAATATCAGAGAATGTTTTCACCGCTGAAATCGAAGCGCCTCTTATTGCACAGGCAGGAAAGCCGGGACAATTTGTCATTATCAGTATAAGTAGCGACTACAGTGAGCGGATACCTCTTACCATCGCCGGCGCTGACCCTCAAAAAGGGACTATTCGTTTGATATGGCAACGTGTTGGCAAAACAACAGCAGAATTGTCTGATTTGAAAGTGGGCGAGAAAATCGCCAATGTTGTTGGCCCTCTCGGCAAGCCAACCCATATCGAAAATTTCGGCACCTGTGTCTGTGTGGGTGGTGGTATTGGTAACGCACCACTATTACCAATTGTAAAAGCCCTGGAAAAAGCCGGCAATAAAATCATCAGCATTATTGGAGCACGAACTAAAGAACTGCTCATCCTCGAAGAAGAATTCGCCAAGATTTCCGACGAGCTTATAGTTACAACCGATGATGGCTCATACGGTCGAAAAGCTCTGGTAACCGAACCTTTGAAGGAAGTTTGTCAGCGTAGCCCAAAGCCCAATCTGGTTTTTGTAATCGGACCGGCTATAATGATGAAATTCTGCTGTGAGGTAACAAAAAAGTTCAATATTCCTACTCAGGTATCTCTTAATACGATTATGGTCGATGGAACCGGTATGTGCGGCGGCTGTCGAATCGAATTTGACGGCCAGCCGAAATTCGTATGTGTCGACGGGCCAGACTTTGAGGGCCATAAGGTCAACTTCGATTTGATGATAAAAAGATTGAACGCCTATAAAGACCAGGAGCAAAGGGCCTACGAAGACTATCAGAAGCACCGGTGCAAGATAGGCCTGGATAAAACTCGAAATCCGAAACACGAAATCCGAAACAAATCCGAATGACTAAAATACAAAATCCGAAACAAGTGGACAGAAGACAGACTTCTGATCTAACTCCCGAATCCGAGGACTTTTTGCGGTGACAGAAAAAGAAAGAAAAGAACTTCTGCAAAAGCTTTTGGAGAAGCAAAGAGTCGGTCAGCTTAGGCCGGCTGACAGGTACAAAATACCACCTCAGGAAATGCCCCAGCGGGACCACGTCGCCAGAAGAAGCAACGTCAATGAAGTAGCACTCGGCTATACAGAAACCCAGGCACGGCTGGAAGCTATGCGATGCCTTCAGTGTAAAAATTCACCTTGTATTAAGGGCTGTCCGGTTCAGATAAGAATACAGGACTTTGTAGCTGCGATTGCTGAGGGCGATTACAAAAAGGCACTGGCTATCATCAAAGAAAATTCATTATTACCTGCAGTTTGTGGCCGAGTGTGCCCACAGGAAGTGCAGTGCCAGCAGACGTGCACGGTTGGATTGAAATTTAAAGACCCGACTAAAGCAGTTTCGATAGGCCGACTCGAAAGATTTGTTGCCGACCTCGGTGATGATAATACGAGCGTCCCTGCGGTTGCACCCGAGACCGGAATGAAGGTAGCCGTAGTCGGTTCAGGGCCCGGCGGTATCGTGGCAGCAGCGGATACGAGAAGGGCAGGGCACGATGTTACTATGTTCGAGGCGTTCCATAAGCCGGGCGGCGTTATGGTTTACGGAATCCCGGAATTCCGATTGCCTAAAGCAATCGTGCAAAGAGAAATCGATACCCTGAGAAAAATGGGAGTCAAAATTGTCTGCAATTTTATCGTTGGCAGAACGAGAACCGTCGAGCAATTGATGAAGGAAGACGGCTTCGATGCGGTCTATATCGGCGTTGGTGCCGGGCTGCCAAGTTTTATGGGTATCGAAGGCGAATCCCTTGTCGGTGTATATAGCGCCAACGAATATCTTACACGCTCAAATCTTATGAAGGCCTACGACTTCGGTAAAGGTGCCGATACGCCCATCGCCCGCTCGAAGAAAGTGGCTGTTATCGGCGGCGGCAACGTTGCTATGGACTCGGCCAGGATGGCGGTTCGGCTCGGAGCAGAAAAGGTATATCTTCTCTATCGAAGAACAGAAAAGGAAATGCCAGCCAGGATTGAAGAGGTAGAGCATGCCAAAGAGGAAGGCATAGAATTTCACATACTGCAAAGTCCGAAACGGATAATAGGCGATGAGAACAGCCGCGTAACCGCTATCGAATGCCTCAAGTACCGCCTTGGCGAGCCGGATGAATCAGGCAGGAGGAGACCTATACCTATTGAAGGCTCAGAATTCACAATCGAAGTTGACACAGTAATCATAGCTATCGGCAATATTGCAAATCCGCTAATCCGTCAGACCACGCCGGGATTAGAGTTTAACAAATGGGGAAACATTGTTGTTGACGAAAACTGCAAAACTTCGCTTCAAAGCGTTTATGCCGGTGGGGATATTGTCTTAGGGGCTGCAACGGTAATTTTGGCGATGGGGCAGGGCCGAACCGCCGCCGCTGCAATAAACCAGTATCTGGCGCAGAAAAAGAAATCTAAACGCCAAATTTAACAAGCAAAGTCAGCAGTTTACTTTTTATCATCTTAGAATAGTTTCGTCCGGGATGTTGCCATCTTTGAAGTGCTTATCCAGCCAGCCGGACCTTACGTTGTCCCGGTTATCGAAATATTTAACATAGGGCTTTATATCAAGAACAGGCGTCCCGTCCAGGACATCTGCTTCCGTGAAATACATCTTATTTGCCTCTATCTTTTTGGTTTTCACAATGGAAAGGCCTATGTGATTGGGCCGATGCGGGCTTCTTATGGCGAATATCCCATGTTTGTCTTGCTCTAAGAAAGGTCTGCCCTCGATTTCCTCTCTCTGTGATTTGTGGAAATAGTATAGGATTATCGCATGGCTGAATTTATCCAAGTCTTTTAGCCCACCTGCATATTTATCTTTCAATTCAATCCACGCCTCCACACCACTTTTAAAAGTTCCCTGGATGGGAATGTCCTTGCCTTCTTTATATGGCGAGCAAATTATCCCAATTGGATGCATCACTATCTGTTCCATAATCCTTACCTTTCCTGATATATTCCTTTTGACAATATGACTTTTCTTATAGTATTATCTGCAAACCAGTAATCTTTTTAGGCAAGATTTACAAGATATAACCGAAAAATAAAACAAAATCCTGTCAATTCTGTCTAAAAAAAGGATTTCACCAATGGAAATTAAGCCGTTCAAGGCATTCAGGTTTGACGCCGGTGTAGTCGGCGATGCAGGTAGCTGTATCAGCCCTCCGTATGATGTAATCAACGCTGAGCAACAACAGAAGCTCTATGAAAAGAGCGAGTTTAATATCGTTCGGATAGTCAAAGGGCAAACTACCGCTACTGATGATGATAATAACAATCAATATAAAAGGGCCGCTGATTATTTTAACAGCTGGATAGAAAAGGGCGCCTTAAAGCAGGATGCAACTGAAGCTATCTATGCCTACACCCAGGATTTTGAGCTGGCCGGTGAGCATTTTCAGCGTGATGGTTTTATCGCTTTAGCCAAACTTGAAGAATTAGGCGGGATGGTCAAACCCCACGAATATACTCTCGATAAGCCGAAAATCGACCGGCTTAATCTGAAAAGAGCAACCAATGCCGACTTCGGCCTGGTCTTTATGCTTTACGAGGACCAGAATAAAATCGCTGATGCGATTATTGAAAAAGCCGCCGGACAAAAACCGCTAATTGACTTTCTCGATGAACAAAATGTGAGACACCGGCTCTTTGCAATAATGTCCAAAGAAGATATCGGCGCAGTAACTAAAATGATGAGTGATAAAAGCTGTATCATAGCAGACGGACATCATCGTTATGAAACCGCCTTAAATTACCTTCAGGAAAGCTCTAATCCGATAGCTGGGTATCAGATGGCCGCCTTTGTAAACACCCGCCACGGTGGGCTGGTTATTTTAGCTACCCATCGGCTCATTGCCAATATCGAGAACTTCAGCATTAATAAACTAATCGACGGGCTTAAACAGGATTTCGAGATTACACAATACCCTTTTGACTCAGAACGCCTCAAAGTCAAAGCAAAGCAACAAATGCTTGCACAAATGAAGGCGGAGCACGATAAACTCAATAATGCGTTTGGAATTTACGGCGGCAACAATACTTTCTACGCAGCAGTCTTGAAGAACAAACAAGCAATGGATTTTGTTAATCCCGATAAGAGCAAGTCCTGGAGAGGGCTTGATGTTTCTATCCTGCATAAATTAATTCTTGAAAAACTTTTAGGTATCAGCGTTGAATATCTTGGCAGCAGTAGTAACGTTGAGTATATAAAAGATACTGGTGATGCAATTGATGAATCAATCGCCAAAGTTGACAATGGGCAGAAACAGGCGGCTTTCTTTTTGAATTCGTTAAAAATGCAGCAGCTAAAATCAGTGACAGAATCCGGCGAAAGAATGCCGCAAAAATCAACCTTCTTTTATCCGAAGATGTACTCGGGCTTAGTTATTAACAAATTGTAATTTTTTATGGGAGATTATGTATGGTAGACTGGAAGAACCCGCCGAGATTGTTTATTCCCGGGCCGGTAAAGGTCAATGAAGATGTTCTGCAGCAGCTTGCACGCCCGACACTGGGACATCGTGGTAAAGAGTACGCCCAACTTCAGAGCGAGACAGTTGATATGTTAAAAAAAGTCCTTTTCACCAAGCAAAATGTCTTTTTGTCCACGTCATCGGCTTCAGGAATCTGGGAGGCATCAATACGTAACTGTGTCGGCTTTGACGAGACGGTTTTGTGCACTTGCTGCGGCGCCTTCAGCGATAAATGGGCTGATGTAGCCAGGAGCTGTGGCAGGAACGTAGATGAGATAAAAGTCGATTGGGGAAAGCCCATTTTGCCTGAAATGATTGACGAGAAACTGGCAACGGGTAAATACACCGCTGTTACGCTTGTATATAACGAAACAAGCACCGGCCTGACGAACCCGCTATATGAAGTAAGCAAAAGATGTAAGGAAAAATATCCCGATGTTCTGGTCTTTGTGGATGCGGTAAGTGCGATGGTTGGTCTTCCTCTGCATTTCGATGAGCTTGGGTGGGATGTGGCGTTTGCATCGGTACAAAAGGCCTTTGCGATTCCGCCGGGACTTGCCGTGGCGGCGGTTAGTAATCGGGCTTTGCAGAAGAGCAAGGAAGTACCCGGCCGAGGTTATTACTTCGATTTTCAGAACTTTGCAAAATCGGCAGAAAAAAATCAGACGCCTACTACGCCCGTGATTCCGCATATTATGGCGCTAAATTACCAGTGTAAAAAGCTGCTTGCCGAGGGTATGGAAAGTGTGTGGGAAAGGCACAAAAAGATGGGCGAATTTGTGAGGAGCTGGGCGAAGGAAAAATTTGCCCTTTTCTGCGAAGAAAAATACGCCTCAAATACCCTGACAACAATAAAAAATACACGCGGTATAAACGTTGCAGAAACAATCAACACAATACAGCAAAAACATAATACCGTTTTTGGGAATGGCTACGGCAAGCTTAAGGAAGAGACTTTCAGAATCGCTCATATGGGTGATATTACCCTCGACGACCTGAAGGAGCTTCTCGGCTGGCTCGATGAAGAAATCGGCGGGAGGCCAGCCTAAACCATGCCGTCGAAAAAAAGCTGATTAAGAGGATTCTTTTTTAGGTCATTATGTTTGAAAACAGGTCAATAAGCCCTTACGACCATAAAAAAGCACCTCGAAAACACACTCGTCTCGGCGCTCGTCAAGGCGAAGGCCTTGCCGTAGCTCTGGAAGGCACGAGCCGTAGCCGGACAAATTTTACGAAAAATTTACTCATATCTGTCAACCAATGAGCTACGATAAGTGTCTATATATTTAGATAAAAGTGAGTAGCCTCAATGGAGAATACTGACAAAAGTTTACTTGATGCCCACCGTCAGGGTGATGCAACGGCGTTCGCCGAGCTTGTACGCCGATATGGGGACAGTTTACTGGGATATTTAATGCGAATGAGCGGAAATAGAGAACAAGCAGAAGACCTTTTCCAGGAAACCTTCAAACGTGTCCATGAAAAGGCCCATACGCTTCGAAGCGAGCACTTCAAGCCCTGGCTGTTCACAATCGCGACGCATCTGGCCATCGACGGTTTGAGGAGGCGAAGACGGTTGAAAGTTGTATCACTAAACCAGAAATTGGATTGTGATGAAGGACGATGTGAGGAATTAAGTGCGGTCGCAGTGGCAGATGGTTCGTGCGAACCATCGCAAGAGACAGTAAGAGCTGAACAGGCCGAGCAAGTTCGGCTGGCTATTGAATCGCTGCCAGACAGGCAACGAGCAACGCTTGTTCTGGCCTATTTCCAGCAGCTCAGTTATGCAGAAGTAGCAGAAGTTTTGGGCTGTTCGGTTGGGACTGTAAAAACACAAATGTACAGGGCGCTTAAAACCCTGTCACAAAGATTACCTGATGTTTCGGAAGAAATAAAATGAAAGGTCATCTTACAGATAAAGAGCTTATTGAGTATCAGTTCAAACTGGCCTCGGATATCCAGATGGAGGAAATTTCCGGTCATCTGGAAAGCTGTGCTAAGTGCCGTGAGCACTTAGAGCAGCTAAAGGAGAAATTTGCGGCCCTGGATTTACTGCGTGAAGATGTAAAAGTATCCGAGGATTTGGTTTCGCAGGTTGTGGAACAGGTCGGCAAGCCGGCGCGACCAAAGGTTGTTTCGATATTAAGACCAAGATGGATTGGTGCCGCAGCGGCTGTTTTAATAGTAGGATTGATACTCCTGTTTGCCAATTTAACCGAGCAAGGCACAAGATATGGGCCGGTAAAAGAGTCGCCGACGCTCCATAGCTATGGCGACGGAGCGCTGGATAAAGAAATAGCGAAAAAACCGGCTGAGAGATTACTCGTTACTCGAGCTAAGGAAGAAAAAGCCGAACTCGAAGGTGAATTTGAGCAGCCGTCAGGCCACGGTGTTCGCCGCGGTGCGACCGCGTCGCAACGGGTGCCTGCCGAGCCAGGGCCGCCTTTTGCGCCGGCAAGTGCGATTGAACTGGTAACACTGCCGAGGCGGGATAAGGTGCAGCTTACGATTTACAATTCCGCTGATTTGACATTAGTTCGTGAAAGGCGAAATTTGACTTTGAAGAAGGGCTGGAACTGGCTGCAATTTATGTGGGCCAATACGCTGATTGACCCGACTTCGCTCAGTTTGGAACCGTTGGAGAAGGCAGACAAGATTGATATTCAGCAGCTCGTATTCCCGGCGAGATTGCGGGAGCTTGGCCGATGGCTCATCCGCTCGGAGGTCAGCGGAAAGGTTCCGTTTGAGATAACGTATCTTACAAGCGGTCTGTCCTGGCGGGCGTTTTATATGGGGACACTTTCGCAGGATGAAAAGACAATGCAAATGCAGGGCTATGTCAGGGTTGGCAATAATAGCGGCGAAGATTATGAAAACGCACAGACACGACTTATTGTCGGCAAAGTGCACCTGCTTGACGAAATTGCTGAGTTAGCGAGACGCCAATATCCATACGGCAGTCCATGGCCAATCGTACACGATAAAAAATATGACTATAGTGCCCTAATAGTAGCTGATGAACTAAGTTTTAAAAGTAGGTCAGGAGTAAATGGTTTTTTTGAGGACAAAGAACTTCGTCGCAAGGAGATAACAAAAGAGGGTCTAAGTGAGTATTTCCTTTACACGATTGAAGGGACAGAAACAATCGCTGATAAGTGGGGCAAGCGCCTGCTTTCATTTGAAGCTGAGGATGTTAACGTAACGAGTCTATATAAGTATGACGAGGAGCGCTGGGATAATCAGACAATAAGGTTCGTTTCATTTGCAAACGACAAGAAACACAATCTTGGTGAGATGCCGATTCCAAATGGCACTGTGAAGATATACAGCCAGGCCGATGAGCCCGTCTCGCCCTCGGCGAGCCGGGGCGGGCAGGGATATCTATCTTATGTTGGCGGAACGGGCATAAAATACATTCCCGTGAATGAAGAGGTTGAGCTGAATCTTGGCCCAGCCCGACTGGTTAAGGTAGAACCTAAACTTATGGATTTTAAGACAGATAACTACGTATTCGACCACAAAGGCGAAATTTCCGGCTGGGATGAAATCCGAAGCTGGCAAATAGAAATTACCAATACTCGCGAACTGCCGATAGAGATTGAAATTACTCGCGGCTTTGACACAGCATACTGGACTCTGCAAGCTGATATTCCATTTGAAAAGCACGATGCTACACATGCTCGCTTTAAGCTGAATCTTGAGCCGCGAATCGAACGAACATTTGAATATACCGTAACAACATATCACGGTTTACGAGAAGAGGTACTCCCGTAAGGGATGGCCAAGTCCATGACAAAATAAAAAATAAATTTTTAGGAGATTGAATTATGAACGGTAAAAGAGACAAAATTTTGGCGATTTTACTGCTGCTTATGTGCAGCGCACTCTCTCAGGCGAGGATAAAATTAGTGGCACTGCCTGAGCGAGCGGCGACGGTGATTCGCCTGGACAATCCGATGGCTACATTGATTGAAGAAGAGCGTGTGCTGACGCTGCAGAAGGGCTTGAACAAGGTTGATTTTTCGTGGAAAGGTGTCAGCATCGACTCCGACTCGATTCGGCTGAGGCCCCTCGACCATCCGGGTAAGGTTACGCTTCTTAGTGTAAGCTATCCGCCGGGCGAAGCTGCTCTTGTCTGGGATATCAGCAGCGACAGCGATTACGCCGAGACGGTGCGAATCAGCTACCTGCTCTCTAATATCGACCGGCTGATTACCTACAAGGCGATAGCCGACAAGGCGGAAACTTATGTTGATTTGAAAAGTTTTCTGGTGCTGCGGAATTTCTCAGGTGAGGATTTCGACAGAGCGAGAGTTCTTCTGGATTATGGAGAGGCCTTCGAGCAGGGTATCGACCACGAAGAGACCAAGCGGATGCTGTTTCTAAAAGCCGACAAAGTACCAATCACCAAGGTCTGGACATTCGATGCAGCCAGGCTGCCGTGGGACCCTGAACCACTGGAAAACAGGAACGTTGGTATTCCTGTAAGCTATCGAATTGTAAATGAAACCGCCAGCGGGCTTGGTGAATTTGCTCTGTGGGGCGGCAAGGCACGACTTTTTCAGGATGACGGTCACGACAGCACAATCTTTCTGGGTGAAGACGTAACGGCACTTGTGCCGGTCGGTGCGAAGACGGAACTTTATATAGGTGACAGCAGGGACATCGTCGTAACACAACGAAAGATGACAGACACTCAAATTAACATACGAAGAAACAATAAAAACAAGATTATTCTCTACGATACCGATGAGGTAATCACAGCCAAAATTGAAAACTTCAAGGACAGTCCCGCGATACTTACAATGATACAGCACATCCCGGGCCAATGGGACATGGAAAAGTGCAATATGAAGTATAAGAAAAAGGACGCTAATACCCTTGAGTTTGAGATTGAACTGCCCGCTCGCATGGAGAAAGGCCCAGCCGTAAAGGAACTGAAGATGCACTACAATCGCCGTAATGTACGGCCTTAGAAAGCAAAAGGCCCAGGCTTCGCCTTCGGCTACGCCGAGGCGGGCAGATGACAGAAAACAGATGACAGAAATAAGGAGCAGAAAAATGAAACGTATAATATCAGCATTACTGATAATCGTTGTGATGACCGGCATCAGCTGGGCCAAGGTCGATTTGGTTACTCTGCCCTTCCGTGATACCGTCCAGCTTACGATTTATAACTCAGCGGATATGACGTTAGTGCGTGAAAGCAGGGCACTGACGCTAAAAGACGGCGAAAACAAATTGCAGTTTTCCTGGGCCAATACTCTTATCGACCCGACCAGCCTGGAAATGCTGCCCAAAGCCAATGCGGATAAAATCGATATCGCTGATTTAACCTATCCGCCGAGAGTAAGAAACCTCGGCCTTTGGAACATCGAAAGCGGCGTAAGCGGTAAGGTGCCGGTTGAGATTACTTATCTGACCAGCGGACTATCCTGGCGGGCATTCTATATGGGCACGCTCACCGAAGATGAAAAGACGATGCGTCTGCAGGGCCATGTGCGGGTAACCAACAACAGCGGCGAAGACTATGAAAACGCCCAGACCCGTCTCATCGTCGGCAAGGTCCACATTCTCGATGAGATTGCAGAACTTGCCCGCAGGCAGTATCCATACGGCAGGCCAGGTGAGATAGTACCGTTAGCGGGAGCACCCGTTCGTGGACTGGATAGAAGAGCGAAGATGGAGGTGGAAAAATTAGCCTTTTCGCTCGAAGAGGCATATATGACACCGAAGGAGATTAGAAAGGAAGGACTCAGTGAGTATTTTCTCTATACAATCGAAGGGACGGAAACCATTCCTACCGGCTGGTCGAAGCGGCTGTTGAGCTTTGATGTTGACGAGGTGCCGGTCGTGAATCTCTATAAATACGAAGAAGAACGCTACGGCAATCTCGTTGTCCGCTTTCTTAGCTTCAAAAATGACGAAAAGCACAATCTCGGCGATACGCCGATACCCGGCGGGATGCTGAAAGTTTATAGAACCACCGACAACCAGGGACATTTATCTTATACGGGACAGTCTTCGTTTAAGTATATTCCCGTAGATGAGGATGTGGAGCTTAACCTTGGCCCGGTTGCTAATATTGTTGTTGAGCCGACGCTTATGAATTTCGAGACCGAAAACTACAGATTCAACCATCGCGGCAATATTTCCGGCTGGGATGAAATAAGCACATTCAAGGTTGAGGTCAAAAATACCCGTGAGATTCCTGTTAAGGTTGAAATCCAGCGGAACTTCAATACCCAATACTGGGAGCTGGAGACGAAGCAGGATTACGAAAAAGTTGACCTTGATACGGTGAAGTTCACCCTTAATTTGGAGCCGAGGTCGAAGAAAGCATTTGAGTATGTTCTGAGAACCTACCACGGCGAAAGAGAAGAGGACTGGACAAGAGCCTCACGGTAATGGTTCGACATGCTCACCATCCCGAGCAGAGTCGAGGGATTGGTTGATTGTCGGCTCTGCAGTAAAAGGATAAGGTTATACAGCCAGGCTAAAAACGTCGAACGCAGGGCCAAACTGCCGCAGGTAGTATAGAGAATAAGCCCGGATGAAAACCAGCAGAGGTAATAGGATAACTGTGCCAATGTATGGAACGAACAACAAAGCACTTACACAACACAAGCAAAATCCAATACAAGTGCCAATAGCAATAATCGCTCCAATTGCTACCGCTATTACAATTTGAAAGAGCAGGTACAGAGCAAAGCGAAGCTTGTTAGCCGAGAGGAGTATTATAAATTCCCGCCAGCCGACTATACAGCTTTCCGTTCGCAAAAACATAATTGGCACGACAAAATCCATCGTGAATTTTCTCACCAAGAACAACACTACAGAGATAACAAAAATAAGCAGGACAAGTATTACAATTCCAGGAATAGAAAAAGCGTGCAAACCATTTGTGCATACCGCCATAATAGCAAGAAAAACTGTGCCCAGAATGGGTAAACCTACTACCATAAAACTTATGATGCCCAGTACGATTCTAAACAAGAAGAGACTATTGGCGTGCCTTTTGAATTTACGCCAGGGATTTTTAACTTCCGCTTTGTTCTGGGCAACGCAGTGAAGAAACATAAACCTGCCCTGGCTGTTGAGCCAGGTAATAACAAGCCACAGAATTATTGCGACCACTACCCCAATTACCACAAGAGGGATAATCCAGTTAAGATTATCCACAATGAATTCTTTTGCCTTGTTCAGGGCATCAGCTATTTGAGCATCCAGCTCATGTGGTTTGCCTGGAGCATGGTGTGGCCCGCCGCCGCCTGCACCTCCACCTCCCGGACTTCCGAGATATGCCAGCCAGGCGCAGAAGCCAATAACAAACCACCTCTTAAGGTCGAAGGGCCTGAAAAGCAATATTTTTACCCTGTCTATAGCAGGCGTTATAGGGTCGATTACACTTACTTTGTCCGGTCGTTCCGCACTCATAATATAAGTCCTCCCACTATTCGATAACTAATTTTTAACTTATGACTTTTGCTGCTGTTTTAACTGACGTAATTCTTTTAGAACCGGCCAGTCAGCAAAAGCAAGGTAGAAGCCCATAACTATATTCGCAATGGGCACGAGCATTAACAGGCCAAGCGCCCAACTGTATCCGGCCTTGGAAAAAATCTTACAGATAAGTAAAATCTTTATAACGGTCGCTATCAATGCCACAAATATCGCGAACACGACGAACAGGATTATAAATACCGGGGCGATATCTGGGCCGTTATTAGTACAGGCCAAAGTAATAAATTCCATTATTTTCCCTTTCAGTTGCCTTAAGAAACTAATTTTACCAGCCCCCACGTCTTCTTGTCCCACTGCCCCGACTTGCGTCACGAGACGCAGGGGCAGGCGCAGACAAGAGTTGGGGCTGAGAATACCACGCTTATAGTATAGTGAATAGAAATCTATCGACAAGAAGAACTTTGCTACAAAGGCAGGGGGGCAAAGCTATAATGTTTGTTGACATGACGCTTTTTGAGGCTTAAAGATATTCGAGGTCGACGATGTGCGGTAGTTTTTCGAGTGGGCAGGCGTGGCATTGGGCCTTTGGTCTGCAAAATTTTTTGCCGAGTCTTACCAATAATGCGTGGTATTCATTGAAGAGATTAGTATCCTGCGGCAGATTCGACTGGAATAATTCTCGCAACTGCTCATAATCGGCATCCGGCTCAATTAGGCCGTGGCGGAAGGCAACACGAGCGGTATAGGCATCCACAACGAAAACAGGCCTGTCGAGAGCATAAAGTAATATCGAATCAGCAGTTTCGCGGCCTACGCCTTTTACAGATAACAATTCCGCCCGTAACTGCTCGGTGTCAAGACCTTCAAGATTTGAGAGCTTTCCATCGTAGTTTTCAAAAAGCCAGTTTATGAGGTTCTTGAGCCGTTTGGCTTTTATATTGTAATAACCGGCTGGCCGAATAAGCTCTGCGAGCTGCGAAGTATCGATATGATAAAGCTTTTCCGGAGATAGAAGGTCGGCGGATTTCAGATTGGCTATTGCTTTTTCGACATTAGACCAGTTGGTATTCTGAGTCAGGATGGCACCTGCGATTATTTCGAATTGAGTATCACCCGGCCACCAGTGCTGAGGGCCAAAAGCATCGTAAAGCAATTGGTAAATTTCAGTTAGTGTTTCGCGGGTCATTATAATACGTTTATGCTGAGAGTACCGGCTCTTTTTTAGTATCCAGCTGTGCGGGCGAGAACCACTTTGGGAATGGTTTTATTTGCTGGCTTTTCAGGTCAAAACTATAGACCAGGTAATCACCATCGATGACGGATTCGATAAAGTTATTATTGCTAAGGATGGTTCGCATCTGCTCGTTTTTCGGGCCTTTCTTAAATCGCAGGAGCACTTTATCAAAATTCTCTGTTCCGGCGTGGTTGAGCACTGAAGTAATTGTATAATCTTCGACGCCTTTACTCATAACACGGCAGCTGAAAAGCAGGGTATCAATTTCGTAAACATCATCTTTGCGGAAAGCTATGCAAACTCCAACCAGGCCGTAATCACCGAATTTATCACAAACGCTGACTGCGAATATGTCACAATTTTGGTCACGCCAGAAAGAAACAATCTGCTCTTTCGTATAACGCTTGATGGACGTATTGAGCTGGTTTGTTCGTTGAATCAATTCGGTAATACGGTCGACCTGATAAGGCTGCATTTTCTCTACGTTTATATTGAATTGACACTGTTGCAGAAATTCGTCTTTTTTTAGTGTGCCTTGGACTTGTTTGCGTTGGTTTTCCTGAATGTAAAATGTTGTTCTTTTTCTGCTTTCTTCGGTGATAAATTCGGGCTGAAATTCGGGAAGGTAAAGAAGTTGTTCGAAGATGTTTTCGTCATAGACTCTTACATCAGCAAGCATAGCTTTCATCTGCTCTCTCTCGAACTGGCTGTCGTCAATGAAAGCGACTGAATCCAGCCCAATATTCAATTGTTCCTGCACCTCTAAAAGATTTTCCCATTTATCCTTCCAATTCAGCTTGAAACACACAAATTCAATACCGTCGAGATACTGTTTGATAAAATCTCTGATATCGGCTTCAAGATATGGGTCATTTTTGCTTATTACGCCAATCAGAATGCCTCTGGCATAGAGGATAGACAGGACATTCCAGCGAAATCGTTCTCTGTCAATACTGATTTCTATGTTTTCCACGCCTACGTCTCTGATAACACCTTTCCACATTGTGTTGTCAAGGTCCACTATAACACACTTAACCTTTTTACTGCGCCGCAGTACGTAATTAATCAGGTGAGTATATTCCTGGGCCAGACAGATGGCGGGGAATTTTATGTGGCTATACCAGGGAGGGTCTGCCTGTTTTAGAGTTTGCCGAAATCCGTACATTGAACAGACATTAGTCAAATTGAGCAAATAAAAGTTGTGGTACCTGACGGTAAGCTCTTCGAGTGCGGTAACATATTTTCTCATAAACTGCTCTTCGTTGCAAAAGTCCGCTGTGTGTTTAAACCTGTTAAGCATATTTGTTCTAAACCACGGAAAAAACTGCATGATGATTGGGACATTTAGCTGTAAGAGCGTTGTTATCATTTGCTCACACTGGTCGGTAAGTTCCCTGAGATACTGGTCCTGCTGTGCTCTTGAGGTGGTTCGATTTAATTGTATATTTTTGATTAACCCGACCATAGAGTCGTGCTGTGAAAGAAGGACCACATCAGGTTTACGGTCCAGAGCATCGTTTGCACGTTCGGAGAGAAATTTGTAGGGATTTGTTTCGGCGCAGTGTTCATAGATGTGGAAGTAATCAAAGTCAAAATATTTTTGCGGATTGGACTTCAGCTCCAGGATAATATATTCGAACTCGCATCCGCCCAGAAAGCATAGAAACGGCTTCATATATATTGCCTTTGCACGTTCAGTAATTGCTGTCTTTTAACTATTGTATATTCGGCCTACATGAAGTAAACTCTGCAAAAATTCAGCGGCTTGTATTAAAAAGTCGTCGTAGGGGACAAAGGCGGCTAAAGACCGCGAAAGTGAGAAACAGCTAACAGGATGAAAGACAAATACAAGTACGACACGAGTCAATTGTTTAACTTTGCAAGAGATTCCTACCTTGAGAGGACATCGCGGCCGATTTACGCTATAGTTTTTCTATTGCCATTCGTTGTTTTCTACGAGCTGGGGACAATTTTTATCAATACCGATGTGCTGAACCAGACCCAGGTTCGCGTGGTGGCATTCGTATGGCTGCAGAATTTGCTGGGTACAACAAACAAGCTGGCCTGGATGATACCTCCTTTGGCGGTTGTGGCGGTTCTTTTGGCCCTGCAATTGGTGTCACGAAAACGATGGCATTTTAGCCTGGATGACATTTGGCCAATGGCCATCGAGTGCATTCTGCTTGCAATACCGTTAATTGTATTGAGTATGTTTTTGAGCAGTCCTGCTCAGCCACAAAGTGATGTTGCCTGGTTCGATAAAGCAGAGCAAATACACAATGGAGCCGCCCTGAGCTGTTCTTCGGATACAATAGATGTTTTGCTATTAGAAGCTATAAAGGGGGCGAAAAGCTCGTCTCTGCTGGCTGACATCGTTACCGGTATAGGGGCCGGGATTTATGAAGAGCTTATTTTTCGACTGATTTTGATTGGCGTTTTGATGCTGTTGTTCCAGGATGTTCTACGGCTGAACCATAAAAGCTCAATTATATTATCCGTTCTTGTTTCAGCAGCATTGTTTAGCGCACATCATCATATAGTTTTTGTAAATGGGCAGTTGTCATTAGGTGCTCCATTTAACTGGACTGAGTTTAGCTTTCGCACAATAGCGGGCATTTATTTCGCAGCTCTTTTTGCAATTCGTGGTTTCGGAATAACAGCCGGCACCCATGCCTTTTACGATATCATTGCCACCATCATCAACGCCGCCTTTTTTCAGCACTGAAACCTACGGTTTGAGAGTTTTTTGAATTTTTTCAAAAAAACTTTATTGCTGTTACTCTTTTATGCTGCGTGGCTTGCAAAATAACCGTCCTATAAGCGCCGGATTCGGCCTTATCAATACTGATATTGTGCTTGAAAAGGAGCTAAAATTTTTGTATAATGAGGGCGAATTCAAGAGTTTGAGTTTTGTTTTGGGATTGCTTATGATGGAATCACCGCAAATCAACGTAGCTATTGAAGAATTGACCTTCAGTTTATTTCAAAGACCTTTGCACCCGGAACTTTTCCAGATTTATGCCAGTCGTCAATTAAAGACCGAAAATTACGAGGCGATTATCTGGGTTACCGGCTGCACTCATGTTGTCAGCGTCTTTGCCGGCGATGTATGCCTCAGCGAGGTCATAAGCACACCCGGCCAGATGCTTCCTTCTCGAGGTTTGATTGAGCGTTTCCAATTCCGCGGCCCACGAACTCACAAGTGCACTGTGAGCCGACAAATAAGCTATATGACCGATTTTCAAGTCGAAAAGATGAGTCCAAATTTATATCGGCAAAGCTATACCGACCTTGAACAATTCGCCCGAAATAGAGGGGTCTTTGTTAAATTTCCGGGCTTAGAAGTTGGAGGTCTGCAACCTTTCTGTTATATTGACTTCGAGGCGAGACGAAGCGAATTGCACATCCATACATTCGCGGCTTACCCGGATCAGGTAACAATGGTTAAGACCCAATCATTGTTCGATTTTCAGTAAGATAAGGATACTTACTGATTTTGTATTTCCTGCATTATCGAATCTGTAAATTCCAGCCAAGTGTCCCCTGTCTCTGGCCTTACGAACATCATATTCGAGCCAGAGCTGTTCAAGCCGCTTGTACTAATGGTTCTCGATAATACAAGAGGTAATTTTTCTTCGGTGACATCTGCACGGTGTTGACTGTTGTGTTGTTTCGATTATTTTTGCGTGTATGTCAGTATTATCCATTGGCCCTGTGAAAAGACAGGCTCCTTTTCCCCATGCATATACAGGAACCTTTGTTGCGGTGTGGTCTTTCGAAGACCAGCTAACCTCCGGCAGCTTTTCTTGGCCGTTGTCTTTTATGACTTTTAGCCCTCCGGTTTCATGGTCTGCGGTAACAACCAGCAGGGTGTCGTCTCGCTGCTCTGCCCAGTTAAGTATTATCTGTACCGCGTTTTCAAACTCCACCGTCTCGCCTACCACATTAGCAAGATTGTTATTGTGTCCAGCCCAGTCAATTTTTCCGCCTTCAACCATAATGAAGAAACCATCCGGGTCGTTATCGAGAATCGCAAGGGCGGTTTCGGTCATCTGTGAAAGGTGCGGCAAATCCCCTTTCCATTCTGTTTCATACGGAATATCTTTGCCGAACTGGCCTGAGACCATTGATACCTGTTCGGTATTTAGCTGGCGCAGCTCAGCTAAGTTATTTACAACGATATAGCCGGCATCTTTTGCGGCCTGGGGCGTCATTCCTTTTGCACCGGCTCCGAACAATACGTTTGGTTTTGTTTGCGTAAGATAATCTTCGGCAATATTATCATAATTATACCGGCTCGGCTCATGTGCAGCGAATGCAGCAGGGGTGGCGTGCGTGATGGGCGTCGTGGTAACCAGGCCGACGGCTTTGCCTTTCTGCTGGAAATATTCCAGCAATGTTTGCAGCTCCGAGCCATCGCCGGGGATTCGCATGTTCAGGACTTTGTTATTGACCTTTTGTCCCGTGGCTATTGCTGTCCCTGAAGCCGCCGAATCGGTTATGGCAGAATTGGCGGAATGTGTGGTCATAGTCGTCCTGTATGGAAAGCTTTCGAAGCAAAGTGTGCCTTCTTTGCCATTTGCATATATTGCTGCAGCACGGACGTGTTCGAAGCCCATACCGTCACCAATGCAGAGAATAATATTCTTCGGCGAAGATGCACAGCCGGATACAACAGCCAATAAAACAAATAGTGATAATATTATGAGGTTTTTTGCTCTTGCCATCTTTTTAGATTCCTTATCAGCAAAAATCTTATATCTGGAATAATAAGAATAATTATTACAACATATATTTGCTATGCTTACAAGAGTACGTTTTGTTTACGAAAATTACCCAAAAGGCATCAAAAGGAGTTATGATAAGCAGTAAGATGACAGGGCTTTTTTGTTGCATAAAACCGGGCAAACGGATATGATGCCTGCGATGTAATCTTTTAAGCGTATTGGGAGTGCAAATAGAAAAATGACTGATGTGACCTTGATAACGGGCGATGGCATTGGGCCTGAGATAGCAGAAGCGGCAAGAAGATGTGTCGATGCTGCCGGCGCTGGAATCAACTGGGAAATAGCGGAAGCAGGCACAGAGGTAATGGCTCGGCAGGGGACTCCACTGCCGGAGGCCACTGTCGAATCTATCAAGAAAAATGGCGTAGCGTTAAAAGCACCAGTTACTACGCCGGTAGGAACCGGCTATAGAAGCATAAACGTGCATCTTCGTCAAACGCTTGATTTATATGCGTGTCTTCGACCCTGCAAAAGCTATAAGGGCGTGAGAAGCAGATATACAGATATCGACCTTGTGGTTGTGCGTGAAAATACCGAAGACCTTTATGCAGGAATCGAATATCAAAAGGGCAAAGACGACACGGCAGAAATTATCAACTGGATAAATGCTCGCAGCGAACGAAAGATAAGCGAAGATTCGGGCATAAGTATAAAGCCCATCTCTGTCAAGGCAACGAAGCGAATAGTAAGATTCGCGTTTGACTATGCCCGTAAAATGGGTCGCAAAAAGGTAACGAGCGTTCATAAAGCCAATATTATGAAATTCTCAGATGGGCTTTGGCTTGAGGTAAGCAGAGAGGTTGCAAAACAATATGCCGATATCGAATTTGAGGACCGTATCGTTGATAATATGTGTATGCAGTTGATTCAAAAGCCGGAGCTTTACGATGTAATCGTTCTGCCAAATCTTTATGGAGATATCATAAGCGATTTGTGTGCAGGTCTTGTAGGTGGATTAGGTGTTGCACCCGGTGCAAACATAGGTGACGAGACCGCCATTTTTGAAGCAACTCACGGCAGCGCTCCAAAATACAAAGGCCAAAATAAAGTCAATCCCACCGCCTTGATACTAAGCGGTGTGATGATGTTAAGGCACATAGGTGAAATAGCCGAGGCGGATAAATTAGAGGCGGCAGTTGCTGCAGTAATAGCTGAGGGCAAAAGCGTAACATACGATTTGAAAAAAGACCGCAGAGACCCGACCGCCGTCGGTACAAGCGAAATGGCCGACGCCATTATTGAGAGGATAAAAAGCTGACCTTCAATTACAGTTTGTATAGAGCAGCTTTACCCCGTTAGAAATAATCTTTCTAACGGGGTTTACCTTGTGTTTAATAATTATCGGGAAATAAGGTCAGTTCCCAATACTGGTGAATTTTTTCCATCATCTCTATAAAGTCTTTGTGGTCCATCGGCTTCATTATGTAGCCGGCAGCACCCAGACGAAAAGTTATGACTCTATCCTGTTCAGCTTTCGATGTAGTCAGTATTACCACAGGAATATTTCTTAGCTTGTCATCAGCTTTTGCAATCTCCATAAATTCGATACCACCCATCTTCGGCATATTCAAATCAAGAAGAATAATCTGTGGTTTAGGATTATCCTTATCACGCAGATATTCAAGTGCCTCTTCACCATTTGTTACAATAAACAAATTGTTCTTAATATGAAGATACTTAAATGCTTTTTTAACCGCCATTGCATCTATGGTATCATCTTCAACTAATAGTACCGGCATGATATCCTGCTTTGGCATATCCTTGCTGCTTTCTTTGCTCCTATCGACAGTATCAGCTTCAACTAATAATGTCGGATTGAAATCCTGCTGCGACATATTCTACCCCTTTTTTTTGGTCTTTAGGAAACGTGAAAAAGAAGATGCTTCCCAGAGTATATCTTGATTTTACCCATATCAGGCCATCGTACATTTCAGCAATCTTTTATCTCAATAATCATCAGGGAATAATGTCAGTTCCCAATACTGGTGAATTTTTTCCATCATCTCTATAAAGTCTTTGTGGTCCATCGGCTTCATTATGTAGCCGGCAGCACCAAGGTGAAAAGTTATGACTCTATCCTGTTCAGCTTTGGATGTGGTCAGTATTACCACGGGAATCTTTTTCAGCTGGTCATCGGATTTTGCGATCTTCATAAATTCAATACCATTCATCCTTGGCATATTCAAATCAAGAAGAATAATTTGTGGTTTGGCATTATTTTTGTTTTTGAGGTATTCAAGTGCCTCTTCACCATTTGTTACAATAGCCAGTTTGTTTTCAATATGAAGATGCTCGAATGCTTTTTTGACCGCCATTGCATCTACGGTATCGTCCTCAACTAATAATACCGGTTTTAAATCCTGCTGTGGTACGTTCTTTTTCTCTTCTTCGCTTGTGTAGATAGTATCATCTTCAACTGATAATATCGGTTTTAAATCCTGCTGTGGCATATTCTGCCTCCTTTACTCGCTCTTTTGGAAGTGTGAAAAAGAAAGTACTTCCCAAGCCAGGTATTGATTCAACCCATATCAGGCCATCATACATTTCAACAATCTTTTTAACTATCGGAAGACCGATACCGATGTTCTCGGTCTTGTCACGAATCGAGAGTATTTGGAATATTTCAAAAATCTTTTCAAAATATCTTTCCTCAATTCCAGGTCCATTATCATCAACGATGAATTGCCAGTAATTATTTTCTTCAACACAGCCGATGCTGATTTTTCCTTCGAGCTTATCCATGTATTTTATAGCGTTACTTAAAAGGTTTTTAAATATTTGAAGAAAATGGCTTCTGACAGCCCATATAGTAGGCAGCTTATGCTCAACAATTACCTTAATATTATCAGGTGGATTAATTGCTTTAATTACATCCTGGAGAAAAATATTTAAATCCAATTTCTCTTTTTCGTGGCCGTTAAGCGTAAGTTGTGAATATTGAATCATCGAATCAAGCAAATTATTCATTCGCTCAGCTCTGACAGCAAGTAACCTGGCATTTTCTTGGCCTTTTTCATCAAACTTATAAGCATAATCTTCTGCTATCCAATCAGAAAGAACACCGATTCCTCGAACTGGGGTTTTTAAATCATGGGCAGCTATGCGGGTAAACTCCCGAAGCTCTTTGTTTGATATAGTCAACTTTTTGACTGCTGCCGCCAATGCCTCTTCAGCTTTTTTGCGCACATTAACCTCGTCCCTTAGCTCAGCGGTACGTTCTTCAACTTTTTTTTCCAGGAGTTCGTTGGCATTTACTAAAGCCAGGTCGCGTTTATGGATTTGGTTCAGCATTTCATTGAAGGCGTCAATAAGAAATCCAACCTCGTCACTACTATGCTTTACCGCTCGAACAGAATACTCTTTTTTCTCTGAGACGGTTCTTGCAACGTTAGCCAGGTCAAGAACCGGCTTGGAAATAATCTTTTGGAGACCGGATGACATAAAATAAGCTACTGTAGAAGCAAGCAATAGGACAACAAACATTATACCGACATTATGCTTGAGCATCGTATATAAAGGCACCAAATCCGACCGCACACAAACTTTGCCGGTTTTTTCTTCTCCCACTACAATAGGTTCGAAAACAGTCAGGAAGTCGTTATTAAAACTATAGCCGCTTTCCTGAAGTTTGCTCGGCTTGACTTGCCAGGATTGGTAGTCATCTCGATAATAACTTGCGAAAATTTTATCTTTTTTTGTATAAACTGCCCCAAAAACGATAGAAGGTTCCGCTTTTAGAGCTTGTAATACACCCTTTGCATCCTCCGAATCTTCAAACGACAAAGCAGCTTTAGAGTTGTCCGCTATTATTCTTGCCTGTGTCGACAGAGTATGTACCATCGTTCCACGAAGACTAAACCACTGCCAAATAATAAACGCAGCACCCGCTAAAAAAAGAGCCACGATACACACAGCCATTATGATTGAAATGAGCTTACTTTTTATGGTCATGTTTCGTATCGTAAGCATATACCCCCTATGAAAATAGCTTAATTCACCCCGTCAGCATATATCGACCCTCTCAGCACGTAAGTTCTGATAAATGTCCCCAGTTCAATCACTATTTAATGGATTAGCTTTACCTGTGGTAGTTAATCAAAGCTCTCAATGCCCTATTTGAGGTTAAATCGGCCAAGTCTGCCAGTTACTAATCTTGGCAGTTTGTTTGCGAAACTACAAAATGTCCTATAAAACGCTGCAAAGACCCTATAACACAGCACCTAATTATCGTGATGGTCGTTCAGCATTTGTGTTTTTTTATTGCCCAAAAATCAGTTTTCTCTATTATATAAAAGCCAGTTATTATAAAAGTCTGTAGAGGGTCTTATATATTGGAACAGCATAATTTTAGACAATTAGTTTCAGGTAGAAGCACCGGTTTTAAGGCGCAAATCCTTCGGTTTTTTCTAAGAGGTATTTCGCAAGTTTATCGGATTGCTGTTGCCTTACGCAATCTCTTATATTCAAGAGGATGGTTGAAAATACATCATGTAAATGCGATAGTGATAAGCGTCGGCAACATAACAACCGGCGGGACGGGCAAAACACCACTTGTAATCTGGCTGTATAAATTCCTGCAACAGAATAAAATTCAGTGTGCCATATTAACCAGAGGATATAAAGCGGCTCAAGACCCAAGACTCAAGACCCAAGACCAAATTGATGAGCCGGCAATCCTGACAGAAAACTGTCCACAGGCAAAAGTAATCATAAATCCTGACCGTGTTGCGGGTGCAAATGAAGCGGTGAATAAATTCGAGGCAAAGATATTGGTTATGGATGATGGATTTCAACACCGCAGATTGGCAAGAGACCTCGACATTGTAACAATCGATGCAACGCGGCCTTTCGGTTACGACAAGCTGCTCCCGGCAGGGCTATTAAGAGAGCCGGTCGATTCTTTGAAAAGGGCTGATGCTATCGTGATTACAAGAAGCGACCAAGGAACTGAAGAAGAGCTGGTCGACCTCGAGAGAAAGCTGCTATCGATAAATAATAATATGATAACGGCAAGAGCAATACATTCGCCCATCTGTTCGAAAACTATAGACAATAAAGAAATCAGCATCGAAGAACTAAAGGGCAAAAAAATATTTGCATTCTGTGGATTAGGCAATCCAGACGCTTTTTTGAATACGATAAAAGGCCTCGGAGCTAATCCAGTCGGTGCAAAAGTCTACGATGACCATTATCACTACGCTAACAAAGATATCGCCGATATCTGCAGAGAAGCTATGGACCTCAAGGCAGATTTAATACTGACAACGCAGAAAGACTTCAGCAGACTGCCGGTAGAAAAAAGAAAATTGGAATCAGGTATACCATTTGCGTATCTGGCAGTTGAGTTAAAAATAATCAGCGGAGAAGATAGAATAACACAGTTGATAAAAGATTGCCTTGTGGGTAAAATTCAGGTACTGAGAAGGTAAAAAGCTCAAAATGTACGAACAACTGATAAAAACGGTAACGAACCTTGGCTCGCCGAAAGTGCTGGTCGCAGGCGACTTTATGCTTGATGTATATATCTATGGCGATGCATTGAGAATAAGCCCGGAAGCCCCTGTGCCTGTGCTGAAAATCTGCAGGACTGAGTATAGCTGCGGTGGGGCGGCGTCTGTGGCTGCGGACATATCTGCGCTGGGTGCGATATCCATTTGCCTGGGTGTTATCGGAGACGACCCAAACGGCGAAATCCTTATGGATAAGCTGACCGAAACCGGGGCTGATATTACCGGGTTATTTGCTGCGGCGGGTAGGCCTACTATCAGCAAACAAAGACTGATTGGTCTGGCACAACATCGTCATCGACAACAATTGATAAGAATGGACCAGGAATCCACGGAGCCGCTCTCGGACGAACAATATGAAAAGATTTTACACGCTTACAAAGAAAGACTAAAACAAGTTAACATCGTTTGTCTGCAGGATTACAATAAGGGTTTACTTAGTTCATCGCTTTGTAAGCAAATGATACGATTAGCGGCGCAAGCCAACAAGAAGGTTCTCGTTGACCCCTCACTTACCAGCGACTATTCAAAATATAGCGGCGCCACAGTTATTGCTCCGAACCGTAAAGAGGCCTCTACAACTGTGGGTTTTGAGATAAAAACAGAAAGCGATGCCGCCAGAGCGGCGGAGGAACTTGCCGAGAAGCTGGGATTGGATGCCGTAGTGATTACGCTCGATAAGGAAGGTGCATACCTGAAAACAGGCAAGATAAGCGAGCTGATACCGACTCGGCCTCGCAGCGTTTATGACGTTAGCGGGGCCGGTGATATGGTTCTGGCAACGCTTGCGATAACTTTGGCCTCGGGCTGCGATTATAAAACGGCTGTACAGCTATCCAATATAACCGGTGGAATTGAAGTGGAAAAATTCGGCACAGCAACAGTGACAATCGAAGAAGTTGTCAACGAAATCACCAGCCAAAATCAGGATATAATCGGTAAGATACGCGAAATCGACCGATTGGCTGATGAGCTCAACTGGCAACGCAGGCAAAAAAAGATTATAGTTTTCACCAACGGCTGTTTTGATGTCATCCATAGAGGACATATTGAGTTTTTGAGGTTTTGCAAGCAACAAGGAGATATAGTAGTTGTCGGCTTAAACAGCGACAGCTCGGTAAAAAGCATAAAAGGACCAGACCGGCCAATAAATAATCAGCACGATAGGGGCGCTGTCCTTGCTGCGCTGGATACGGTTGACTACATTACTATTTTCGATGAGCCGACGCCATCGAACATAATAAAAAAGATAAAGCCGGATGTATTAGTAAAAGGACAGGACTGGACAGATAAAGGTGTGGTCGGACGGGAATTTGTTGAGTCCTATGGCGGCAAAGTAGTTCTTGCGCCACTTGTTGAAGGTAAAAGCTCAACTGCAACGATTGAAAAAATGAAGGCGCTGGAAAAAAGCTCCAGCGAACAAAGTAATAGGTGAGATTGCCACGGCCTTCCAGGCCTCGCAATGACAGTGCTATAGGTAAGAGAGCCCTGATGGATGAGAGTATTAAGAAACAGATTACAGAAGCGATAGAAACGCACAAGAAACTTCTCGCTGAGCTTGAGGTAAGTGGTATTGAGACAATTGCCGCTGCAGCTGATGCGATAAAAAAAACGCTAAAGCGGGGCGGCAGAGTTTATATTTGTGGCAACGGTGGCTCAGCAGCGGACGCTCAACACATAGCCAGTGAGCTTGTAGGCAGATTCGAAAATGAACGAAAGGCACTTCCAGCAATTGCTCTAACGACCAATACATCTGTTATAACGTCGATTTCCAACGATTACAGCTACGAGGATGTATTTGTCAGACAGGTCGAAGCGCTGGTTAAGGAAGGTGACATTTTCTGGGGCATTTCTACCAGCGGTACTTCAGCAAATGTTATTAAGGCGGCTGAATTGGCTAAAGAAAAAGGAGCCTGCGTGTTGGCCTTTACGGGCAGAGTGAATAGTAAACTACAGCAAATTGCAGATATTTGTTTTTGTGCCGACAGCAAATCAACCGCCCGCAGTCAGGAGATTCATCAATTAGCTTACCATATAATCAGTAAGCTTGTAGAACAAAGCTTTTGTGGAGAATTAAAGAAGTAGCAGGTTCTGAATATGTCTGATAAAGCGATATTTCTGGACCGTGACGGCACTTTGATTGAAGACCCCGGCTATATCAATAACCCAAAGCAGGTAAAACTGCTGGATGGCGCCGCAGAGGCCCTTATCGAATTTGGTGCTATGGGATATAAGCTGGTCGTCGTGTCTAATCAATCAGGCGTGGCTCGCGGAATCGTTAGTGAGAAGGTTCTCGGTGAAATTCATAATCGTTTAAAGCAGCTGCTCGCTGAAAAAGGGGCATTTTTAGATAAGATTTATTACTGCCCCTATCATCCCGAAGGTGTTGTAGCAAAATACCGCGAAGAAAGCGACTATAGAAAACCAAGTCCCGGAATGCTGCTGGCCGCCGCTGAAGAGATGGATATCGACCTTGAAAAATCCTGGGCGATTGGCGACAGCAGCCGGGATATTGAAGCTGGTTTGCAAGCTGGCTGCAAAACTATCCTGATAAATCGCCCTTTGCATTACGAACAACCTAAACCTGGTGAGCCAAAGCCAGACTACAAGGCGATAAACATAAAAGAGGCGGTAAATATAGTGAAACAATATCACCGTTCGGCCGACAGATCTGCATCCCAAACGGAGTCGACGCCAACAGAGCAGACTCAACCTGTGGTGAGCAAAGTCGAACCACCGATGCTACAGCTTGAAGAACGGTTGGACTTTGCTCACCATGGACAAGCAAATCAACCAGAGCCAACAGAACCACCCCCCTTCTTGCCTCTGACAAGAGGCAGGGGGGCCACCGAAGAGCAAGAAATCTCCAATGATAGAACTGAACAATTACTTGAAAGTATCCTAAGCCATGTAAAAAGTATGCAGCGGGCCGATATGTTTGGTGAGTTTTCGATGATAAGATTTATGGCCGGTGTTGTGCAGGTTATTGTGTTATTGTGCCTGCTATTGACTATATGGTTTCTGATGGGCCCAAACAGGCAGGATAATGCGGTTTTTATCTCGCTTGGATTCGCTATGGTTCTTCAAGTGATGTCACTTACCTTTTACATAATGCAGAGGCGAAAATAAGGATGCGTTGATGGGCAAGCACATAAACGCACATCTGCTATGCGAGATTCAAGAGATGAGATTTTAGTATGGCTTCCTTCCCCTCTGGGTGATGCTATTTTGTGCACGCCGGCCTTGCAAGCCATTCGTCAACATTTCAAATCGAGCAGGATTTCTTTCTTTGCAAAACCAGCGGTTCGGCAGTTTCTCTCGCCCTGCAGCTATAACGATATATGGCTGGAGCAAAAAGACAAAAATTTACTTGCGATTGTGACAGAGCTAAAGAAGTACAAATTCACGCAAGCAATTCTTTTGAAGAATTCTTTCTCTTGTGCTCTGGCAACATTCTTAGCAGGAATACCATCGCGTATCGGCTATGACCGCGACGGGCGTGGTTTTTTGCTAACCGATAAACTTGAGCCGCAGAAACTGCCTAATGGAAGATTCAAACCCGTATCTATGCTCGATTACTATCTTGCGATTGCATCCCGATTGGGTGCTGAAACATCCGACAGAAAGCTTGAATTGCTTATCAACGAACAAGACATCAAAAGCGTGCAAAACAAACTGCCGGAAGCTTTCAAGGCCGACAAACCTGTTGTAGTGCTCGTGCCCGGAGGAGCATTCGGACCAAGTAAATGCTGGCCAAGTGAACGGTTTGCACAAACAGCCGACCGGCTCTGCGAAAACTATAACGCAACGGTTATCGTATCTGTGTCACCACATCCTTTTGAGAGGCAAATCGCCAAAGAAATTTGCGCTTTGAGCAAACACAAACTTATCAATTTAGCTGAAAAGCCGCTAAGTCCCGGTGAAATAAAGGCACTTTTTTCTATCGCGGTATTAGTTATAAGCAACGACACAGGGCCTCGTCATATCGCCATCGCCCTGGGACGAAAGGTCATCACTCTTTTCGGGCCAAATGACCCGGCCTGGACAGAAACCGATTGCGAAAATGAGATTCAAATCATCGGCAACGTATCCTGTGCCCCATGCGCAAGAAAAAAATGTGAAAAATCAGAGCATCTTTGTATGAAATCAATCACGGTGGAGACGGTTTGTGAAGCTGCTAAACAATTATTCGAAAATAATCGCAGACAACCTAAAATTTTCACCCGAAAAGAATTCGAAGAAATCTCGAACTTGTCCCGAGCAATGTCGAGGGAGTTCTTCTTCATCGACACCGATTATAAGGCCGCTTTTGGCGAATTGGGCTTAACGTCTGTCGATGCGGTGTTCTCATTTGATGCAGGTAAAGATTTGGTTAAAAGTAATCTTGCCCCGTATCGCAGCCGATTGAAGTTTGAAATAAATCCGCCATCGACGACTCTGTTCTTAAAGCGATATGAATCACCACCAATTTTAGTCCAACTTCGAAACTGGCTCTGGGCACGAAAACGCGTAAGCTGCGGAGCTTTTGATATAGAGCCGGCAAATCAACTGGCAGCAGCAGCAATTCGCACACCAAAAACTATCTGCTATGGAGAGCAGTGGGGGGGGCTGTTTGAGAAAAGAAGCTTTATCATAACTGAAAAAATTCCAAACGCCGAATCATTAGAGCGAAAGTTGCCGGAGTTTTTCAACTGCCAAAATGCGCAAGAAAAATGGGCCACAGAGGACATAGAGGCCACAGAGAAAATAAAAAATAAAGAATTAAAATCTGTGAAATCTGTGGCTAAAAATAAAGCTGAGAAACTAAAACTGAAAAGAAAGTTTATAGCTCGATTAGCGAACTTTATAAAAAAATTCCACCAGAGAAACTATCGCCATCGAGACCTTTATTTTTCACATATATTTTACGGCGGTAACGGCAAATTCTACCTGATAGATTTGTCGCGGGTATTTAAGCCGCTTGTCTTCGGGCAGCGGTTTCGGATAAAAGATATCTCGCAAGTTCATTATTCAGCACCAGCAAAGCACTTTTCCAGCACAGACCGGCTGCGTTTTTATCTTAACTACACCGGCCATAAGAAGCTGACTTCAAAAGATAAAGTATTTATTCACAAAGTAATAAATAAAGCCAGGCGAATGGCACGGCACGATAAAAAGCACGGCAGGATGGCTCCCTTTGCAGGCTGACCAAATTCGGTTACAATTATGTGATGCAGAAAAAAGTAGCAATTATAATAGAAAGGGCAAATATAACCCTCGGAGGAGCGGAACGGTCGGTCTTTGAGCTGGCACCGGCACTATCTGGACTTGGTCTCGAAGTCGATATCCTCGCTGCAAAAGGCCAGACCAGCACCAAAAACATCCATATTCTATGCCAAGACACGTTCGGTAAGCGGGTCAGTCCTCTTGTTTTTGAAAAAGAATTGAAAAAACATTTGTCAGAAAATCGATATGATATAATTCACAGCGTTTTACCTTTTGACTTTGCCGATATTTATCAGCCGCGTGGCGGTACATACACAGAATTAATCGTGCGTAATGCCGCCAGTTACCAAAATAAGCTTCTTTCATTTTGTAAAAGGCTCACCGCTTTTGCCAATCTTCGCCGGACAACATTTTTGCGGGCTGAGCGTCAACTATGCAAAGAGCCGGGCGGGCCCGTTATTGTTGCGCTTTCGAACTATGTCGCCGGGCAGTTCAAACGACACTACGCCGTCAGTGACGAACGCGTTGTTGTTATACTTAATGGCGTGAAGATAAACAAAAAAATAGACGCAAAACAGGCAGAAAGATTCCGCACACAAATACTGACCCGACTTGGGCTCAAAGAAGCGGACAATCCGATTCTCTTTTTATTCGCTGCTTATAATTTCAGGTTGAAGGGACTGTCGGCAGCAATTAAGGCACTGAAATACAAAACGGAAAAATATGGTTTAACTCATAAGACATATTTAATAATTGTCGGCAATGACAGAGCTCACAAATATATCAGTTTGGCAAAGAAGCTGGGTGTTGATAAGCAAATCCTTTTCTTAGGATCTGTTCAGCACATCCAAAATATCCTGTCAATTATCGATGTTGCCATTTTGCCCACCTTTTATGACCCGTGTTCACGATTTATTCTCGAAGCACTTTCCGCAGATAAGCCGGTGATAACCACGAGATTCAACGGTGCAATCGATTTATTTACTAATAATCGGCACGGTAAAATCATTGACGAAGCTACGGATATCCCGGCATTGGCTGAAGCTGTCAGCTACTTCACAGATAGAAGCAATATCCAAAAAGCAAAGGATTCAATAACTGCTGATAACCTTGCAGAAAAGATTTCCATTAAGCGTGTCGCCAGACAGCTTGAGTCTCTTTATGAATCTATATTGAAAAGGAAAGGCCTAAAGTAATGTACATAAATTTTGCTATTGCTATCATCGGGGCGTATTTACTCGGCTCAATACCGTTTGGGTTTATAATTGCCAAAGCCCACGGAAAGGACCTGCGCAGTATCGGTTCCGGCAATATCGGTGCAACCAATGTCGCCCGCGCTTTGGGCAGAAATTGGGCTGCCTTTTGCTTTTTGCTTGATGTGCTTAAAGGCCTTATACCAATGCTCGCCACGATGTTTATTGCAAAGCGCTTATTAACTCAATCGCAGGCACAACAGGTTCTTTTTATTTGTTTATGGCTGGCGGTTGGTATAGCGGCAATTTTGGGCCATATCTTCCCCTTATACCTGAAATTTAGAGGCGGCAAGGGCGTCGCAACCAGTCTTGGTGTAGCGCTGGGGCTCTGGCCTTACTATACAATGTGTGCCTTTGTTGCTCTCGGAGTCTGGGCGGTTGTTGTTTTGACATGGCGATATGTGTCTCTGGCCTCGATTGCTGCTTCTGTTGTTTTTCCAACAGCGCTGTTGCTGGTGGTATTACTAACACCGAACTGGGATTTTATCAATCTATGGCCGTTACTTATTGTGGCAACAGCAATCCCGCTGATGGTTATTATCCGGCATCGTGAAAATATAAAAAGACTTCTGGCGGGGACCGAAAGCAAAGTTTTAAAGAAATAGCAGAGGGGGGCAAACCAATCTCAAATTAGTATATCAATTATTATCAGCGGCCTATTATAATGGGTGTTTTCCGCTCCCAATAATCCTCGGCGAGGCAATTTCAACAATCCTTTTTTGAGAGGTGCCCCCCATAGGGTAGTGAATAGCTTGAACTTTAATAATAGCTTTTCTTGTCGTTTGCACCCCCTAATTACTTTTGTTAGATTAAGCCATACACTCGTTACATTTTATCGGTTTAATCGCAAAAAAATGCAAGTAGCATATTCCTGAAAATGGCCTTTCTAAAACCTATTATCAGACGGCTAAAATCCTATATAGGACTACCGAACCCCCAATTTCTGAATAGAAAATACACTATATCTAAAAAAATTGGCATATCAACAGGGTCTTCTTGGGCTTTGGGCACGGTCATAAGCCATGAGTTAGCGAAACGAGCGAGTCTCAGTGTTAATAATAGTAAGGTCGTTCTGATGTGTTTACGAACCTGTGTTCATCACCCCGGAAATGCTCACAATTCAAGAGAAGCCAGTCCCCCAAAGATAGCAGTCTTTACAAGTTCAGCTATGCTATGGGCATCCAGCTTTTCCATAATTTTACGCCGGTTCGCCTCAATGGTCTTAGTACTCACATGCAGCTCTAATGCTATTTGCTTAGTATTCTTTCCTTCACTAATAAGCTGAAGCACCTCACGCTCCCTTTCTGTGAGTGTTTCCAACGGCGACTCTGGGGTCTCAAATAAGTGTCTTACATAGTCGCTGACTACTACGCCAGCTATTTTGGAGCTAAGGTACTTATCGCCAGTGGCTACTTTCCGCACTGCCTCAAGAAGCTCATTAAAAGGACATTCCTTCAAAACATATCCTGACGCTCCAGCCCTAAGCATATCTGCGACAAAGACCTTGTTGGAATGTATTGATAGTGCAACAACCTTGACTTTCGGGAATTCGTGAACTATCTGGTGCGTAGCATCGATTCCGTTCAGGTTAGGCATAGATATGTCCATAACAATAACATCCGGTATCAGTTCTCGCACAAGCTCAAGTGTCTTTCGGCCATCCTCAGCTTCACCAACTATCTCAATGTCCGGCTCTTTCTCAAAAAGAGAGTGCAGTCCTTGACGCAAGATTGGGTGGTCATCAGCTAATAAAATTCGTATACTCATATGTCTCTCAAATAATTATTAGCGTTTGAGGGGCACTATTATTGAAGCTCTGCAGCCGTGACCCGGCTTAGATTCAATCTTAAGATAGCCACCTAAATGATTCCAGTGCTGACGAATGCTAAAAAGACCAAAACCTCCTTCTTTAGTCGCTACAGCCGCTATTTTAATAGGGTCGAACCCAACACCATTATCTTCAACAATTACATGCATCTGGTCATTGACTCTGCGGATAGAGACTTTTACCTCCTTCGCCTGTGCATGCTTAACGATATTTGCCAGTAGCTCCCGTGCATCTCTGAACAAAAGGAGACGAATATCTTCGTCGAGGGGCTTGATTTGACCATCATCCTCAAACTCGGTTGCAATACCATGCTTTTGCCGGATTTCTACAGTAAGCCAATCTGCTACAGCTGTTTCAAAACCCAACTCATATAGTATCGGCGAGCTCATATCAAATACCAATGAACGTACCTCTACAACCGCCTGTCCAAGTGAGCTGCAGATTTCATCTAATGCCTTGTTAAGCTCTTTGCCGGAAATGGTATGGCGAAGGGCATCTAATTTAATCTTTGAAATGGCCAGAGACTGATTGATTCGTTCCTGCAGTTCTGTAGCGATGCGGTACCTTTCACGCTCGTCGGTCAGCGATAGTTCCGAAGCCAGAGACCTAAGCTGCTCTTGGTATTCAAAAGCACGTTGCTCAGCCCGTTTGCGTTCCGCGTTCTTAGTCAACGTCCACTTACCTTGTTGCTTAATAATAGCTAATTGATGGTTGTTAACCACATCTATGATTTCAGAAAGACCACAGTTTTCGAGGCAGTAAGCACAAAGGGCGATAATCCGATACTTACCGATTGATTTGTTTATGTGGTGTTCATAATCGGTAAAGTCCTTCCAGAGCCCTCCTCCAATCCATGTTGTATTACCCGATATTCTGATGCCTGCATAATCCATATACAACGCTCGATCGAGTTTATCAATCCATCCTTGCAGGACTCGCTGCCAATCGAATCTGCCTTCTTTGAGATACCATTTATCATAGGAAAGAATTTCCATTTGTCCTTTTTTTAAACATTCATCGAAGTCAGGAATAACTTTTCTGATTGCGTTTTCAGCATCTTTTTGTTTAAGAGGTTCTGAAGTAACCCACATGCAAAGTTCATTGTTTTCTAATCCGGCTTTGAAGTATGGTACCAGAATATCAATTAAATCCTGCTTAGAGTTGTAAAACAGACAAAAGTGTATGCCCCAGGGCACATCACCTAACACATCGATTCCTGTTTTTCTAAGTACTGGTTCGACATTTTTGGATTTAGCCATTGCAGACATCCCTAATTATATAAGTCAGCATCAATTTTTTCCCTATCTTTGAGCTTCATCTTGTTTTAATGGAGCTGTCATAGTAACCGTACACCCATGACCCGGCTCGGACTTAATCTCAAGCTGGCCACCTAAATATTCCAGGCGCTGGCAAATACTAAAAAGCCCAAATCCCCCTTTATTAACTACTTTGTCCACAACTTTGTCAATATCAAATCCTGTCCCATTATCTTTAACACAAACCTTAATCTTGTCACCAAACTTCTGGATAGAAACCTTTACCTTGGTTGCATGCGCATATTTGACAACGTTAGTAAGTAGTTCTCTCACATTTCGGAACAGAAGAGCGGAAGCATCGTCATCCAGTTGCTTTTTTTGACCATCATCCTGAAATTCGATTTGGATTCCATGCTTTTTCTCGATTTCTTCTATAAGCCAATCCTGCACCGCCTCCACGAGACCAAATTGCCCCAATATTGGAGAGCTGACTTTAAATATCAACGACCGTATATTTTTAATTGCCTGGTCAAGCGAAACACAGATTTCCCCAAGTTTCTTTTCAAGCCCTTCGTCATGCACGGATTTGCAAAGCTCCTCCAGCTTCATCTTGGAGATACCTACCGACTGGGCGGTTTCGTCATGCAGCTCTGCAGCGATACGAGACCTCTCCCGCTCCTCGGCCAACGTCAATTGCGAAGCCAGAGACCTAAGCTGTTGTTGGTCCTTGCGTAATTTTTGCTCGGCCTTTTTGCGCTCGGTGATATCAGTGATCACCGCCATAGTGCCATTAATATTACCGCGACTATCATACAGTGGAGCAGCTGAGATACTGACGTCAATCAAGGAACCATCTTTCCGCTGGCGAATTGCTTCCGCTTCAGTTAATCCGCTTTCCAGTGCACGCGAGAACAAGGCATCAGCTTCATCCATTTTCTCTTCAGGGATAGCAGGATATTTACGTCCGATGACTTCTTGTGCACTCCAACCGAAGGTTCGCTCAGCCGCTGGATTCCACGTCTTGACGATTCGCTCTCTGTCCAGGGTGCAGATGGGTAACGGTGACGCTTGAATCACTGCCTTAAGCATTTGAGTCGTCTCGCGCAGCGCCTCCTCCACCCGCTTGTGCTCGGTGATGTCCTGAAAGGTTCCGGTGAGTTTCACCGTCTTACCGTCTTTCATATGAGGCATACAAATGGTATGTGTCAAAAGGTGCCTGCCTTTGGACGTGATGAATCGGATTTCCATATCGTACGGCTCGCCATGCTCAAGAGCCCGTTGGATTGCGCTCGCCAGTTTCGGGCGGTCTTCCGGATGGAAGAAATTAATCGCCTCATCCAATGATGGTTTGTAGTCCAGCGGCACCTCATGTATGTGATAGGTTTCCTCCGTCCAGCGTACCTCTTTTGTGATTACATCGATTTCCCAACCGCCAACTTTCGCCATTTGCCCCGTCGCACTGAGGAAAGCCTCGCTCTCCCGCAGGGATTCCTCGGCCTTTTTGTGCTCGGTGATGTCCTGTACAACGCCGAAAAGTCTTATTGGCCTTCCCTGTTCATCCCAAGTTACCGTTCCCTTAGTATGGTGGATTCGGATCTCTCCATTACGTACAATCCTGTGTTTATTTTCATATGGTTTGGTTCCATCTAATGCATCTTGGACTTCCTTCATTACAAAATCTCGGTCTTCCGGTAAAACTATACTGAGATACCTGACATAATCTACTGGTTCACCCGGTTCCACGCCAAATAGGCGATAAACCTCATCAGACCAATATACTTCGTCAGGGATTATTTCCCATCTCCAGCTACCAACGTGTGCTATCTTTTGTGCTTCAGCAAGATCTCTTTCACTTATACGCAGCGACTCCTCTGAATGCTTTCTATCTTTAATATCATAAGTCGTGAGAAGAAGGTGCTTTTTTCCTTTGAACTGGATGGTGGACAACAACGCTTCATACCATACTTCTGTATTGAATGTGTTGACCGTGTGTATTTCCTTCTTTACCAATTTTCCTGTAAGCAGCGCCTCTTCTGCTGCCTGAAGCAATCCCGACTTTTTCCATGATTCAAGCTCCCGAAAATTCAGCTTAAGTAATTGCTCGGCTGTTCCTCCTGACAAAGCTGCACCAGACGGATTGAACATGACGAATTGACCGGATTCTTCGAATATCCAGATTCCGACTGGAGATGTGTCAATAATTATCTGATTCAAGTTGAAAGCATCTTTGAGCTGCTGCTCCATCTTTTTGCGTTCGGTGATGTCTTGCATCTGTATTACAAGGCCACCCTTGAAAAATGAAGTGTGAAAATCGATTACTTTTGTAGAGCCGTCTTTGCATGTTATTGTAAATTCAGTGCAATCCTGTTTTCTCCCCTCCAGAGCCTGCTTTATGTTCTTCCATACAAACTCTCGATATTTCTTGTCAGGATACAATTTATTCGCCCAATCCGTGACATCACTCACCTCAGACATTTTGTACCCGATTAAGGTCTCCATCGCTTCATTAAAGGCTATAATTGAGCCATCTGGCCCGCCTACCGCTGTCGGAATTGCGCTTTTGTATATTGCGGCTGATAATCTATCTTCTATCTTTTTGCGTTCTGTGATGTCTTCTACTATCTCGATGAATCCCGTTATTGCGCCATCTGGATCAAGAGTTGGAAAGGCCTGGATGCGAGCTGAAAAATGGCTGCCGTTATCAAGGACCCCTTCGGTCTCTACTTCTGCCGGCCGGCCGGTGGCCATTGCTCGCGTACCGGGACAATGAGGACATATTGACTGGCGTTTTTCGAATTCCCGAAAACACTTTCGACCGATGAGCTTATTGGCAGGCTTTTGAAAGTATCTACTTAACGTGCTGTTGACCATAATTATCCTGTAATTGCGGTCTATGAGTGAGAAACCAAAGAAGGTATTAAAGAAGGTATTGTCCATTACGGCCCGATACAAGTCCTCCGCTGCCTGTAATGGCTTCTCCGGCTTTTTGGGCTTTTTGGTGTCTCGACTTACACGCTCTAATTTCGCTTTATGCGTGCGCAGTTTCTCTACTGCTTTAATAGATTTTTTCCCGCTCTTTTCAGAATCACGCATCCTTGTATTCCCCCGGCATATACAAATACTCGCTCCGTGCTTCTTGCGACTGTAAGCCAAACCTTAAATTAACTGATTTGCCCCCTGATGCAATTCTTTATTTACGTATGTCTTTTTAGCTGAGTTCAAGCGGGAAGTCAAGTACATTTTCGGCCAAAAATGTCAGAAATTATTTGTCTAATTTTAGCCTGATACTGCAGGAATAATGCAGAGAAATCTCAAAACCGAATGGCCCGTATTTCTGAATCGGTGTTCGCCACCACCTGGCACAAATATCGCGAAATCAGTGTTAAACGGATATTCCTTACCCTCATAAACGAAAATGCCCTGGCCCTGAACTACAAATACTTCATGTTCGTGGGGATGAGAGTGTAAAGGAGTAAAGCCGCCCGGTTGCAATTCGAACATCCGCATCGCAAAATTTTCCGCCCCATCGGCTTTGGAAATAAGCCATCTTATATCTACATCTTTTGCGCCCTCGATTTCCACCGGACTTTTGGTAATATCGCTGGCCTTTGCTATCTTCATTCCGTTAGACATTTCTATCTCCTTGTTGTGCCGGCTAATCATCCGAGTTTTTTGTCGAGAATCTCGGAAACTATTTTCGGATTTGCCTGGCCTTTGGTCTTCTGGATAACCTGGCCAAGCAAAAAACCCCTTGCTT
>Ga0315548_1000318_pt1 | contig 45060 bp, 28 predicted proteins | sample SalMarSW160110MG_2_FD_202540 | JGI IMG/M metagenome (GOLD analysis project Ga0315548, IMG submission 202540) | Salt marsh sediment microbial communities from the Plum Island Ecosystem LTER, Massachusetts, United States - Salt Marsh Sediment SW1601-110 ... | reverse complement strand
TTAATATGGCTAACAGCAGCATTATAGGCAATAATCATTTTATCAAGTTTACCTTTGACCGATTGTACATCTCTTGTAAGAGTTACCTCTTCACCATTGGCATCGGTGGTATTGTGCAGATGCAGCGTAACACCGCTAACCACATCACCAACCGTATTAGAACTTCTGCTGATGTAGCCATCGCTGCCCGGTGTTGTTTCAGAGATACTGGCTGTTACCGGACTTCCCCCTATAGTCAAAGAGGAGTTAATCATAAGCAGGTCAACATTACCCAATGAGCTTGCAAATGTAAAAGTTGTGCTATCGTCGATAGAGCCGGAGACCATTATATCACCTGAATTGACGGTTGAGAGTGCCTCAAGCGCGGTTTCAATTTCTTCGGCACTTGCATTGTAGGAAATAGCTGAGGTTGTTTCACCTCGGTAAGTGAGTGTGAATGTGCCACCGTCGGGACTACCGCTCAATAATGCAGTTTGAAGTTCCGAAGTCGCTGAAGTATTGGGAAAACCATCGACCTTAATTTTTGAATCCTGGGCGGCCTGGCTTTTAGTAAAGGCCGATGCTGCATAACCGGCCAGATTCCCTTCTGTCGCACTGCCCTCGGTTGTAACATTTATAGCACGTCCGCTCAGCGATGTGCCCCCGCCATCGGCGTCCCACCCTAATGTGATTGAAAGGCTGCTTGTGCCGCAAGTGGAATCTGTTAAAACAATCTTGCCATTTTCAAAAATTGCTTCTGCCCTTCCATCAAAAGCATCGTTAATCTCTGAAATAAGATGGCCAAGTGTCGTATTTTCAGTAACATAAAGGTCCACTTGAGCTATTGAAACACCAAAATGGTCTGCACCGGTTATTTCAATATGTTCTTCATATTCATCTGAGTCGCTGAGAGTCCCGCTGAACTGGTCGAGGTCTTTAATCTTTGTGCTCAGCGTAGCGTTGTCATTATTATAAGTAAAAGCCGAGTCGCTTTTCCAGACCTCGGTTGTCCAGACTTCGGTACTGCCCGTATTGATGTGAATTTGATAATCCGTGCCTGCATCATTGCCATTAAGAACCAGATGGTAGGCGTCGTTATAGTGCAGAAGGCCGGCAGTAACACCTGGATTATTCGCATCGTTATTGATTAGACCGACCAGGTCCTGCAATGTTGTGGTTGCAGTGGTTGTTATGCTTGTTTCCTTATTATTATACGAGTAGACAAAAGTGCCAGCTCCAATATAGTCTTCAGCATACTTATGGCCGGTTGTATGAACCCATCGCTCGGCATTGGCCAACTGGTTGACTACGATTGTGTGATTGCCTTCAAAGGCGTTATTTGTCGCTTCAGCCGTTATTATTTCATCGTTACTTGATGTAGAAACATTAAAGGCGCGGAGTTCATCGGCATCTGAAAGTGCTTGAACGGAGGTTCGCAAATTCCGCAACTTGGTTTCCAAGGTGCTAAGGGCATCCTGTCTTTCCTCCCAAAGTGTCTTGCGGTTTTCCCAGGTGTTGAGCGTACGGCGTTCAACAGCCATCAATTGTGCAATAAGTGTATTCGTATCAATGCCTGTCTGAAGACCTGGAAGACGTAAAGTCGACATTTTCGTCCACCTTTCTTTTATATCCCGAGCTTCTGCGGCCTCCCTATGCCTACCGCAAGTGTCCTATCCTAAAGATTATTATCGTATAAAAATCCATTTACTTTACTTAACTACATATTATCTTTTCACTTAGCGTGTTTTTTCACTTTGGAACCAACTGCTTTTGCTCGGTGATTCTCAAGAACTTCGACCTATAATGTTCTGCATACTTTTGAAAATAGTGCCCGAATTGGACCATTGGGCCGTTAGCATGCCTGCAAAAAGTTTCCACCACATATTTATAGTATTGCTGCTCTTTCAAATCGGCGTCACTTATATCCGCGATTTGTGGATATAACGCTTCAGCTGGATAAATCAAAACCATCTCGTTGAGCACATCAGCCATAACCCGATTTCTTGCCTTGAGCTTTTGGGAATTGCTTTGCCGATGCCTTCTGTAGAAATAGGTCGAATGCTCATCAACTCTCTTGAAATTTATCTTCAGGACGTTTTTGCACAAAAACACAAAGTCCTCGACAGTGTCCACCTCATCATATAATCCAACCTTGTCAAACAGGGTCTTTCTTTTCAGACTTCCAGGATTCGGAATCGGCCCATACGCATTATCAAACAGGAACGCGGGAAGAACACTGTTATCCGAAAAGTCAATATAGTTCCAATGTTGGCCTGTTGGGCCACCGGATTCATTTACAAGAGTAAACTGAGCAGGATAAAAGTAATCTATCTGCGGGTGCTTCTCAGCGAAAGCCACCATTTTCTCAATATAATCGGGAGCAATAAAGTCGTCCGAATCAACACCCATAAAGTATTTACCCTTTGCCTCAGCTATCGCCCTGTTCATTCCAGAAGCAAAATTTTTGTGCTCCTTATGAATATAACGAATCCTGTCATCCGAATAAGAAACTACCAGTTCTTTAGTTTTGTCGGTACTACCGTCATCGACAATCAACAGTTCGAAGTTCTTATAGACTTGGGATAAAACAGAATCGATGGCCTGTGAGATAAACTTTTGTGCATTATACGTTACCATATATACGGTAACCAGCGGTTGTTTTTCTGCTTGCCCCTGACCTGCAAGTAGCTCAAACAGCTCGTCGAATTTTATGTTTACATTAGCTGCAAGCCACAATAGTCTGTACTCAGCATCCCGGCTTTTAACATCAACAGGAAGGTTTAAATCCGGCAATAACTGATTTTCATACAGCTTTGCCAGTATTACAAAGTACTGCTCAACATCTTTATGAGTTGTTCTTGCTTGTTTAATGGCTTGGGTGAACAAATCCTCGAAGTTTTTATTGCCTGACTTGGCTAAAACAGCGCACCTTCTTTTTAGAGCGTTTATTCTTGCCTTTACTCTCGACATTATTGCAACATTAATTTTGTTCTTGGAATGACAAATAGAGGTAGGTAGCTCTCTGTACAGATAAAGACACTTATCTACAAATTTCAGGCTGGTCACTTCCTCCATCTTGTAGACAATATCAACGTCCTCGGCATATAAGATATTCTCATCGTAACCTGATGTCTTTAGATAGTCATGCAGCTTAAAGGTTTTAAAATGACTAACTACATTTACATCAAGGGCTGTCTTATCTGTTGGTATTTTATCACAGAAGCCAACGCACCTTTTTATAAGGTCTTGATGACAGTATGCAAATTGCGAGTATATAAGCCCACAATTGGGAAATTTTACGTGATATGCATGCATAGTTTCCACCGCGTGCGGCTGGAGGCAGTCATCGCTGTCAAAGATACCAAAATACTCTGACCGCACATTGGCGATACCTGTCTTTAATGCAGCAGTGTAACCACGGTTTTTCTCGTGCTGAATAAGTTTTATGCGCATATCATTAAGATATTTTTTGATAATATTCGGAGAATTATCCGCCGAACAGTCTTCAACGATGATTAGTTCCCAGTCCGTAAACGTTTGATTTAGCACAGATTCTATGGCCTCGGCAATATATTTTTCGTTATTGTAATTGGCCATAACGATGGAGAATTTTGGCGTTGATTGCAAAAACTGCTGCTCATAACTGTTGTCTGCCTGAACTATACCGGTCGCTCTTTTTTCTGATGACCGGTCATTCCCTTTGAAATATATATGTACTTCCTGATGACAAGAATTGGGGACAAAACCTGAGAACTTTTCTACATCTATTTTTACTCCCTCTTCAAACATCTGAGCCAATCTGTCCGCTGAGTATCTATAGTTGCTCCCTGAACGGTTGTTCCAGACCGATTGAACCTTGTTTACCGGATTGCAGAACGCAACTGAATTCTCATAGCAAAGTAGGCAGTCTTTGGTTTGTGCATATAGCTGAGCATTAGCTGCCATCATATCTTCGAGAACATTCGGATTAGCGAATTCCAGTTTATCCAGCAATATCAGAATGTCACTGGTCCTATATAATGAACTTGACAGTTCCAATGGATAACCAAAATCATACTCACTGGCTGTCCAGTTATGTTTCAATATCTCGTTATCTATCCTCTGGAATACAGGTAAACTCTGTTTGCTGTCATGAGAGTAACAGTAATTTGTGTTCTTGCCTAACCTTAGCGAAAAACCAATTGCGTCGTTGTTCTCTCGTAGACTTTTGATAACATCGGCAAGACAAAAATCTTTCACAAACAGATTATCGTCAACCAGAAATAACACATATTCAAAGCCTTCTACAATAGCGAAAAGCTGTTGTTTAAAATTGGTTTCTTTAATAAATGTTATATTAGCGAAGTCTTTTTTCAGGTTATTATATTGGCGCTGGTGTAACTGATTTGAAACTTGGTATAGGACAAACAACTTTATCCGCTCACTATCAGCGCAATGCAAAAAGAAAGATTCGAGAGCTGCTCGCAGCTGCATAGCGCGGTCTTTACTGAATATCAGGCCAACTATGCTTTTTTTGCTACTGGTGGTTGGGGCTAACAATTGATTTTTGTTTTCTATCTGGCCGGTTAGTAGCATTACATCTTGTTCCGCTTTACCGCAAAGTTGATTCAGCAAATCCTTTGCCTGGCTTAAGTTCGGTGCCAATTTTAGAACTCCTTTTGCCGTCTGTTCAGCCAGAGCTTTATCTCCACATTGATATGCGGCTTTGGCCAAATACCACAAAACTTGCCAATGGTTGCAGTGAGATTGGACTGCCTGCTGGAATTTTTCCTTTGCCTCTTGAAAAAAACCCCGCTGAAAATAAGCAAGGCCGTGCCAGAAACTCTCGATACCAGTATCTACTCTTTCCAAATCAGCCGGCAGATTAAATACCTCAAGAAGGTCTTCCTGCCATAGCAAACGTCTCGGATTTGGAGTCTCTGTAGAAACAAAATGTTTCCATCGTTTCAAAAGTAATTGAGTATCACCGTCAGCGACAAATAGGCTTTTCGTTTTCTGGGCATCAAGCACATTATTGTGGGCGACAAAGCATTCCGGCAACGGGATTAGCTGCAACCCTCTTTCATACAACTTGTAACAAAAATCAGTATCAGCACAATAAAACCGATAAACATCCTCTAACCCCCCAACTTCGCGGAAATAATCCAATCTAACCAAGCCATAGTTCATCAAAAGCTTCTGGCCGTGAGTAAAATCGATGCCATAGCTTTCCCAATCAAGTTCAAGGGAATAAACATTTTTGTAGAAGAAAATACCCCCTGCCACTTTATCCTTTTGGCTACTCAGCGCTCGGAAAGCCCACGAAATAGATTCTTCGCTGAAAATAATATCATCGCTGGCATACATTGCCCACCTGCCAGTAGCTTTTGAGAAGCCGAAGTTATATAGCTGTGGCCAAGAATGCCTACCCCGTCCCAGCCACTCGGCCTCACTGTAAACCTTTGCGATGCGATGTTTGCGTAATACCTCCAGCGTGTTATCGGTAGAACCTCCTTCAACTACAATTACCTCGTAAGCTACGCACTTGGCTGCTTTTTTCAAGCTGGCGAGCATCCGGTCAAGCAGCTCGGCTCGGTCTTTTGTGCAAAGCACAATGCTGACATCATAGTCGGCGTGCAGATAATCTGCATTCTGTGCTTTCGAGATGCCTTTTCGGATAAAAATATCTTGCTTCTTTGATTGGGTATTTTGTAACATAATCGACTCACTACCAGCATAGCTAATCTCGGACGACTTTATTTTTAAAAAGTCAAAAATACAATGGTAAAAAACATCAGGTGATATTTTGTCCTTTTCTGCTCTGTTATTTTCTCTGACATCACGGTCGTGATAAGCCTGGAGCATCCTGGCTAAAAAGGCCGATTGATTAGTATCAGGATTTGCGTTGAAGTTGTCCCTAAGTTTAGGTTGCAAGTATTCAAAGCATTTATTTATTAAAAGCTTGCCTTGTTTTCTGTCCCATTTGAACGAATGTTTAATATGATATGCAAATGGAGAAACAAGTTTTTTCACCGGGATGCCTTCCAAGATTGGAATCAACAGCATCCAGTAATCCCACCAGGGTAATCCTATACAAAAACGAGATTTTGGGAAGCATGAAATCAAAGTTTTTGGGAAAAAGAAAAAGTCAAATCCCTCATTAAAGAATTCGCCATCTAACTGCTCCAAGGAATCAATATTTACCCTGGGTCCGTAAACAACCGAATCAGCTGCCTGTTCTTTAATGAAAGAAATAATACCTTCATCACCGATTAGAAAAATGTCCGAATTTACGATGCTACAAAGTTCACAATTGTTTTCCCGAAAATACTCCAGGAAATCATCGAAATATACAACGGTTTTACCAAAGAGGTCCCTGCCATCCCGCTCTGTGCGAACAAAGTTAACGTTAGGAAAAGGTCGTTTCAATATCTCGATTTCTTCAGCGCAATTTAGCGAAACAACATCAAAGCCAAGCTTCATCCAGCTCTCTATCGCCTTTGCCTGCTTCTTAAGATTTTTCGGGGCTATACTCGTAGCGATGGTCAACTTGAAATTTTCTCTGTTCGATATGGGTTCAGGGGCCGGTGGCATATAAGCTGACCCGGTTTTTTTGATATAAGTAATTTCCTGATTGATTAGAAGTTCTGCTTCCCGATTATATTTATCCATACACAATTTTGTTTTTTGATTCGGATGATGTCGAAAGCCACCAAGTAAAGCATCTACTGTATATAACTGCGCATGTCTGAAAAAGCGGATCCACAATTCCAAGTCGCCCGCAAATTTTAAATCTGTCCTCAATTTTGCCCCTGCTTTCCCCCACAACGTTCTTTTCCAGAACGTACTCTCCTGCTGGATGTAATACTCTTTAGGGCCGGGTTGTATAAAATTTTCTCTGCACCACGAAGGCAGCCAACCGATATTAATTAGCTGGCCGTCTTCATTCCACGACGTAGGTCTACCGGTTATCCACTCAACGTCGGGATATTTCCCGAAGATATGCACGACATTGAACAAAGAATTAGGATGGTATTTGTCATCGGAATTCAGCCAAGCCATAATTTCGCCGGATGTTCTTTTGAAGCCCTGGTCTATAGCAGCGTATTGTCCGCCATCAGGTTTGCTTTGCCAATATGTGAGGTACTTTTCATATTTTTTGATAATCTCGACAGAACCATCCGTGCTGCCTCCATCCATTATAATGTATTCCAAGTTGGGGTAATTCTGGCTTAGAATAGAGTCGATACACTCCTCCAGGAACTGTCCCTGATTGAACGATGGAGTGACTATCGAAATCTTAGGATGGTGATTGAGAGCTATACTCGCGGCAATGACTAACTCATTGTCCCTGGATACTTTGAAACTATCACGGCATTTAGTCTCTCGTTTTTTTTCAACATCACAGGTTAACGCCTTTTTCGCATTCTCAGCTTTGATGAATGCATCACTTAGAATAACCTTTGGCACTGATTCTAATGGTAATAATTTTGCCTTTATAGTCTTGCTTTTGCGCTGCTGTAAACAACGTTCGTATAATTTTTGGTATTGCTGGGCAGTTTTCTTATGGTCAAATCTTGCAATTGCCTCCTGACGGGCGTTTCGGCTGAATTCGGCTCGCAACTGGGTTTGAGTAGCCAATTTCTCCAATGCCTGCACAAGTCCGTACACATCCTTATAAGGTGATACATAACCATCTAAACCATCGCGAACCAACTCCGGTACACCGCCGGTATCAAAAGTTACAATAGGAATACCGCAGGATAATGCTTCAAGAACAACGAGTGGACAATTATCTGCCGCGGGAGTGTATAAGAATATATCAAGCATAGAATAAGCCTGAGCAAGCTCGCTTTCATCATTAATATTAGGTATATCGACAATTCGGGAGTCATTGGATTGGGAATTGCCGCCGATATTGACGAAAACATGCCCCTGCAATTTAGTTTGTAAAGCATCAAATACCGCCCTGGCATAATTTCCTCCTTTCCAGGGGTTTCCAAGTGTGCCACCATGGGCAACAGCACCAATTACCAGAACATCCACAGATATACCAAATTTTTTTCTCGCCTCTATTTTGTCATAAGGCCTGAAAATATTCGTATCGATACCATTGTAAATCAACTCCACCGGGTGGTTACGCAAAATACTTCGCTGGACCTTGTCTTTCAGCCATTGTGAAGGTACAACTATATTGAGATATGAATTATCATAAATCAATTTTTTGTCGCGATAGAGCTGAGCACTTGCATCAACCAGTATATCAGGATAAAGCGATAACATGGGACACCGGCCGCAACCATTTTCCCATCTCTGGCAATCTAATGAATATGCACAGTGTCCTGTAGTTGGCTGCTGGTCATGCAGAGTCCATACCGTTGGCTTTAGATGCGACAGGAATGAAAGAGAAAAAGGATTAAAAAAGTCACCGTGCAAATTATGTAGATGCAAAATATCGGCGGAGAGAACAAATGGATTATCCACTAGCCTGTGGCTTCCCTGGAATTCATAATAAAGTTGGCCTTGCTGTCTACATTGGATGCGTAGAGACCTATCGGCCTCGACAGGAAAGGCAAAAGAGTATTTTGAATCACTCCTTTTTTCTCCCACAAGCATAATTGAATCGCACCCGGCGTTACGCTGGGCCTCAGCCAGACGCCAGGCAACCTTGGCAGCACCACCAGCCCGGTCGTGGGTGTTGACATGAACAATTGATAATTTGCCGGTATTCACAGTGCCGCAATTATGTTTTGTGCAGCGAGGTTCAGCTATAAAGTTGTGTTGAATCGTTGGTCTCGAAACAACTTCGGGTTCTTTGTTTGGGTTGCCAAAATAATCATTGTAATTGTTAATCAAACCTTCATTTATGACAATATCATCGGGAAATCTCCTGGGCTTATAATCAACACAGAAATTATCAAACTTATGAGTTTCACCACAATGTAACCCTGTCCCGTCAAATCCAATATTGCGAATTTGTGAAAATGTAGGATATATGTAATATCCTTTATTTAAGTAAACTGATAAAACCCAATTTAAAGTCCAAACATCCTTAATTTCACCATTTATCAGCTTTTGCACATTCTGGGGGATATCAGTTCCACCTTGATTAATATCGATATCACCGGCTTTGACCTGCTCATATATTTTCCTTAAATCAGGCTCGTAATGCATCCAGGCCCTATTCCATGTGGCCCAGCCCCAACTGCCTATTCGCGGGTAAAAATATATATCAAAGGGATAATCTGACAACAAATCCTCAGCGATAGGGGCCGTATAGCCGTTAATACCAAAAACCCTGTCATGATTCTCGTATCGCTCAAGGCACTCTTTCATAAAATCAAAAAAGTACCTTCGCGGAACACAATCATCCTCAAGCAGAATTAATCTGTCGTGCCTTTCAAATACATGATTTACAGCACTGACAATATTGCGCGCAAGACCATAATTTTCATCGCGTTCTATAATCTTTGGCTTGGTCCATCGGACGGCCTTAAAAAGCTCTCGAGTTTTTAAAACACCCTCAACATCCCTTGAGTTTTTGGGTGCATCCGAAAAGATATACAGGTTCTGAACATTGTGTTCCAGCAAAGCTTTAAGCACCTGAGCAGTGTGCCAAGGTCGGTTATAGCATACTAAAATGACAGGAATATCTCTCAAAATTATCTCCTATGTATCAATATTATCTAAGGCTGATTAACACAAATAATTATTATGTCCCTATATTCACTTCCACAGGATTCCTGCTGCTTACACACCTTTTGTGTATAAAAGTAAATTCGGTGAACGGTTTTCGCGGATTAGTATCATAGGCTGCAACATATCCCAGTCTTTTCATATGCTCTATACATTTCTTTGTGTCGTCCTCAGTGAAATCTGAGCAGAAATGGTGAAATTCTATGCATACCTGAGGTATGTCCAACCTGTCAAGAGAGCTAATGACCTCGTACTCTGCGCCTTCGATGTCCATCTTTAAAATAGAAATGTCCGGACATCGACTTAGAATGTCAGGGACATTAATTGTTCCTACTGTATAAGAACCTGCATCTGAAACATTGCCGTGAGAAGGCAGTATCGAATCAGAAACAAATTCCGGATTTGTGTTTTTGTACATTTTTATCTGTGAACCACTCTGAGCACATAATGCCTTTTGAATGAAGCTAATGTTGGGGTGTTTATTACCTTCGATATATTTTCTGGCTTTTTCAGTTGGGTCTATGCCGATTATGCTGCACTTCTTCAAATCAATCAGCCCCATATCAAAAGATATATCCTCACCAACTCCTGCAGAGATGACAACACTTCCATCCGAAACAAGGTCCAAGTCAACTGCCCAGCCTCCGTAGTCGGAACCTATCCGGTACAAATCTATAGCTTCGATACTTTTAGCGGCAGGGGCAATTGAAGACTGAGCCGGTTCAAAAACAAGAATGCGGTCTTCATCATGGTTTTGGCCTTTGTAATAATCATGATAGCGGTGCCAGAAAAGAAACTTGTTTCTCCTTATAACGTCTTTATACACGTCACCTGTTGCGGTAAATATATGATTAGTATCAGCCCCTCCTGTGCCCGTTAGATTTTGCCAATCTATATGATAAACACCACTGACCTTGCCCAGCTCTTTGTAAGCTCTTGTACATAAATCCATATCATCGAAATAACACGGAAAGTACGCTTCATCAAAATAGTTTAATTCTTTCATCGTACTTGCCCTCAGAGCCAAAGGGCCTCGATTAACTGCATCCCGGATTTTAAAAACGGCCCTTTGAGCTGACTCTGTGCAGGTACTAATCACCTTTTTCTCCGGAGCAGCAGAACATATAAAGCTATGGGCGTTTCTAGCGCTTACGGAAAAAACGTCATCCCATACCTCAATAGGGCGAATAATTCTTTTTTCCCAGCCCTTTTCTGTTATTAGCATGTCATCCTGCATGAGAATCCAGTACTCACCATCGGCAGTTTTCATACCCGCGTTATTAGCCATTAATTCGCAAATATCGGGTGTACGAACTACTTTAAGCTCCTGCATTAATCCTTTATTCTGCAACAACATTTGATTAACAACCTGTTCCGGCCTATCAGTATACCCATCATAAACAATAACCAGTTGGAAAGGCGATGTAGTGTTGTTAATAATACCTTTGATAATTCGTGCAATTTGAATTTCTTTTTTATAGACCGTCAGTATTATGCTTATCTTAATATTATTCCCATTTGAATTTTTCTGCAAAACCGGACATTCGATGGCCTGAATAGCAACATCCTCTGAGAAATTATCACCTAATTTTTCAGAAATAGACTGCTTACTGCCTGCCGGCTCACCCTCATTTACCATTCTCTCGATTCTGCCAAGCAACCTTTTCGCACCGGCATTTTCCGGATGTAGTGATAGTTCTATTTGGCACATTTTTTTTGTTGAATATACATCCCCAAGCTGTGCATATGCCGTAGCGATTGCAAAGTGAACATCAGGCATGCTGAAGCAGAGATTTCGCGCCTGGTTGAAATAATTCAAAGCCTCCTCGCTGCTTCCGGACTGCAATAGTTTTATACCCTTCTGGAAAAATTCCTGCGCCGAAAAATCATCCTGCCTTACCGTAGCACAACTTAACTCAAACTGTTTATCATCGATAATATCACCATCTTTTTGTATATTCTGCGCACGTTCAGATTCAGGCCCATTAAGATAATCAAAATAAAAAAGAGGCCGCAATGTGTTTAGTCGGTACAAAGAGCGTATGTCCTTATGTCCGTAGATTAGCTCGCCGGAATTACACCTGTCTGTAAACTCCCGTACCCATTGTTTGACAGTTTCGGTCCGAAACAGTGAGTGTGATTGTACAAAATTATCTATTATTATCGGGAATATGTTGTCTATTTTTCGTTTGCGCATACATAGAAAATTTATGCAATGTTTGTATCCAGGCAGCTTGGACTCATCCAGCCAAAAGGATGGAAAATACTTTTGAAAGACCTGTTCCTGCGCCAGCCGACTAAACAAGAATTTGTAAGGAAGCCCTAAAACGGTCTCAATATACTCTCTGTCGGTAAACGGAGTTATGGCTGCACCGTAAATATCAGCCAGCGTACATAGGTAGCTGATATGGTTACGCCCTCTGTGTTGCACAAAATTAAGAATAAATTTTTGATATTCTTCTCCCTCGCACTCCTGCCAAAGCTGCTCCCATCTTTTGAAAACCACCGGCAACAGCGAATCAACATCATAATTTAACAAACTCTTGATTTCTTCTATCTTAAACCCTTCCTCACTTACAAACTGTGACCTCCAGAATTTGGTTGTTAAATTGGTATCACGGACCTGCTCGAAAGCGTCTAATTGATGGCCAACGAAAACATCCCCGATATACCCTGATAGTATAGGGACCGGCAGTTCCGGATCACCAAATATTTTATCATAGAAAACCAGAATATACATTCCGTGCAGATGATGTGATGTGCCAAAAATATCGAACCATCGTCTGCCATAGTCTGCGTAAAAATCAGCCCCGAGGTCACAACAATCCCAGTCTTTAATTCCAGCAGCCTTAGCAACGAGCCTCGCACGGGAGACCTCATAGGCGGTCTCGATTGGGTATGAATAATCGTAAGTTCTCGCAGTTACCCGCTCCGGTTGCTGAACACATGCCGCAAGCATGCGGGAATCGTATCCACCAGAAAGGGGCAGAAAAAGTCTTCCGTATCCCTCTGTGTACTTTCGAATTGTAGAAACCGTGGCTGTATAAAGATCATCCACAGGGTTTTTTGATGTACGAAAGTGCAAAGGGGCAAGCGGGCAAGTTTCAAATACCCTGCCATTGCATCGGAGCAGGGAATTTGCCTTCATTGTGAAAATATGCGGCCAGATGGTATGTTCTCCTGTCAGATGACCTAACAAAAGGTATTGAATCAGGTTTATTTTGTCGATTGGTTGCCGACCGATACTTTGTAGCACCAGGCCCTCTATGGAGCTTACACACACATTATCCTGACCGCTGCCATAGAAAACTCTGAACGAACCAATAATGTCATTTTCAATTTCTATGGTGTCACGGTGGATACGTATGAATACGCCGCGATTTTCAAGCCGCTCTGTACCCAGCAGCTCAAGCTCCTGCTGTGTATAGCCAGCAACAATTTTCGTTTGGTCATTTTGCTGTATAATAAAAGATGTAAAATCACCATGTCCCCACAAATGCACAAACCATGGGCCTATATGCAGCTTTTCAAAACGCAGCCAGGGAAAGTGTCTGCCAAATGCAAAATCAAGAGCAACATCCCGCCGGCTCAAACAAAAACCGATAACCTTGTTTAGTTGATGAGTCGGATTTTTTGAACACGTTTCACCTTTAGCAGGCGCTTTATCAAAAAACAATGCTGATTTATTTGTTAATGGGTCATATTTGATAGGTTGTTCATCTGTCAAATGCGATACATGAGATTCCTTATGTCGTTGATTAAACAGACTCAACTCAACAATACTTTCGGCTTGATTAACTATTTTTACACCATCCAGTGCCAAAATTGGTCGATTCATGTAGTCACGTTCGGGTGTTACATCATGCAGCAAAACAATGCCATCGTATTTTTTCCGAATCAGCATTTCTATAACTTGTTTTCTTACATGACCATCGACCAACACCACATCGAAGTGGTTGCTATCAAGCAAACGCTCAATTCCTCTCAAATAAGCTATAAACTCCTCCGCGCGTCCATAGTCATTCCCCTCCGGAGTGTTTCTGTTACACCATGCTTCTCTTCCATCTTCATAGTAAGCGCAGGACTCGGGAGGGAAAAAATAGAGTTCTACGTTGCTAATCCCAAATTTTCCCAAATAAAGTTTAATTTCATCAAACCAGGGCTTTCGAGGCTCAACGGATACAACTCGTGGAACGAACCGCGAACACCATATAGTGCTGTAACCTGAGCCTATTTCCAAATAGCTATTTTTATTTTGCAGAACTTTTTGCAACAGACGGCGTTCCTCGGGCAACATTTGCATATTTTCTGCACAAATGTCATAAAAATTCCGCTCTTGTTCTTGATGAGTCGGATTTTTTGAACACGTTTCACTTTTAGCAGGCGCTTTATCAAAGAACAGCGTCGATTTGCTCGTTAATGGGTCATATTTAACAAGTTGCTCAGAGGGTAAATGCGGCAGGTCGAGAATGCGTCCGTCTATTGTTTTGATCGTCGGAGTTGATAAAGTCTTGGAATTAATCAACTGTCCTGAATTTTCCGGATGGTCAGCGATTTTGACGCATTCAGGCTTTTTCTTTATTAAATCGAATATCAGCGATGTGTAGGTTATGCCGTATTGAGAATAATAAGGACGCATCTTTTCAGGGGTTGTGTTGTACAATAACTTCTGTAATTGTTTTGATTGTGCAATTCGTCCGTCATAGAACTGACTTGAGCGTTCTACTTTGCCGTTAGCACCGTCATTTTGCCACTGTGCTTTGTGAAACTCATGTTCGTCCCACCACTCCAATAGTCGCAAGTCGTACTTATCGTGGTCGAAGAATTCATTGATGTTGTCGTATGAGAAGAAATATTTGTGGTCATCTGAGCCGATGTCCACGCCACCCGGCTTGCATAGTTCGTGATACCAGGCTGATGGATGCATCGCATCGGGGACGGCCAGTCGTATTCGCCCGCCGTCGCAGAGATATTCGTACGCGATTTTAAGAAAATGCTTTGCTTCGTCGGGGCACAGATGTTCAAGCAAGTGTTCGGCAAAAATTATTTTAATTTCACCCGGCTTAAACCGTTCTTTCCAATCATTTAGGTTCGTTACATCCAATTGAGATTTATCTGTTGTTATCCAACCGGGAGTATGTCGTTGGCCGCCAACTTCCAGCTTGTAGGGAGCGACAACTAACTCGCCAAGTGTTTTTACTTGATTAATTAATTTGTTCACAGCTTTGGGTTTCTCCAATTCTGTGTGATAATTCGGTTTGCACCAGATTCCGATGGGCATCGCAGCGCAGATAATGCAACAACAGAGCTGCATCTTCACGGCTCGTTGTTGATAATCTGGGATACCAGCTCTTATAAAGTTCGCTTGCGATAGAACTGTACATATCGAAATAATTATCAGATTTAAGCAGATTGCAAAGTCTTGTGAATTCCCCCTCATACTGATTGTCAGTGGCAATATCAACTATATTGTTTTCATCGCAGTGGATTGGTATAGCCCGAATATTGTTATTTGCAATATCTATGCTTACCGCAATTGACCAATGCGCATTGGGATAAAGCCGAAACGAATCGTTAGAGAAAAAAAAGTTACCCAGCGAATAGAATATCGGCTTACCCTTATACAACTCAAATCCCTGCACCACATGTGGATGGTTTCCAATAATAAGATTGGCACCATACTCAATCCACAATCTATAGCGTTGCCTCAAGTATGGCGGAGGAATTGGTATTAGCTCTGTTCCACCGTGAGCGACCACAGCTACGAATTTTCCGCTTTCCCGACCTTGTTTAATAATCTCAAAGACTTCATTTTGTCTATCAACGGTAGCAATCCCGGCTTTATCTTCCCCAGCAGCGCCAAATTCATGCTCTGCAACAGAAATGATACGGCAGTTACCAATATCCAAAGGCGAAAAGGCTGCGCCCAGATTTAATCCGGCACCAACCGTAGAAATGCCTGCTTTTTTACATTGTAGAATTGTTGTATCAAGTCCTTCATCGCCGAAGTCCATAACGTGGTTGTTTGCAAGCGTTGCAATATTAAAACACTCTGTGACCTCACTAAAAAAATTCGGCTCCAGCAATAAATGAGGTCCAGCCTTAAATAAGGGTTTACGAAGCCTCGAAAACGCACCTTCCAGATTAAATACCCTTACATCATGCTCAAAGCAAAGTCCTCTCAATGACCGTCCAAGTTCAAACGGTTTATTAGGCACAGTATCGCCGACAAAAAGAAGCCTGCTAACCTCATTCACTTCATACACTCCGCTTCATAACTTTTTCGAAAACCCCCTCTTCTTTTTGTCAAATATTGTCACGATAAACCCCTATAGTTTTTTTACCTTTACGAATCTGGCTTAGCTCTTCTTCGACTTCAGCTTTTTGAGCAGCAAGTGCCAGGCACAACTGCTTGTACAATCTTTGCAATTTTTCCCGGTAATTCTTAAATTCAGATATCTCTAAAACCCCCAAATCAGTAATTCTTTCTATAAGCGAACCAGCCTGTTCGACCAAAGCTTCAACATCACCGATGTTGCCTTGCCTAGCCAGCTTTATTTGTTTTTGTAAAACATTCTGTAGTTTATCTAACAAAAGTTTTTCTTTATTAATACTCATTTACTCCGCACTTTCTCTTTGAGCTAATTTATGTTCCACTTCTTCGAGAAGATTGATTGCATCTTTATTGGAAGGTTCTAAAGCTAAAATATCCAAGAGGACCTTTCGCGCCCGCTCGACTTGGCCATCTTTCATATAAAGAGCCGCCAAACAGAACATGACGGAAGCATCGCCTGGGTGCATATCCAGATATACTTCAAGGTAGTGAGTGACTTGGACAAAGGAACCCATCTGGCAGGAAGTTTGAAACAGTCCCAAAAGAGCGGTCAGATTATCTGTGTCCAGCTCCAGAGACTTTAAGTACATATCAAAGGCTGATTTATGGTCGCCGTTTTGCTGTGCGACCATTGCCAGACCGGCATATGCCTTAGAGCAATTGGGGGCCAACCGACAAGCTACTCTAAAAGCTATTCTCGCATCATCCAGAAGATTTTTTTGCAGAGCAATTACTCCCAGCCCCACGTAAGGCCCCGGCTCATCTGGACTCACTGACGCCGCTTTTTCATAATGCCGCTGGGCCTCTTCATAATTACCAACAGAGGTATGACAGTCACCAAGCTCTTGTAACACCTCGTAACGCTGGGTTGTGTTTTCCTGCTGATTAGTATCGCTTTGTGTAATATCCATATCAACTTTTTTCCTTAAATACGGGGTTGTTTTGCCACATCTGACTAAACGGGAAATCGAGCATTTGTTCCGCTTTTTCGAGTGGTTCGATTGCTGATTTGCAATCTTTTCGCCGATTGAGCTTTGCCTCTAACAAGAGAGTATCGACCGTCGGCTGTTGTTGATTGACCTGGCGGACGAGCTGAGCTGCCTGGGTATGAAGGCCGGCTTTGAAAAAAGCCTTCGCGGCCAGTCCTTTTATCCACAATTTGTTTTGATAATGTTCGGCAATATATCCAAATGTCTGCGCTGCTTTTAACCAGTTCCCGCTTTTTCCTGCGGCTCTGGCCTGCTCAAGTAACTGGTCATACTGAAACGGAATCTCTTCAGCAAGCACACGCCTTATTATGATACCGGCAGCTTTTAGAGACTGGCGAAAGGTCAGGTGCGGAAAGTTTTTTCGAGCATAATCCAAGTCCCCTCTGCTTAATATAACAGCCCAGAGTTCGTCTGTTGAATCCTCCAGTTCAAAGGCCTCTTTGTTCGCGGAGCTATTGATAAGAGCGTAGAGCGAATCCTCCACCCAGAAATTTCTTATTGGAAATGCTGCCGGTACTATGGCAATAACATCACCATCGCATTTAGCCAGGGCCGCGTCTATGATTTGCTCCTTCGACGTCCAAGATTCCACCGGAACAGTAACCATGTTTGGTATCTCCACATTGAGCTTGCCGAATTCAGACTGCTCCAGTGGCAGATAAATCTGATAGGGATAGAATGTGTGTTGCCAGATAGAAACAAGGGTATCTCGCACTTGTTCGCTCAGCCTATCCATTGTAAGAATAATGGACATATCCTTAATTTTCGGCCACGGCTTAGGAGGCCTGGTGGTTCGTATCGCAAGGAAATTCCTCAAGTATTCATCCCGGTCTTTGAAATATCGAGCTGAAATTCTGTCAGAGTCCCCAACAGGATGGTAAAATTCACCAGTGATTTCGTGGACATGATGGAAATCGGTAAAGAATGCCAACCTCCGGGTTAAATCCCAGTCAACCAGGACATTTAGTTTTTCATTAAAGGTGCCGGTTTTTTCAAGTATCTCTCTGGTGTGCATCAAACTTACATGCAGAGTATGGTTAAAACAGAGCGTAAAAAAGCGGTCGAAGTCCCGGCTGATGTCGAGAACCTTGCTTAAAACCTCTCGATCGCCCTCAGGACCAATCCGGCAGTATGTCCTGTGCAAATCACTGTATGCAAGCTGGCAGTCGCCCCCGCTACTGTCTTCCGACAGGAAGACGCGGGGGTCTTCCAGAGTATTTACCAATGTTTCTATATGATGGGGGTAATATAAATCGTCGTCATCAAGATAAGCAATATATTTGCCCTTTGCTTGTAACAGGGCCTGGTTCAGGGAGAAGGCCTTGCCTCGATTTTCCTGCCTGTCAATAAAAACAATCCTTGGGTCATTGAATGAGTTGATAACGTCGCTTATATCTTCTCCGCCGTCTCTAATTACGAAAATTTCAAGATTGCTGTAGTTCTGCTGTACAGCACTGGAAAGTGCTGTAGGCAAAAAGTTCCGCCGGTTGTAAGTTGGCAATAAGACACTGACCAGCGGTTCGGCCTTTTTTTTGCGGTCTCTTATCATCATAAAACTGATAATATTCTTTCATGGACCGAATATTACACCACAGTGTTGCTCTCGAATATCGGAGCGGTTGATTCCGAAGATGATACACCATCTACCTGAGCTTCGAATTGGATGAATATTTCGTTTATTCTGCTCAACTGGCTTTCCAGAGAGTATTTTTCTTCAACAAATTTGCGATACCTTTGGGGCTCGTATTTATCGGAAAGAATTTGCCCACAGAATTCTTCAGAGATGTTAAACAAAAATTCCGATGGGAAAACATCTTCGGCTCCCGGGAAATTGTGTATAACCGGCTTTAGGCCGCATGCCAGACCTTCTAATAGTCCAACAGGATGTCCTTCACAAATGGACGTTGAAACTATATAGTGTTTGTCTTGTAACCAGGAGTTTACGTCTCCCTGCCATCCATCAAAGAACACCACATCCCCAAGCGCAAGGGCCTGAACCATACGCCTTAAATATTGTTCAAGCGCCTGGTCCTGAAATCTGCCGGCGAAAAACAGACGGTATTCAGGGTCGATGTAGTGGAGCTTTTGCATGCACTGTAATACAAAGGCGGGATTCTTTACCATCCTCAAATTAGCCAGAAAAGCGATGTTCTTACCCCGCCGGCGGTCAATCAGTTTGAACTCGTCAAGGTCAATTCCGTTGGGAACAGCAACCACCGAGGTGTAACTTTCAAGGCCCGGAACTTTGCCCAGAAGCGTTTGTTTGGTAATGTCATTTCCAACACTTATAAGAGTGTCGATATTATTCCAGTTAACCTCTTGCGGCCATTGCTCATAAGCTTCGTAGCGATGTAGCCTAATAATGTTCTTGCAGATTTTCGGCAATTTCGACGCGGCTACCGCAAGATTAGTACACCACTCAAACCACGATATGTCGCTCCACGCCATAAGCTCGTATAATTCGTCCTCTGTCTGGCCATCGAAGACACGTGCCTTGAAACGCTGTTTTGTAAACTCGATGATTTTGTTAAGAAATGTCATCCCATCGCCGCCACAGAAGAAAGCTATCTTTGGCCTTTTCGAACGAATTACCTCAAGTACCGGTTTAAGGATTTCCTGGTCAGACCATATCTGTTGAGAACGAAGCAGCATTTCTATAGCATTGGCTTTATCGTTTTGGTTCAAAAAAATCGTGGCAGCCCTGTTAAGTACATCTGCATTTAATATTTTCATCCGCTCCATATCATCAAAAAGAAACGTTGCCTCTTTTACTTTACCGACAGTCATGCAGCTTTCGGACAGATTCCATAACATCTCAGTCGAGTCGGGTTTTAGGTTTCTTGCTTTAGTAAGATGCTCGATGGCTTCTTCTGACCGGCCAAGACAATGAAGAATTACCCCAGCATCGTTCAGTGCCTGGGCATCTTCAGGTGCTGATTGAAGGTGCTTTTGTATACAAGCAAGGGCCTCAGCGTATCTGCCTGCTCCAGCCAATTCCAAACCTACCTCATAATCATTCGAGTTTGCCTTAGTCGTCATCTGTTTTACTCCTTGTTCACGTTACAGTATCTCTTTAATAAGCTCGCAGCCAAATGGTCATAAAACAACCGTTACACAATTGAGCAAATTCTGTACCATCGACTCCAACTGGCATTTATCTGTGATTTTGTAGTTTCCCACAAAAAATCTGTATAAATATCAAACATATGTGCTATCCAAATAAAACCTGTCGAAGTATTGTTATTTTGTAAATTTTGCTCTCATTTGCCCGTTCCTTTTTCATCAGTTTTTCAAAAAAGATGACGGGAGGGGGCTTTTTTATAATTTTTTACATAAAACCACCTTCGCAAAAGGAACTACTCAATGAAATCCAAAAGCGACAAAGACATAAGTCTGCCCGCCACTGATAATGACATTTCATATAAGACCCCACGGCGGGAAATATCTATGGCAATTTGGCTAATATCGGCTTGCTGTAAAGCTGTGGTTTCATCTTCTGTACTAAACTTTATATTATCAAGGGTGTCCTTAAGGCTCTCCAGAAATCCGACTTTCGACGCTATAGAAACGGATTTTTCCACAAGACGATCTTCTAAGTCATTCAATAAATTTATTGAATTATCTACTAACTCCGCAATCTTGGCGTTGGAAAGCCCTTTTTCATTTCTCAATATGTCCCGAAGGCTAATAAGTGTGTTGAATATATCATAAGTCCCTGGCGCACAAACCATATCGGTGCCAGTGGTGCTTATATTCGAGCCATCAACATACAAAACTCGTCCGGTTTGAGAATCTGTCACAGCAAGGTTGGAGGTATCCCCCTCCACAGCCACAGTGCTGGCCCCCCCATCGATAGAAAGTTCGTATTTACCGGTTACCTCGTTATAAGTTACTGTCAGCCAGACGCTACCCCTAACGCTTGATGTCGCTGTGCCAGCTGCCGCTCCAGTATCGCCAAAAAAGAGTGGGGTACCACGATTGTCAAAGCGAAAGATATCATCGCCCACAGAAAAAATACTGGCTTCCAAGCCGGGAGCCAATTCCACGTCCCGACCATCAAAGCTTCCCTCGTAAGTTACGCTGGTAATTTCTCCATTGCTGTACTGGGCAGCATATGGTGCCGAGCTTGTGTCGCTCCCTCCAAAAAGATATTGTTCCATATGTCTGGTATTAGCTAATGAAAACACCTGCTCTAACACATCATTTACTTCTTCAGCAAGTCGGCTTCTTCCTTGTTCTGAATAGGTGCTGCTGGCAACTTGTGTCAGATGTACTTTTACTTCAGAAATAGTTGATGCAATCTCCTCAACAATGTTGTAGGAAATCTCCATTGTGTTACTGGCCTGCAGAATACTGTCCATATACTTCTCCAGCAGTCTCTTTTCAGAGTTCAATCCTAAAACTCGATAGGCTGCGGAAGGGTCATCAGAAGCCCGATTTATCCGTGAGCCGGTAGATATTTGCTCCTGAAGCCGTGCCATCGCTTCAGCCTGCAGGTTCAGGGCAAAGCCGACATTACTGTAAATGCTTAAAAACGTTCCACCCATCTTAAACCCCTGATATAAAATCAGATAATTATATTAGCTGCATAATGCTGTCATTCATCACTTGAACCGTGTTTATATATTTCGCCATTGCCTGAAACATTCGTTCAAAAACCAGCAGCTGGGTTGCTTCTTCACTAATGTCAACACCGCTCATATCGCTTTGTTGATTCGTGAGATTTTGAATCATAACCTCAATGTTATCCTGACGCATCTGTTTAACTGATAGCTGTTGACCGATGTTTGTAACCAATCGTCGATAAAACTCTCCACAGGTCGAAGAGCCCAGAGTGCTTAGAGCCAGGTCTTTTACCTCCGCCATCTTCATAACGTTAATGTTGTCGGTCGTATCCGCACCGAGGGACGTTGCTATCCTCGCAGACGACGTAATGATATCCTGACAAACGGATATATCATTGGCACTGGTGCCGGAAAAAAAGCAGTTCAGCCCGATCGCCGACAACAGACCGGAAGTATCCGAATCGGCATAAACATCAACTTTGAAATAATCGCCGACAGCCAGGTCGCCCATACCAACAGTTATGCTGATGCCGGTATCGCCAACCTTAATCCTGTCACCGGCCGCATACCCCAAACCGATATTGAGAGTGGCAATCGTATCCCCCCCGCTGTCGGTCACCAGGAGATTGAGGTCGCCATTTCCTATATCATCATCTGCGGTTCCGGTGACCATAAACGTTAAAGTGTCGTTTGCACTGCCGGTATAAATACCCGATGCACCTACAGCCGGGTCTGACGATCCGCTAAAACTAATATCATCCGCCTCAGGTTCCGGCAGTACCACGGGCAGAAAATCAAATGTATAGTTTGTGCTGGCCGTAATGGTCAGCTGATTTGAAGAATTCACGGAAGCAGTAAGTGGTGAGCCTGAAATTGCATTAATTTTCGCAGCTATCGTGGTCAGAGAATCTCCCCCGGAATCGCCGTCAATAGTGATTTTTTCTCTCGTTATAGCTCCGGTGTTAGTGTTGGTAATTCTTATATACAGCTCACCATCGGTTACAGCAGGAACGAAATCCGCTAAATCTTCGCTTGTCATCGCCCAGCCAGTCAGTCCGGTGAAAGAACCTCCTGAACCCACTCCCTGAACATGGAGTTGATTTATCTGATTGATTATTGCCTTTGCCAAAGAGTCCAGCTTATCGTGAATATCATAGACTATCTCATTTTTTAACGACAGCAGTGCCCCAAGCTTTCCTCCTTGTACATCGGTTGTGTAATCAGATACACCAGCAATTGAAATACCCAAACTGCCGTTTTTATCCAAACCCACCTCGAGTTCGATAGCAGAATCGTCCGCCACCACCGGTATTCCCGCAACGGTTACATCAACTACACCAAATTCTCTGCTATAAGTTTGGAGACCAACCAACTTAGACAAGTCCGATATGCACTTATCTCTTTGGTCGCACAGGTTGTTGGCCTGTCCTCCACCTATCTCCACTCTTTCTATATTGTCGTTGAGTTCAGCGATTTGGCTCGTAAGCACATTGATAGATTCAATAATGTTTTCAGTATCTAAGCTAATCTGTGTCTCCAAAGTAGCCAGAAATTCTCCTATTGTTCTAAATTGATTGGCCATTGTCTGTGCATCGCTCACAGCCTGATTTTGCCAAATGATCTCGGTGGGATGCGCGCTTAAGTCCTGCAACGCATTGAAAAACTTGTCTATTGCCGCGTTCAGACCCCCAGATTCCGTTGAAAGCTCACCAAACACACTTTCAATTGTCTGCAAAGTGATAAGTTCCTGTGAAACCTGCCCCAATGAGGATTGTTGTCGGAGAATCTCCCCTTCCAAGAGAATATCAACTATTCTGGTAACCCCGCTGATGTCAACACCTCCTCCAAGCAGAATCGAACCTTTCTGTGATGAGTAAGCAGGTCTCAGTTCTACTCTCTGACGGTGGTAACCTTCCGTAGCTGCGTTGGCAATATTGTTGCCGATTATGTCAAGGGCTTTCTGAGCCACATCGAGGCCGCTTATACCTATAGAGTAATCCGGCATCTCTTAACTCCATCTAAACAGCAATTTTTTAAAACCGTAAATTTACAAATCCCCCATCAGTTTGACTTCTGGTAAACCCCTTGGAATCGTACGTGATTGTTCCAGACCTGCCAATTTCAAAAATACTCTTCAAGAGCACGTTGTTAAATCTAGCACAATCTGACAAAAGCATTGCTGTGCTTATATGTTCCTTCTTAAGCCGGTCAGTTAACAATCTTAACATCGCCTTCCTCTCGGCTACTTGAGCTTTTTTTTCTCCCGTCAGCTCATCTTCGAGCACCGACAGAGTCATTTGCTCAAGGTTGCAGCCAAAGACTGCTGCTAATTCTTCTCGTATCGACTGCCGTTTTAATTCGTTGCATTTGTAACTGTCTGACCCAGTCTGGATACCCTCAAGCAGTTTACCCAAATTTGTATCATCACGCTTGACAACCAAGCTGCGCAGTTCGTTCAACCTTGACAAACTTTCCTGCAAGCGCTGAATATCCTTGTCAAGAACATCTAACAACTCATCAACCTTGTCTTCTATTTCAATAGCTGTTGTTTTCATACATTTTTATCTAATAACTCTGTTACTGTACTTCTTTTGCTCGAATCGGTTAGAGCCTGGTATATATCCTTCCACAGACCAAAGCCGCCGTTGTTCGCAATGTCACGAGCCAGGTATAACCAGAATATTCCTTGAACCTGCCTGGACGTTTCATCTTTTTCGAAACCCCAATCATCAATAGTATTTTTCATTTCTTCCAGCAGCTTATGGATAAATACTGATTCAAAATCTTTGGCGGACTGCTTCTTTTTCTCTTCCTGGAGAGCGTCGAATTTATTTAAATTCTCTATTGGCACGGCTGGTGGAATAATTTCAGTTGATATCAATTTGATGCTGTCCATAAAATCGACCTTACATTATTTCCAACTTAGCCTGAAGGGCCCCAGCTTTTTTCAGGGCATTAAATATCGCTATGAGGTCTCGCGGCGTCGCCCCTATGGCGTTGAGGGCTTTAGCCAACTCTGAAACAGTAACTACCCTGGGTACCGGGACCAGATAGCCATCTCTTTCTTCAATCCCCATCTCGGTTTCCGGCACAGCTACTGTTGTGCCCGCATCGGAGAAAGGCGCTGTCGGCTGAGAAACTCTTGCAGTTTCTCTGATTTTTATCACCAAGCTGCCCTGCGATATCGCCACTGTAGATATGCCGACACTCTCCCCAACTACAATTGTACCGGTGCGTTCGTTGATAACCACCACCGCAGGGGTATCTACTCGTACTTCAAGCTGCGTAATATCAACTATAAAACCTGCTATACCCATCTGGCCAATTTGACCGGGAACCTTGACATTGATAGTGCCAGCATCAACAACTTCTGCACTATTTGGGTGATTTCGGTTTATAGCCCTGCTTATGCGCTCGGCAGTCGAAAAATCGTTGTTTCGCAGATTAAGCGTGATAAACCTCCCCTTAGGGGCATATTCAACAAAAGTGGCGATTTCTGATTTTTCAACGATAGCACCGCCGGGTATTCGGCCAACCGTCTGATGGTTCTTCGTAATAGAAGCCTGTTTGCCAGACGCTGCCCAGCCACCAATCGAAACTCCTCCCTGGGCGACAGCATAAACCTGTCCATCAAGCCCTTTTAGCGGCGTAGGAAAGAGCATACCACCTTGAAGGCTTTTGGCATCTGCTATGGAAGAAACGTCAACATCGATACACGAACCCTCACGAGCAAAAGGACCTAACTCCGCCGTTACCATAACAATGGCAATATTACCTCCAGTCAAATCGTCGGGAGAAAATACCAACCCTGAATCTCGCAGGATATTCGCCAACATTTGTTGCGACGGTAAAGTGCTGTCGCCGGTACCGGCCAGTCCTATAACCAATCCGATGCCGCTGAGCGGATTGCTCCGAACGCCCTGAATATCCACGATGTCCTTTATCCGCTCACATTGCCCTACTTCAGCCATGTTTAGCAGGATTACAAATAAAATTACCAAACGAAATTTCATACTACTACACTCTCAAAAATAATCGCTTATTGCTCCCAATACAGCTAACTCTAAAATGGCCAAATCCTATCAAATATTGACCCCAGCCAGCCTGGCCTGTTATAAGGTTCTGAAACACCTCCAAGCATCGTGACGATACTGAAATTTGCAACTTGTTCGCTTTTGATTGTATTATCAAATGCAATATCACTTGGCCTGACTATTCCGCTTACTTCAATGGCTTGTTTGTCACCGGCAATATTACGGCTGCGGGTCCCTATGACAACAAGATTACCATTCGGCAGGACATCCTCAACGACTACGGTGATACAATCGACGAAGCTGCGTTCATCTTTGTAATCGGCTTTACCTTTTAACTCGTTGCTGGATTCGGCGGACATGGTAAAGCCGGGCATTCTCGGCAAAATATTATGGTTAGGAGTCGTAATCCCCAGTTCCCCATCAAAAGTATTTGAACGGCTGGTCTCTTTTTTCAGGTCTCTTTTGGCTTTGTTATCTACCTTGCTTGCTTCGGTGATTTTAATAGTTAGAATGTCACCTATCTGGCGCGCCACGTCGTCGGCATATAATTGCTTCATATTCCTGTCTCGCTTTGTCCAGATAGAGCCTGCTTGTAAATGGTCAGCCAAGCAAAACAAAAGAAATGTTAGAGCCAATCTTAAAACTATTCTATTATTCATCATCTGTCATTCCTTAAAAAACAGGTTCCACCGTTCCATCTTCATTGACTTTAGCCAGAATTATTCGCTGGGAGTCCATATTCCGTACTTTTATACATTCACCGACTTTACCATCCTGGACAACCTTGCCGTTAGCCGTAACAAGAAGCCCCAACCTGTCAATTCTAATGATTACATTCTGGTTGCGTTTAAGCAAAACCGGCGGTTGCGGCAGTCCTACCATATCCGGGCGAATCGTGGTATTGTGGCGCAACTGACGCTTCGCGATAAGGCCGTAAGGAGCCATCCAATTATTAGACTCAGGATAATTCAATATGGTCTTCTCCACCTTCACGTTCTCAGGGCTAATAACCTCACCTCGTGGAACATCAACGAGGGTTACTGCTCTGCGGCAGTTGTATTTCAAGCGGAAGATTACTTCACGTATCCCAATTTCCTTACCTTCGGAAAAAACAACTATTCGGATTTTAACCTGGTTTTTTACATGGCTTTTGACAAAACAAGGCACCAATTTGATATTTTGGGCCGACCCGGCCAAAACCAAGTCTTCGGGTACACATACTGGACTAAATTCGCAAACCGAATCATCAGGAGGATTTTTTTTCAAAAAACCCAAAGCCCTCTCAATAAATCTGCTCCCTCTGATAACTTGATGCTCTCGCATAACCGTTACCTTTTCAGCACCGGTTAATACAACTTTCGATGCAGGGATTCCATTGCAGGCCAATCTGCTAAGTATTGTGCGCCTGTCAAGTGTGATTTGCTGACCAGGTAACGAAATTCGCCCTAAGGTAATCTCGCTCGCCTTGACCGCAAGAGATTCTTCGCCCCGGACTATGCCCACCTGTCCAAGATTCGGAGTATCACTGTCGATTGTAATCTCTCTCGGCAGGTAAATCTTCAAAGCAGAATCCTTCTTCGCAGTGCCGGCCTTGCTGTTTGCTGACGCCAGTCCCGTTAGGGATGGCCAGGTCCACAAACAAGTAATTACAATAATGCTGATTGTTTTAATATTCATAGTTGCCTCTTATTTTAGAATCTTGCCATTTGGATTGCCTGTCTCAGCATCTCATCGGCAGCTCTTATTGCACGAGAGTTCACTTCGTACGCTCGCTGTGCAGTTATGAGATTTACAAGTTCGGTCATCATTTGGACATTGGATTTTTCCAAAAACCCCGCCTGTATAGCCCCAAAGCCGCTTTCTCCCGGTGTGCCTGTTGTGGGCGTACCGCTTGCTTCGCTCTGTGAATAAAGATTATCTCCTTCACTGGAAAGACCTGACGGGTTAGGAAAGCGAGCCAATTGAATAGTACCTACAACCGATTGAGTCCCCGAAGCCGTGGCAACATTGACACCTCCATCCTTTTCAATATCGATGGATACAGAATCCACTGCGACACTAATGGCAGGCTCTACGTTATAACCGCTCAGAGTAACTATTTGACCATTAGCGTTTACTTGTAAAGCACCATCCCGGGTATATTTTATGCTGCCATCAGGCATACTAACCTGAATAAAGCCGTCCCCATTGATTGCTATATCCAGTTTTCGTCCGGTACTCTCAAGCTCGCCGGGACTAAAAACTTTTACTGTAGATGCAGCCCTGACACCACTACCTATTTCCAGACCTACCGGAGATTTTATACCGGAGGATACTTCTGTGCCGGCTTCTCTGACCATCGTATAAACCAGGTCCTGGAAATCAAGTCGGCTACGCTTAAAACCCGTGGTATTGATGTTGGCGATGTTATTGGCCGTTACGTTGACCATTTTCTGCTGGGCATCCATACCTGTAGCCGAAGTAGAAAAAGCTCTAAACATAATTCATTTCTCCTGTGATTTTTAGCACATAGAACACAAATCCAATTATCAATTCTTAAGCCATAGCTACGCCTATTATGCTTTGGGATACATCTTTCTTGGCGGAAACGAACTTCATATTCGCCTCGTAGAGCCTGGAAACCATCATCATATCCACCAGCTCCTCGACCATTCGAACGTTCGATGATTCCTGATACCCCTGCTTTATAATCAGGTTCTCCGGCGTTGCCGCTGGTATGTTCCCCGGCGTCTGGAAACAGTTTGCACCCACCGCAACAAGTTCACCCTCTCCGTCTTTGAAATCCACCAGATGGAATTTCCCTATAGGTGTACCGTCAGCACTGATGCTGCCGTCGCTTGAGACACTTATCTGTGAGAGTCCTATGTTGGATGGTACAGATATCGGCCCGGCCTCACCTGCAACAATCCTTCCGGATGAATCTACTATCTGGCCGTTATGGTTCAGGCGGAAATTTCCATTGCGCGTGTAAAGCGGCCCCTCGGGGGTCTCTACCACAAAGAAACCTTTACCACACAGCGCAAAATCCAGTGACCGACCAGTCTGAATCAGCTCGCCCTGGGAGAAATCAAACGCTGTGTTCAAACTAACTTCGCTGGACGCTCCTGCTGCCGGCTCTTGAGCCATTAGGGACTTTGAAAATGCGTTGCATCTGCGTTTGTATCCGGCCGTGCTTAGATTGGCCAGATTGTGAGTAATAATATTAAATTCGTTTGTTAAGTCATTGATACTTGAGCTAATTTGTGCCGCAAGATCACTCATTTGTAATCCTATGATAAAAATCCACTCCAACTTTTCATTAAAATCTTCTTAACTATCTACCTATCAATCCGGATTGTTTTTCACTTTTTTCGCCCCTGTTTTAAGTGAAGGCAGAAAAAAGAAAGAAAAACAGTTAATTAACTTTCTATCGTATCATTTCCTTGTACAGCTACCGGCTGGCCAATACGTTCTTCCTCGCTTGTCGAAGCAGAATCATTTTCATTTTCGACACTCAACCTTACCAAAGCTGCGTTGGTAACGCGGGTCAGCTCATCAATATCCAAGTCCATCAGGCCTGTTAATTCAACTGCAATTGACATACCGCTTGGTATGGCCTCGGTGTGTCTAACTACACCGATATCCTCTACTATTTTTAATGTACCAGTGTCAGCGGTGGTTGAATCTCGGCCCTGCTCTTCATCCAGACTAAATAGTACCAGAACTCTTTCGCCTGTCTTTACCTGCAGTGAAGTTTCTATACGCAAACCAGGACCAGCTAATTCAGTAACAACCGCAGCGACAAATTCCGGCGGCCCCCATACCGACTCATAACTTTTTGCAAATGGGAATGGAGCAATAAAGGCCGGCTTTCTTACAGGAACGCGCAAGAAACGACGACGGTTAATGAACCGAACGTTATCGCTGTGATTCAAAACCAATATGTCACCGTCGTAGCTGACCACAGAAGTGTCAAATTCCCAAACCGATGAGCCAAAATAGTAACGAACACACCAGAACTCACCGAAAGTAATCTTGACCGGCTCGGCCAACTTAACCTCCAGCCCAGTATCACTGTTTCTTACAACGGTCGATTCAACTTCACCGCCGCCCCGGGCCCTTCGACGTGTCATATGGACTTTTTTACCTACGGGAATTTGCCTGCTGCTCAATTCTTTCAAGGTGGCGGATGCTCCTGCCGGCACAGCAGTTTGTTTCTTAAACCCAAGCTTTTCACGAAGGCGGAATAGTTCTGTTCTCAACTGGCTGCTTCCTTCGCTTGTCTGCCGGTCTGCAATGCTTTCTTCCAATTTGGCAACCCCGCGGTCAAAAGCAGAGGCCAAAGAAAAAATTGACTCTTTGTTTTTCAGCTTTGCTTTATTCGCTACATCAAGAAGAATTTCACGCTCGCGTACGCTTAGCCCTTTTCCCTCGGCATACTCAACAAACAACGAACTATCAGCTTTTCGCCCCTGCCTGATTCGATTGAAACTAACTATCACCAGCAATGCTATTAAAATAACTATGGCAATTACAGTGATTAGAATGAACCATCGTTCAGTCATAATGCCATTAAAATTACGAGCAGCCTCCCAGCGCTGCACAGGTGTCAAAGCTATAAAAGTTCCGAGTGAACTAAAGTGTCTAAAATGAACTAAAGTGAAAAAATAATCCATAACTTTACTTAGTGCCTAAAGTGCCTAAAGTGAAAAGTAATCCATAACTTTAGGCACTTTACACTTCAGGCACTTTCTTTTTATCTGATAAGGTTAGTCAGTTCTCTGAGTATATCGTTGGCAACTCTGATGGTCCTGGCATTGGCTTGGAAGCCATTCTGAGCTTGAATCATGCTAACAAACTCACTCGCCACATCTGTATTGGATTTCTCTAATGCCCCGCCGTGAATATAGCCGGCACCGCTGGATAGACCCTTTGTCGCTACCGCAATGCCCGAGTTGGCCGAAGGAACGAAAAACCCGTTCCCAATGCTTTCCAGACCACTTGTATTTTGAAACAGCGCTATCTGTACGGCAGCAAGGGTTTTCTTGACACCATTAGAAAACGCCCCGATAAGTACACCTTCATTATTAACTGATACACTTGAAAGTGCACCTGATTCGTAGCCGTTCTGCTCCCTTATCACCGCGGTAGAAGTTCCTGTTCTTCCCGTTGCAAACTGCGTCAGGCCATCGAATTTGTTTATGGTACCAAGGTCTACAACGACGGTCTGAGGATTCGCAGTATCATGCGGAAATGTTACTGTAAACTTGGCAGTATCACCTATCCCAGTATCTAACCCTTTGTAAGAACCGTCGGTGGAGCTAAACCGTATGCCACTGATACGCCGATTATTCGAGGTTAACTCGTGGACATCGCCACTGACCGAAGTTATTACCATATCCCAGAGGCTGGGAGTATCTGTTCTGACAAATGCCCCTGCCAGAACGTGTGAACCGCCCCGCGAGTCGTAAACTGTAACATTGACCTCTTGAACCTCTTCACCGCCAACGGTAGCTATTTTGAAGTACCCTGGCATTGTAAGGTCTGTATCGTCGCATGACATACGCAAGTCCAGCTGGCTGTACCCACTACTTGCGCCGGTTAAAACGATTCGACCCTCAGCCAAACTCGCTGTTGCTTCACCGCTAAAAACCGTGTTCAATTTGTCAATAACATTCTGGAAAGTAGTGGTTTCATCTACTGCGAGAGTGTCGCTGACTGGTGTGCCATTCTTTTTCTGGCCAGTTATGGTAATTGTCCCAGACAATGTTCCTCCACTGGCGAATTGATCGACAGCATCAAGTTCCGTACTTAATGAGGGTGAAGTTCCCCCGACGGTATAAGCTATACACGATTGCAATACCTGCGTCTGAGGTGCATCAAGCATTGCGTCAGGGCTCAGGTTTCCCTGTACTCTCATTGATGATGTTGCGCTTGCCGGTAGTGTTGCATCGTAGGGAACATGGATGCTGCTGTCCCCACCGACCTGGAAACCGTCCGCCTCACCTTCGGTACCAAAACGCTGAACCAGATAGCCCGTGGCCGGGTCAACCAAACGTGAGTTCGCGTCGACTGCGAAGGCACCTGCCCTCGAATACACCAGCTGAGAACCGTCACTTAATACAAAATAACCCTCTCCTTCCATTGCTAAGTCCAGAGGATTACCGGTATTTACAATATTTCCCTGTGCCATATTTGGGGTTATACCAGCTATTCCAACACCGCTGCCCATCTGCTGAGGGTTGGTACCACCGATAGTATTTGTCGGTTGAGAGGCCCTCTTGATTGTCTGGCTAAGTAACTCCGAGAATATTATTCGCTGGGACTTAAAAGCGGTAGTGTTGGTATTGGCCAGGTTATTACCAGCCACATCAAGCATTTTCTGGTGGGCCTGAAGCCCTGTAACGCCCGCTGATAATGCAAAGCTCATTTTTGTTTCTCCTTATTTTTTTAGAATACTAATTCGATTTTAGTTTTCTATTAATATCACACCATCCAAGCTAAGGGTGTATTCTTGGGCCTCTTCCCCTTCGCCAACCATTACTCCCAGAAGGTTTTCACCTGTCTCAGGGTCGTTAAAAACCGAATTAACGGTGCCCACTTTTGTTTCTAATTCTCCGGTTGCTTCATTTCCTATATAGAATGTAACATTCTTGCCTAATAACGAATTGGCATAGCTGCGATTGGTAGTGGCAAGAACTTCCGCAAAACTTGTACTCATTGATTCGAGCTGCTGAAGTTGCGAGAACTGTGCTAATTGAGAAGCCATTTCGTTATTGTCCAATGGCTCCAGCGGATTCTGGTTTTGTAACTGCGATATCAGAAGTTTCATATAATCCATTTGGATACCGCTTGCGGATGTTATTGCTGATGTACTCATAAGTTTTTTACCCTTTCAAAAAGTCTCACATCAAATAATGCTGCTCAAAGTACTGCCTAAAGCATGCAAACGGAGCAATTGCCGTGCCATATTGAGAACGACAATCCCCCTATTACAGGTAAGTTATTGCTAAAAAACAGGTTATGAAGAGATAAATTTCAATAAATGTCTATATGAATTTCGTTACAAAGCTATATCAGAGGATAAATCTTCCTATGCCCGGAAGATTCTACCGGCATTACTACTGCTCTGTTACTCGTGATTTGCGGAAATATCATGCTGAGCCGACCTCACTCCGCCGATACTACTCTGCGAAACAGCGCTTCCGACCTTCGCAGCCGCTTCGGCGGAGTAGGCTCGCTGCGAAGTACGATAGCGGCTATGCAAAGGCGAGAAGGCAAAGCATCTGACATTAACAGTATAAAATCACTTTTATCAAGAGTCAGATTCTTCGCTTCACTCCGTCACTCTCAGAACGACACTCATCATTGGACCTATCACAGAATACTACAGTCTTGCTATGCAGGGATGCTAAAAGATTTTCTGCCTTACTTTTAATAACGCAGTGACATCAAAACTATAGTTGAGCAAAACTAAACAACGTCTTATAAAAATAATACGTCCCATAAAAGACAACCTGCCCCTGTTTCATGCTTTTGTTTTACTAAAGAGTCCTATAAAGTTACAACGAAATAACAACTCGTCTTTGAGACTAACAAGTTAGTGACATTATTGGCCCGTCCTATAAAAAACTAAAGTTGTTGTAAGCTTATGACGATTTATTAGACATTAACATAATGTTAAATAACATCGTGGGGGATAACGCTCATGATTCTTAGATAGGGATGGTTTTACACAGAGTCGTTGCTATAAGCAAGGAAACAGAAGTCCATCAATTGGCTCGGCAAGTTGGCCAGCAAATATTCGTAGCCGACGACCTCCCTGAAGCTTTGGATATTGTTGAGACAGTCAATCCTGATTTAATCCTTTTTGACCATCGATTCAGCCCGAACTGCGTTCAGGAATTTCTCCGCACAACCAACAAAAATTCAGATACTCATATCATAATAGTTGGAAGCGACGAAAACAACATACATTCTCGTGCAGAGTATGAGGTTATAGGAGCCCGCTATTATCTGCGAAGTAAGCAAGACCATCATAGTTGGGAGAAAATTGTAAACCAGATAAAAAGTGAGCTTAAAAGTTGCGTCTTGAAGAAAGATACAGTTGATTTCTTTGCCAATGACCTTGCCGCTTCGGTCTCTATGGTTGGCCAAAGCAAAGCAGTGAAGCATACTCTTAAAATGATTAAACTTGTTGCTGCCAGCAAATGCAATCCGGTCTTAATAATCGGAGAAACAGGCACAGGCAAAGAATTGGCAGCGAAGGCAATTCATAACCTGCAACATCCGAACGAGCAGTTCGTAGCTGTAAATTGCGCCTCTTTAACCGCAAATCTGCTGGAAAGTGAGCTATTCGGCCATGCAAAGGGCTCTTTTACCAGTGCCGACCGTGAAAAAACAGGGCTTTTAGAATTAGCAGCAGCCGGAACAATCTTCCTTGATGAAATAAGTGAGATGCCGTTGGATTTGCAGGCCAAGCTGCTGCGAGTCCTCCAGGAAAAAACCTTCCGAAAGGTCGGCGGCACAAAAGAAATCAGCTGTGAAGCTACAATTATTGCATCCAGTAATCGCGACCTCGCCGGCGAAGTGAAGGCAAAACGTTTTCGGCAGGACCTTTTCTACCGCCTGGATATCTGTCCTATTATCATTGCCCCACTCAGATCGCCTGAGCGCAGGGAAGATACCCCGCTTCTGGCCGGATTCTTTCTCAAGACATCAACAATATGTCCCGAAAAAGCTGAAAAAATAATCTCAATAACCAAATTGGCCATTGAGGCCTTACAGGAGCATGATTGGCCCGGCAATGTCCGTGAGTTGCGCAATGTCATTGAAAGGGCAGTACTACTGGAAAACACTGACAAAGTTGGCTTAAACAGTATTGTGATTGCCACAGCAAAACCGGAAACGCTTAATCATAATGTACAGACCGATAAAATAAAGGATTTTTCGCTCGTAAAAGCCGAATGTGAGCTTATTGCCCGGGCTTTGCAGGAGACAAACTGGCAAAAGACAAAAGCCGCAGAGCTTCTTGGCATAAGCAGGGCCACCCTTTACGCCAAGGTAAAACAGCACAATATTGAAAGCTGTTTTCCTGCTTCAGCCAAAACGTTAAAAGAAATCCCGGATGAAGTCTCAATACCATCGGCCGCCGAACCTGTAGCGGTTGCATAATCCTTCCGTGTATTAAGTATCAAGCGATAGACGATATACAAACCGATTCCTGTCGGAAAATTTATCGAAACGCATAAAAACCGAACATGTCTTAAATACCCCAAAGACCACCTTATAATGCCGAAAACGTGATTTTACAGCAAAAAACCAAGAAACTTACCCCTCATATCCTATTAAGCTGAATCTGGCACAATTATTGCTTTCAGAAAAGATAAGGTTTAGTAGTGCGCTCTGAACCAGGCTGATAAATGTTGCATTCGGATAGATAGTTAGAAGCTATGACGACAGAAAACCAAGAAAACGATATCGGGTATTTGGGCCGTACATGGCTCGAAAAGCTCAAGAATATCCGCTCAAGGGCACAAGAAAGGCAAAAAAATAATATCAAGAATTCCAGCGAAGCGCCAGCAGCGGAAAATGCTACAGAGGTGTCCTCGAACAGTGAATTATCCCCGGATCAGGCTGACGAGGAACGCTTGGAACAACAAGCTCTTACTGCTCAGGAAGATGCCCAGACCGCCGGTACCTCGCAATCTCCTGATGAGAGACGAGTACCAATTAGATACAAGCATTTTTCGGCTGCCCAGAAGGTACTTGTTGTCATCATTGCCGCATTTACAGCAATGTTGCTGTATGCGTTGTCAAAATCTTCATCAGTACCTGTTGCCGACCAACCATCTGTACCTGCCACCCAACAAACATCTCAATCTAAACCACCCCCCGCAGCTTCTTGCGAAGCAAGAGCGGGGGCTGAATCTATCAGCGTAACACCACAACAAGTCCAGCAGCCGGAATTCATACCCGACTCGACACAACCATTATCTATAGGAGACGCTCAAAGCCTATATCTCAACGGAGATTATAAAAAAGCTTTGCTTCTTTATGAAAAGTTGTACCAAGGACTTTCACAAAGGCCTCAAGAACACTTAATGAGAGATTTTCTTCAGCTAAGAATGGCAATGTGTATGGAAAGAACATCTGACCACAAACAGGCCGGTTGTTTATTCAGAACGGCTTCTAACAGTCGCAGTCCTATTGTAAGGGTGCTTGCTAACTACCACCGAAGCTTACTTGAAATACAAAAAAAACAATACATAAATGCGCGAACCAAAGCGTACCAAGCTATTGCCTTAATTGACGCAGTTCACTTTGACAAAGATTGGAGTCTGTCACTGAAACGAGATTGCTACTTTCTGGCTGCTGAGGCAATAACAAAAAAAGTTCTATCCCTTTGTGATGCCGATAAAGACCTTCCTGAAGATTTGTGGAGTCACCTCGATACAGCAAATGACCCTTTCGCCGAGCTAAGTGAAATGCAACTGCGAACCTTCCTGAATTCCGGTTCGGAGCAACTAAGCAAGGCCCTGCTTGGCCCACAAATTCAACGGTTCAATCACCCGGGGGGGCCACGTCGATATACTGTCACTTGCTATGGTGCATCGGTGGAAGAGCTGCTGGCCAGGTTTGCCGCCAATGCAGATCTCGATGTTCATTGGGTTTTAGATTCAAATGAAATTGGAATGTGTAAACGAGTTGTAAACTTACATCTGTCGGCAGCAACAACACAGCAGTTCGTAACAGCAGCATCCGGCTGCGCCGGTTTGTTAGCCCAGCTGGATGAAAAAGGTGTTGTACATATTTTTAATCCATCCGACTGCTCTTATGTTTCAGAGCAAATATCTTTGCTTACTACCGAAGCTGTTTCACTTTGGCAAAAATTCTTGCTTATATTTCCAGAAGACCCGCGCCTTGTAAATGCTCATTTTGCCTTGGGGCTTCTGCAAACCCAAGAAGGCCGGTCCGCTGAACCAATAGCAGAATACAAATTGGTAGCTAATCGCTTCTCAAGCTCATCTTTGGCGCCATTCGCTTTATTAAAATCAAGTAAACTAAAAGTCAGCCTGCGCGACTATCCCGGTGCTCGTCAGGATTTAAAACGGCTCGTTGAGCAATATCCAGATACAGAAGTTGCCGAGAAGGCTTATTTGTATCTTGCTGACATTACAGCCAAGGCGGGTTTTACGACCGAAGCCGCACAACTTTATCGCAAAGTTTATAATCTCAGCCTCACTCCAGAATCCGAAAGTGCCGCTGCTATGGGAGCAGGCAAATGTTTCTACCAGATAAAAGACTATGAATCCGCAGCAAAATGGTTATTTCGATATATCGAACTTGCCAAAGACTGTAAAAGTAAAGACTTGTATTCAGCCTACTTTATTTTGGGAAAAACCTACTTAGCTTTAGAAAACGCTGAAGCTGCCTCCGATGCTTTTCAATATGCACTGCAAGACGGCCCATCACAACTCGACAGAGAAGAATATATAGAAGCTGTATCGGCCTTAGTTGAAGTATATATTCAACAAGGGAATTTCATTGAGGCTCTTAATACATTAGAAGGCGTCCACCCTGCGATGTCATCACGGCAAGAATCTATTGCGATATTACTGCTCAAAAGCAGGGTCCTTACGGCGATGGGGTTGGTTGATGAGGCTATTACGATGCTTAGCGACAGGACTGAATATATTTCTGACCCACAATTAAAGACTAAACTATCTATTGAGTTGGCTGATTGCTATGTTAACAAAGGAAATTTCGAGCTTGCTCGCGAAAAATTGACTGAAATTCTTGGTGTCATCGAGCCAGGGCCTTTGGCCTATGAAACTACCCTCAAAACGGCTGATGTCTGCTTGAAACTCGGCCAGAATTCCCAGGCTGAATCTATATGTTTGCAGCTCTTAGATATGGACCCTCCAGAGCAAACCAAGCAAAAGGCATTAGACCTGCTGGCAACGGTTTATAAGCAGCAAAAAGATTATGATAGAGCAGCATTAGCTCTTTTGGGGCGGTGGAATCGCTATGAAGATTAAAATTAAAAATTCAAGTCTAAAAGCGAAGAACTATAATTCGAAGCCGGACCCTACAGCTTCATCTCAGGATATGCTCTTTGAATTTCACACTATAGTTTTGGTTTTTTCGCTTTGTGTTTTCTGCTTCCTGGTGTCTCTCTGTTATGCGGAAACTTCACCAGAACAACTTTCCGCTCAGGTCAACAAAAAACAGCCTCACCTACTTATTGCCAAAAGTCCGACTACTCACCTCAGCCACCAATTGTGGCAAGAGAGGATTACTAATCCTAAAGACATAAACAGCAGCGAAAGCAAGAGCGAGCTTTACCAGATAATCGAAAAAATCCGCTCTGTTAAATTTGAACCACAGGACAAACTGTCTGAACCTCTCATTGTCGTCAAGCCAACTCAAAAAACTGAACTTGATGATACTTTGTCTGACACAAATGTGCTGGAGAAGACTGAACATAAAAAAGCCGAAGCTGAACCGAAGACTCCGTCTGGCAGTGAACGACAAGATGAAAACCAGCTGCTGTACAAACCAGTAACGGATGAAACCCTACAAATGTTCGAAGGACTACTATCGCATTCTGAACAACTTAAAAAACCTCTTGTATTGGCTGATATCCTGTTTCACAGCGGCCACCTAAAAGAAGCAGCAAAGTGTTACCAAGAAGCTCTTAATCGCCTGAATGCAGACAAGAATGTCCGGTATGAAGATAAGGCCTGGATTCTATTTCAAATAGGCAACTGTCTGCGAAATAATGACCCGCCAGTGGCAATTGAAATGTACAGACAGCTAATTGCTGAATACCCCGACTTGCTATGGGTAGATTTTGCAAAAGCCCGGAGCAAGTTAATAAATTGGTACCTGCAAGACAAACCGAAGGCTTTGGTTAACGAAAACCGGCCTTAAATTTTTCAATTGAAAATGGAGTATCCTGAAAGTGAATGAAGCCAAGGTAGACAACACAAAGCAGGTTCAACACAAAAACCAGGTCCGGACAGTATTCTGCCCGCCGCCCCGACTCGCGTCGGAAGACGCAGGGGCAGGCAATACCTCGCAGGGAGCCCAAACGCAAAAAAACGCGTTTAGTAACCCGCAAAGTGTGAATCCAAGTGCAAATGTATTGATAGTTGATAACAACCAGCAGTCGGTTCGATTCCTGCTTGAGATTTTAGCTCGCAAAGGTATTCGTGGAATCATTGCTGATAATAAAAAAGCCGCTGTCAACTTCTTCGACAGGAGCGATTATGACCTTGTGTTCGTTGCCATTCAAATAGACCTGCCCAAAGATGGTTTCGAGCTTGTTCATGAAATCAAAATGAATTCTCCGGACTTGCCGGTGATTATGATGTGCGAGACCGGGGAGCAAAAAGCTCGAAACCAGCAGCAAATCCTTGATGTAGCTGTCAATGCTGTCAACGCAGGCTGCTGTAACTTCTTTATTAAACCGCTCGACTGTGAAAAAATTGAAAATCTGTTGGATACCTTTTTGCCAAACCACGCCGTCTCAACAGCTGACTGCGCCCAAGAGGGCGCCCAACCTCTTTACAGAATAGTAGGTAAAAGTGCGAAACTGGTTCAAACTGTTAACTTGGCCAAAAAAATAGCTCCTACTTCGGCACCGGTTTTAATAAGTGGTGAAAGCGGAACGGGTAAAGAATTGATATCTTTCCTCATTCATCATCACAGCAGAAGGACGCGAGGAGCGTACATCAGGATTAATTGCGCGGCATTAAGCGATTCGCTTCTTGAAAGCGAACTGTTTGGCCACGAGAAAGGTGCCTTCACAGGCGCCCATGCTCAGCACAAAGGGCGATTCGAAATGGCCCACGGCGGCACTTTACTGCTGGACGAAATTAGCGAAACTCCACCAAGATTCCAGTCTAAGCTGTTGCGGGTCCTTGAGCAGCAGGACTTTGAACGTGTCGGAGGAAATGATAGCATCAGAGTTGATGTTCGAATAATAAGCACTACTAATAAGGACCTATTACGGGAAGTTGCCCAGGGCTTGTTCCGTCAGGATCTTTATTATCGCTTGAGCAGCGTAAGATTGATTATTCCGCCACTAAGACAACGCAGCGAGGACCTGCCTGACCTTGTATGGCATTTTGTAAACCTTTACACGCGGCAGGTACAACGTCAAATCACTAAACTTGACCCGGCGATGATGGATATTTTTGCAAAGTACCATTGGCCGGGGAATGTCCGGCAATTACGGAATGTAGTGCTGACATCATTGATTTTGGGAACTGGGCCGACTCTATCTTTAGCTGATGTCTCATGGCTTTTTGATGAACTACAGCCGCTCCCACAAGAAAACAACCTATCAATCCTGCACCAAAACGAAACAGAGCAAAACGAGCTCCCTTATCAAGCCAGAGAATTCAACGACGCAAATCGCGTTTTGGTGCGTGACGATCAAACGGCGATTTCAGGACTAGCCGGCCTGCCGCTTGCGCAGGTGGAACGCCGGGCGATTTTGGATACGCTGCGACATACCTCGGGTAACCGGACAAAAGCAGCAAAGATATTAGGTATAAGTGACCGAACGTTACGCGAGAAAATCCGCCGGTATCACCAGCAGGAGTGCTTACAACTAGCTTAAACTATTGTTCAAAAAAAGATATTTAAGGAAAAGAAAAAATGGCAGATGCAGATGATAAAAAAGCTCCGGATGATGCAAACGTAGAAAAAAAAGATGAACCCAAACAAGGCAAAACTGGGATTGGGATTGTTACATGGGTAATATTAGCCGTTATTGTAGCGATTTGTGCCGGTTCCGGTCTCCTGCTGGGCCGATTATTTGCCGGCCCAGACAAACCTCAAACGCAATCTTCTCAAACAGACCAACCCACCTCACCGGAAATGGACGATTTGGCAGAGAACTCCAAGGGCATCTGGTATTATGATTTAGAGCCCGTCGTAGCAAATCTTGATGAGCCCGGCGTAACACGCTACGTTCGAGCAACCGTAACGTTGGAGATAAGCTCGGCGCTGGAGCAAAGCAAAGGTGAAAAACTTTTAGAGGAGAAAAAGCCCATCCTTACAAATTGGCTTACCATTTATCTTGCAGGTTTGACTTTGGAAGACGCAAGAGGTGATAGAAACCTTAAACGTATTCAATTACAAATACTCGATGCTTTCAACGAAACCCTTTTCCCTGATGCAAAACCACTAATCAAACACGTGCTCTTCAAGGAATTCGCCATACAATGAGTAATGGAGTAAATCACAATTTGAACAGAGAGAAAATGCAACAGATTATTGCCTCTATCGGCTCGCAGAAAGTAGATGACAGCGACAAGGTAGAAGCTACCGAATACAACTGGCACCAGCCCCATTGTTTTAGCAGTGACCAACTCAAAGAGCTTGACAATTTCACAGCAAAAGTGGCACAAGCATGTGCTGAGAAATTCGCTCAACTTTACAATGGTGATTTCAATGTGACAATTACTTCGACTACTCAACACTTTGCGAACGAATTTACAGTCTCTAACGACCCTCAGAGTGATTATTACCTTGCTTTCGGTACTGGCCAAGACCAGCCATTCGGCCTTGTTGGCATGCCGGGTCAAACTGCAATTGCTTGGGCCACTCAACTACTGGGGGATACCAAATCTGCGGAAAATTCTGACAGGGACTTGTCGCAATTAGAGCAATCCCTTCTGTTCGACATTGCCTTCAGTGTTGTTAAGGCGCTTTCGGATTCTTGTGATAATTACGATTTACACCCGAGCAGCAAAATTGTTAGAGGTCAGATGCCTATCGAACTGGAAGATACCGAAGAACTTTGCAAAATTACTTTCAACGTCAAGAAATCTGACTCAGAAAACCCCTCTGAAGCTTACTTTTTAATACTCTCCGACAAACTAAAGCCGATTGTAGGGCAAAAGATACAATCCAGCAAAGAATTCTCGGCGGAAGATATCGCTAAAGCAATGCTTAGCTATGTGTACAAGCTTCCAACATCTATTACAGCCCAACTGGCTTCTGCAGTGCTTACTTTTGAAGAAATAATGAGTCTGCAAGTTGATGATATATTATTGCTTGATAAAAAGGCAAATGAGCTGGTTGAATTGATTGTTGAAGGGCAAACTATCCTTCGCGGCCGGCCTGCAAAATCCGATGGCAAGTACGCCGTAGTAATTACAAATCTGTGCGGTGCAGAATGAAACATAAATCATTTTACAGATATTTAACAATTAGAAGGAAATAAAAATATGGCCCAGACAACAGAAACCGTAGAAGAGAAAACTCAAGAAAACCAGAATCAGCAAGACTCGGCTGGCCAACAGGATTCCAAAACACAGGCAAAATCTGTCGAATTTTCTGAAGCGGCTGAGACCAAAGTCACAGGTCACGGCACAAGTATAGACATCCTGCTGGATATGAAGGTACCTGTTACGGTTGCTATCGGCCAGACGGAAATACTAATCCAACGGCTCTTACAGCTTGGCCCCGGTTCGGTATTAAAGCTCAGTAAACCTATTGAGGCACCAGCGGACTTGTATCTGAAAGACACAAAGTTTGCCACTGGAAGTATTGTAGTGGTAGATGGAAAGTTTGCTGTCAAAATAAAAGAAGTTCTTGGTGCTGGGGCTGCTTTGACTGCGAACAAGCAATAATCAGAGCAAATTTACTTTGGGCAATAATGTAATGACAGGTCCTGTACAATCAAGTTCGTCAAGGTCAGGGATGCTTAATGCACCTTCTGGTTACCACAGCGATATTATTTTGGCCGTGGGTTTAGTGACGATTCTCGCCACTCTTTTAATCCCTTTGCCGACACAGTTGTTGGATATGCTTTTGGCCTGCAGCATATCATTGGCGATAGCCGTTTTGATAGTTACTTTATCCTCAAAAGAAGCTCTCGAATTATCTACATTCCCTTCGTTGCTTCTGTTCGTAACGCTGTTTCGGCTTTCTCTTAATGTTGCTTCAACCAGATTGATACTCTTGCAGGGAAATGCCGGCAAAATTATCCAGACTTTCGGTGATTTTGTAGCCGGCGGCCAGTTTATCGTCGGACTGGTGATCTTTTTAATCCTTGTTGTTATCCAATTCGTAGTAATCACAAAAGGAGCCGAGCGAATAAGCGAAGTTTCTGCTCGTTTTACCCTTGATGCTATGCCCGGCAAGCAAATGGCAATCGACGCAGACCTCAACGCCGGAACTATCACCGATGCCCAAGCCAATGAACGAAGAGCAAAAATTGTAAAGGAAAGCGAGTTCTATGGTGCGATGGATGGTGCCAGCAAATTTATCCGAGGCGATGCAAAAGCCGGAATCATAATCACCGCCATTAATATAATCGGTGGTATAGCTATGGGTTATTCACATGGTATGGCAATTGGCCAAGCCATAAAAACCTACTCCATACTCTCTATAGGCGATGGACTCGTCAGCCAGATACCTTCGGTAATAATCTCTGTAAGTTCAGGCTTTCTCGTAACCAAAATTTCTTCAAAGTACAGCGTAGGCCAGGACCTGAGCAACCAATTTCTCAAGTCCAGCCAACCCTTAATGGCAGCCTCTTGTATCATTGCTGCAATGGCTCTTGTGCCCGGACTGCCCGCCATACCGTTTTTACTATTGGCTGGAGGCACTGCCTTTGCCGGTCGATTGGCGAGAAAATCTGAGAAAGACCAACAAGGAAAACGCGAAGTACCATCGCAGAAATTAAAAGTTGACAAGCAACCAGTCGAAGAACTATTGGACATAGATAAAGTTTCTGTGCATGTCGGTGTAAGATTGATCAGCCTTGTCGACCCTCGTAAAGACAGTACTATCTTCGACCGTATCGGGGCGCTACGAAGAAAATTTGCCCAGGAACTCGGTATCATCATGCCTTTGGTTCGTCTGCGGGACAATATTAACCTCGAACCAAGCAAATATGATATCAGAATTTTCGATCATATAGTGGCAGAAGGGCAGATAGAACCCAATATGTTCCTTGCTATGGACTCCGGTGCCGTCCAAACCAAAGTAGAAGGTATAAAAACTACCGAACCTGTTTATGGCCTGCCTGCTTTGTGGATTTCGTCGGCCGACAAAGAAAAGGCAGAGTTAAATGGATATACCGTAATCGACCCGGAATCAGTCTTTATTACACATCTATCAGAAACGCTAAAAAAACACGCTGACGAATTGCTAACACGTGAAGATGTACAATCGCTTGTAGACAGACTTCGTAAAACCCAACCATCATTAGTTGGAGATGTTGTCGGTGAACTCGTACCCGTCGGAATGCTTCAACGCGTGCTCAAGAATCTTTTGAAGGATAGAATACCGGTTCGCCAATTAAACATCATACTCGAATCGTTGGGTGAACACGCTTCAAAAACCAAAAACACCAATATCTTAACCGAGATGGTTCGAAAACATTTAGCCAGGACTATTACTGAACAATATAAAAACGAGAACGGTAAAATTTCTGCTATAACATTGGAGCCGGCACTCGAACATCAGATGACTTCAACATTGCGGCAGGAAGCAGACTCGTTAAATCTGGCTTTACCGACTGAGATAGCGATGCAGATAAACACCAAGATAGCGCTGGGCTGGAAAGAAGCAATGAACAAAAGTATAGAAAGAATAGTTTTACTATGTGATTCAAGATTGCGACAACCTCTGGCGGCAATGCTGTCACGGACAGTTCCGTCATTGCCCGTGATAGCTTATGATGAAATCGCGCTCGGAACCGAAATAGAACCGATAAAAACTATCTCCATCGAACTCGGCATAGAAGTATCGCCCAAAGAAAGAGAACTTGTCGGGGTCTCAAATTGAAAATAGAAAAACAGAAAATTGGAAACTGATTATGTTATTACATGTTCGGTCAATCGCAGCAAGTGCTGCCGTGGCATGTTTCTTTGCAGTCTGCTTAATTGGTTGGGCCAGTGGCTTTTTACCGTTTACCTGCTGTAAAAGGGCACTAATAGGAGCAATAGTCGCATACGTCGTGGTAGCTTTGTCCGTAAAAGCAATTAATGCTATTTTGATAAATGCGATGATAAAGAGTCAGATGAGTCAACGAAAGGAAAAGGCTAATGGTAGTAGAGACTAAAAAAACTTTCGAAGACCAATCGGTTAAAGACAACCGCAAGCCTCCAAAAGCCTCTGTTAAGTGTACGTACGCCGGCCAAGAAGAACAACCCATAGAAGATGAACAAATAACACAGTTTCTTCCTATGGTGCATAAAATAGTTCAGCGGGTAGTCACATATTTGAAACCTCCATTATCATACGAAGATTTGGTCGCCGCTGGGACGGTGGGTTTAGTTAAAGCTGCTCACGATTACGACCCATCTCACGAGGCGGGGTTCAAAACCTATGCCTATATAAGAATCAGAGGGGCTATTCTTGATGAGTTGAGAAACTGGTCTTTTGTGTCTGCGAACGTCGACAAGAAGATTCACCAAGCTATGCAGTTCAGCCTGGAAATCACCAAGCAAAAAGGGTCATTACCAACTGATGAA
>Ga0315548_1000315_pt1 | contig 45135 bp, 38 predicted proteins | sample SalMarSW160110MG_2_FD_202540 | JGI IMG/M metagenome (GOLD analysis project Ga0315548, IMG submission 202540) | Salt marsh sediment microbial communities from the Plum Island Ecosystem LTER, Massachusetts, United States - Salt Marsh Sediment SW1601-110 ... | reverse complement strand
AACCTTATCCCAATAGAAAAGGATCAAAACTCATATAATATTGCATATACAATAACAAGCGATAATATTTTAAATGACTTAAATACAGTAAATTCAAATTGCAATGAATTCGGTCCTTACTATGTGAAATTTAATCCTACACATTATAGACCTGGATTAGACAGTATGTTATTTTTCATTACAAAAGATTGTAATGGAGATTTAGATATTTTTCACAATAAATATAGTTTTTACTCTTACAATGGTGAATACATGAATATTGATACTTTACGGGAAACACAACATTTAAATTCTAATTATGATGATGGCTATGTTTCAATCTCAATAGATTATAGACATCTATATTTTTGTTCAAATCGTAATGGCAGTTTTAATATAATGGAGTTAACTGATACAGCAGGAGCTGATATTTATCGAATTTTATACGATTCAGGTGATTTTCAAATAAATGAGTTAAAGGAAATTAACAGTAATTATGATGATAAATGTCCATTTATTCATGTAAATGATTATATGGTATTTTGTTCAAATAGACCAGGTGGTTATGGTGGATATGACTTATATTATTCTATTAAAAAAGATAATCAGTGGAGTATTCCAAGGAACTTTGGTGATAAAATAAACACTAGATTTGATGAATATAGACCAATAATTATTGAAGGAAGATTTATGATATTTTCATCAAATAGACCAGGAGGTATGGGTGGGTATGATTTGTATATTGTTGAAATTAGATAGAAATAATTTACTAAGCACAACAAGGTGTATAATGCATGCCTGAGTTTGTGGTCTGCAGTTGTTAATCTCAAAGATTTATGTAAATTGTATCCTGATAACTAAAGGCAATAAGTGCGGCACGACATCATACACCTAGCCGTTGTTGGCAGCAATAATTGAAATATGAAACAGACAGTATTTATACTTGCAGTTTTGACACATCCACTGACAGGAATGTCAAACAAAGACTCTCTAAAAATCAACAACATTCAGGACCATGTTGACTAATTACAAAACATGGCTGATGGAGTTATAAGATATTCATTAACAACTAGAAAAGATGGAAATATCAAAGTTCAGATGTTTTATTCAGATAATAAACGTTCTTGGAATTTTGTTTTTTTTTAATTAGTAACTTTAACGGATTTATATTGTATAATTATAACATTTTTATGTAATTAATAATTTTATCTAAAACATATTTTATAATATTACGTTGTAATATATTGAATTTATCGATGTAAATACTATGGGAGATTTAAGAGCAAGAGGCAAATATCAAAATAAACAAGGTTATGTTGAAGTTGATATATCTTTAATTTCATTTAAAGAAGATGATACTATTATTATATATTCTCCAGCCTTGGATTTAAGTGGTTATGGTGAAAATGAAGAAGAAGCCAGAAATTCATTTGGTATTGCATTAGAAGAATTCATAAAATATACTTTAAATAAAAAGACTTTAAAAACTGAATTAGAAAAATTAGGCTGGAAACTTATTAATAAGAAGTCACATAAGACTTATGTACCTCCTTATTTAAATCATTTATTGAGCAGTAAAGAATATTTAAGTAATATCGTTAATGAGAAGGATTTTAAATCTTATCGCCAAAAAATTCAAATGCCAGCCTATGCTTAATTTATGGCTAGTTTAAAAAATATTTCTACATTAAAATACAAAAGATTTTTAGCCTGCATTAATTGTAAATGTAACCGAAAAAAAGGCGGCCATGAACATTGGTCCCGAAAAGATTTAACAAGGCCATTAACTATTCAAGCTTCTAAAAAAACTATTCCTGAGTTTATTATACTACAACATTTACGACATTTAAATATGTCCAGGGAAGAATTTATAAAAATAATGAGTGAATTATAATCGATCTTAACCATTTTATTACCCATAATTTAAATCATACAGATATATAATCCATTATACGCTATAAATAGATTCCAGTTCGCAGTAACCATCCAAATTATTATGGCAAATATTATTTTGATACATTTATTCTATTATGTTTAATAATCGTAAATTCGTGGCATTTCAGATTGAGCAATGAAATTAAAATTAATACTTGCCATACTGCTGATACTTATTGCTGAAGCTGATCTTTATTGCCAGGTTACCAGTATTTCAGGGACAGTGGTTGACAGTATCACAAAAGAACCGCTTGCTTTTGTCAACATCGTGTATACTGATAATGGCATTGGCATAGTATCGTCAATTGACGGGAGGTTTGAAATACAGGCTTTGGAGAAACCGGGGTTCTTAAGGTGCAGTTACGTAGGATATAATACAAAGATTTTAAATACAGACTCATTAGGCATTTTAAACAGGCTGGTAATTGAATTGAGCCCAAAGGCATATGACATAGAGGAAGTGAAGGTCTTTCCGGGTATAAATCCGGCTAACCGTATAATAAGACTTGCATCGGAAAACAGGATGTCAAACCACCCCGATAGGGTAAAATCATTTTCATATATAGCCTATGACAAGATGATTTTTACGGTCCGGGAGGACAGCCTGGTTAAATACATGGATTTTCCCGCCAATCATCACCTGTTGATTATGGAATACATAAGCAGCCGTAAGTTTAAGTATCCCGACAAGGAAAAGACTGAAATAATCGCTTCCAGGGTTTCAGGATTCAAAAAACCCTCACTTATAATAATGGCAAGGCAATTCCAGTCATTCTCATTCTATGATAATCTTATTACTGTTTCTGACAGGAAATATGTTAATCCGATCAGCTCCGGCAGCGAGGGTAAATACTTTTTCCTTCTTGAAGACACATTATTTACCGAAAGAAATGATACGGTATTTATTATATCGTTCAGGCCAAGAGAGGGAAGGAATTTTGCCGCATTAAAGGGAGTGCTTTACATAAACTCCTGTAAATATGCAATTCAGAATGTAATTGCAGAAGCTGCAAGCAGTCAGGAAGAACTTGTTTCTGTGAAAATACAGCAGAAATATGAGCTGGTGGACGGGCATACATGGTTTCCCGTGCAGCTGAACACAAACCTTATATTTAATAATATAAAACTTGAAGCAGGGGATGGTAATAAAAAAGTGACAGGCATAGGCAAGTCATACCTGCTGAACATAAAGCTGAATCCTGATCTGGATAATGAGGTTTTTAGCAGTACATATATAGAGGTAGGCGATGATGCCAGCGAGAAGGATGATAAATTCTGGGACGATTACCGCACAGAATCATTGACTGAAAAGGATAGAGAAACATACAGGGTTGTGGACAGTATAGGTAAGGTAAGACGGTTTGACCGGACTTCCGGCATGATCGAAACGTTGTTTACGGGATATATCAGCGGGCGGTATTTTAATATCGATATAGGCTCGCTGGTTGATTATAATAGTTATGAAGGGTGGAGGTTTGGCTTTGGAGGCATAACAAATGAGAGGTTATCACGCAGGCTGGGGGTGGGGGGACATATAGCTTACGGGTTAAGGGACAGGGAGCTGAAGTATGGCCTCAATGTAAAGTATAATATTTCAGGTGACAGGGATATATATGTCTCGGTTCTTTACAGGGATGATCTTGATGAGGCAGGGGGATACGCTTTCCTTGAAAGTAAGAATATACTTTCCTCTGAATACCTGAGAAAGTTTATGGTTGAGAACATGGATAAAGTTGAAGAGTGGAGGGTTACCTTTGGTTTCAGGACTTTTAAATACCTGCAGGCAGCTTTGTCCCTGGACAATTCTTTAATTACCTCCACAAACGGGTATATGTTTGATATATCTGAAGAGAATCCGGCCATTCTCATGAACAGCTTTACATATACAGAGATCGGAGCTAAGTTCAGGTATTCTTTTAATGAAGGCTTTATGAAGACTCCTTACGGAAACAAGTTCTCTCTGGGCACCAATTACCCTGTTATGAATTTTAACCTGACAGAGGGAGTGACTTTGCTTGACGGTGATTTTACCTATACAAAAATTGAGGCAAAGCTTTCAAAGTCTTTTACAACAAGGCAGTTCGGGGTATCAAAGGTACAGCTTGCTGCAGGAAAGGTCTTTGGTGAAGTGCCCTATTCCAAACTGTATAACGGACATGGCAGTTATAAAGGATTTACCCTTGAGACAGAAAACTCCTTTGCAACGATGAGGCTTAATGAGTTTTTGTCGGACCGGTTTGTTTCCTTATATTTAAACCATGATTTCGGAAGCCTGCTGCTTAAGACAAAGTGGTTCAGTCCGCATATTGCACTGGTAACAAATATTGGTTTTGGAGATCTGGGTAAGCCTGAAAATCATAATAATATAGAATTTAAGACCCTGGAAAAAGGATACTATGAAAGCGGGGTACTTATAAATAATATCCTCAGGTCAGGCTTCATAGGATACGGATTTGGATTTTTTTTCAGATACGGACCCTATGCACTTAGTAAAACAAGTGATAATTTTGCATATAAGTTAACACTGAGGTTTAACCTATAGCACTTGTATATATTAAATATGTTTTGCAGCTTATGGCACATAAATCCGGATTTGTAAATATACTTGGCAGTCCGAATACCGGAAAATCAACCCTGATGAATGAACTTGTAGGGGAGAAGCTGGCGATCATTACGTCGAAGGCCCAGACGACAAGACACAGGATAATGGGAATAGTCAGCGGCAAAGATTTCCAGGTAGTGTTTTCAGACACTCCCGGCATCCTGGAACCAAAGTACAAGCTGCATGAGATAATGATGAAATCGGTTACATCAGCCACAGTTGATGCAGACCTTGTCATATATGTTACGGATGTTACCGAGAAACCGGGTATTAACCGGGAACTCCTGCACAGATTTATAAGCAAAAGCATTCCTGTTCTGCTTGTTATTAATAAAGTTGACCTGGTAAATCAGGGAAAGGCAAACTTACTATGCGCCGAATGGGAAAGCCTTTTGTCCGGATCGGAAATAATACCGGCATCAGCCCTGCTAAAATTTAACATTGATAGGATTTTTGACAGGATACTGTCATTATTACCTGAGGGACCTCCCTATTATCCTGAAGATACTTTGACCGACAGGCCGGAGCGGTTTTTTGTTTCGGAAATAATAAGGGAGAAAATAATACTCAATTATCACCAGGAGATTCCCTATTCTGTCCAGGTTGAAGTAGACTCTTTTAAAGAAAGCGATAAACTGGTAAAGATAAGGGCCATAATACATGTTATGCGTGACAGTCAGAAAGGTATAATTATAGGCCACAGGGGAGAAGCATTAAAAAAGGTAGGCAAGAATGCACGCCTGGATATTGAAAAATTCCTGGCCAAAAAAGTATATTTGGAGCTGTTTGTTAAGGTAAGTAAGGACTGGAGAAATAAAGGAAGGCAGTTAAGGGGCTTCGGATACAGGTAAAACTTAAAAAATGGCAAATATTGTAGCAATAGTGGGCAGGCCCAATGTGGGTAAATCGACTCTGTTTAACAGGCTGACAGAAAGCAGGGATGCGATTGTTGATGAAACAAGCGGTGTGACACGTGACAGGCATTACGGCAAGTCGGTGTGGAACGGCATAGATTTTTCCGTTATAGATACGGGTGGTTATGTTCCCAACAGTACAGATATATTTGAGGAGGAGATAAGAAAGCAGGTCCTTCTGGCGATAGATGAGGCAGATGTAATACTGTTTCTTGTTGATGTTACAGGGGATATTACTGATCTGGATGAGGCTATTGCCGGCATGTTAAGGAAAATTAACAAGAAAGTCTTTCTGGTAATAAACAAGGTGGATAACCAGGAGAGGCAATATGAGGCAAATGCCTTTTATTCAATGGGACTGGGAGAGTTATACATGATTTCTTCTATCAGCGGCAGCGGTACAGGTGAACTGCTTGACGATGTGGTTGCTTCGTTTTCAGGCAAGAAAAGTGAGGAGGAAATGGAGCTGCCCAGGTTTGCAATAATCGGCAGGCCAAATGTCGGGAAATCATCGCTTATTAATACTCTTATAGGTGAAGAGCGGAATATTGTTACTCCGGTTTCAGGCACAACGCGGGATTCAATATATTCAAGATACAAAAAATATAACCATGATTTTTATCTTGTTGACACCGCCGGGTTGCGGAAAAAAGGGAAAGTAACCGAAGATGTTGAGTTTTATTCCATAATGCGCTCAATAAGGACGGTTGAAAACTCGGATGTATGCCTGTTGATGGTAGATGCTACGCGGGGCATAGAATCACAGGATGTGAATATTTTTAATCTGGTAAAGAGAAACAATAAGGGAGTGGTAATACTTGTGAACAAATGGGACCTTGTAGATAAAAATACTCACACGGCAAGGGAATTTACCGATAAGATAAAAGAGAAGATTGCTCCGTTTAATGATGTTCCTGTTATTTTTACCTCGGCTATAACAAAGCAGAGAGTACATAAAGTACTTGAGACGGCTGTTGAAGTATATGAAAACAGAAGACAGCGGTTATCAACACCAAAGTTAAACAGGCTGTTGCATGAGATATTGGAGAACTATCCACCTCCCTCAGTCAAAGGCAGACATGTGAGAATAAAGTATGTAACACAGCTGCCGGTAAAAACTCCCATGTTTGCTTTCTTTTGCAACTTTCCCCAGTATATCAGGGAGCCTTATAAAAGATACCTGGAGAACAAGCTGAGAGAAAACTTTAATTTTACCGGTGTACCTGTTCAGATTTTTTTCAGAAAGAAGTAAATTAGCTTTTAAAATGAAATAAGCGGATCAATTATGTTAAGGAATGTTTTACCCGTTATTGTTGTCTGTTTTTTTGCTGTTGCCTGTGAAAAGATAGAACCGGCTGACCCGGTGCCTTTGATAGGATTTAAGGATTTGACGGTTGCAGACACATACGATACAATAGGTGACGAGCCCATTGAAGTAAAAGCATGCGAGTTGGTGTTCACATTTGTTGATGGTGATGGTGATATAGGTCTGTATGATGATCCCTATGATTCGATTGATCCCAGGAATGTGTTTATTATTCCCTTTGAGAAGCTCGAAGGTGATTATTTTAGAAATGGTGAATTGGATACTCTCTCATTCTGGATTAAGCATGACGAAAAGATGGATCGTGTTGGCCAGAATAAAACCCTCAAAGGAGAGATAAAGGTAAAGTTCAGTTATTTTAAGGAACTTTTATCTGATTTTGATACCTTAAAATTTGATTTCTATATCATTGACAGGGCTGAGCATCAGAGCAATGTGGAATCAACTTTTGATGTCTCCTTGAAATAATATTTTATTTTCTGTCTCTGCCTTCGGGTCTTGGCAATAATGCTTTTCTTGACAGCCTGAAGAAACCGTTTTTCTGATCTATATCGATAAGCTTTACTTCAACTTCCTGTCCGGCCTTAAGTACATCCTCCACGGTATTTATTCTTCTCCATTCTATCTCTGATATATGAAGCAGTCCCTCTTTTCCGGGCATAAATTCCACAAAAGCCCCAAAGCCTGTAATTGATTTTACCGGTCCTTTATAGATTTTTCCTACTTCGGGGAGTTCGACAATTTCTTTTATTCTTTTTATGGCAGCGTCAATTGATTTCTTGTCCACTGCCGATACGTCAACTATGCCGACACCTTCAACTTCTTCTATCAATATTGTGGAATCCGTTTCTTCCTGGATTTTTTGAATAATCTTGCCGCCGGTGCCAATTAGAGCGCCGATCATATCTTTAGGGATTGTCATTTGTACAATTCTCGGCACATGAGGTTTATAGTCTTCCCTGGGTTCAGGTATTATTTCAATAAGTTTCTCCAGGATTTTCAGCCTTCCTGTTTTTGCCTGTTCAAGTGCTTCCCTCATTATGTCGTAGGACAGACCCTCTACTTTAATATCCATCTGTGTTGCGGTAATACCGTCCCTGGTGCCTGCTACCTTAAAATCCATATCTCCAAGGTGATCTTCATCCCCCAGGATGTCTGATAGAATAGCATTTTTTCCTGTTTTATTATCTGTAATCAGTCCCATAGCTATTCCTGACACAGGTTTTCTAATTTTAACCCCGGCATCCATGAGTGCAAGAGTACCTGCGCATACAGTTGCCATTGATGAGGAGCCGTTTGATTCAAGTATATCAGATACAATACGTATTGCATAGGGATTATCCTCGGGGATCATCCTTTTCAGTGCGCGGTGTGCAAGGTTGCCGTGTCCTATTTCCCTTCTGCTCAAACCGCGTACCGGCCTTGCTTCCCCGGTTGAAAACGGGGGAAAATTATAGTGAAGAACAAACTTATCAGTACCCTGGATGAGCACCTCGTCAATAACCTTTTCATCCAGCTTTGTGCCGAGAGTGACGGTGGCAATTGACTGTGTTTCGCCCCTTGTGAAAATTGATGACCCGTGTGCTGCAGGCAGGTAATCCGCTTCGCCCCAGATAGGTCTTATTTCATCCATTTTCCTCCCGTCGACCCTTATATTGTCTTTTAATATTAACGTTCTTACCGCTTCTTTTTCAACTTCGTGGAAGCAGTCTTTTATAAGAAACTCCCTGGCTTCATCTTCCTCGCCATGTGCTTCTATTAATTCCCTGACAAGGTTTTCATTTGCTTCGTGGCGATCGCGCTTAACAGGGGTGTTCTTAACAATCTTGTATACTTTGTCATATGCTTTGTCCCATATAAGTTTTCTCAGCTCTTCGTTTTCCTCTTCGTGCGAATATTCTCTTTTTTTAATACTCTTTGTTTCTTTGGCAAAATCTATCTGTGCCTTGCAGTGTTTTTTAATCTCTTCATGGGCGAACCTGATGGCTTCGAGCATATCTGCTTCCGAAACTTCGTTCATCTCTCCCTCCACCATGATAATATTATCAATTGTAGCACCAACGATAATATCAATATCTGCTGTTTTAGTTTCTGTAAATGAGGGATTTATCTTAAGTTTCCCTTCAATTCTTGCAACCCTGACTTCTGAAATGGGACCCTTAAACGGAATATCTGATATCGAAAGAGCGGCCGAAGCTGCCAGTCCGGCCAGTGCATCGGGCATTGTTTCTTTTTCTGCCGAGAGAAGATATATATTTACAAAGGTTTCTGCATGATAATCATCGGGGAAAAGAGGGCGCAATGCGCGATCTACAAGGCGGGCAATAAGTATTTCATAATCGCTTGGTCTTGTTTCTCTTTTAACAAAACCCCCGGGGAACCTGCCTATGGCAGCAAATTTTTCCCTGTATTCCACCTGCAGGGGCATATAATCAACATATTCAGCGGCTTCTTTAGCGGAAACAACAGTCGCAAGGATCATGGTGTTTCCTGTCTTCAGCATAACGGCCCCGTCGGCCTGCCTGGCTACCTTTCCTGTCTCCAGAGTAATATACCTGCCATCACCAAGGTCTAACTTTTTTTCAAATGGTTTATTCATTATTTTTATATTTAAATGCAAATATAATAAAGTATCCTCTATTTAATAAATGAAAAAAGGCAACTCGTGAATTGCCTTTTATTTACGAAGATTTAGTACTTTTATAATTTCCCGGTATCTTTCAATATCAATATTCTTCAGATAATCAAGTAACCTCCTTCGTTTCCCGACCAGCTTTAATAATGCCCGCTGTGTACTGAAGTCTTTATCATTCTTTTTGAGGTGATTGGTAAGATGTTCAATACGGTGAGTAAATAAGGCTATCTGGCTTTCCGGAGACCCTGTGTCGGTTTCGGATTTCCCATATTTTTTAAAAAGGTTTCTCTTATTTTCGGTTGTCAAATACATTCTAATTACTTTAAATAGCTAAAAAAACAGAAATGCAAAAGTATTTATTTTTTTTTATAAATCAATGGGTTTGGTAAAAAAGTTGATTACGCAACAACGCCTTTATATAACAGCTCTTTTAGTTTTTCTATCTGATTTTTTGTGCCAAGGACAAATATTTTATCATTTGAGGTCAGCACTATCTCGGGTATAGGATTAATAATATACGAACGGTCCTCCCTTCTCAGTCCGATTATATTTGCACCTGACTCGTTTCTCACATCCAGTTCCCTGATGGTTTTCCCGTCAAAACAGGCGGCTATGTTTTTACATGATATCTCTTCAAGGGCCATGTTTTCTGAGCTCTGTAACATAATAAAATCCAGGAATTCGACAATATCGGGCTGGGTTACCAGTTTTGCCATTCGTGTGCCCCCTATTTTATCGGGCATAATAATATTATTTGCGCCTGCTCTTCTTAGTTTGGAATCTGAATGCTCATCGGAAGCGCGGCTTATTATTGTAATGGAGGGATTCATTTCGCGTGCCGTGAGCACAACAAGCAGGTTATCGGCATCGACAGGCAGGGTTGTTATCAGGGCTTTGGCCATATCTATCTGGCACATCTGGAGCACTTCATCTTTTGTAGCGTCACCATGGACATAGAGGAGATTGGGATCTTCAAGAATGGATTCCATGGTCTGTTCATTGCTTTCAACGATAACCAGCGGTGCCTGGTGTTCCAACAGTTCACGGACAACCTGTTTTCCATTTCTTCCAAATCCGCATACTATTACGTGGTCTTTAAGTTTTTTTATTTTTCTTTTCACTCTTGTATCTTTAAATATATGTCGGAATGTGCCGTCAACAACATACCTGATAAATGTAGTAACGGCATAGGCAAATATACCAAAACTGGAGACAATAAGAAAGGTAGTAAAATACATTCCCGGTGTTGACAGGGGCTCAACTTCCCTGAATCCTACGGTGGCTATAGTAATTATAGTCATGTAAAATGACTTCGAAAAAGACCATCCTTCAATTATAATATATCCGATAACGCCTGTAAATATTGCACTCAATAGCAATGCGGCTGCTATATATGCACTTCTTATACTTTCCCTTTTCATTTACTTTGCAGTTGTAATTATTTTACTACCGATCCGGCATTTCAGGCATTTTTTAAAATTGCAATACTCGTTTTTCAGTTGCAGTAATGCCTGTGAGTAAAATGCATTTTTTGAAATTATTCCCAATTTAGCCCATTTTCTTATAATACAGTTATTTTCGGTAGGAATTTCTGTTAAAAATTTCAGTGCTTTTTCTTTCAGCTCCTCCCTGCCGTTATACCTCGCATAGGCAAATAAAACAGGCACTATGGTATTAATGACTATTGTCTGAAAAGCATGCTTACCTATATATTTTGGTTTTTCTTCTGATTCCTTTCCGAATATGTAATGGTTGTTCCAATAGCCTGAAGTCTTAATTTCAAAGTTTTGTTTTAATTGCGGTATTGACTCGCAACTGATAATCCTGGAAAATAGTCCGTTTGACCTGTAAATAAGAGCGGCAAATTGTGCTATTCTGATTGTAGGGAAGTTTCTCGGCCTTAACCTTAAGAACCTCCAGATACTGTTGCTGAGAGGATTAAGCATGAATTTTCTTTGCAGGTACCTGTATTCTTTTTTTAAATGCCGGTAATACTCATCCTCCTTATAAATATCATTTAAAAAGCCTGCCTGTCCGAATAAAAGAGCTTCTATCTGTGTAAGATCGTTTTTATGTTTTAGCAGGTATTTTACCGGCAATGATTTGGCGAGCATTTCAAAAGGCAGTGAATTCAAGTTAAAGCCGAAGTTTCTTGCAAGATGGATATAAAATGTCTCTTCCCAGTTATTTATTGTTTTTTCCAGCGTGGAATAAACCGAACGGGTTTTGCTTTCCATGCGCTCTACTGATAATTTATCCAGCCATGAAACAGTCGTTGTTTCGTTGATTTTTCCGATCTCATTTTCGCAGGGTATCCACAGTTCACTGGATATAAGTTTTGAATACATATTATAGACAGATCTGCTGAACTTAAGCTCAATGGTGGGAATGGTTCCTCCGTTTGTACGTCTGACCGTCCGGTCATTATTCAATACGGCATGCAGAATAACATTATCATATGCCCGGTCATTCTTATGCTCATGTTTAATCCAGTCAGAAGAGTTGATATGAATTTCAACATTTCCCGCCCATTTGGTGTCGCCTATCCTTATTATTGAATTCAAAAAATCAGGTCCTTGGTTGGTATTGGGCTTTCCCGGATTTATTATTTCAATTTTATCACCTGTATCTGTAAAAATCCCTTCTTTTTTAAAAAGCGAATATTTCCATATATAATGCAGGAATTCTTCTGTCATTTGCCAGCATTTTTTATTTGAGATAGTTAAAATATAAAAAAGCTGATCAATAGTAAAGTTGTTTCCGGGATTTCGTATTAAATGAACTTATTTGCTGTGAGCAGTTTATGCATCGTGCTTTGCAGTTCCTTTGCTTTAAGTCCCGCTTTTTCAGCGAAAAGTTTTGAGTTATCGGCGTATATTATTGATCTTGAGGCGTTGACAATCAGGCCAAGCATTTTGTTCTTACCGTATTTGACCACTTCGTTCAGGTCGCCTCCCTGGGCGCCAATACCGGGAACCAGGATAAAATGTTCAGGGATTATTTCCCTTACAAGAACAAGCAGCGAAGCCTGTGTAGCTCCGATCACATACATTGTATTATTTACTGTTCCCCATTCCATTGATTTGCGGATCACAGTTTCAAAAATTCTCTCATTATGGCCGCTTGTCATAAGTTGAAAATCTTCTGCCCCATGGTTTGAAGTCAGGGCGATGATAGCAATCCATTTATTCTTTTTTGAAATGAAAGGTAATACCGAATCCTTTCCCATATATGGAGAAACGGTTATTGCATCAAAGCCGAGGTCATCAAAAAAGGCTTTTGCATACATTCGTGAAGTATTTTCAATATCGCCTCTTTTTGCATCTGCAATAAGAAATACTTTGGGATAGTGTTTTCTTGCATAGGATACTGTTAGTTCCAGGTTTTTCCATCCTTCGGCACCACTGCTTTCATAAAATGCAAGATTTGGTTTATATGCTATAGCCAGGGCTGCTGTTGCATCTATTATCTGTTTGTTAAATTCAAAAAGAGGATGCCTGTATTTAAGAAGGAAGGGTGGTATTTTCTGCGGTTCCGGATCAAGGCCTACACATAGGAAGCTCTTTTTATTTTTTATGTTCTGAAATAGTTGTTTGCAATTCATAAAATTTCAATATAATTGATAATAAACTAATTAAGTTCGCTTGCTTTAAGACGTTCTGCATTTTCAGCCATTTGCAGCTTATCAATTATTTCCTGAATATCACCGTTCAAAATAGAAGTCAGGTCATACAAAGTAAGTCCTATTCGGTGGTCCGTTACCCTTCCCTGGGGATAATTATAGGTTCTTATTTTTGCTGAACGGTCACCGGTTGATACCATTGTTTTTCTTTTTGAAGCGATTTTATCCAGGTAGTTCTGATATTCAATATTATAAAGCCTTGTCCTCAGTTCGTTCATTGCCTTCTCAAGATTTTTCACCTGTGATTTCTGGTCCTGGCAGGTGACAATGATGCCGGTGGGTATGTGTGTTAACCTCACTGCCGAATAGGTTGTGTTCACTGACTGTCCGCCCGGACCCGATGAACAGAACCTGTCGATGCGCACATCCTCCTGTCTGATTACTATGTCTACCTCATCTGCTTCGGGCAGGACGGCTACCGTTGCCGCCGATGTGTGAACCCTTCCCTGTGTTTCAGTCTGCGGTATGCGCTGGACCCGGTGTACCCCTGATTCATATTTCAGTGTGCCGTATACACCCTCACCACTCACATTCATGATAATTTCCTTGAATCCGCCTGCCGTACCTTCTGTGAAGTTTGATACTGAGAGTTTCCATCCTCTTTGTTCACAGAATTTGGTATACATCCGTTGCAGGTCTCCTGCAAAAATGCTCGCTTCATCTCCCCCTGTACCTGCTCTTATTTCCAGGATGGCATTTTTATTGTCTTCAGGATCGGCGGGAAGCAACAGTAATTTCAACTCTTCTTCAATGTCATATATCTTGCTGTTAAGTTCTTCCAGCTCTGTTTTTGCCATTTCTTTCAACTCTTCATCCTTGTCCTCGGCCAGTATCTTTTTTGCACTCTGGATATTGCTAAGGATATCACGGTATTCTTTATAAGCCTTGATCAATGGTCCGAGCTCCTTAAATTCCTTATTAAGTTTTATATATTGCTTCATGTCAGAGACTATGTCCGGATCACTTATTAATCTGGCGATCTCATCATATCTTTTTTTCACTCCTTCGAGCTTTTCGAAGATAATATTATTGTTCATAGCAGAAAAGCGGAATGTTAATAATGAAATGTTCCGAATTCACTTTTTATTGTCAATGCTTTGGTCTCAGAAGCATCGACATATCCGATAAGTTGTGCATCAACATTAAAATCCCTGGATATTGAGATTATATCATCAGCATAGGAAGGAGATATATATATTTCAAACCTGTGTCCCATGTTAAACACTTCATACATCTCATCCCACGGGGTACCTGACTGCTCCTGGATTAAACGGAAAAGAACCGGCAGCTTAAACAATTTATCTTTAATAACATGAACATTGTTAACAAACTTGCACACCTTGGTCTGGCCTCCTCCCGAGCAGTGAATCATCCCGTGTATGTTTTTGCGGTGTTTTTCCAGTACCTTTTTAATTATTGGTGCATAGGTTCGTGTTGGCGACAACAGAAGTTTACCTGCATCAATATCCATATTTTCAATTTTCTCTGTCAGGGAATACTTCCCGGTATATATTAAGGATTTGGGGATTAAATCATCATATGTCTCGGGATATTTTGCGGAAAGATAGTTTTCAAACATGTCATGCCTGGCAGATGTAAGTCCGTTACTGCCCATGCCGCTGTTGTAATCTTTTTCATATACAGCCTTCCCGTAAGAAGCCAGTCCGATTATTACATCTCCTTCACGTATATTGTTTTCAATGACTTCTGATCTTTTCATCCTGCATGTGACAGTAGCGTCGACGGTAATTGTCCGCACAAGATCTCCGATATCTGCTGTTTCACCACCGGTAAGATAAAGGTTAATGCCCCATTTCCTGAAATCCTGAATTACCTCGTCATATCCTTTAAGAATATGTATAATAACGTCTCCCGGAATTTTCATTTTATTTCTTCCGATTGTTGAAGAAAAAAGAATATTATCAACAGCCCCGACACACAGCAGGTCATCGATATTCATAATTATTGAATCCTGCGCAATTCCTTTCCACACTGAGTAATCACCGGTCTCCCTCCAGTACATATATGCAAGGGCCGATTTTGTGCCTGCTCCGTCGGCATGCATAATATTACAGTATTCTTTATCTCCTGCCAGGAAATCAGGTAATACTTTGCAGAATGCATTCGGGAAAATACCGGCATCAAGTTCTTTTATGGCATTATATACATCCTCCTTGGAAGTTGATACACCACGTTTATTATACCGTGTCATTGCAGACATAAGAAAGTGCTTAATTAAGAATGGTGCTAATTTAGCAAAAAAAAGGAGGGACAGCGCCCATATTTTAAAAAAACTTTCCCGGAGGTACTCGCTCCGGGAAAGTCCGACACAAAAATATGTTATTAACCCTATTTATTTATGAATCTGCCGGAAGCATTGATATAAGAGAGAAATTCATTTTTTATATCCTTATCAAGGAATTTGCCATGGAAACTTGCAGTGGCGGTATCAGAGTATTACCGTTTGTTTCATTGTGAATAAATATTATTTATAATCCTGTAGAGTTTCCATTAATTTCTTGCGAGCAAAAAATATTCTGCTTTTTACAGTTCCAATTTTCAGATCAAGCTTATCTGCAATTTCTTTGTATTTATATCCTTTAACATGCATCAGAAAGGGAACTTTAAACTCACAGTCGAGAAGCTCGATCTTTTTCTCAATTTCTTTTGTAGAATATGATGATTCGGGCAGATCCATGCCGGAGGCCTTGTTCAGGTTCATATAATACAAATCATTAGATTGATCGAAAGTTGTATTTACTTTGGATGATTTACGGTAATTATTAATGAATGTATTTTTCATTATGGTATATGTCCATGCTTTCAGATTCGTATTATCTGAGAATTTATCCCTGTAGGAAATCGCTTTCATAAAAGTTTCCTGCAGCAAGTCTTTAGCATCATCCCTGTTAGAAGTCAGACGCATTGCAAACCTTTCCAGGTTATCCCAGAGACTTGTTAGCTGATAGTTAAATTCGATTGATGTCATGGTTTAAGTGTTTTAATTAAAATGTTTAACAAAATTAAACAAAAATTAAACACCAAACAAATACATTATATTAAATTAAACTTTATTCTAAAGAGATTATAAATAATATATAATTGTCCAGAATAGCAATAATAAATATAATAGTGGCTTTAAATAGATAGATTCTAAATAATATAAAAATTATATATAAGAGTATTATATATGATTATATTGTTTAACAAAAAATATAAAATAATATAACATAAAAAACATCTTAACATATAACAAAGTTTAACGTTTTACAAATGTTATTTTTGAATGATATTTTTATCATATTTCATTGAAAACATTCTATATTGTAGTGATAAATAAATCCGCGAGTATATGAAAAGACTATTTACAGCAATCGATATACCTTTAAATTCAGATATTATGAATAAAATAGGAGCACTCAGAAATGAACTGGAAGGTGAGCGCATAAAATGGGTAGAACAGCATCAGTATCATATTACACTGCAATTTCTTGGCAATGTTGATATTTCACTTATTAGTCCGCTTAACAAGAGCCTGGAGAATGTCAGTTCTCTTTTCCAGGGATTTTCAATGGAGATATATGAATTTGGAGTGTTTAAAAATTTTCGCGATCCCCGCATATTATGGATAGGTTTCAAGCCCTGTCGCGAATTTAACTTACTTAAAGATGCTATTGATGAAGCATTGATTAAGTTTGGCTTTGAGAAACCAGATAAAAAGTTTTCACCTCATTTAACAATTGCCCGAATAAAATTTCTGAGGGAAAAGCAAAAACTGGAAGAGCTGGCGGGAAGTCCGGATTATAAAATATGCCAGGCAGTTGATGTTAAGGAGATTATTTTATACGAAAGTATGCTTAAACCTTCAGGACCTGAATACATTATTATTAAAAAACATGCCCTGGGGTAATTTATATACCCCTTCCCTTAAAGATTGTAATCAGAGTGTAGATAATGATTTTTATGTCGACATAAAGCGACATATTGTCAATGTATATCAGGTCATATTTCAGTCTTTTAATCATCTGTTCCACGTTTTCTGCATAACCAAATTTTACCTGTCCCCATGATGTAATACCCGGTCTGACTTTAAGCAGATGTATATAGTGGGGAGCCTTCTCCGTTATTCGGTCAAGGAAGTATTTCCTTTCAGGCCTGGGGCCAACAAGTGACATTTCTCCTTTTATAACATTATAAAAGTTTGGAATTTCGTCAAGCCTGTGTTTCCTCATGAAACGTCCGAATCTTGTAATCCTGTTATCATTTCTTGACGATAATTCCGGACCGTTTTTTTCTGCGCCAACGTACATAGACCTGAATTTATATATCTTAAAAGGCTTGCCGTATCGACCGATACGTTCATGACTATAAAAAACGGGGCCCTTTGATGTGAGTTTAATGCCTATAATCAGGAAAATACAAAGAGGAGAAAAAACAGTCAATGCAAGCATAGAGATAACAATATCAAAAAAGTGTTTCAGATTTTCCTGCCATACAGGCATAAGCTGATGAGAAACCAGTATAAGAGGGGTCCCAAATATTGTATTCATTCTTACTTTTCCGGTTAATATATCATACATGCTTGGAATAGCTTTGATAATGACATTGCTATCGATCAGGCTATTGATGATTCTTCCGATTTTATCATGTTCCGAGGGATCAATGGCTATTATTACCTCTTCAACCCTGTGCCTTCTTATAACCTGTTTCAATTCGTCAATGGAGCCCAGGTGAGGTATGTGATTCTGCAGCAAATATTTGGGTTTGTCATTTACATTTACAAATCCGATTATTTCATTCCCGCTGCTGCGCTCCTGGTTCTGAATTTCAAGATATATATCCACTGCCTGCCTGTTACTTCCAATTATTATTGTATTGAATCCGATTATTCTGTTGTGGATTTTATGAGCAGTATGGGTAGTTATAATAAGGCGGGGTATGTAAGTCAGCGTGAAATGGAAAGAAAATAATGCAAGGAAAGACAAATAATAATTTGAATACGACTGTATAGTATCATCCAGAATCAATGCAAAGAAAAGTATAATAACACCAAAAAGACAGATAAGTATCGTATTCCATAGTTCTGAAAGTCTTGATTTTCTGTAAACGTCCCTGTAATAGCCAGATGAATAATAAAGAACCAGCCAGAATACAGGTATTAATAATAGTCCCAGGTAAAATCTTTCATCAGTGGAAATCGGGATTTTATATCCGAACTTTAAAGGCTCAATGTATGCCTTTCTAAATATGTAAAAACACGTCCAACTTAACAAGGCTGCTAGATAATCACTTATTAAATACTTAGCCAGCTGCAGTTTCTTCCTCATAGTTTTTCCACTTTTCAGAATGCCCGTAACATTAAATCACACAAAAATATAAATTCTTATTAATACAGAGAATAAAAATTGACTTATTATCAATATTTTAGTGCAGAAAGAAGAAATTGTTATTTTAATGAAGTTATTCTAAGATAGCACTTTTAACGGACTTTTTCAAATATTTTAAAGGCTGTTAGCAGTGATTTGAAACCATCTTCGACGTTTGCTATAGATTTTGAATTATTTATTATACTGTCCCTGAAGCTGATAAGTTCGTAATATATTGGATTGTTAGGAGTTATTTTAGATGATTCTGCCTTTAGATTATATCCGGGATTGCTTTTGGAACCTTCTTTTTCAGGTAATAGCACCTGGATCTGACTGGAACCAAAGTCGACTTTAATAATTTCGTTTTTTAATACAAACGTAGCCTTGTGATTATTCCTTATTGACATATTGCTGCAGCTGATATTCGCTACACACCCGTTATCAAATTCAACGCGGGCATTTACTATATCAGGGGTGCTGTTTAGGATGTTTATGCCACAGGCTTTTATAAGCTTGCTGTCTGAGCAGACTACAGTATGTATAATATCCAGACTATTAATTATAGAGTTGAATACTGCGCTGTCTGCATGATTTGATTTGAATCTGGCATGATGCTGAACATCGATCAGTCTGGCCCCTGGTAATCTTTTAAGAACAGAGATAAAGGCAGCATTATATTTGGCTGATTTTTGCACCATGAGCGTTATGTTTGCCTCATTGGCCAGCTTTATTATTTTTGATGCCTGCTCATATGACTTGAGCAATAAAGGGGACATATATATATGTTTCGATCTTTTAAGTGCTGTAATGACAATATCATAAAGATCGGAACCGGTGCTTACAATATCTATTGCATCAATTGAATCCAGAAAATCATGCAGTAATGAAAACCTCTTTAAGCTCTTATCGCGGGCCAGGTTATTTTCAGATATTATTTCAGGATAATAATAACCCTTAAAATCAAATTCAGGAATTTTTTTTATTGTATTTATGTGCCTGTAAACGGTTCTATCTTCGCCTATTATCCCGATACTAATCATTTACATATGCTTTTTACAAACATAGAACATTTAGAAATAGGCAATTCTTTTTTCAGACTAACTTATCAACTATTTTTGTTGATAAGATTACATTTGCATGAGTTAAGATATTTTACCGATGGAGGATACATACCTGCATAAGGGATTAAGAAAAAAGCTTGTTGAGGAAATAAAGAGCAAAGGCATCAGGGACCAGGCTGTGCTTGATGCTGTAGGCAATGTGCCAAGGCATTTTTTCATGGACAGCAGTTTTACAAAATTTGCATATAAAGACCAGGCCTTTCCTATAGGGTCCGGACAGACAATCTCCCAGCCTTATACTGTTGCTTTTCAAACAGAACTTCTTAGAGTTAAGCCCGGTGACAGAATTATGGAGATTGGCACCGGGTCGGGATATCAGGCAGCAATATTAATCGAAATGGGAGCAAGGGTATATACAATTGAGAGAATCAAAAAACTTATGACTAAGGCCAAAACTTTACTGCCCTCTTTAGGTTATAATCCCCATTTCTTTTACGGTGATGGTTACTCAGGGCTGCCCACATATGCAAAATTCGATAAAATACTAATTACTGCTGCCGCCCCACAAATTCCTGAAAACCTGCTTGATCAATTAAAAACCGGTGGCAGGATGGTACTGCCTATAGGAAACTCATATTCGCAGGTAATGACCCTTGTTGTAAAAACCGGGGAAAATGATTATAAGAAAACCGAACACGGATATTTTGTTTTTGTTCCTATGCTGAAAGGCAAAAACTGAAACAAATAAAAAAAATCGGACATGATTTACGTTAAGAAGTTCATATTTAATGATTTTCAGGTTAATACGTTTGTAATTTCAGATGAATCAGGGGAATGCCTGATAGTTGATCCGGGCTGCTTTACTGCTGAAGAACAAAAAGAGCTTAGGGTATATATTGAAAAAAAGGAATTAAGACCTCAGAAAATTATTAACACACATTGCCATGTTGATCATATTTTAGGGAATGCATATGTGACTGAAAATTATAAAATAGGCGTTGCAGCACATAAGGAAGAGCAACAGCTGCTGGATAATGCAATTGAATTCGGCCAGTTTTTCGGTTTTACAATAGATATTCCTCCCCCCATAAATGAATATATTGAAGATAGCAGTGCGATAAAATTCGGAATGTCACAATTAAGGGCACTTCATGTGCCCGGACATTCAAGGGGCAGTATCGCACTTTACTGCGAGGAGCAGAAATTTATAATAATAGGGGATGTACTGTTTAACGGTAGTATTGGCAGGACTGATCTGCCTGGCGGTGATTTTAAAACTTTAATTAACAGTATCAGAAATAAAATACTGACCCTTCCCGGCGAAGTTACTGTTTATCCGGGCCATGGTCCCTCTACTACAATAAAACACGAAACCGAAACAAATCCGTTTTTATAATAAATTCTTTATTTATTATAAAAAGATTATTAATTTGAGCGTACCAAATTTGGTATTCTATTAACATGAACAAGTATGGCAACGGACAGATTTATTACAAGACATGTGGGTCCTCGTAATCACGAGATAGAAGAGATGCTTCGCAAGATCGGTGTAAGTTCTCTCGATGAATTGATTGACAAGACTATTCCTGAATCTATCAGGCTTGATAAACCTCTGGATATTCCTGAGGAGATGAGTGAGCACGAATATTATAAGCATATAAGGAAAATTGCGTTAAAGAACAGGGTTTTCAGATCATATATCGGCATGGGTTATTACGGAACAATTCTTCCTGCTGTAATAAAAAGAAATATACTTGAGAATCCAGGGTGGTATACCTCCTATACACCTTACCAGGCGGAAATATCGCAGGGCAGGCTTGAAGCTTTGTTAATATTCCAGACAGTTATAATGGATCTTACCGGCATGGAGATTACAAATGCTTCTCTGCTGGATGAAGCTACTGCTGCTGCCGAGGCAATGATCATGACTTTTAATATGCGTTCAAGGGAATCAGTGAGCAGGGGAGCAAACAGGTTTTTTGTAGATGAAAATGTATTCCCGCAGACTATGGACGTTCTTAAAACTCGCTCAAAGCCTTTAGGCATAAACCTGGTAACAGGCAAATATGATAAACTTAAGTGGGATGATAAAATATTTGGTGCATTCATCCAGTATCCGGCAGGTGATGGTGAAATAAGGGATTATTCAAAATTTATTGATGAGGCACATAAGAATGAAGCACTTGTCACTGTGGGTGCTGATCTTATGAGCCTTGTGCTGCTTACTCCACCGGGAGAATGGGGCGCAGATATCGTTGTCGGGTCAACACAGAGATTTGGCATACCTATGGGCTATGGAGGACCGCATGCGGCTTACTTTGCCGCACGGGATGAATATAAAAGGTATGTCCCGGGCCGCATCATAGGGATCACTCATGACAAGGAGAACAGGAGGGCATTGAGGATGGCTCTTCAGACAAGGGAGCAACATATAAAAAGGGAGAGGGCTACTTCAAATATCTGTACATCGCAGGCACTCCTGGCCATAATGGCAGGTATGTACGCAGTGTATCACGGTCCGGCCGGATTAAAACAAATTGCCGGGCGCATACACCATACTGCAGGCATTTTATCCGCAAAGCTCATTGAACTGGGCTACAGCCAGTCTAACGAGTGTTACTTTGATACATTAAAAATTGTTTTGCCAAAAAACCTTTCAAGAGAGGACATAGAGATCCCGGCACTGGACAAGAAGATAAACTTCAGGTATATTGATAAAAAGACGGTTGGCATAAGCATTGATGAGACAACAACCATTAATGATTTAAATGATATTATCGATGTTTTTTCATATGCAGTTAAAATACCTGTGAAGAAAACCGGTGAGCTTGATGAAAAAATATATTTAAATAATAAGTTTTTAAGAAAGAGCGGTTTCCTTGAAGCAGATGTTTTTAAAAGTTATCATTCCGAGACAGAGATTATGCGGTATATAAAGAAGCTCGAGAACAAGGATTTTTCGCTTACACACTCCATGATATCACTGGGCTCATGCACAATGAAGCTGAATGCAGCAGTTGAGCTGTTCCCCTTAAGCTGGCAGGAATTTGGTGATATACATCCTTTTGTCCCTATTGATCAAACCGAAGGATATCAGCAGTTATTTTATGAGCTTGGAAAGTATCTCAAGGTTATTACCGGTTTTCCGGCATTGTCTTTTCAGCCTAACTCAGGGGCAGCGGGTGAGTATACCGGACTTATGGTAATAAGGAAGTATCATGAAAGGAGGGGAGAAGGTCACAGGGATGTCGTTCTAATACCTTCATCTGCCCATGGTACCAATCCGGCCAGCGGTGTGATGGCCGGACTTAAAGTTGTGATTATAAAGTGTGATGATAACGGTAATATTGATATTAATGATCTGAAGGCAAAGGCTGAGTACAATAAAGAATACCTTGCTGCATTTATGGTTACTTATCCGTCTACTCACGGAGTATTTGAGGCCGATATCAGGGAAATGACAGAGATTGTGCATAAAAACGGGGGTCAGGTATATCTTGACGGGGCAAACATGAATGCACTGGTCGGACTCACAAGTCCCGACCGGATAGGTGCCGACGTTTGCCATATTAACCTTCATAAGACTTTCGGGATTCCTCATGGCGGGGGAGGACCGGGAATGGGACCCATAGCAGTGGCAGATCACCTTGTTGAATTCTTACCTGCCCACCCTGTTATCGAGACCGGGGGTATTAATGGCATCACGGCAGTAGCTGCAGCACCATGGGGAAGTGCCAGTATCCTGACAATCTCTCATGGTTACTGCTGCCTCCTGGGAAAGAATGGCCTGACCTATGCATCAAAAATAGCCATTTTAAACGCCAACTACCTGGCATCAATGCTGAATGATTATTATAAGGTGCTGTACAAGGGGGAGAATGGATTTGTTGCGCATGAGATGATCCTTGATTGCCGGGAATTCAAACAGACTTCAAATATTACTGAAACCGACATTGCTAAAAGGTTAATGGATTATGGGTTTCATTCTCCCACATTGTCTTTTCCTGTTCACGGAACATTGATGGTTGAACCTACTGAAAGCGAGTCTTTGCAGGAATTAAACCGTTTCATTGAGGCTATGGTCTCAATATACGATGAGATTAAAGCAATAAGCGTAAATGGAGATACTGAAGATAATGTTCTCAAAAATGCTCCTCATACAGTAAATGCTGTTACTGCAAATGACTGGCCATATAATTATACAAGGCAGAAAGCAGCCTTTCCATTGCTGTGGTTAGAGGATAACAAACTATGGCCGTCCGTTGCCCGTATCGATGATGCATATGGAGACAGGAATCTAATATGCTCCTGCACTCCTGTTACTGGTGATCAATAAAATGTTTTCATTAATTTTGTTAAAAAAACTGGCAGCGGGGTTACTTTTTTATATAAACAGGAATTAAACATTGGCTGGTAACAATTATTCAGAAAAAGAGCTTGTCCGGGGCATCATCAATGAAAATAATGATGTTATCCTGTATATTTATAATAACAGCTTTAGGCCTGTAAGACACATGATAACAAGAAACAGCGGAAGCGAAGAAGATGCCCGGGATATTTTTCAGGACTCTCTAATAATATTATATAAAAAACTGAAGGCCCGAAACCTGAAACTTAAATGTTCTGTCAGCACTTTTATTTATTCCATTGCCAGGTTATTATGGCTTAAGGAGCTAAAAACAAGAGGAGCGGTAACTAAAAGAATTGATGATTATGATGGCTGGGCAGATGAGGAGAATAATATTGCCAGAATATACGAGGAGAATGAAAGACTTAAATTTTACAGAAGAATATTTGATCAGCTAAGTGAAGATTGCAGGAAAATTTTAAAGATGGTAATGAATAGCTATACAATAGCTGAGATTACAAGTATCATGGGATACAGTTCAGAACAGCATACAAAAAACAGGAGGTACCGCTGTAAAAAAGCACTGGTCAACCGAATTATTCAAAATCCAGAATACAATGAACTCAAGAATGAGGTCCACAATATTGATAGAGAAATACCTCGATGGTACGCTAAAAGGTGAGAAGCTAAAAGCTTTTATTCATCAGCTCCAATACGACAGTGAACTCCGGGAACTCGTTGCTCTTCACCGTGAAGTTAATGACAGCATAAGGGAGGAAGATGTCATCAGGTTCAGGGATAAACTTGAAAAAGCATACCTGCAGTTCAGAAGGACGGAAATCAGCAGCAAGAAATCAATTCCCGGAGTACAAGCCCCACGCATGAAGACCGCTTTGCATAAGCATATGCTTCTCGTTGCAGCCGGACTTACACTTTTAATAATCCTGGGTGTCCTTTTTTATGGATTAAGACACAGGGAATATACGTTTGATAAATTGTATAGTATGTATTACAAGCCATACTTACCCGATATTATAATCAGGTCCGATTCTGACAAAGCTGATGCGATGGGTGAAGCTATATTATTATATGACCGGGGAAGCTATAGCGCAGCATATAATAATTTACTCGGTATGGTTAACGAAGACAGTGAAAACTACATGGCACGGTTTTATTTAGGGCTGTCCTGCATGGAGCAAAATAAATTTGAAGAAGCTATAATTCAGTTTAATAGTATTATTAAAAACTGCAGAAGTACCCTGATTTACCATTCGCAATGGTATCTGGCATTATGTTACCTTAAAAACAACAATACAAGGGAGGCCAAAGATCTTCTGGAAACAATAATATCAGGAGATACATATTACAGTAAAAAAGCTGAAAATTTACTGAAGAAACTTGGTTAGTTTTTACCTGCCCGCCGGTTTCTTTTTATCACTATATATACCAGCAAAGCCAGTAAAATTAAGGCTGCTGCAAAAACCCACCAGCCAATACCCTTTTTTGGGGGAAGCGGACAGGTGTTGCCAAATACTATGTAGCCCGCCCAATAGTATGGATGAGTCTTGAGCGGATCCGCACTTTCCAGGTAATCGATCTTTGCCAGCTGCATGGCATTGTCTTTATTATTTCCCTGTGAAAGATAAGTATAGAATTTTTTCATCAGCTCGAGGCTGGCCCTGTCAGCAACTGACCACTGCGTTAATAATAAACCCGAGCATCCTGAAAATACAAATCCCCTGGCAAGGCTTAGCAGTCCCTCCCCCTTTTGTATTTTTCCGTATCCGGTATTGCAACCGCTGAGAACAACAAGGTTTGCATTCAGTTTAGTGCCAAAAAGCTCAAATGTATGTAATAATCCGTCTTCGGTGCCTTTTTCGTGCGGGGTAAAGACCATTTTCGAATACATCGGGTCTTTGTCATCAATTATAGTATGCATTGCCAGGTGGATAATATTATAGTTACCGGCATACTTTTTAAAGTTCTCCTCTGAAGCACTTTTGTTTTTATATATTCTGCTTTTATATAGTCTGGATATGAAATTTGCTTCTTCTTTAATTCCGACAAGGGGATAAAGTGTGGGCATGTCACTGAAAACCGTATCATTTTCGTGATGGCCGGTATAATAAATATCTTCATATTCGGGGACAAATGAAACAAGCCTTTCTTTTTTATTTTTTTGAGTTCCGCGGTTCATCAGCAGTGAGGCCGAGTATGCATAGCTTACAGGATAGTCTCTGACAAGGTAAGGTAGCTTACTGAAGTCTGCAATAACTGAAGCAGGAGCATCGCCCGTTATTAATACCTCAAAAGGTATGAGGTTGATAACTTCATCCGGCACGATGATTATTCTTTTGTCTTTAATCTCATTTACAACAGGCTCAATTAATATTTTATATAGATTATGGGATATTTTTATAAAATTGCAATAATCTTCAATGTCATAGTTACCGTACTTATTGTCTGTCAGTATTTTTCTCATCTCAAGTATTTTTTCTGCAAGGCTGTCCGGTTTTAACTGCATATAGCAGGTAAATGTATCCCTGGTAACAACAAAAGTGTACAGCTCTTTCCATGTAACGGTATATTCAATCAATGCCTGGTCTTTTTCCAGTGAGGACCTGACAAGCCCGACAGGGGTTGCGGACCTGTTATATTTCAGATCATAATACCTGGGAAATCTTTTTTCAAGTAAATTTATCAGCTTTTCTTCTTTTTGTTTCAGTTCGAACAACCTTGACTTCATTGCATCTGATTCAGGGGATGATGTATGCCCCATTTCACCGGCAGCATCAATCCTGAAATTCAGTACGGCAATTTCATTCTTTATTTTCAGTTCATAATTTATAAGCGAATCTGGAATATCTGCAAACTGCTTTGCTTTTTCTTCATTAATATATGATGTCAGCATCAATGCTTTGCTTTTTTCAGAGTGAATGAAAGCTTCTTCAAGGTATTTGCAGTCATTTGTCAATTCATATATTATCATTGCACTCCATACCGCATTATTAAGGGTTATTTTCTGATGAGGCAGGTTGTTTATTTTTGAACTCTCATCACTTACACCGGTATAGACTTTTTCCTCGAGTCCAGCTGCCAGTTTATAACATTCGAAGTTTGCCTTCATGTCTCTGATATCTTTGGATACCTCTTCAAAGTATTTTCCAAATGTATATGCTTTCCTTTTGTAAGTTTCTATAAGCTGGTATTTGTCATAAGCATCTTCAAATTCGGGATTTTCATAAATATCTGTGCTGTTAAAGCTATTTGTGGCTGCTATTAGTCCTTTTTGAATTGTATCCAGGGCTCTCTCATATTCACCCATCCTGGAATAATATCTTCCCAGCTCCCTCAGTATTATTGCCATCTCACGGTTTCTGTATACATTGTTACCTGAGGCTATATCGTATGTCATATCCAGATATTTCTTCTCCTTTTTAAATTCTTTTATTTTTTTATATAGAAGGCTTTTTGCGAAATATAGATAAAATAAGGGCTGTTCAGCTTTACCGGATTGATTTTTTGCTTCTCTCTCAGCCAGATTGTAATAATAATCTGACCTTTCAAAATCATTTAATAATGAATAATTAAGTCCTATAAAATAGTAAGAATAGACAGGTGAAACACCTGTATTCTTTATAAATCCCAGACTCTTAAGGAAGTATTCATTGGATATGGCATATTCTTTTTTGTCGCTGAATATACAGGCAAGTTTGTCATAGCTCAGGTAAATATATTCATTCAGCGCAGCTGACATTTCTGCCATTTTCAGAGATTTTTCAAAATATACTATAGCCCTGTCAAGTTTATCCATAAACATCATTGCTCTACCCTGAAAGTAATACAGTATGCAGTATTTATAGTGAGTTGAACTGTAATTGGATGTCAGTATGCTTTCTGCAATATCCAGGTATTCAGTTGCCTTGTTAGTATTCCATAAAATACTGTAATAAAGACTGCAGGTTATGTATGTGTCAAACATTACTTTGCTTTTGGGGTATTGAAGTGAGTCGATTAAATAAACACACCTGTTAAAGTAATCACGGGCATCAGTAACACTGCCAATAAAAATGTGAAGATTAATTATGCGGCCAAGTATGTCAATAAGAACAGTATTATCCTTACAATACTTATCATATAAGTCAAGGGATGCCATGTAATAATTCTCTGCCACTTTATAATTTGTTTTTTTCTGGTTTGCATCACCCAGTCCGTTATATATCTGTATCAACAGTCTGTAATTTATATTCTCTGTCTTTTCATTTTCATTTCTTATCTGTTCAAAAATATTTATTGCAGCATCGTTATTACCGGTTATATTAAGATATTTCCCCTTCAGGATACAATATTCAGAATTAATTAGAGTATTTGCTTTTAACTGGTTGTAGTAATTTATATAAATTTTCTCAAGCAGCAGATCAAGACTATCAAATTCACCTTTGTCCAGCATTTCCTTTCCCTTATTTATTAAACCGGGAAAAATGTTACTCCTGTACCGGCTGTCTTTATCTTTTTCTGACACTGAACAGGCAGGCGATTTCAAAATGAAAAATGCACCAAAGAAAACAAGGAAACATGATTTAACAAATAACGAATTCATAATTTCATATTGTACCTGTGAATATTATACAAAAATATTATTTATATAAATACTTGATATTGTTTTGCGATTTCTTTAATTTAATCCTTATTTCAGCGGATACCGAAAAGCATACAGAGTAGGTAACACAGAATTAAAACTTTTAATTATGAAAAACTGTGAATTGCCGTTATGGTTATTAAAAATGGGTGAAGAGGATGATGAGGAAAAGCCTAAAAAACCCACACCCCCGTGATGCTTCTATAGATTAAATCCTTAGCAGAAAAAACTGTACAATCTGTATTATTAAGATTCCCGGTATAAAGAAATAGCTGGAGCCAAATTATTTTTTTGTGATGCATTTTGTGCAGTTTTTTTATGTTCTACCCTCAACATAATTTCTCCATTTCTCAATTAATGTCCGCATGTCATCAGGCAGAGGGGAATCAAAAGACATGTGTTCTCCTGTTGCAGGATGGACAAATCCCAGTGATTTTGCATGCAGTGCATGCCTTGGCAAAATCCTGAAGCAGTTTTGCACAAATTGCCTGTATTTTGTGAAGGTTGTGCCCTTTAATATTTTATTGCCGCCATACCGTTCATCATTAAAGAGGGGGTGTCTGATATGTTCCATGTGAACTCTTATCTGGTGTGTCCGGCCTGTTTCAAGCCTGCACTCTATAAGATTTACATATCCCAGCCTTTCAATAACCTTATAATGCGTTACAGCATGCTTGCCGTAGTCTTCAGCAGAGAATACCTGCATTTTCATCCTGTCTTTTCTGCTCCTTCCTATATACCCCGATACGGTCCCTTCGTCGCTTTCAAGGTTACCCCACACCAGTGCTACATATTTCCTTTCAACAGTGTGGTCATAAAATTGCTTTGCAAGTTTATTCAAAGCAATCTCTGTTTTGGCAACAACAAGTATTCCCGAAGTGTCTTTGTCAATCCTGTGCACCAGTCCCGGCCTTATTTCACCGCTTTTATACAGGGGCAGGTCTTTTAAATGATAGCATAATGCATTTACCAGCGTACCTGTATAATTGCCATGTCCGGGGTGAACAACCATTCCGGCGTTCTTATTAACAATAATTATATTGTCATCCTCATATATTATATTGACTGGTATGTCCTCGGGTATAATCTCAATTTCCCTGGGAGGGTGGGGGAGGAGGATTGATATTACATCATTTGGTTTTACCCTGTAATTGGGTTTAACAGGAGTGTCGTTAACAAGTATATTACCGGCCCGGGAAGCGTTCTGTATCCTTGTCCGTGAAACATTCTCAAGCTTGTTGGATAAATATTTATCAATCCTCAGTATGCCCTGGCCCTTATCAACATTAAACCGGTGGTGTTCAAACAGTTCATTTTGTTCGTTAAGTTCCTCCTGCATTGTAGATTTATTGTATTAGCGGGATATTATGAATTTCCTGTTGACAGGACGCAATCCGTGTCCGCTTAACCTCAAAATATATAATCCCGGCCTTAATCCTGATACATTTATGACCTGAGTCACATTTTGCGACTGGTAAACTATTCTTCCCGAGAAATCATATATTGCTGCCGATAGATACTTATTATCAATCGGGGTATTATATTGAATATTAATATAATCATCAGCAGGATTGGGATAAATTTTCAGTATTTCTTTATCTGTTCCTTCAGCTGTTCTTATGGAAGTGGTTAACTGCTTTGTCCCCATCACCAGCCTGATCATAAGTGAGCCTTCGACAGCCGGACTTTCATCAAATGATTTCCACATACCGGTGATGTTGGTCAGGATATTTTTTTTATTGGCATTATTGATATCATATCCCAGATTCAAAAACTCCTCGGTAGTCTGCTGCCAGCCAACAAAAATTGTGTCCGATACAATCAGCAGTGTGTCAAGCGTATACCTTGTAAATTCATTTAGCCCTTGCAGGGTGTCGGGATACAAATAAGGACTCTGTTCAGGGTCCTGAGGATATATCAGCTTACCCGGCAATCCTTTATAATTATCCCATATACATAACCTGAATGATTTTGAAGAGGTAAAATTGTTCCTGGTTTTGTTAAAATAGAAATCAACGGCCCTGATGGTATCGGTTTTATAAAGCCTGAACCTGTATGCAAGAAGTGCACCCCTCGATGATTCGCCTGAAATGCCAAATCCGTATTCAGCGGTACCGTCATCATAGGCATAATAGTCAAGGAATTTTTCAATTCTTTTTACAGTATCATTTCCTTTGTAGTGTTCGGTATTTTTAAAGTAGGCGGCAACCTCAAACAGTCCGGTTTCAAATTCAGTTTGCTGGTAATAGGGTTTGAACCTGTCACCCCTGTCGATTATGGAATTGTTAAGGAATTTTTCCGTTATGCCTTTATCCGGATAAGGTTCAATAAAATATGTATTATTATTAAGGTCTTTTATATAATACTGCCGGGTTACTGCTGTTGAGTCGTGGGGTGGTGTAAGCCGCTCATAGGCATTCCTTATAAATATGGGGATAGTGTCTATTCTTTCATCGGTAATAACGTTGTCTATATGTGACCAGGGTACCGATTCATAGTATCTTAGCGTTGATCGCAGGGGACTTATAAAAGCAATGTCATTAATATCTGAATGTTCTTCTGCCGGACGGTCATCGAGTTGAATATAATCGAGATGCCACTGATCTGAGTTGCTTAATGCTCCCTGTCCCTGCACCACTTCTTTCGATGAGATGCTTGTATAGTTCCTGAACCGGAATTTAAAACCGTCCTCAAACAGGCTGTCAGCAATCGGAATAATAACCTGGATAAACGTGTCTGTGGGCCATATCTCAGCTTTCCATGCAGTTCCTGTCCACGAGTTGTCTTTTACAGAATATAATTCCAGCAGCAGGGAGTCCTTTTCTTCCGGGGGTTCTCCTTTACCCCCTGCCTGGTACCAGAAGCTCAAAGTTACCGGTTGTCCGCTCCCCTTGTAAGCTGAAAGGTTGACAGGTCTTGAAGTTAGTGTGTCAGAAGGGGTGATATCATTACCTTTAGCATAGATGTTGCCCTCGTCATCAATAGCATCTAGCGTAGCAACACCTATTGACAGCGGCTCAACAGGATATGATGAGTTAATAAAGGCATATTTGTCCTCCCACAAATCAGGATCCGGGAAAACAGAGGAGGTGGAAAAATCATCAAAGAAGGGCAGGGTTAGCTGCTCAGTGCTTTCTGTGCTTTTCATCCTGGAATGGTAATTTTTGAGCCTGCTTTTTATAAGCCGGTTTTCAGTAAGACCGATGATCTCCTGGCTATAACCGTTATAACAGTATAGAGTTGCCAGGAATATTATACAGCTATTCTTAATAAATTTAATCATCCCATTCATTATCCAGAGTGTCTGCTGATACATAGTATTCCAGTTTGCCGGAATCAACAGTTAGCCATACATCTATTGAAGAACCTAACGGTATTAACTGGCTTTTATTATGTGCCGGTATTTGTTTGAAAATTATGGCCCTCATGGAATCTTCATAATCAAAGACTGAGGAATCGTATGTTGGCTTTCCTATTTTGAGCACAATGCTGGCAAGTATGCTTTGCGCTTCCTGTATAGTATAACCGACAATTACAGGTACAACAGTCTTTTCGTTGCTTAATCCTTTTCCTATAACAAGGTCTATCCTGGAGTTTCTTACCAGTGTATCTCCTTTTTTTATTGGCAGGCCGTTATATTTTTGTTCCAGCACTTCATTAATTGCCAGGTCGGGCTCATAAATCATCTCACCGACCCTGAGTCCGCAGGATTTTAGTTTTGCCAGAGCCTGCCTCAATGTGAGGTTGACCAGATCAGGCATAACGATATTTTCAGGATTCACCGAATTTATTGTAAGGAATATCTTGCGGTTCTTTTTAACAATGGAACCTGGTGCAGGATGCTGATCCACAACTGTTCCCCTTTCAAATTCATTAACGTAAACAGAGTCAAACAGTACATATTTCAGTTTTTTCTGTGACAGAACATCCTGAGCCTCCTTAATTGTCAGTCCGGTTAGATCAGGTACCGAGAAGGCCTGGTTATGGCGGGTATATATTTTTAGCCATTTAAAGATCAGAAAGATAATTATAAGAAATAAAATGAATGCCAGTATAAGGTTTCTTAATAACAAATGCCTGGTAATATACGAGTAGACATTATTAAGTTTCATAAATATTGGAAATTGCAAATACTATTAACTGATTAATATTACTCGCAAAAATAAGATTATATTGTATTATTTACATTATAATCGCTGTTGTTTTACCAGATTTTGTTATTTATCCCTGAGGATATGGCAAACACGGCCGCCATTTTTTTCAAAGTAGTCCTGGTGGTATTCTTCTGCCGGATAGAAGGTTGTGGCCGGCACTATTTGCGTGACTGCCTTATTTTTAAAGACACCCGACATGTCAAATGCTTCCTTTGACTTTTCAGCGGCGATTTTTTGGTTCTCATTATGATAAAATATTGCAGACCGGTACTGGTTGCCAACATCATGACCCTGCCTGTCGGGTGTGGTAGGATTGTGAAGCCGCCAGAAGTAATCCAGCAGTTCTTCGTAGCTTATTACACCGGGATTATATATTACCTGCACTGCCTCGGCATGACCTGTTTTACCAGTGCACACCATCCTGTAGTCAGGATTCTCAATATTGCCACCGGTATACCCGGCAGTTGTTTCCACGACGCCGTCAATCTTTTTAAGTATATCTTCTACTCCCCAGAAACATCCTGCTGCGAATGTTGCGGTATCAAGTCCGCTTTCGCTGTCAGTCTTCTTTTCGGGCTTTTCCTCAAAAAGCCTGAGATATTCTCCATAACCCTCTTTCTCGAGATCTTCGAGCGGTATAAACTTTAATGCAGCAGAATTAATACAATATCTTAATCCCGCAGGCTGGGGACCGTCGTTAAATAAATGGCCCAGGTGTGAATTGCTGTTTTTGCTCCTTACCTCTGTCCTGACCATCCCGTGGCTATAATCAAGCTTTTTTATGATATTATCCTTTTTCAGCGAACTGGCAAAGCAGGGCCAGCCTGTACCTGAATCAAATTTATCCAGAGAGCTGAACAGGGGTTCGCCTGTGATGATATCAACATAAATTCCCTTTTCCTTATTATTCCAGTATTCATTATGGAAGGGCGGTTCTGTCGCATTTTCCTGGGTTACTGAATACTGCACAGGAGTTAATATATTTTTTAGTTCTTCCTTATTCACTTTTTTATTGTTTTGATTATAGCAGGAGGTTGTAATAAATAAATTTACTATAATTAATAATAATACACTTCTCCTATTCATAATTTCTGCCTTTTTCAGTAGTGGTTTTAATATAAAACAATCCACACAAGGAATTGTTTTTTCTTTGAACATTATGAAAATTCTTTTGTTGTAACTTTGCAGAAAATTTGACAAAGATGACCTGTAAACTTTTAGAAGGAAAAAAGGGGCTGATTTTTGGTGTGCTGAACGAGAAATCCATTGCATGGAAGGTTGCCGAGAAGTCCTTCAGCGAGGGTGCCTCACTTGTACTTACCAATACAGCCGCTGCCCGCCGCATGGGTGATACAGACAAGCTGGCAAAAAGACTGAATGCAGAAGTTATCACTGCCGATGCCACAATCATGGAAGATCTGGATAACCTGGTAAAGAGAACCATGCAGATTTTCGGGGGACAGTTTGATTTTATCCTGCATTCTATAGGTATGTCTCAGAATGTCAGAAAGGGATTGTCCTATGACAATCTCAGGTATGATTTCTTTATTAAGACACTGGACATATCGGCTTTATCATTTCACAGGATACTGTCAACATCATACAAGATGGATGCAATAAAGGAATGGGGCTCAGTGGTGGCCCTGTCTTATATCGCTTCACAACGTACACTGCACGGATATAATGATATGGGAGATGCTAAGGCCCTGCTTGAGGTAATAGCCAGAAGTTTCGGCTATATTTATGGCAAGAACAGGAAGGTGCGCATAAACACCATTTCGCAGTCGCCGACACTTACAACTGCAGGAAGCGGTGTTAAAGGAGTGGAATCGCTCCTTGACTTCTCAAACAAGATGTCACCCCTGGGAAACGCTACGGCCGAAGATTGCGCCAACTTTTGCATCACACTGTTTTCTGATCTTACAAGAAAAGTAACAATGCAAAACCTTTTTCACGACGGCGGATTCTCAAGCATGGGTATGAGCCTTGAAGCAATGAAACATTACGACAGCATTAAGAACAACATAAATGAATAGTTATGGCATACACATTACAACCCGGAGATAAAGCCCCGGATTTCAGTTTACCTGCTACCGACGGCAAAACATACAGGCTGTCGGATTTTAAGAATAAATACCTGGTAGTGTTTTTTACCTGTAACCATTGTCCCTATGTTTTGGGGTCGGATGAAGTAACAAGACAAACGGTTGAGAAATTCTCATCCAGGGATGTCAGATTTGCAGGTATAAACTCAAACAGCAGGAATACTTATGAAGAAGACAGTTTTGAGAATATGGTAAAGCGTATGAACGTCTATAGGTTCCCATGGATATACCTTTATGACGAAACCCAGGAAATAGCAAAAGCTTACGGAGCCCTCAGGACACCGCATTTTTATGTTTTTAATGAAAAAAGAGAGCTTTTGTATACAGGACGGGGAGTCGACAGTCCGAGAGATACATCAAGGATGACCGTAAATGATCTTGACCGTGCATTAACAGAGCTTACGGAGGGCAGGACAGTTACAGTTCCGGTTACAAATCCTATTGGTTGCAACATAAAGTGGGAAGGTAAAGATCCGCACTGGATGCCCGCCGATGCATGTGACCTGGTTTAAAAAAGATACACGCAACCAAATCCGGCTTCAGATCATCTTCATTATAATGAAGATGATTAGTCTGATATATTGTGTTCTTGTTTTTATCCTTGTATCATGTGAAAAAAAATACGGCTCCCTGGAAAGGGAGAAGTATTTTGATCCCCATAATATAGATTCACTTGCATTAATGGATATAGACAGCTTCTGGGATGATTCGGATGGCAATATTACAGTCTCGGATTATCATGTTTTTTCAGGATTAGTTAACGATACCGGATTCATTGCAGGTTACAGGTACAGCGGAAATGAAAAGGGTATAGCTATAAGTGTTTATACAACCAGGGATGAGGCAATAGAAGCTTTTAACTACAGAAAAGACATTGTTGCATGTGTGATATTGCAGGGCGAGTCAAAAGAAATCATTAACGAACAGTGGTGGTATTCTGACTGTATTCCGAAATGTGTATTTGTGAACAGATGGAATACAATTATAGAAGTATATTATTACTATGCAAGCTATGAGGAGGTCAAGAGTATTTTATATGCAGCTGCAAATGATATAATACAAAGGGTGGATAAATTCAGTGCGTATACTTACTGATTGAAACTAATTCTATAAAACTAATCCCGGGCATAAATTGAAAACAAAAAACTTGTTATCAGCAATTTTAGTGGTAAGCGGACTGGCAATATCTGCCCGGTCCGTGGCCCAGAATATTGATTCAGTTAATAATGTCATGGAGGGGAAATGGATATGGACGGCTTGTTATGGAGGTTTTTCAGGCGAATGCGACGATAATCCGGGTCCGGGTAACCAGAGGTCTGTTATTTTTTCAAAAACCGATACCGATAGCGTTATGTTTGAAGTATATAAAAACGATACTTTAAAAATGTCCGGTATAACAAAATTCGAATACTTAGTAACCGAGTTCATAAATATATGGACAATTGAAGAAGATGTTGTCCACGGTATGCCTGTCGTTGATCCTCATAATTACTTTATAATCAGAAGGACTGATTCAACGAAAGTAACATTCGAAGAGCCCTGTATTGACTGTTACTATTATGAATATCAAAAAGAAGGTACCGTGGTCGGGAGTGAAAGTCCGGGTACTATTAACAACATATTTATTTATCCCAATCCTGCCGGTAGCAGGTTATATGTGAGAAATAACAATTTTATCACTGAACTTGAAATCATTGATATAACAGGTAAAGTAGTCTGCAGAAAGAAAAATGAAATCGGCAGCAAGCTGATTACTATTGATATATCATATCTGAAAAGCGGGGCATACTTCCTCAAATCTTTATCCGGCAACAGGACTTATTTAAACAGATTCCTGAAATTGTAGACACAAAATAAATTAACAAAATTTAACTTTTCTTTTACAATAAATCACAAGTTTATACGTCTAATAATAAACAAACTATAAAGAAGTTTTTTGGCATAAATATTGCATGTAATAAAATGAAAGTCTTAGAGTCTTTAAAGTAGTTTTTTCATAATAATTGTTTTAAGTAGGTTAGGGTTAATAGTTAATTTTAAAAAGTCCCGTGGCAACACGGGATTTTTTTTGTTCCCCTCCTCTGATTGGCATATCGTCCATATCCTGTATTAATTCAATAATGCTTTAATGGCAATATTACCAATAAGATAAAAAATATTCGTAAATTTATATTTAATAACCAATACTTTTATAAACCATGAAAGAACAGTTAAATCTTTTCGTTGAAAGCTCGCAGCAATTTTTAAATCAGGTTGCTACTGCTTTGCCTCAGATCATTGGGGCTTTGCTACTGCTAATCATAGGCTGGATTATCGCGAAAGTTTTAAAAAATCTTTTAGTTAAAGGTCTCAAGTTAATCAGATTTTCATACCTAACTGAAAAGGCCGGAATAGAGAAGTTTTTAAGGGAGGGCGGAATTACGGTAACAGCTGTTGATATTATTGGAACCCTTGTCTATTGGATAGTTATGCTGCTGGTTATTCTGGCAACACTAAATAGTATTAAGCTGACCGCCGCTTCAACACTATTTAATGAAATTATGTTATTCATTCCAAACATTATTGTAGCTATACTAATCTTAATTATTGGTGTGTATTTAGCCCGGCTTATATCCCAGATTATTACTACTTCCTTAAAAAGTATGAAAGAATCTACAGCCGACACTATAGGCAAGATAAGTTATTATGCCATCCTTGTTTTAACAGTGTTCATTATTCTGGGACAGTTAAACATAGCAACGGAAATTGTAAGCAGCGCATTCCAGATCTTGTTCGGGGCACTATGTCTTGCGTTGGGACTAGCATTTGGATTAGGAGGCAAGGAGTGGGCAGCAGAGATTATAGATAAATACCTTAAAAAGAAAGAATAACCGGGTGTAATTTCGAATAGATATTAATGGAGTTTACCGGGTGGTTAAAAACATTAAAATAAAGGCTATCCTATAAGGAGATTGAGGATAGTCTTTATTTTTTCCATCATAGTCCGGTTGTTAAAGTCTGATTGCAGCTAAAGAAAATATCCCGGGAATCGACATAATGATGGGAAAGTCACTAATTTAATGCTGTTGTAAGTTCACTGACCGTATTTTGGCTATATGAAAATTATTCATATACTATTTGTTAATATTCTGATATTTAGTAATTGCCGATATTACCATACTGCAAATAAAACTTGCAATAGCATAGTTGACCAGATGGAGAAGTCGTTGAAGTGCGAGTTGCTGGAAGTATGGTATCCGGCTTCCATGGACACTGCGTTTGGGGGATTTTTAAGTGATTTCACATATGACTGGAAACCATCGGGACCGCAAAACAAGATGCTTGTGTGCCAGTCCAGGCATTTATTGACAACTTCAAAGGCAGCGATATTTTACAATGATGACCGTTACTGTGAGCTGGCACGGCATGCATTTCTGTTTTTAAGGGATAAGATGATAGATAAAGAATACGGGGGTTTTTACATGCTTCTCGACCGTGAGGGACAGCTTGCCGGTGGCAGTTTTGGAGACAGTAAGATAACGTACGGAAATGCATTTGCCATATATGCGCTGGCAGCTTACTATGGAATGTCTGCTGACACTTCAGCTCTATGTCTGGCATGCGAAACCTTCATATGGCTTGATAAATATGCACATGATCGCGTATATGGCGGGTTTTATAGTATACTAGGGCGTGATGGCTCACGGATCGAAGCGGGCGAAAGTAATGCAGGCAAAGTTAACTGGGTGAAGACGAACTGGAAAGACCAGAATACGTCAATTCATCTCCTGGAAGCCTTTACCGAGTTATATAAGGTATGGCCTGACAGCCTTCTCAGGGAGCGCCTTATGGAGATGCTGGTTTTGATAAGAGATACCATAACAAATAACAGGGGCTCGCTGACTCTCTTTCTTCAGGAGGACTGGATGCCGGTATCGTTTCGTGATTCATCCGGGGCGGTAAGGAAGTCAAACTACTACTTTGATCACATTTCCTTTGGACATGATGTTGAAACAGCATACCTTCTCTCTGAAGCATCTCAAATATTGGATATTGAAAATGATACGTTAACAGCCAGGATCGCCAAAAGGATGGTTGATCATGCCCTCAATAACGGATGGGATAGTGAAAGGGGCGGATTTTATGATGCAGGCTACTGCTTCAATGATGATGGTCCGGTTACTATAATTAACGATACCAAGGTTTGGTGGACACAAGCCGAGGGATTGAATGCACTGCTTTTAATGTCCTTACTTTATCCGGGAGAAAGCAAGTATTACAATTCCTTTATGAAACAGTGGGAATATATAGATAAGTACCTGATTGATCATAAGCATGGAGGGTGGTACGAAGAGGGACTGGATAACAGTCCGGATAAACTGAAGGCACCCAAAGGGTATGACTGGATGATAAATTACCATAATGCCCGTGCATTAATGAACTGCATACAAATGTCAAAGAAATGAAAATAAAAATTATAACTGCCGGCGGCACTATTGACAAGGTCTATTTTGACAGGATGAGTGATTACAAGGTCGGTGAACCTATGATAAAGGAGATGCTTAAGGAAGCAAATTTCAGTCTTGATGTCAGCTTCAGGTCTGTTTTAAAAAAAGACAGCCTTGATTTTACTGACGAGGACCGGGAGCTGATAAAAAAAATTGTTGATGAAGACAGTTGCAGTCATATTGTAATTACTCATGGTACCGATACTATGATTGACACAGCCAGGGTCCTGCAGAGTATAAAAGGCAAGGTTATTGTACTGACAGGCTCCATGCAGCCTGCGAATTTTAAATTCTCAGATGCCCCCTATAACATAGCCTGCGCCCTTATGGCAGTCCAGTTACTCAATCCCGGCGTTTATATAATAATGAACGGAAAGGTTTTTGATCCTGCCAATGTAAAAAAGGATCGTAAGTCCAATTCCTTTATTGAGCAAAGACCAGGAAAGAACAAGTAGAAAATAATTAATTTTTTTGAACCAAATCAGGTATCAATTGTTTAGATACTAATATGGTTAAGTAGTTTTAGGGTTAATATTTATTACTAGCCTGAAAGCCCCGGAGATATCCGGGGCTTTTCTTTAATTATCCGAAAAATTGAATTTATCATATTTTATTTTTATCTTTAATTGTGCATTATTTAATTGGGCTTTAATCAGGATAAGTAGACAGATTAATTAATTAGTTTTCCAGGTTCCTTTAATAAGGAATTATATGTTATATGTGATACTCTAAGATTTAATATCGTTATTTATGTCCGAAGAAAAAAACCTTACCTATGAAATAGATCTGGATAATAACCTGTTGACAGAGATATTTGTTGGTGATTATGATATTAATGATGTTCTGGCCTTTCAGAAAAAAGTGTATGAAGACAAAAAATATGACAGGCCGTTAAATGTATTGCTTGATTTGAGAAGATCTTCCCCGCAATTTTCAGTAAATGAGCTGGATAATCTTGTATTGGACAGCCTGAGATTTGGGAATACTTCAAAAGATGTCAAGATAGCTTTTTTATCCGGTCTGCCGAGACATGTAGTTGATTCGGTTATAATTGAAAGTATTTTTAAATCAAAGAAAGTCAAGGCCGAAGCAAAGGCATTTTCAACAATTGAAGCGGCTCTTGACTGGCTAAATGTTCGGCGTTAAGAAATCCGGTTACTTATTGAAAGCGTTTTTCCAGTTCTGTAAGCTGGTCTTTCAGCTCTTTCGGGAACCGTTCACCGAAAATTTTATGGTGTTCCTTAATTAGTTCAATTTCTTCCTTCCATTTGTTTTTATCAACTGACAGCAGTAATTCAAGGTTTATGTTTTTATCCTCCAGTCCGTTTATATCAATGGCATCTGTAGTGGGCACAAAGCCTATCGGGGTTTTCGCTGCTTTTCCTGTTCCTTCGCAGCGTTCAAAGATCCATTTCAGCACACGTACATTATCCCCAAATCCAGGCCATAGCCAGTTGCCGTTTTCATCTTTCCTGAACCAGTTTACAGAGAATATTTTTGGAAGCAGATTTTTATCCTTTGCACCTTGTCCTATTTTAATCCAGTGACTGAAATAATCCGCCATATTGTACCCGGTAAAGGGCAGCATGGCAAAAGGATCCCGGCGCACACCCGCTTTGAGTCCGATCGCTGCAGCCGTAACTTCGGATCCTGCAACCGAACCGATAAATGTACCGTGATTCCAGTCGAATGATTCATACACAAGTGGGATAGTGGAAGGCCGGCGTCCCCCGAAAAGAAAAGCAGAAATAGGAACTCCTTTCGGGTCTTCCCATGCCGAATCAATAACCGGACACTGACTGGCCGGAGCAGTAAAACGGGCATTGGGATGGGCTGCGGGCTTACCTGAAAGGGGATCATACTTTTCATCGGTCCATGTTATTGTTCCTTCAGGAATATCATATCCAATACCTTCCCACCATACATCTTTATCCGGAGTAAGGGCCGTATTGGTGAAAATGGAATTTTTTGTCATAGAGAGCATGGCATTCGGATTTGTTTCCATGGAAGTCAGCGGAGCGACACCAAAGAATCCGTACTCGGGATTTATAGCATAGAGGCGTCCGTCTTCACCAAATTTCATCCATGCAATATCGTCACCGACACATTCGACTTTCCATCCGGGTATGGTAGGAACAAGCATGGCCAGGTTTGTTTTGCCACAGGCACTGGGAAAGGCAGCGGCAATATATCTTTTCACTCCTTTCGGATTGGTTATTCCAAGGATAAGCATATGTTCGGCCATCCAGCCTTCATTTTTAGCTATATATGATGCGATCCTCAGTGCCAGGCACTTTTTTCCCAGCAGGGCATTTCCTCCGTAACCGCTTCCATATGACCATATTTCCTGCGTTTCGGGGAAATGTGTGATATATTTTTGTTCGATGGGAGCACAGGGCCATTTTTTATCCTTCTGCCCCGGCTTTAGCGGATATCCGACTGAATGGACACATGGTATAAAGTCACCGTTACCGAGGATGTCGAGAACAACCTTCCCCATCCTTGTCATTATCCTCATATTGGTAACAACATAAGGTGAATCGGTCAGCTGAATCCCGATCTTTGCAATTTTTGAACCCAGGGGGCCCATGCTGAAAGGAATAACATATAAAGTCCTTCCTGTCATGCAGCTTTTATATGATTTTAACAGTGTTTCTTTCATTTCATCCGGGTCAGCCCAGTTATTTGTCGGTCCCGCATCTTCTTTGGTCTTTGTACAAATAAATGTCCTGTTTTCAACGCGTGCCACATCGCTGGGATCTGACTGAAAATAATAACTATCAGGCCTTTTTGCTTCATTCAGTTTGACTGCCGCCCCCGATGCTGCGCAACCTTCCAACAAGCGGTTGTACTCGGCATCGGATCCGTCGCACCAGTGAATTTTATCAGGCTTGCATATTTCCGCCCATTCGTTGACCCAGTTAATTAGTTTTTGATTGTTTGTCATCATTGTTGGTTAATTTAATAATTAGTATATAGTATCTTTAGTTGTCCATGTCCTTGCATGCATTATACAGGTTTTCAACCAATTCAGGAATTGCTGATTGGGGTACAGATGAAAATGCGAGCCTTATAACATCTCCGAAGACAATAACGCCTGTACCGTATTTGTTGAGCAGGTGCATCCTCACCTGCTCGGCATCCAGACCCTTATTTAGTTTTACACACATAAAATAGCCGGAATTAAAAGGCAGAGGCTCAATATATTCCGAATATTTCGGCAGGTATATAGTATTTTTGAGTTTCGTATATCTTGATTTCAGAATATCATACTTTTTTCGCTTCGAGTTGGCGTAGTTTTTATGCGAATAGACGGCCAGAAGAGCGGACTGGGAAAGATGACTGATATTTGAGATGTTTCCGCGAACAGCTCCGGCAGTCTTGTTTTCCAGCGCTTCATACAGTCCGGGTGTTCCGTTCTTTATGCCAAAAGTGATAAAGCCGACCCTGAATCCCCAGACATAATCCTCTTTGGTGGGACCGTCGAGCTTGACCGCCATGATATTCTCATTCAGGCTCGCGAGCTTTGTAAAAACAGATTCTTTAAATACATTATTTTCATAGACAAGTCCGAAATACGCATCATCAACAAGCACAATTATCTTTTTGCCTTTTACGGCCTGCTCGTTTATTATTCCCGTAATAAGATCTATTTCAGTGTTAAGGGGTGTATATCCCGAAGGATTATTAGGAAAATTAAGGACCAGGATGATCTTCTCCTGTTTGATATCATTCAGGGTTGCTGCAAATGAATCCAGGTTGAAACCTCCATTTTTAAATAACTCAAATGTTCTGATTTTTGCACCGTACCCGTTTTCAAGTATAAGACTGTAGTTTTCCCAGTACAGGTCTGAAAGAACAACAATGTCACCGCTGTCGGCAAATAAATATCCTGCCATGCTCATTGCATGTGTTACTCCATTTGTAGCCACGGGAGTGCTTATCGGCGTATTGCCCAATGAAGGATTTTTCTTATATATTAAGCTTTTCCAGGTTTCCCTGAAGTCTTTTTTTCCAAAACTCGGGGCATAGGGGAATACATTATTCACGGGAAGAGTTATCAGTGATTCGAATTCAGGAAGATGCATCGAGGATTTGTCGTCTTCAACAGCCTCGCCTATTGTTGCATTTATATCCTTGCCTTTAGCCTGGGCAGCCTGTGAGAGTATGCCGAGCCTGGGAAAGAATATATTTTTCCCCTTTTCGCTTAGCATTTTAATGACATTTGCATTTTGCTTTTCAATTATACTGTTCAGGGAGCGGGCTTGTTCATCCATATTTAATTCTATTTAAATATTTTAAGTTATACTTAAATATAAGGTGGAGTTACTATCCATATTACACTTGCAGGTGTATTACCTATATTTTTTATGTTTCGTGATATATTTGAATTAAAATAGAAGTTGTCTCCTTTTTCCATAATATACTGCGTGTTTTCCAGGGTCATCAGCAATTTACCCTGAAGGACGTGGATAAATTCCTGTCCGGGATGTTCAACCATAATATCGGATGAATCTGAATTTTCCACAAATTTCAGAATATAAGGCTCCATCTGTTTCCCTGCTTCATGGTGCGACAGCAGGAAAAGGCTGGTGCCGCTTGAATTAACCTTGACAAACCTGATATCTCCCTCTTTAACCATCGGATTCCTGGTCAGAGTTTCATTTTCACCGATAAGATCGCCAACAGTGGTATAAAGACTGTCAGCGATGGTTTTAAGTGTCAGTATGGAAGGAAAGGCTTTGGCATTTTCAATCTGCGACAATGCACTGGCACTGATACCAACCTTTTTTGAAAGGTCTGCCAGGGGCATTTTCAGACTCTCCCTTTTACGCTTAATTCTTTCACCAAGCCTGTTCATTAAAAAGATATTAGACTGCTTTGTTTACAAAGCTAATCTTTTTATAGAAAAAATTAAGTAATACTTAAATTATTTTAAATATTATTTATCAACGGGAGGGTGTTAATTACTTATAACTGTGGTGATTTCCTGTTATCTGCACGGGTGTAAGTGCTTGTTATTGTAATCATGCCTACCTGCTGTCTGATAATATCTTTCATATCATCAGGCAGTCCTGCCGGAAACGTCGGTTCATGTTTTTGTATTAACTTTATTTCATTATAGCCGGATGAAAATTTTATATCAATATTAGTAACCTCGTTTTTATATGTTGTCTGTATTTTCAGCAGAGAGTCGTTTGCGTTTTCTTCAATTATTTCGTAAGGTATTCTATTTGGTATATTATCTTCCCCAACGCACAACATGATTTTTTTTGAGAAATAGATTTCGGATTCTCTGCTGTCCGGATTTGCATCCACAAGATTCGGATTCTCGGTTGAGGCCCTGTTGCCAATTTGTTTCCAGTGTCCAACCAGATAGTCATGCAGTGTTTTTTCCGATGAACACTGCAGAAAGCAGGTCGTTGCCGTAATTAGAACTGCAAGTTTTAAAACGAGTATTGACGGATTTTTCATTCTTTTGATCTCCTGTAATTTTTAAATTAATTTCAATATGGCTTCTAAAATCAATAAATGGGTGTTCCCATTGCAGGCAATAAAAATAATTATTTTTCCCGGATAAAAAAGCGGCAATAAGAGAAGATTGACAAGCAATAAAAAACCTCCTCTTAAAAAGGGAGGGGTCAAAGTAAATAATTTGTCTAATTTTAAACTGTCCTATTTTTAGGGAAGGCTACATTTTATATTATATCTCAAACAGAAGCAAACACTTGTATCACATCCTTTCATACCATAATAATATATTTGTCTTAAACCCATTGAATAGGAAGTTCCTTCATAAATCCTGGTTAAATCGAAATTATTATCATATTTAACAATGAATGTAATTTTACTGGAAAATTGGTATCCGATGCCTACATTTAACCCGCCCCCTAATTGAAAACT
>Ga0315548_1000312_pt1 | contig 45251 bp, 48 predicted proteins | sample SalMarSW160110MG_2_FD_202540 | JGI IMG/M metagenome (GOLD analysis project Ga0315548, IMG submission 202540) | Salt marsh sediment microbial communities from the Plum Island Ecosystem LTER, Massachusetts, United States - Salt Marsh Sediment SW1601-110 ... | reverse complement strand
CGGCCAGCCTGGCCAGGTCAACGACCGCTTCTGTGTGACCGGCACGTACCAGGACGCCGCCTTCTCTGGCACGCAGCGGGAACATATGTCCCGGCTGGACAATATCTTCAGGCTGCGTGGCGGGGTCAAGCACCGCCTTTATCGTCTCAGCGCGGTCGGCCGCGGAAATGCCGGTGCTCACCTTATGCTTGGCTTCGATGGACACGGTAAACGCGGTGGCGAATTTGGCGGTATTCTGCTGTACCATCAGGGGGATTTTCAGCTCATCCAGACGCTGGCCGATGATGGGCAGGCAGATAAGCCCGCGGCCGTGCTTGGCCATGAAGTTGATGGCATCGGCGGTCACCTTCTCCGCCGCCATGACAAGGTCGCCCTCGTTCTCGCGGTCCTCATCATCGGCTATGATGAGGAATTTGCCGTCTCTGATGTCTTCAATTGCTTCCGGAATCGTGGCCAGACCGGTACTCATTTTCACTCCATTAGCTTATCATCCGATAGTGAAGCCATGCTCAATTAAAAATTCTGCGGTCAGTCCGGTAGTCTGCGGCTGGGTAAACTGCGTCACGTACTTGGCGATGATATCCACTTCAAGGTTTACCACATCGCCCGTTTTTCGGCTGCCCAGGGTGGTATTCCGGCGCGTATACTCAACCACCGAGACCCGGAATGAGCTATTATCCTTCTCCGTTATGGTCAGGCTGATGCCGTCAACCGCGATAAATCCCTTGGGCACGGTGTAGCGCAGGACCTCAGGCGGCGCTTCGAACCGGAAAAGAAGCGCTTCTTCTTCCTGTTCCCATGCTACAATGCGGCCGATATCGTCAATGTGGCCCTGAACCAGATGGCCGCCCAGCCGACCGCCCAGCGCCATCGGTCGCTCCAGGTTCACGCCGTCTCCGGATTTGAGCAATCCGAGGTTGGTCCGCCGCAATGTCTCCGGCATAACGTCGACGGAGAAAGAAGCGCGGTCGAAATCGGTGACAGTGAGGCAGGCGCCGTTAATGGCGATGCTGTCGCCCGGCTTCATTCCGCCAGCAACCTGCGGCGCGGCGATTACCAGCTTGGCGGTTGATGCCGAGAGGACCTTACCTACCTCTTCTATTATACCGGTAAACATGGCTTATTCTTAACATAAAATTCAGATTATGGCCATTGTAGCATTTTGCCGGCCGGAAACGCAAGAGCCGGCTGATTTTGAACGCAGTATGGAATCCTACTCTATGCTGTAGACCACCTGTACGGACAACCTTATTTCCGTTTCACCGGGGCTTATCGGGGTGGAGGGCGCGGCGGGCATGGCTGCTTCAGGGTAGAAGTCGCGCACCACGGGTATTGAGGCCCCGCTCTCGCTGATGTACGTGGGCTTACCCAGCTTTACATTTCCCAGGTCAGCCAGCTGCTTCGCCTTGGCCGCGGCATCGGCCATCGCCCTGACCCGGGCGCCATCATAATGTGCCGTTGGATTGTCCACGGTGAAACTGATGCTGTTGATTATGACGTAGTCTCCGCCAGCCCTGGCCGCGGCGTCAATAATGGCGCCGGTATCTTCAATCTTCCTTATCTTGGCGATTACCGTATTGGTTACCCGGTAACCCAAAAGGATTTCCTGTCCGTCTTTTTCCGACCATCTTCGCACCGGCGCGATGCTGAAATACTGCGTCTTGATGTCCTTCTCCGCGACGCCGAATCGATTGAACTCCTCAACCACAGCGGTCATGGCCGTGGCTGCCTGGCCCTGTGCTTCGGCGACGCTTTCCGCCTGTGATTCCACGCCCAGGTTGAGGACGGCAACATCGGGGACAACGCTGACCTTTCCCTCACCGGTAACCCAGATCCCAGTATTCTGCTGGTTGAATATACCGCTCACCTGTGGGAAGGCACCGGTTGCCGCAGAAGGTGGTGAGAGCGATTCACAACCCGCCGCGCCGAAAGCGATGGTCAGGAGCACCACAAAAAGAACGGTCAGGGATTTCCATCTCATTGTTTATCACCTTGTAATTCGTGTTCTCCTACTGAGAAGTATATCGAATGAGGGGGGCAAAATCAAGGCAGCGCTGTTACGCACGCTGGAATTATAGTGCTTTGACCATTCCGTTGGAGTTGAAGAGGAATTTCCTGGCCCACAGAGAAACGTAGACCAGGCCGATTAATACAGGCACCTCAATCAGCGGGCCAACCACTGTGGCCAGTGCCTGTCCGGAATTGATGCCGAACGTGCCCACGGCAACGGCGATGGCCAGTTCAAAGTTGTTGCTGGCGGCGGTGAAGGATATGGTCGCTGTTTGTGAATAGACAAACCGCAGCGCCCAGGAGAGAATGTAGGAGACTCCGAACATCAGCACAAAGTAGGCCAGCAGCGGCACGGCGATGCGCAGCACGTCCAGGGGCAGGTTCACGATATATTCACCTTTCATGGAGAACATGACGAAGATGGTAAACAGCAGGCCGACCATGGCCGTGGGGCTGAGGCGGGGGGCAAAGACCTCCTCAAACCAGGCCCTGCCCTTGTGGCGTATGACGGAGAAGCGGGTGATGATGCCGGCGACCAGCGGGATGCCGAGAAATATGAGGACGCTTTTGGCGATGTCCCACATGGATACCCTGACGATGGTGGCCTCGCTGCCGCTGAGCCAGGAGGAGGCGATGGTTATATAGAAATAGGCCAGCACGGAATAGAACAGCATCTGAAATATGGAATTGAGGGCGACGAGCACCGCGCAGTACTCATTATCACCTTCTGCCAGCAGGTTCCAGATGAGCACCATAGCGATACACCGCGCCAGCCCGGTAATGATCAACCCCTCGCGGTATTCCGGGTAATCATGAAGGAACAGCCAGGCCAGGCCGAACATGATGACCGGGCCGATGAGCCAGTTCAGGATGATGGAGACGCCGAACATTTTCCAGGCTTTAGCCAACTTGGACAGCTCCTCGTACCTGACCTTGGTCAGCACCGGGTACATCATCCAGAGGAGGCCGATGGCGATGGGCAGCGAGACGGTATCGATGCGCAGGACATCGAATATGGAAGCTATTTCCGGGAATAAGTAGCCCATCCCCACCCCGAGCGCCATGGTGAGAAAAATCCCGACGGGGAGGAAGCGGTCGAGCACGGAGAGGCGGCCGGCAACATTGGCTGATGCGCCGCTAGGCATGTGATTTCCCTTTCCGTTCCGGCGTGCCGCCCGGCCCGATGCGCTTTGCCAGTTTCAGCCTTCGCCTGTCTTCGGTCAGCGTTTCATTCCTGATAGGGTGGTCCTGCAGCAACCGGGCAAGAGACGTAGCATAGCGGTCTGCCATCTGCCAGTCTATTGAGTACAGCGCCCACAGGCCGTTGCGCCTGGTTTTCAGCAGGCCGGCGCTCTGCAGAATGCCAAGATTCCGTGAGGCCCTGGTCTGAGAGATATCGAGCGCCTGCATCACCTCGCAGACGCAGCATTCCCGCTCCAGAAGCAGGTGGAAAATCCTGAGCCGGGTCCCATCGGAGAGGGCCTTCATTAACTGAATAAAATCTCGCATCGTGAAAACCGAAATCTATATGATAATATGCGCATTTCCGCATATATTCTACTACTTTATTCTATAGCTGTCAATAATAGTTTTCCATGGCGCGCATCTTGGACCTTTGTTATCAATCATCTGAATTGAATGTTATAATTAAACGATGGATATCCTTGCCGACCTTAATCCAGCGCAGCGGGAAGCCGTTGAGGCTATCAATGGGCCGGTGCTGATTCTGGCCGGGCCCGGGAGCGGCAAGACAAGGGTAATCACCCACCGCATCGCTTACCTCATCAAGGTCTGTGGCGTCAGCCCGCGCCGTATCATGGCGGTCACCTTCACCAACAAAGCGGCCCGTGAAATGGAGGAGCGACTGCGGAAACTGGCCCGAAGCTCCGTTGACGAGCTGACCATCGGCACCTTCCACGCCATCTGCGCCCGTATCCTGCGCCGTGACGGCAAAGCCGTTGGCGTCAATCCGGGCTTCGTCATCTATGACGATGAGGACCAGATGACCCTGGTCAAACGCAGCCTTCAGGCGCTGGAGCTAGACCCCAAGCAGCATAACCCCAGGGCGGTTCACTCGGCGATTTCTGCGGCGAAAAGTCGGCTGTGGACGCCGGAGGAATACCTCAAGCACCGCCACAGCTATTTCGATGAGATTGTCCAGCGCGTCTACGAGCGCTACCAGCAGTTCCTCAGCGAGAGCAACGCCCTTGACTTTGATGACCTTCTGCTGAAAGTGGTGCAACTTTTCCGGCAGCATTCGTCAGTGCTATCGCGCTACCAGTCGCGGTATCTGCACCTTCAGGTGGACGAGTTTCAGGATACCAACCTCGTCCAGTACGAGCTGATGAAGCAGCTGGCCGGGAAGTACCGCAACCTATGCGTCGTTGGCGACCCTGACCAGTCGATATACTCCTGGCGCTTTGCCGACCTGAGAAACATACTGAACTTTGAAAAGGATTATCCCGAAGCGAAGATAATCCTGCTGGAGCAGAACTACCGCTCCACCAAAATGATTCTGGAGACCGCCAGCCATGTCATCTCGGCCAACCAGCAGCGCAAGCCCAAGGGGCTGTGGACGGAAAACGAGGTCGGTGTGCTGCCCGAAATCGTGGAGACCTACACCGAGCAGGAGGAAGCGCAATTTGTGGTCAACGAAATCGAAGAGCTGGTGGGGCGAGGGGAATTTAATCGTGGCGACTGCGCCATAATGTACCGCACCAATGCCCAGTCGCGCGTCCTTGAGGAGGCGTTTATCCGCTATGGCGTGCCCTACAGGCTGGTGGCCGGCACGCGCTTCTACGAGCGGCGTGAGGTCAAGGACGTCATCGCCTGCCTGCGGCTCGTCCAGAACCCGAACGACAGCGTCAGCCTTTTGCGCATAATCAATGTGCCCCCGCGGGGCATCGGGCAGCGGACGGTGGCCGACCTCTCCCGGTGGGCGAGGGCGAGAGGCATCGCCGAGTACCGGGCAATGCAGCTGCTGGCCGGACCAAAAGAAGAGAGCGCGGAGCACCGGCCGGCATTTAACTCTCGTACCGAGCGGGCGCTGACCGGTTTCGTGGAAATGCTGGAGGGGTTTATCAAGCGGAGCCGGGGGATGAACCTGGTCGAGCTATTTGACCATATCGTGGAGAACTCGGGCTATCGGGAATACGTCCAGAACCTGGCCGATGGTGAGGAGCGCTGGGAGAATATCCTGGAGCTGCGCACCGTGGCCCAGCAGTACCGGGATTTGCCACCTCCCGATGGTCTCTCCGCTTTTCTGGAAGGGGTGACGCTGGTGTCCGATGTCGATAGCCTTGATGAGCAAATCGATGCCGCCACCCTGATCACCCTGCACCAGGCGAAGGGGCTGGAGTTCCCGGTGGTGTTCATCGTCGGCGTGGAAGACGGCATCCTGCCCCATATCAGGTCGTTCGACGACCCCGACCAGATGGAGGAGGAGAGGCGGCTCTGCTACGTGGGCATCACGCGGGCCAAAAAGAAGGTCTATCTGGTGCGCGCCTTCCGCCGCAGCTTCATGGGCAGCAGCAACATCAATCAGCCCTCGCGCTTCCTGCAGGATATTCCGCCTCACCTGATATCGGGCGGTGAACGATGGCGCGGCGAGGACAGCGAACTGGCCACGGCCATGTACTCCTGGAACCGGATGGCGGCGCCGCGACCGGACTTGCCCGAGCTGTCTCCCGGCGACCATATCCACCACCCGCAGTTCGGGGAAGGGGTGGTGGTGAGCTACAAGCCGGTGAAGGATGATGTTGAGGTGGTGGTGGCCTTCGATGGGGCGGGGGTGAAAAAGCTTCTGCTCAGCTTCGCCAGGCTGGAGAAAATAGAATAATTTATTAAAAGATATTGACAATAAAATGCCCATAAAAATCCTTGACAAAAAAGTAGTTTCCCAGATTGCTGCCGGTGAGGTGGTGGAGCGGCCGGCCTCGGTGGTGAAGGAGCTGGTGGAGAACGCGCTCGATGCCGGGGCCAGCCAGATAGCCGTCGAGGTGAGGGGCGGCGGCACCGGCCTCATCCGGGTCATGGACAATGGCGCCGGCATACCATCGGATGAGGTGGCGCTGGCCTTTGAGCGCTATGCCACGAGCAAGATAAACAGTCTGGCCGACCTCCAGTCCATCGCCAGCCTCGGTTTCCGCGGGGAAGCCCTGCCCAGCATCGCCACGGTGGCCCAGGTGGACATCCTGACCGGCGTCGCCGGCGAGGCGGCAGGTACCTATCTCAGCGTCCGGGAGGGCGAAGTATCGGCCCAGAAGAGCCAGGCCCGACCTCAGGGGACAACGGTAACCGTGCGCGACCTGTTCCGCAGTGTACCGGCGCGGCGCAAGTTTTTAAAGTCGGTGCCGGCGGAGAACAGCCACATCGCCAGTGTGGTCAGCCAGTACGCCCTCGCCTATCCCGAGGTCAGCTTCGCCCTGTTCCTTGAGGGGAGAAAGACGCTGGGCACGGCGGGGAAGGGCCGGCTCATCGACAGCATCGTCGAGGTGTATGGTGCCGAAGTCGGCCGGCACATGCTGGAAGTGCCGGAAAACGAGCGGGGGAGCGATGAGACGCCGGTGGTTGTAACCGGGATGGTCGGCTCGCCGTCGGTAAGTCGCTCCGGTCGCGGCTACCTCAGCTTTTTTATAAATCGACGCTGGGTGAACAGCCGGCTCCTCGCCTGGGCAGTGGAGGAGGCGTATCACGGGCTGCTGCCCCAGGGAAAGCATCCGGTGGCCGTCCTCGCCATTTCGCTGCCACCATCAGAGGTCGATGTCAACATCCATCCCGCCAAGAGCGAGGTGAAGTTTCAGCACGAGCACCATGTGTTCACCACGGTCCAGAAAGCGGTGCGGCGGACGCTGATTGCCCAGGCACCGGTGCCGCGAATTGAGGAAGTGGCGGTGGCCTATGGCGCCCCTTCGCGGCAGGCCGGAATCGACTGGCCAGGCCTTGTGACCAGCCAGGGTGTTATCAGTCAGGCATTTGAATCTGCCCGGCCGCTGATGGCGGCGCTGCCCGTGCTTCGGGTGCTCGGTCAGTTGCTGAGCAGCTATATAGTCGCCGAGGGGCCCGACGGGCTGTATCTTATCGACCAGCATGCCGCGCACGAGCGCATCGTCTTCGAGCGGGTCAAAGAGCAGCGCTCGCGGCGTGAAATCGATGTGCAGGGCCTGCTCGAGCCGGTGCCCTTCGAGGTCACCCCGCAGCAGGAAGCGGTGCTGAAGTCGCACCACGAGGAGCTAACTGGTTTCGGCTTCTCGCTGGAGCCGTTTGGCGACCGCACCTACCTGGTCAGGACGGTGCCGCAGGCGCTGAGCGGCGGCGACTGGGCCGGGGCGCTGCGGGAGCTGCTGGACTCGGATGAAGAGAGGGGAGAATGGGAGGAAGGAATCGCTATATCAATTGCCTGTCACAATGGCGCGGTGCGGGCGGGGCAGCTACTGAGCGACGACGAGATGCGGACGCTGGTGCGGCAGCTTGAGAAGACGGCCGTGCCCCACACCTGCCCCCACGGCCGACCGACATTAATTCACCTCAACAGCAGTCAATTGCGGCGGGAGTTCGGGCGGAGTTAGCGGTTACTGTGATTCTGCCGGTTTCTGCAGCAGTTCCCAGCGCACCATGCCGTCCTCGATGAGCTGGCGGATTTTACGTTCCTGAGGGGTGAGCTGCGCGCTGCGACCGGACTTTATCTCCATGATGACGATTTCCTCGGGCTCACCGCGGGAAAGCCCCGGGAAGACGATGAGGTCTATAGGGCTGCCGATGAAGCGAGCTTCGGTGGGGTCGTATCTGAACTCGGGAAGGTAGGGCGCCATCTGCTCGGTGAACTTACCTCCCAGCACCGCCCGGCTCTGCGTCACGGCATCGCGGACCGCCTTTTCTCTTTCCTCTTCCCATTTCAACCACGCCTCCTCCTGCCACAGCCGGAATCTGCTCTCATATCTATACCGGGTGGTGAAGTACACCAGCAGAATACCCAGAATGGCGGCGACGGTGATGATGACAATGATAAGGGCGATAACGTCCATGGTGAACCTCCCCGAATCTCATCGGTTTCAGACTGGTTATGGTCAGTACTGGAGGGAGTGGGGGCGTTTTGTTTTTATGGTATTTCAACCTGACTGGCCCGTCGGTTGCTGGCTGCTGCCCGGCTTTGTCAGCGGCACCCTGGCCGCACACAGCGGACATTCTTCGGGTCGGTAGGTTATGGTGGCGGCGCGGTGGCAGCTGAAGAGAGGGTAGCCGAAGTCCGGCGCCTGCTCGGAGCGGTCCACCAGCACGCCGATGCCGATGATGTTGCCGCCCAGCTTATGCACGGCATCGATAACCTCGCGGATGGAGCTGCCCGTGGTCAGTATGTCGTCAACGATGAGCACCCGCTCCTTGGGGTTTACGGTGAAGCCTCTGCGGAAGCTTCTCTCCTCGCCTTCCTTTTCGGCGAAGATGCCGCAGACGCCCAGCTGTCGGGCGACCTCAAAGGCGAGGATGATGCCGCCGGTGGTTGGCCCGGCCACCACCTGCACCTTCTCGCGGCGAAAGTGGTCGGCAATCATCCGACAGAGTTGCCCGGTATAGCCGGGGAACTGCAGGACGCGGAACTTCTCCCAGTAAACGGGGGAGTGAAGTCCGGAGGTGAGCAGAAAATGACCCTTGAGCAGTGCCCCCGATTTCTGAAAAATCTCCTCTGTTTCGCCGGCCATTCATACCTCCAGACCGATGCCAGACTACCTATTTATATATATAGCAATTCACCAGGTATGAATCGATTACACTGGCCAGTTGGTCTGACAGTGAGTAGTCTGGCACCAGCCCCCATTTCGGTGGCGGCCAGATAGAAATCCAGGCCTTGCCGATGATGTTCTGGCGCGGGACCACCCAGCCATTATGCGAGTCATTGCTCATGTTGCGGTTGTCACCGAGAACGAAATAGTTGTTCGCCGGTATCTCTTGCTTGGCAAAGTGGTAGCTGGGTGGGTTCTTGATGTAGGGCTCCTTCAGCCTGGTACTGTTGATATAGACCGCACCGTCTTTAACTTCCACCGTGTCCCCGGCCTGGGCAATGATGCGCTTGATGAGGTCTTCCTGCAAACCATTGTTTGGCTTGAAGACGATGACATCGCCTCTTTCCGGCTGGTGCATCCGGTAGGCGACTTTGCTCACCAGGACACGCTGGCCGCTGTGAAAGCTTGGTTCCATGCTTATGCCGAGGATAATAACCGTGTCAATGGTGATACGCAACACAAAAAAAACGGTCAGGGCAAGTACCGCGGTTATTATAAGTTCACGGAAAAAAGCTCTCATCAACTGCTCGCTCCGCTCATCCGTCCAATTATAGCCTATTCATTTATCGCTTGCCAATGCAGCCTGTCGCGCCGTGCTCGCCCAGAGCCTTTCCCCGTCAGTGCTGAAATGTATCGTGCCGTGGCGGTCAGTACGGTAGATGTTATCGGCGCCGAGCTTCTGCTCCAGCCTCGCCAGGACGTCCGGGCCCGGGTGGCCGAATTTATTCTCGGAGCCAACGGAGATAACTGCTATCTGCGGGTCGACGGCGAGCAGGAAGTCCCGGGTGGTGGAGGTATCGGAGCCATGGTGGGCGACCTTCAGCACATCGCTGTTCAGCGCTGCCCGCCGGGCAATGAGGCTGAACTCAGCTTCATGCCGTATGTCAGCGGCGAGCAGGAAGCTGACCCGACCGGCCCTCAGTTTCAGAACCACGCTATTATTGTCGTCGTCTGCATCCGTGCCTTGTAGCAGCGTGTCCGGCGGATGGAGCACCTTGATTGTCGCCCCGGATAGAGCAATCTGCTGTCCGGCACGGGCGGTGATTTTCTCAATCTTCTTTTCCGCAATCAATCTCTGCCATTCCTCGTACAATGCCGTGCCGCTGTCAAGATTCGGGTCGAGCACCTTTTCCACACGGAAGCGTTGCAGCACCTCAACCAGGCCGGCGAGGTGGTCCTGGTCGGGGTGGGTCAGAACAACCAGCTCTATGGTTCTGTCCCAGCAGGGCATCTGCCGGCCCAGTTCCAGACTTACTTTCTGGGGGCTGGGACCGCCGTCAATCAGCACCTGCTGGCTTCCCCGCTGTATCAGGATGGCGTCTCCCTGTCCCACGTCCAGAAAGCTGACGTGGAGTTTGTCATCGGGCATGGTGGCGGCAATGACCGAGACCAGCAGCGCCATCGTGGCCAGCGGTGGAATAGCCCATTTCCAGGGCAGCTGGCGGATAAAGCTCGCCGGCCGGCCGGCTCCTGAGGTAAGCCCCGTCGCTGCTTTCAGTATCTGGCTGGCTTTCAGTTTTCGGCCAAGGATAATTGCTGTCGTCAGCCCCGCATAATACAGCCATAACCAGACCGGGGCCACCGGGCCCACTTCGATGAAGGCTAAGGGTGATGATGCCAGCCCGCTGACCGTAACCAGCATATAGGACAGAAAAAGCCAGGCCAGCCAGCCGATAACCTGGCCTGCGGGAAGAAATATGAGCCCGGCAATACCAGATGCCGCGCCGGTGAGGGTTATCAAGGGTAAGGCCGGCAGGAGCAGGAAAGTGGCCAGCGGTCCGACAAAGGAAATGATGCCGAAGTAATAGGCCACCGCCGGCCACACCGCGATTACCGCTGCCATGGTGACGCTGAGGCTGTCGCCGACGATGGCGGCGGCGGTTACGGCTGCCCCTTCTTCTCCAATAAATTTATGTATAACTATTCTTCCCAGCGACCGTAAAGCGGGGAAGAGGAAGACCAGTCCGGCCATGGCCAGGAAGCTAAGCTGAAAGGCGGCATCTCCCAGGATGTAGGGGCTGAGGCCGACCATCACTGCCGCGGCCAGCATGAGGGCGACGATGGCGCTGCGCTGCCGGCCCAGAAGCTCGGCGGCCAGAAACAGGCTGGCCATGATGGCGCCGCGGACCACCGGCGGGTGCATGCCGGTGAGCAGGGCATACAGCCAGATGATGACCAGTGCCAGCCAGACGTAAAGATAGTGTCTGCGGCCGAACAGCCACAGGCCGAGGCTGAGCATGATGCCGGCGACGATGCCGAGGTGCAGGCCGGATATAGCCAGCAGGTGTGCCGTTCCGCTATGAATGAAGCCATCTCGGACCGATTGTGGTATGTTTTCACGGATGCCCAGAAGTATTCCCTGGGCCAGTGATGCCTGTGGTTCGGGCAGCGCTCTGGCCAGTGTTTGCGCCAGGCTGGCTCTCAATTCATATAGCCAGGACAGGGGTTTGAAGCCAGCCCCATGCGCCTCAATTTCAATTTCGGGGTAGAGCATGGTGCTGTAGATTCCCTGATGGGCCAGGTAGCCCCGGTAATCAAAGTCGTTTAGCTGTCCTGGGGTCTCTAGCTCACCGGTCACGCAGAGCCGGTCACCGTATTTAAAAGCGGCATGGCGCGGCACAAATAGCAGGGCATTTCCTTCGACCGGTCGCCGTTCACCATCGGCGATTACCTCCGAGGCCGAAAAGTAAAGATGGGCGCTGCGGTCGCTGATTTCCGGGTCTCTGGCCACCACGCCCCTGACCTCAACATTGCCGCGGTCATTATAGAAACGCAGGTCGTCGGCGTCTATGATATTCAGGCTCTGATGGGCATACCATGCGGCGGCGAAGAGGGCAATCAGGCTGAGGCTGGCTATGATTATCGCTTTTCGGTGCTTTTTCAGTAAAAGAAGGAGTGGCAGCGGCACGAGGCCGACTAACAGCAGTACCGGCGTTAGACTGAATTTGGCCCCCAGATAAATGCCGGCTATCCAGGCGGAGCTGAGTAAAATCAGTGGCACAAGGGTCCTTTCTGATGATTAATCGGAAACCGTTATCAGGTGCTTGATTTTTTCATAGGTCGCGGTCCCGATACCCTCCACACCGGTTATCTCACTGATGTGCCGGAATCCCCCGTTCTGCTGGCGGTAATTTATTATGGCCTGGGCTCTTGTCTCACCAATGCCCGGGAGTGCCTGCAGCAGCCAGGCCTCGGCGCGGTTCAGGTTGACCTTCTGTGGCGCCTCTGCTTCATTGATAGAGGGTATATGGAGCTTGATTCCATCTAGGTCGGCGGCGGTTGTCCCGCCCGCTGCCTGCAGCAAATCATCGATAGTATCCCCGTCTTTTAGCGCGTAAATGCCGGGGACATTGACCGCACCGGCGACGGCTATCTGGCCGCTGATTTCAGGTGGTGGAGGCATCGTAATCTCGATTGGCCGGCTGCGGGTATATTTTGACCAGATGAACATGCCGCCGACCACAATCGCGATAATGAGAAGCAGGATAACCATCCCCCAGAATTTATTGAAACGGGTCATGACCATCTCCTGAAGCGAAATTTATATAATGTGGACGGGTGTGGTTTCAGCCTCAATGCGTTATGGCCTTCAGGGCCCTTTCGCTGCAATCCCGTCGAACTATTTTTGCCTTCAGATGCCGGTCAGGCTGGAGCGGAGTTCCTCTTCCAGTTCCGGGGTGGTCAGGGCGATTATCTGGTCTCCTTCACGGATAATGGTGTTGGGATTGGGAATGACCGGTTTACGGTCCTTGGGAATAATGAGCACCATCTTGGTTCCCTCTGGCCGCGAGACTTCCTTGATTGACCGGCCAATGGTCTTTGAGCCTGCAGGGATTCTTACCTCTACAATCTCCAGCCCCTTATCGCTTCGCGTCAGCAAATGTGTCAGCGGGTGGGTGGGCACCTCCTTCTCTATGGCTTCCAGGATGATATTGGTGGCACTTACGGTAACATCGATGCCCAGCTTCTTGAAAATGGTCTCGTTTTGGGGGTTTCGGATGCGGGCGATGGTGCGGGGCACATTGAATTTATGCTTGGCCACCTGGCAGGCAACTAAATTATCTTCATCATCGCCGGTGACGGCCGCCAGCATGTCCGCTCTTCCGGTGCCAACCTCAGCCAGCATGGCCGCCTCGCAGCCGTCGCCTTGCACGCAAACACTGCCCATTTCCTCGTTGAGGATATCGCAGAAACGGGCATTCTTTTCCAAAATGGCTATCTCATGCCCTTCATTAAGCAGGGCCCTTGCCAGATAATAACCTACCCTGCCCCCACCAACAATGATGATGTACATCTCTCTCCTCTCAGCCTTCTATTTTGTCTTTCACCAGTTGGGCAAAGATGGTCGTCGGACTGAAGGCCTCCAGACCGAGGGTATCGTACATTTCCTGGCGCAGGGGGTCATAGATACGGGAGATAACCCTTGGCACATTGAAAATATGCTTGGCAATCTGGGCAGCCATGACATTCCGGTTATCTCCCTGCGTCATGGCGACAAAGACATCTGCCTGTTCGATGCCGGCTCTCTTCAGTACCTCCTCGTCCATGCCGTTGCCGAGCAATGCCGTGCCGCTGAAATCAGGTGGCAACCTCCGGAAACTATAAGCGTCAATATCGAGGATGGTGATTTCGTGGCCGTCCTGTTCCAGCAGGCTGGCTATCTGAGCGCCGACTCTGCCGCAGCCCATAATGACTATTTTCATCATTTACCTCAATCGATTTCAATGCTGATAAAGTATCACCGGGCAGGGTGAGTTCTTCAACACATAGGGGGCCACGCTGCCCAGGCTGAACTGGCCAAAGCGTCTCTTGTACTTAACGCCCATCAGAATCAGGTCAACCTCGCGTTCCACTGCCTCATCGACTATCGCTGGACCCACCTCACGGGCCTGGAGCACATCGGTCTCCACCTCGTAATCTTCTTCTTCGGCGAGGATTTCCAGATGGTCGAGGATGTTCTCTGCTTTATCGATCTCGGGTCTGATTTCGGCATTGAGGGGCAGGGCACGCTTGATGGCGATGACGTAAACTGACCAGATCTTCCCCTTTTCTTTCTTGGCAAGTCTGATGGCGAGCTTTAACGCCTCAACATCAGCCTCGCTGCCTACTACCGGAATCAGAATCTTCTGGAATTCCATTTGCTCTTACGATATTTTTAATAGGGGTATTATAATCCCCTCCGCAAAAATCTACAATATGGTGCTGTTTTTTTGGTTCTCCCGGCCCTTTGGCATATGGGTTAGCGGCAGATTCTCCCTTTTCCGGTAGAAGTAGTAAATGATGATGCCGACGACCATCCAGCCAAGCCCCACCCACCGGCTGTAGGGCTGAGTGATTAAAATGATAACCCAGATTACGGTGAGCGCGCAAAAGCCCAGGAGAGCGCTTATGGGCAGCTCGCGTCCCTTTATCTTTATATTACCGCGAAGCTTGAAAGGGCGTTGTAGTTCCGGTCGCCTGATGCGCAGGCTGATGATTGAAGCGTGAGCGAACATGAAGGAAAGCAGGGAACCAACCGCGTATAGCGCCCCCATATTTTTAAAGACATCGGCTTCAAAGAAGCTGGGAATCAGGATTATGATGGCAACCACGCTGAACAGGATTACGGATATATAAGGTGTCTTGAACCGGGGGTGAATCCGGCTCAGCGCCGGCGGCACCAGCCGGTGGTTGCCCAGCGAGAAGGCGAGCCGGGAAATGCCGATGAGCCCGGCATTGGTGGCGATAAGAAGGATGGTGCCGGCCAGGATGGCGATCAGGGGCTTAAGCACATCGCGCAGCAACACCAGTGGCAGGCTGGCGGCAATGCCGGCGACGGGGTCCCGGGACCAGTCAGTGGCCAGCTCCTGCGGCGTCATGGCCGATAGCGATACCAGCGAAATGCCGGCAAAGATAACCAGAACCGCCACGATCATCATCACCAGCGCCCTCGGCACACTTTTCTGCGGCTGCTTTGTTTCCTCCGCCATCTGCGACATGGTTTCAATTCCGGTATAGGCAATGGCGGCCAGCGCGATGCCGATGATCAGGTTCTCCGGTGCTGGCCAGTTATCAACAATGCGGTGGATAAGGACGGTTGGGTTGAACAGGAGTACAAAGCCAATGACCACCAGTGAGACCTGCGTGGCCAGGTCAAGCACGGCGGCACTGATATTGACAAATGATGTCTCCTTGATGCCGATGACATTCAGGGTCATGAGGAAGAGGACAATACCTATAGAAGCCAGCGTGCCGATGGTCGCTGAGTCCTTAAATGGCTCCCAGAAGAAGCCGAGGTAGGGTGGGATAGTGAAGGCGGAGATGGAAATGGTGACGATATAGCTCAGCATTAGTGCCCAGCCGGCGATAAAGCCCGCCAGGTCATTAAATCCGTGCCGCGCGAAACTGGCCGAGCCACCCGCCTCTGGAAACGCGGCGGTACCTTCAGCGTAGGTGAGCGCGGTAAAAATAAAGAGGACGCCGGCGATGCCCAGTGCCACGGGTGTTGCCCCCATCGCTACCAGGGCAACAATGCCCAGAGCGTAGTAGATGGAGGAGCCAACGTTGCCGTAACCAGCGCTGAATACGGCGGGAATACCGAGCACTCGCCGCAGGCGGAATCGCTTGATTCTTCGGGGACGGAAAAATCTATCACCGGGTTTGGGTTGCCAAGAGTTCTGCATACTGTCTATTTGCTTGCTATGCCATTTTTACCAGCGCATTAGGCTATTTTATGCCTCTTACAGGCGGCTGTCAAATTATATTCAAGTGATATATATATTGACAAATGGCATATTAAAAGCTATAATATAGGCCAAATGTCATAGGAAGAAGGTAGGGCCATGATAATAAGGACAAGGATATTTGAGCTGTGCAATGGAAACTACCGCAACCTGACTGAACTGGCTCATGCCATGGGGCTTTCCGTGAGCCAGGTTTACCGCGTCCGCGAGGGAAAACGCCATATCAACCAGAAATTCATCATCGGGGCAAAGAGAGCGTTTCCCAGCTACGGGCTTGATGACCTTTTTTACCTCGAAGATGAGCTGTTCCATGGCTTTGCCCTAAGGACAGGTGTCACCGAAAAGTACCGGAACGTTAATTAGCCGGCGAAAACAATATCAGCGAATCAGGGGCGTTAACGGGAGCAATGATAAAAGGGGGAAAAGGGCGGTGCTGAAATGCAACTGGTGGTCTTTCAAATTATTTCCGGCGTGGTTACGGACGCAATCCGTCACGTGTGTGGTTCCATAAAGAAGGCCTGGTCGCAAACGGAGAAAGCCGAAGAAGACGAGTTTATGCTGTCTCCGGTAGCGGTTAAAGAACAAGACTAGAAAACTCAGACCGCTCAGGATTGAAACGAGCCAATAAGGTCGCGCTTTTGGTCGATTATTCTGCCGGTTAGCCCCGATTTTAAAGTCCGGTCTCTTCTGGTTGTATTTTGCGCAGTGTTTCCCTTACTTCAGGGTGGTCAATATACAGCATCCCGTTGAGGTGGTCGATCTCATGCTCCAGCGCCTGGGCGAGCAGGCCCTCAGCTCTGATTCTCACCTCTCTGCTGTTCCGGTCGCGGCCCTTGGCGGTTACTGATTCGGCGCGCTTTATCTGGCCGAAGTAACCGGGAACGCTGAGGCAGCCCTCATCGATAACCCGTTCCCCTCGCCGGCGCACTATCTCCGGGTTGAGCAAGACAATGTCTTCCTCCTCGGGTATCCCGATGACGATAACGCGTAACGGGACGCCCACCTGCGGTGCCGCCAGGCCAACACGACCCGGCTCGGCATGCATCGTCTCCAGCATGTCCCGTATCAGCTTCTTGATTGAGCCGTCAACAGCATGGACTTTCTTGGCCCTCTGTTTCAGAACCGAATCAGGAACAGTACGAATGGGAAGAACTGCCATCTCAATCTCTCAGATGATAAAATCTACTACAGTTTACTAGAGCAGGCTCACCGGGTCAATGTCAATCGCCCAGCCCTGCGGGAAGCTTATCTGGGAGAGGAAAGTGGGCAGCTCGGCACCGCGCAGTATGAGCTGCCACCGGTAGCGGCCTCTCAGGCGGTGGATGAATGCCGGGGCCGGGCCAATCAGGCTGAGAGCGCTTATGCCTCTGGCGTCTCTTTCCAGCGCCAACACATTTCTCATCTTTTCCGCCTCTCGCTGGCAGACGGCATCATTGGTGTGGCTGCAGGTCAAAAGGGCCAGCTTGGAAAACGGCGGATTATGCAGCTGACGCCGGTAGTCAATCTCCCTTTCGTAGAAAGCGAGATAGTCGTGTTCTGCCGCCGCCTGGATGGCATAGTGGTCCGGCGAGAAGGTCTGAATGATTACCCGTCCCCCCAGAGGCCCCCGGCCGGCCCTGCCGGCCACCTGGCTCAGCAGCTGGAAAGTCCGCTCGCCGGCCCGGAAGTCGGGGAGGTTCAGGCTCGTGTCCGCGCTCACCACGCCCACCAGCGTTACCCGGGGCAGGTCCAGCCCCTTGGCCACCATCTGCGTGCCGATGAGAATGTCCGCCTGGTGGTCGCGGAACTGGTGCAGTATTTTCTCATGCGACTCTTTGCTATGGGTCATATCGCTGTCCCAGCGGAGCAGCCGCGCCCGGGGCATGGCATAGCCGACTTCCTGCTCCAGCTTCTGCGTGCCCAGGCCCAGGTATTTCATCTGCCGGCTGAAACACCGGGGACAGCGGTCGGGCACCGGCGTTTTTTGGTTGCACTGGTGGCAGACAAGTACGTCCTCGGTGTAGTGATGGGTCAGGGGTACCTCACAGCGACGGCAGCGCAGCACGAAGCCGCAGCGCCGGCACTGGATGAACGTGGCGCCGCCCCGGCGGTTGAGGAACAAAATCACCTGTTCGCCGCCGTTTACCGCCCGCGTGAGCGCCTGGGAAAGGGCGCGGCTGAAAATGCTGCGGTTACCGGCTTTCAGTTCGTCCCTCATGTCCACGACGTCAACCTTTGGCAGCGGTGAGTTTTCCACCGGGACCACCCGTTCCGGAAGCTGGAGAAGTTTATAGATTCCCTGCCGGGCGCGGAAATAGATGCCCACATCAGGGGTGGCGCTGCCCATAATAACGGTCGTCCCGGTCAGCTCGGCCAGCTTCAGCGCCACATCGCGGGCGTGGTAGCGGGGTGGGTTATCCTGCTTGTAGGTCCACTCATGTTCCTCGTCGATTACGATAAGGCCGAGGTCAGGCTGGGGGGCAAAGAGGGCGCTCCTGGGACCGATGACGACGTCAAATTCGCCGTCCCTTATCCGCCGCCACTCGTCATACTGCTCTCCCGGTGAGAGCTGGCTGTGCAGGACGGCGACCCGATGCGGGAAGCGGGAGACGAATCTCTCTATGGTCTGCGGGGTGAGCGCGATTTCCGGCACCAGAACAATGCCCCGCCGCCCCATTTTCACCGTTTCCGCGAGCGCCCGCAGGTATATCTCGGTCTTGCCGCTGCCGGTAACGCCGTGGAGCAGGAAGACCCTGGGTTTCACCTGCTCATCGTGTATTGCTTCGCGGATATGTGAGAAAGCGACTTCCTGAGCGTGGGTCAGCTGCGGCGGCGAGGCTGGCACGATATCTCGGAGGGAAATCGGTTCTCTTTTGACTTCCACCGTCTCAAAGGTAATAAACCCCTGGCGAACCAGGGCATTGGCCGCGGCTTTATCCACGCCCAGCTTCTGCCTCGCTTCTGCCCAGGGAACTGGCTCAGTCAATTCGCTTAGAAAATCAAGAAGGCTCGCCTGCTTTAAAGCTCGTTTCCTCTTGAGTTCTGCGGATATCTCCCGGGCAGCGGTTAAAGGCACGTTGAGGCGCAGGTAGGGCACCGTCTTGGGGCGAATCTTTATCGGCTCAAGCTCATAACTTCGCGTTGCCAGCCCTTTTCTTACCAGCTGTGAGACTATAGCCTGTGCCTTTTTTTCGCCGAGCTTCTTCTCCAGTTCTCTGAGGCTCACCCTTTCCTGCTCTGGCAACAGCGTAAAGGCCTGGCGTTGCGATGGGGTGAGGGAAGAAATGAGCTGTTCATCAGCGTTCGGCACCGCCGAGACAAAGGTCAGCGTTTTCCTTTCGAACCCCGGCGGCAGCATGAGGGCCACGGCATCGAAGAGCGGGGACAGGTAATAATCGCTTATCCATCGGGCCAGCTGTACCTGGGCTGTGGAGAGAAACGGGCGGGAATCAATGATATCGATAATGTCCCTGGTCTCTTCCACGGCCGGGCAGGGGCTGAGCGCCATGACAATGCCCTGAAGGGTACGCTCGCCAAAGGGGACCCATACCGCCTGTCCCACCTCGACATTCAGATGCGGAGGTATGGAATAGCTGAAGGTACGGCGCTGGGCAATCGGGGAATTGACACTGACCTCGGCAAATTTCATCCTGTGTTCCACCGATTGCCCCAAAAATTCTGTTGCGCTGTCGTGCGGATGATGCTTCTGGCGTCGGGCGCTGCCGGAAAGGTTACTCTTCCGTTTTCTCTTCGGTTTCTTCTTCCGACGGCACCGTTTCCGGTTCTTCTGGAGCGAGCTCACCCTGAGCCTGGGTTGCTTCTGGCTCCGCCTCCTCCGGTTCAGGAGGAGTCTTTTCCGCTTCTGGCTCTTCGACCAGCTCGCCTTCTGGTGCTCCTTCTGCCTTTTCTGGGAGCGCCTCTTCCGGCTCGGCCGGCGGTTCCTCTTCGGCCAGTTCCTCCGCCGCCGGTTCCTCTTCTCTAGCCTCAGCGGCCAGTTGCTCCATTCGGGCCAGCTCTTTCTCCCGGTCCAGCCGCCTCTCCTTGATGCGGGCTGCCTTGCCGCTGCGTCCGCGCAGGTAATACAGTTTGGCCCGGCGCACCTTTCCGTGACGTGTTATTTCCACTCGCTCCACCCTCGGTGAGTACAGCGGGAAAGTGCGCTCCACCCCGACACCGTAGGCGATGCGCCTGACGGTAAAGGTGGCGCCGATTCCTCCCCCCTGCAGCTTGATGACCACTCCCTGGAATGGCTGGATACGTTCCTTGCCTCCTTCGATTACTTTGGTGAAAACGCGTACCGTATCACCTGGAGCGAGTTCGGGAATCCTGGGATTGCGCTTTGCGTTTATCAGCGAGTCGACGTTCATTCTTCAGGCTCCTTGTTCAAACTGGACTTGGCTTTATCTAAAGCAGTGAATTGCTCCACCATCTGCTTTTCTTCCTGACTGACTTTGCTCTTATCGATAAGTTCTGGCCGGCGCTCCAGGGTGCGCTGGATTATCTGCTGACGGCGCCATCGGGCAATCTGGGCATGGTTTCCGGAAAGCAGCACTTCGGGAACCGGCCAGCCCCGGAAAACAGCCGGCCGGGTGTACTGGGGGTATTCCAGCAGGCCGTTCACATGCGAATCTTCCTGCGCCGAATCTTCCGAGCCGAGCACGCCCGGGAGCAATCGTATAACGGCGTCAATGACCACCATGGCCGGCAGTTCTCCGCCGGTCAGCACGTAATCACCGATGCTGATTTCATCGGTGACCAGGTGTTCCACCACGCGCTCGTCAATGCCTTCATAGTGGCCGCAGATAAGAACGAGATTGCGGTATTCTGACAGCTCCATCGCAATTTGCTGGTTGAAAAGGCGCCCCTGCGGCGTGAGCAGGATAACCGGCGGTTCCGCAGCTCCGGATTCGCGGGGAATTCGGGCCTTCACCGCCTCCACCGCTTCGAAGACGGGCTCGGGTTTGAATATCATGCCCGGGCCGCCACCATACGGGTAATCATCAACGGTATGGTGTTTATCATGGGTGTAGTCCCGGATGTTGTGCACATTGATGCTGATCAGGTTCTGGTCAATGGCCCGCTTGAAGATGCCGAAGCTGAACGGCACATCAAACATCTGCGGAAATATGGTCAGCACATCAATACGCATTTAAATCCTCCCCGCCGGCTAAGAATGCTCGGCGACCACACCTTTAATAATATCAACGGCGTGCGGTATCGCCGGCAGCACCACCTCAAGACACTCCCTGACTGCCCTGGGGCTCCCCGGCAGGTTGATTATCAGGCTCCTGCCGCGGACTCCGGCCGTGGCCCGGCTCAACATCGCCATCGGTGTCTTGCTCAGCGAGCTGCCTCTCATTGCCTCCGCGAAGCCGGGGACAACCCGGTCGACAACGGCCATGGTAGCTTCCGGGGTAACATCACGCTGGGCAAGCCCGGTACCGCCGGTGGTGATGATGACATCCGTATCCCCGCCATCCGCCCATTCTGACAGCTTCTGGCGGATAACATCCAGCTCATCAGGGACGATCTCGTAGTGAACGATGTCGCTGTCCAGGTCAGAGAAGATATCCCTGATGGTCTGGCCGCTTTCGTCATAGCGCTGGCCGCGCGCCCCTTTATCACTGATGGTAAGTATGCCGACAGTAAGCATCGTCAATTCACAAAACAAATTTCATTTTACCACATATGAGGCGGATAACAAAAATAGGGGAATTTTATGGAAAATCCATTAAATTCGGCCCAAAAGCCTTGACAAACGTGCGCCCACGTGTTATAAAAAGTGTTATAAAGTGGTGAAAAGTGGGGAATAGTGGTAAATAATGGAATAGAAGCGAGCTGAGGGCATTGGATGTTTTACGGTGAGTACAACTACAAGGTAGATGAAAAGGGCCGGGTAGCGATACCGCCCCGGTTCCGAAGAGAACTGAAAGACGGTGTGGTTCTGTCTCCAGGGGTGGAAAAATGCGTCAACGTGTATCCGCTGTCGGAATGGCGCAAACTGGCTACCTCCCTTACCAGTGGCCCGCTGACACCCAGCAAAATTAGGAGGCTGAATCGGGCCATATTTGCCACCGCCTTCAGCGTTGCCATTGACGGTCAGGGAAGGGTAGCCCTGCCGGTACCGCTGCGTGAGCACGCTGAAATTCAAGAAGACATCGTCGTTACCGGAGCCAACAGCTATCTGGAGATCTGGGACCAGGCTCTCTGGGAAGAAGAAAAGGCAATCAGCCAGGAGCAGGCCTGGCAGATTATAGAAAGCCTGGAGCGACGTGATGAGTCCAAGTAAGCCGCGCTCATGCCACGTACCGGTCCTTCTCGAGGAGACAATGGAGGCGCTGGCAGTCCAGCCCGGAGGCCGCTACGTTGACTGCACGGTGGGTGGTGGTGGACATGCCCTGGCCATTCTGGAGCGCAGCTCCCCCGGGGGACAGTTGCTCGGCATTGATGCCGACCCCGAAGCGATAAAAGACGCCAGGAAAAGACTTGAGGCGCATCGGAATTCTGTCCTCTTGGTCAATGATAACTTCGTCAATCTGCAGGCAACCTGCATCAAGTATGATTTCTTCCCGGTACACGGCATCCTGTTTGACTTGGGCCTTTCCTCAATGCAGCTAAACGGGAATGGACGCGGCTTCAGCTTCCAGCATGATGCCCCCCTCGATATGCGTTTCAATCCAGAGCAGGAGGTAACCGCCGCTGATATTGTCAATACTTCACCTGAAGCGGAACTGGCGCGCCTCATTCGAACCTACGGCGAAGAAAGCTACAGCCGTCAGATAGCGCGCCTTATCGTGCGTGAACGTCCCATCACCTCCACCCTTCATCTGGCCCGCATCGTGGAGAAGGCGGTAAGCCGGAGAACGGGCAGGCTCCACCCGGCCACCAAGACATTTCAGGCACTCCGGATCGCGGTGAACCTGGAGCTGGAGAACCTGGAGATAGCGCTGAAACAGGCAATCGAGCTCCTTGGCTTTGGGGGCAGGCTGGTGGTTATCAGCTACCATTCTCTGGAAGACCGCATCGTGAAGCGCTTCATGCAACGGGAAGCCAGAGGATGCGTCTGTCCTCCCGGCACACCGGTCTGCGTCTGCGGGCACAAACCCCGCCTGAAGCTCATTCGCCGGCATGTGATTACGCCTTCCGAGGACGAGTTACGGGCCAATCCGCGCAGTCGCAGTGCCAAGCTGAGAGTGGCGCGCCTGATAGCTCAGGATGATTGCTTGGCCGCAGACGAGATGGAAATTCTCTGGGCGGAGATAAAAACGAGAGCCTGGAGAAGGCCAGCGCTTTTACGCAAACTGCAGATGGTATTTGCCATGGCCTGAACTGGCCAGGGATAGAAACAACACCGGAAGGTGCGGCATCTAGAAGGGGGAAATAAATAATGGAACCGGTAAAACCAGGCAGATGGGGAGGGGATAGAGCGAGAGCAGGCACCACTCTTGCTGACCTCAAGCTGAAAATAGCCGAGCTCCTGATCAACGTCAACCAGGATAGCTACCATTCGGACGAAGTTTACAGCATTATGGCGGAAACCAAAGTCGGAGCAAGGAAAAGAACCGACCTCATGGAGAAGCTGAGGGTGGTCTTTTCCATGTCCTGATGCCGCCAGCCGATTAAGAACTATGGCTAAGGAGGTTCTGAAGATGTGAAGCGTATACAGAACTTTAATAATTGCAAGATCACTGAGAAGGAGGGTTAGATGAAAAATCGAACTGTAGCGGCAATAGATGTTGGTACCACCAAGGTATGCACGCTTGTTGCCGACCTGAATGAAGGTGGCACACCGCGCATTGTCGGTGTTGGCGTTGCACCTTCAGTTGGCCTGCATAAAGGCCTGGTGGTCAACATCAATGAGGCCAGGGAGTCAATCAGAGAATCAGTAAGGAAAGCGGAGCAGTCAAGCAACTACAAAGTGGATTCAGCCTATGTTGGCGTGACCGGGCGCCATGTTACCTCGCTGAACAACCGCGGCGTGGTGGCCATAACACGGAACGACCGTGTGGTGCGCACGGATGACCTGAAGCGTGTCCTCTCCTCGGCACAGAGCGTCAGGATTCCGAGCGACCGCAGGCTCCTTCATGTTATTCCGAGGTCATATGCTGTTGACGGTCAGGCTCACGTCAAGAACCCGATTGGCATGCATGGCTTCAGGCTTGATGTGGAGACCCACGTTATCACCGCGGCCGTGACCTCAATACAGAACCTGGTGAAGTGCATCCGCAGCATCGGCATTGATATTGAGGACCTTGTCCTTGAGCCTCTCGCCAGCAGCGAGGCAATACTGACCCCGGATGAGAAGGAAGTCGGCGTTATTCTGGCTGACATTGGCGGCGGGACGACTGATATCGCGGTCTTCAAGGACGGCAGCATCTGGCATACCTCGATACTGCCGGTCGCTGGCTATCAGCTCACCAGGGATATATCCATTGGTCTGGGCCTGCCATTTGACGTCGCCGAGGAGATGAAAAAGCGATACGGCAGCGTGATGCCCGTCTATGAAAACAAGAGCGAGGACACCACCGCCATATCTCAGGACGGGCACGGCGTCTCATATCAGGACCTGTGCGACATCGTCCGCGCCCGCGTTGAGGAGATTCTGAAGCTCATCCTGCTTGAGCTGCCCAACTCAGAATATGAGACCCTTGTTCCGGCAGGGCTGGTACTCACCGGCGGCAGCTCTAATCTGGCAGGCATGGCCACGCTGGGACGCGAGATACTGCAGCTTCCGGTCAGAGTGGGTGCTCCGTCCAGTATGGAAGGTATCGCCGACGTCCTCTGCGACCCGGCATACGCCACGAGCGTTGGCCTGCTGATGTGGGGAGTCAAGCATGAGGGCAGTCAGAACTGGTCGCGCTGGAACTTTGGCTCAGCGCTCCGGCGGTTGGCTCACCGGCTGAAGAGCCTCTTCGGCTAATGATTAAAGAATGTTATTCGATTAATGCAATAAGGAGGGGGAAATGGCAAAGTCAAGTTTTGTGGCGAATCCAGCCAAAATCAAAGTGATCGGCTTGGGTGGTGGTGGCAGCAATGCGATAACCCGCATGGTCAGGGAAGAAATCCAGGGTGTGGAATTCATTGCCATGAATACCGATGCCCAGGCCTTGGCGGTTACGGAAGCACCAATACGCGTTCAACTTGGTGAGAAACTGACCAGAGGACTGGGCGTTGGCGGCGACCATAATCTGGGCCAGAAAGCGGCTGAAGAAAGCCGTGATGAGCTTAGTGAGCTTGTCAATGGTGCTGATATGGTATTTGTCACCTCTGGCATGGGTGGCGGTACCGGCACCGGGGCAGCGCCCGTCGTGGCCGAGATAGCCAAACAAAGTGGTGCCCTGACCATCGCCGTGGTCACCAAGCCGTTCGGCTTTGAAGGTGCCCACCGCATGCAGGTAGCCAACGAGGGCATCACCAGGCTGCTCGGCAAAGTGGATACCCTGATTATTATTCCGAACGACCGGCTGCTTACGCTCTGCGACCAGAAGACCGGCGTGGACAGCGCCTTCAAGCTGGCCGACGACGTTCTCCGGCACGGCGTTCAGGCTATCGCTGAGGTAATCACCACTCCCGGACTGATAAACCTGGACTTCGCCGATGTGAAAGCGATCATGAAGGACGCCGGGCCGGCCTGGATGTCAATCGGCCGGGGCTCAGGGCAGAATCGTGCCGTGGAGGCGGCCAAGCAAGCTCTGGCCAGCCCGCTGCTCGATGTCTCCATCAACGGCTCAAAAGCGGTTCTCTTCAATGTGGTCGGCAGCAGCAGCCTCACCCTGTTTGAGGTGAACGAAGCGGCTGACGTTATCCGGCAGGCAGTGGACCCTGAGGCCAATATTATTTTCGGTGTCGCCCATGATCCGGAAATGGAAAATGATGTCCGGATTACCCTGATCGCTACCGGGTTTGTGTCCAAGCTCGGGCTGACTGGGGCCGCTCAGGAGGATGAACTGACCCAGCTTCTCAAAGGCATCAAGAGTGAGGATGAGCTGGACGTTCCTTCGTTCCTGCGTCGTCCCATGGTCAGCCACCGGCGCCAGGCAATCACGCCATCCATGAAGCCGATGCAAACGTCAATGCTGACCCGGCTGACTGAAAATAAAAAATAGCAGCTATGTAACAACATCGTGGGCGGACGCCAATCGGCCAGAAGATAGATACTCCCGGCGGAAAACAGACGGCGTAAGGAGCGAACCGTTCTTGAAGCGGGGAGTGGGTATATGCTACATTATAAGTAGGAGCAAACTGGCGTGGCTTCAAACGGAATTACAGGTTGCCACAATGAAAAAAGCAAAAACCGCAACGGCAATGGGCTCAGGTTTGCTTACTGTCCATACTGCAATAAAAAGGGGTTGTATAAGGTGGCTCGCAGATATGAGCGTTGCCGGTGTTGCGGGTTGCATCGAGTGCTATTACCAGGGCAGGACTTCTGATTAGCGAATCTCTGGAAATAGATATTTTGCCGGTCAATAACCGGATGGCTGCGATTGCGTTCTTGTTGACAATCATTCCCTGGAAAATTTATCCTTTATATATGACGCCGTTCATGCAATGTGCGTTGAATCCATGGTTATATCGTATTTGTCATGCGAGTCATTGCCGGTAAAGCGAAAGGGCACCAGCTCAAAGGCCCCAGAGGAACCCCTACCCGCCCCGCAACGGATTTGGTCAAGGGGGCGATTTTTTCCATTCTGGAAAATATGGACGGGGACTGGTCGCAGGTACTTGACCTGTTTTCCGGTAGCGGGCAACTCGGTATAGAAGCGTTGAGCCGCGGGGCGGACTGGGTTGACTTTGTTGAACGGGAACCGCGATGTTGTGCTATAATAAAACAAAATCTGGAAAAGACAGGTTTTTCTAACCTAGCGCATGTTTATTGCTGTAGCGTCGCCAAGGCATTTACCTTTTTGGACAAGGAGTACAGTATCATCCTGATGGACCCTCCCTATTCTGACCCGTTGATTGGGAATCTGATAGCTCAGTTAGCCGAAACCAGTATGGTCGGCAGCAGCTCGGTAGTTGTGGTGACGCACTCATCTCTGCTTCCATTCAATGCCACTTATGGTACTCTGAATCTGGTTAAAGAGCATCGTCATGGTGATAGCTGTATCGCTGTTTTCCATAAGGGAGGTACACTGTGACCATAGCCATTTACCCCGGAACCTTTGACCCGATTACCAACGGCCACCTTGACATCGTACGGCGGGCGGTCAGGTTGTTTGACAGGATAATAATCGGAGTATATGAGAAATCAAACAAACATCTGGTCTTTACCACCGAGGAGCGTGTAGCGTTGGTCAAACGGGCAGTAGCTGATATGCCAAATGTTGAGGTGAAAGCGTTTAGCGGGCTAACGGTTGATTTTGCCAGGAAAGAGAAAGCCCCGGTCATGATACGCGGCTTGAGAATGAATGCCGATTTCGAGAAAGAATTTGAGATGGCAATGATGAACCGCAAACTGGCTCCGGACCTGGACCTGCTCTGCCTGATGGCCAGTCAGGAGTATCAGTTTCTCAGTTCCAGCCTGCTGAAAGAGGTAGCCCGCCTGGGCGGAAATATCAGTGACCTCGTGCCGGAGCATGTGGCTGAAGCCTTAAGAAAGAAGGTTAGCAATACGATGTAACGATGAACTGGATATCAGAGCTTTTTACCAAAATTTGCCATTTTAGGTAGAAAAGGAGGTAGATGAATGGCGTACAAGATAACGGAGGAGTGCATAAGCTGCGGGGCGTGTGAACCGGAGTGTCCGAACCAGGCCATCAGCGAAGGGGAGACGGTCTACGTGATTGACCCCAAAAAATGCACTGAGTGCGTCGGCTCCTATGAATCCTCGCGGTGCGCTGAAGTGTGCCCGGTTGATGCCTGCGTGGCTGATCCGGCTCACAAGGAAAGCCGCGAGCAGCTTCTGGAAAAGTGGAAGAAGCTGCATCCGGGAGAAACGCCGTCGGTTACCTAGTGGTAATCTGATGCCCCGTCCCGTACCGTTAATTCGAAAAAGATGGGGGCTGCGTTCCTGTTAAATTGTATAGCGTAGCCCCCATATCTGAGTCTCTCTGATTTCGGCTGAGAATACCTGCCTTTTACTGGAAGAAAGAGCGCACCGAGTCAAATTCCCCGGGCAGCAGCGTCAGCACCACAGGGAAGCCGTCCAGCAGAAAGGTAGCCAGGGCTGATTCCGCAATCGGGTCGGATATGCCCAGGAATTTGGTCCAGGTAGCCAGCAGGGCACCGCAGAATATAGAGCCCGTTATCAGTCCCAGAAGCGCCCCACCCAGTCGGTTTACCCAGCCCAGCAGTACGATTGAGGTCAGCCACTTCAGAACGCCGGCGATGATGCTGGCGACCAGCATCACACCGATGAGTATTATGGCAAAGGCGACCACCCGGGCCAGTGTCTCCTGAGGGATGAAGGTGAGCCTATCCGCCAGGGCAACGTAAAAACGCCCGGCCAGAACGATGCCGACAATCACCCCGACGAGAGTTAACACCGCCTTTATGATGCCGATTTTAAAGCCAACGAGCGCGACAATCCCTATTATCGCAATGATGGCAATATCAAGCCAGCTCATAATTTTTTAGCCCTTCACCGGTACTGCTCTCAATCCCCTTTGCCTGTTTCCCATTTTACCATTATTAATATCATTAATATCATTCGTAGTGCAGCGCGTCAATAGGGTTGAGTCGGGCGGCCCTCATTGCCGGGTACAGTCCGGAGGCAAGCCCGATGATTAACGAGACCATAAAGGCCAGTATGATAATGTCGGCGGAGACGACCGCCGCCAGTTTGAAACCGCCGACGTCTATCTGTGAAATCACCCAGGACAGGAGCCAGCCGCCGGCAACGCCAATACCACCGCCGGCAAAACCCATCGTTGCTGCCTCAATGAGGAACTGCATCAGGATATCACGTCGTTTGGCGCCCACCGCTTTGCGTATCCCTATCTCCCGTGTCCGCTCCGTGACCGATACCAGCATGATGTTCATGATGCCGATACTGCCGACAATAAGCGAGATGCTGGCGATGGCGCCCAGAACGATGGAGAATATCCCCGTTACCTGACCGACGATTTCCATAACCTGTTCCTGGCTGACCACGGCGAAGTCATCCTTATCATCGCTCTTCAGGTTGTGCCGCCGACGCAGAATGGACTCAATCTCCTCGGTGACCATTTCCCTGTCTGCCGTGTCGGACAGCTGGAAGCTTATTGAGGCAACGGCATCCTGGCCGGTGGCGGTCTGCTGGGGGAACAGCCGCGCCTGATAGGTGGTGATGGGCACAATCACCACTTCATCAAAACTGATGCCGAACATGGCGCCGCCTTTGGCTTCCAGCACGCCGATAACGGTAAACCGCTGTTTCTTCAATTTTACCTGTTCACCGACCGCGTCTTCGTCGCCAAACAGCTCTTCGACCATATCGCTGCCCAGCACTACCACGTTGGCCCGTTGCGCTACATGATGTTCGGTAAAGAACTGACCTGAAGCTACGGAATACCGCATTACTTCCAGGTACGCGGGAGTGGCGCCGTGGAGCAGCCCGCTCTTGGTCTCGCTACCGGCGGTTACGGTGATGAAATTCTCATTTACCGGGGCAATATTTTCGACACCATGTACATTTTCGATGGCACGGGCATCATCCATGGTCAGCGATGGTAACGCATATGCCGGGGACATGGAGAAGCCTCCCTCCACTTCGGGGTTGGTGGGCATTATGCTGAGCACATTCGTACCCAGTTGTTCGTAAGCGGCGGCGATGGAGGCTTCGGCGCCCCTGGCCACTGACATAAGGGTAATGACTGACCCCACCCCGATGATGATGCCGAGCATGGTCAGCGAGGACCGCAGCTTATTGGCGAATAGCGACCTGATGGCAATGACCATGGAATCTATTAGCTTCACCTATATCTCCTGCTGTTTAATTGCTATCAATTGCCCATATCTTTTCGCTTACGTATCGTTTTAGCGTTGTGTAAAACCTTTTCGTCGCTGATAATCCTGCCGTCCAGCAGGCGTATTATGCGCTGGGTCTGCGTGGCCACGTCCATTTCGTGCGTGACCAGAATCACCGTAATCCCTTCCTGGTGAAGCTGGGAGAAGATACGGATAATCTCTGTGGTGACGGAACTGTCCAGGTTGCCCGTAGGCTCATCGGCCAGAATGAGTGACGGATTGTTCACCAGGGCCCGGGCAATGGCCACGCGTTGCTGCTCGCCGCCGGACAGTTCGGTGGGTTTATGGGTGGCTCGTGCCCCCAGCCCGACCTTTTCCAGTGCTTCCAGGCTGTGCTTGCGCCGCTGTCCACCGCCGCCGTAGAGGAGGGGCAGCTCCACATTGGAAAGGGCCGAGGCGCGCGGCAGGAGGTTGAACGTCTGGAAGACAAAGCCGACTTTCTTGTTTCTCAGCTCGGCGAGACTGTTATCATTGAGCCGGCTGACATCCATGCCTTCCAGCATATATTTACCCGCAGTAGGCTTGTCCAGGAAGCCGATGATGTTCATCAATGTTGACTTGCCGGAACCGGAGGCACCAACGATGGCCACCATCTCCCCCTGGTTGATGGTCAGGTCTATTCCCCGGAGAGCCGGGACCTCAACCTTGCCCATACGGTAGATTTTGGTGATGTTATCAAGCTCAATCATTTGGTGCTCCTGTCTTATTGATTTTATAAAGTATCTGGGACAAGCCCGCCCGGTTGCCTATCAGCGTTTACTGACGGCAAGGACCGTTTCTCCGACGCTCACACCGCTGATGATTTCCGTATCGAAGCCGTCGCTGATGCCGACCACCACCGGCCTCTCTTCTAGGTCATCGCCAACGACGATGCTGACCACGGGATTACCCTCGCTGTCTTCGCTGATGGCGCGGTCCGGCACCATCAGGACATCGGTGCGGCTGGCCAGTACAATGTCGGCCTCGGCACTCATGCCGACCCTGATGCCAGAGTCCTCCGGGGCGTTTAGCTCAATCTTAACGTTGTAGACGATAACGCCGCTGACCTCGAGCGGCAGCGGGTAGATGGTGGCGACCACACCGTCGAACTCCCTGTCGGGCAGGGCATCAAGGGTTATGATTACCTCCTGACCCACCGCCACATCAGGGATATCTATTTCATCCACTTCCACGACCAGTTCCAGGCTGGTGGGATCAATCAGGCGCATAATCTGTTTGGGTGCCATCGTTGGCGACGGAATCATATCGCCTTCTTCTGCAGTGACGCTGGCCACTATACCATCGAACGGGGCCATGATGACCGCCTCTTTCAGGTCTTTCTCCGCCTGTTCCAGGGCCTGGCGGGACAGTGCCACCGACTGTTTGGCCTGCACAACGGCGGCTTTGGCTGCCTCCACCTGCAGTTCCTTAATGGCAATGTCCTCGCTCAGTTCATCGAGGTTTTTCTGGGCCTGGGCTTCGGCCATTTCTATGGCCTCCAGCTGCAGCTTGGCGATGGCCACCTCCTCGGTATCATGGGCGTTTCTTTTGGCGTCAAGTACTGCCTCCACCGCGTCCAGCCTTGCCTGTGCGTAAATCACCGTTTCGTCCGACAGATTCCTCTCCAGCGCGTACTGCAGAAATGCCTCGGCGTTATCCACGTCTTTCTGCGCGGTTTCAATATCCGGCCAGGTGTATATGTCTTGGGTTTCACCAAGGTTATGCCTGGCCGACCTCACGTCTATCTGTGCGTTAAATAGAGCAAGCTCCAGCGTATCTTTCTGGTCCAGAACATTGTCAAGGTTGTATTCAGCGGTCTTCTGGCTCAGCTCGGCCTGGGTAAGCGCGACCTCGGCCTGGGTGAGTGTGTATTCGGCCTGGTCCCTGGCCAGTTCCAGAGAGGCGGTATCAAGCTCCGCCAGAATATCGCCTTTGGTGGCCCAGTCACCTTCCTCGACGTATATCCTGGCGATGCGACCACCGCTGCCGAAGCTCAGGTTTGCCTCCTCTGCCGTCTCGATGTTGCCACTGCCGCTGACGGTGACCATCAGGTCTCCTCTTGCCACTTCGACGTACTGTTCCACCTCTTTTTCACTTCCCCCCAGGGGGTTGCAGGCGGTAACCGTGGTTAAGACTATAAGTAGTAATAAAGCGGCGATGATTCGTAATTTTTTCATGCTATGCCTCCCGTAACGATACATAGTACCTTGCCAGCGGCCTCACTTTATCGTTTGGCCTACCTTTTGGTGCTCCTTTTCCCATCTTTCCAGCAGGGTAGGGAACTCCTGTTCCAGAAAGGTATATACATCAAGCATCTCCTCCAGCCATTTGCGTGTCACAAGGGTCTTATCGCTGAGCAATCCCAGCCCGCGTTCGGCAAGCTGCCGGACCATCCTGATTTCGTCAGTGAGTCCATGGCCTATCATATGCTGCCAGGCATCGGAGCGCAGACGGAAGTAGTCATGTCTGACACCGGGCAGGCTGAGACGTTCGATAAGGCCGAGCTGAATGAGGAGGCGGGTCATGGTGCTGATGGAGCCCTTGCTGGCCATTAGAGCTTCGGTGATTTGCTCCATTGATTGGTGCGGGGGGGCAGAGATGAGAAGCCAGCCCAGAATACGGCCGGCCATCCGGGGCATGCCGGTCTGCTCAAAACCGATGCCTACTTCCTCCGCAAACTGTTTCTCTTCCGTTTGGCGTTTGTCTTCCATCCGGCTTTCCTCCCCGGTCCTTCAACTTTGCCTATATTATAATGCGTATAAAACGTTTTGTCAAGACTGAAAATATAAAATATTTAAAAATAAATAAAAATTTAACCGACAGGATGAGGCAGCGAGTTAAAACAGGCTATTTCCCGAGTTCTTTTGCCCTGCGGTGGGCGGCATCGACTGCCTGGTAGACCAGTTCGCTGAGCTTACCGCTTTCAAACTGCTGCAGGGCGGCGGCAGTGGTGCCACCGGGTGAGGTGACCATGCGGCGCAGTTCGGCCGGTGATTTCCCTGATTTTTTCAGCAGCTGTCCCGAGCCGAGCATGGTCTGTAACACCAGTTCCTGTGCCGTGTCCTCGGCGAATCCGAGCCGGACCGCTGCCTCAATCAGATACTCAACGAAGAGGAAGAAGTAGGCCGGGCCGCTGCCGCTTATGGCTGTGGCCATGTCGAGGTACCCCTCATCCGCCACGAAGATTTCCCTGCCCATGGTGCTCAGGATTGACCTGGCCTGTTCTTTCTGCGTTTCAGTTACCTCCGGAGTAGCGGTCCAGACGCTGATTCCCTCGCCGACCTGGGCGGGTGTATTGGGCATCACCCGTACTATCCGGCGATGGCCAAGTCCTTTACATAATGTAGCTATTCTGGCGCCGGCGATGATGGAGAGGACAAGCTGAGCCGGTTTTATCCGGCCGCTCAGTTCGGGCATGACCTCGGGTAAGTTTTGTGGTTTTATCGCCAGAACTATAATGTCGCCCCGGGCAGCGGCATCGCGGTTGCTCTCGGTAACAGATATTGTATAGGTCTGTTTCAGGTGCCGGCGGCGTTCATATTTAGCGTCGCTGACCCATATGGCCTGCGGGGTGCTCAGGCCGTGGTTCAGCACCGCGGCCAGAATCGCCTCCCCCATCGCCCCGCCGCCGATAAAGGCTATCTTCATTGTATCCATGGCTATTTACGCTTACTGCACGACGAAGTTTATCAGCCTGCCGGGCACATATATTACCTTGATGATTTCTTTGCCCTCAAGGTACGGCTGCACCCGCGTTGACTCCGCAGCTATTTGCCTGGCTTCAACCTCAGTGGTAGACGCCGGCACTACTTCTCGGTCACGCAGCTTGCCGTTGACCTGCACCACCAGCGTTATCTCCTCGTCTTTAGCCAGCTCCTCGTCCCACTGCGGCCAGGGCTGGTTGTGGACGCTGTACTGGCGCCCCGTCCTCTCCCAGAGTTCCTCGGTGAGGTGGGGGGCGGTGGGCGCCAGGAGGCGGAGCAGGACAGCAATTGACTCTTCCCACGCCGGAGTACTGATGGCGCCGGTCTCCTTCACGCTGGCTAGGTAGTTGGTGTATTCCATAAGTGCCGATAGCATGATATTAAAGCGGAACTTTTCCACGTCCTGGGTTACCCGCCTGATGGTCTGGTGCGTGATGCGTGCTAGTTCTTTCTCCGCTGTCTTGGTGCTTTCAGGCATCGCCTTCTGGTCGGTCTGGTAGCCGCCGAGCACCAGCTGCCATATCCGGTTCAGCCAGCGGCTGATGCCGCTGATGCTGCTGTCATTCCACTCGCCGCCCTGCTCCCACGGCGCCAGGAACATGAGATAGGCCCGAACCGCGTCCGCGCCCAGCTCGGACACGTACTCGTCCGGGGTAATCACATTGCCCAGCGATTTGCTCATCTTCTGCTTCTCGGCGATGATGATTCCCTGGTTGAACAGGCGGATGAACGGCTCGTCAAAGTTGACTATTCCCATGTCGCGCAGTGCCTTGACGAAGAAGCGGGAATAAAGCAGGTGCATCACGGCGTGCTCTGCCCCGCCGGTATAGAGGTCAACCGGCATCCAGAATTTAATTTTATCGTCGTCGAAGGGGGCATTGTCGCTTTTGGGGCTGGCATAGCGCAGGAAGTACCATGAGGAACACATAAAGGTATCCATGGTGTCCGTCTCGCGCTTGCCCGGCCCGCCGCAGCGCGGGCAGGTGGTATTGACAAACTGTTCATGGTATTTCAGCGGCGATTCCCCGGTCGGCCTGAACTCAGCATCTTCGGGCAGTAACACCGGCAGGTCTTCCTCGGGTACGGGGACAATGCCGCACTTATCGCAGTAGACCATGGGTATGGGCGCTCCCCAGTAGCGCTGGCGTGAGATGAGCCAGTCCCGCAGCCGGTAGCTGATGGTCCGCCTCCCCCAATCCTTTTCCTCCAGGAAATCTGAAATGGCCTCGATGCCCTGCTGGCTGGGAAGGCCGTCGAACTGGCCGGAGTTCACCAGGGTTCCCTCCTCAATGTACGCCTCTTCCAGCTCCTCACCCTGCCAGCCCGGCGGCGCGATAACCACGCGTATCGGTATATGGTACTTTTTGGCGAAGAGGAAATCACGCTCGTCATGGGCCGGCACGCCCATTACCACTCCCGTGCCGTAGCTCAAGAGCACGTAGTCGGCAACCCAGATGGGGACCTTCTCCCCGTTCAGGCGATTGGTGCAGTAGGCCCCGGTAAAGACGCCGTCCTTTTCTTTCTCGGTGGACAGCCTCTCTATTTCGCTCAGACGCCTGGACCTCTCGATGTAGGCGTCAACCTCGGCTTTTTTATTCGGTGTGGTCAGCACGGAGACCAGCGGGTGCTCGGGCGCAAACACCATGAAGGTGACGCCAAAGGTGGTGTCGGGACGGGTGGTGAAGACCCGGATTTCTTTTTCCGGCGTGCCCGGGTGGTCAAGGGCAAAGGATATCTCCGTGCCCTCGCTTCGGCCTACCCAGTTGCGCTGCATGATTTGAATGCGTTCCGGCCAGTCAATGCCGTCAAAGTTCAGCAGTTCGTCGGCATATCTGGTGATGCGGAAGAACCACTGCTCAAGGTCGCGACGGATGACGGCGGTGCCGCAGCGCTCGCAGAAGCCGCCGCCCAGCACCTGCTCGTTGGCAAGCACCGTCTGGCACTTGGGGCACCAGTTCACCGGCGCCTTGCCACGATAGGCCAGACCGGCTTCGTACAGCTTCAGGAAAAACCATTCCGTCCACTTGTAGTACTCGGGAAGGCAGGTGACCACCTCACGGCTCCAGTCATAGATGGCGCCGATGCTCCGTAGCTGGCGGCGCATGTTCTCAACGTTCTGCATCGTCCAGGTGAAAGGATGAATACCGCGCTGGATGGCGGCGTTCTCGGCGGGGAGGCCAAAGGCATCAAAGCCCATCGGATGGAGCACGTTATAGCCCTGCATGCGCTTGAAGCGGGCGTGGACATCCGATGGCGCCATGGCATACCAGTGCCCGATGTGAAGGTCTCCAGACGTATAGGGGAACATGGTCAGCGCGTACCATTTCGGCCTCGGGTCATCGTCGCTGACCTGGTAGAGCCGGTCTTTCTCCCAGCGCTGCTGCCATTTGCTTTCGATTTCCTGAGGGTCGTATCTGTCTATCATGTAGCCTCCGTCAACAGAACGCTGTCCAAACGCTTTAGCACGCAGGGAATGAATCAGGGAAAAGAAATACTGCGAAAAGAGGGGTATAAACCCCTCTCAAAACGCTTCCTTTCTCAATGGTTCACCACATAAGTCTAGCTCAATTGACCGAAGCCCGTCAATAAGCCGGCCTTTGCCCGGTCGCGGAGCTTTAAAAACGGAGAGACTGGATGCTCGCTAGCCATCCAGCCTCCCTTATATTCTCGACGTCGAAAACTGTAACTTATTTAAGCTTTGCCAATTCGGAACATCTTGGTGCCGCAGTTGGGGCATACACCCTGAGTCGCCGGTTTGCCATTCTTCATGGTAATTTGCCTGGCATCTTTCATTTCCCGCTTGGCACGACACTTCACGCAATATGCCTGCATAATTTTCCCTCCTTTACGTTATATTAGGATTAGTAGCAAGAATAAACTATTCCCTGACTGTTGTCAATAGCCGTGACGGCCAAAAAGGCATGAATTTGAGTGTCATATGACAAAATAATCCTGTAGACTGGCCTCATTTCTTATCTGGTCTCTGTCCTTTGCCCCGATGCTTATCCGCTTGGGCTCGTCAAATATGAACGTTGCTCACAAAGTGGAATATCAACTATAATTAGTCAAATCACTGGCGGAAATGGCAATAAAAACCATATTTTTCCCCGACCCTGATTATCCCTTCCGTTCCACGGTAGTCAAACTGGGCAGACGGGAAGGGTTCATGCTCGATGGCAGTCAGGGCAACTTCTGGAACTACACGGTCAGGTTTAGAAAACCGCTCTCTGGCCAGGGGAAGGATTGAGTATTGCGGATGCCTTGGCGATTCACCGACAGGTTTTTTTACGGCTGGGCGGTGGTGGCCGTCTTTCTGGTAATTGGCATCACGCTCTACGGCATACACTTCTCCTTCGGCGTGTTTTTCAAGTCAATTGAGGCTGAATTCAACCTTACCCGTACCGCAACCTCGGCCATACTGTCCGCCAATATGTTGCTGGCTGGTCTGTGCTCTTTCTTTGCCGGCTGGGCGCTGGACCGCTACGGACCGAGACGCGTGGTCCTGCTCATGGGTATCTGTACCGGCCTGAGCCTGGTGCTGACCGGCCTGACCAATGCCCTCTGGCAGTTATTCATCACCTACAGCCTGTTGCTGGCCATGGGCACCGGCCCCCTTTACGTGGTGCCGATGTCGGCCGTCTCCCGCTGGTTTGACCGTAAAAGAGGGCTGGCGCTGGGTCTCTCCAGCCTGGGAATAGGGCTGGGAACGATGGTCATGGCACCGTTTGCCACCTACTTCATCACCCATTACAGCTGGCATACCGCCTACCTGGTGATAGGGCTGCTTGCCTGGATAATCGTGCTGCCTTTAGCCAGGCTCTTGAAGAGAGACCCGAGTGAAATCGGCGCGCAGCCTGATGGTGCAGACAGGACTTATGGTGTGGTGCCAGCTGAAGGGGTGGTGGTTTCGCCGGTTCGCTTATCTATTTTATCGATTATCCGGAGCCATAATTTCTGGCTCATTACTTTCGTCCATTTCTTCTTCGCCGCCTGCGTGTTCTTTATTTTCGCACACCTGGTGCCGCACATCACCGATATCGGCTTCTCCCCGATAGAGGCTGCCGCGGTGGTCAGCCTGCTCGGTGCCGCTTCCATTCCGGGCAGGGTATTCATGGGCATTGCTTCCGATAAAATCGGACGTAAAGCGGTCCCAATTATCTGTACGCTGTTTATGGCAGCCGCCCTGGCCGGGCTGGTATGGGCCCGTGAGCTATGTGGCCTGTATTTATTTGCCATCGTATACGGTTTCTTCTACAGTGGTTTTGGCTCCAGCACCGCGGCGCTGATAAGCGATTCTTTCAGCTTGAGGAATATCGGCAGTGTCTTCGGTCTGCTGGAAATAGGCATTGGCGTTGGCGCCGCAACCGGTTCGGCGGTCGGGGGCTATATTTTTGATGTCAGCAATAGCTACGAGATGGCATTCTTGAGCGGTGCTCTGGCCATGCTGGCGGCTGCCGTGCTCATCGCGTTCATCAGGCGGGAAACGGGCAGGACAGCGGTCAGCAGATGACCAGGCTTAATAAATGAATATATTGGCAGCGAGTTGAGCCAGCTTCATGGCGTAAGCCGGGATGATGCCCAGAAGCAGGACACCGAGGCAGCACAGGGACAGTGCCAGTCGCAGCGCACCGGAGGAAGGCACTTTTTCTGCGGAGGCTGCTTCACCCAGCCACATCACCTTGACCACGCGCAGATAGTAGTAGGCGGAAATAACGCTGTTGAGCACGGCGATTATGACCAGCCAGAGCAAACCATGCTGCACTGCGGCGTTGAAGATATAGAACTTGGCCATAAAGCCGGCCGCCGGCGGCATGCCTATCAGCGATATAAGGCAGAGCGTCAATGCCAGCGCCAGCAGCGGTGCCCGCCTGCCCATCCCTGAGTAGTCTTCAATGAGGTCGCTGTCCAGCTTATTGGAGATGGCGATGATAGCGATGAAGGCGCCCATGTTGGTGAAGGCGTAGCTGGCAAGGAAGAAAAGAACCCCGCTCTGGCCGAGGATGCTACCCCCTGATGCCACGCCCATAGCCGCCAGCCCCACCATCAGGTAGCCGGCCTGGGCGATGCTGGAGTACCCCAGCATGCGTTTGATATTGGCCTGCGGTATGGCCACGATGTTGCCGATGGTCATGCTGAGCACGGCCAGCGCGGCAAATATAAGTCCCCAGTTCTGGCTCAGCCATACGGGCAGGCCGAAGGCGGAGAAGAAGACCCTCAGGATAATGGCAAAGCCCGCCGCCTTGCTGGCCACCGAGAGGTAGGCGGTGATGGGGGTGGGGGCTCCCTCGTAGACATCGGGCACCCACATCTGGAAGGGAACGGCGGCGATTTTGAAGCCGAACCCGGCGACCAGCAGCACGATGCCCAGAAGCAGCCCGGGGCTGGCCAGAAGCGTCATCGGTGGCAGCGACTGCAATATCCGGGCGATTTCACCCAGCTGCGTCTTGCCGGTGAAGCCAAAGACCAGCGCCATACCGTAGAGCAGCACCGCCGAAGCGATGGCCCCGAGCAGCAGGTATTTCAGCGATGCCTCGGTTGACTTTTTATCTTTCAGGAAACCGACCAGTGCATACAGGGAGATGCTGGTCAGCTCGAGGGCGATGTAGATGGCAATCAGGTTGGTGGTGGCGGCCATCAGCATCATGCCCAGCGTTGAGAGCAGCACCAGGGCATAGTATTCCCCCTGAAATCTGGAGAACTTGCTCACGTAATCGGTTGAGGAGAGGATCACCAGGAAGGCGATGCCCAGAAAGAGGAGCTTGAAGAAGAGAGCAAAACTGTCCACCGCCAGCATGTTGTTGAAGATGGCCGGGTAGCTGCCGCCCCACATGGCGGTGGTCACGCCCCCGGCAATCACCAGCCCGGAAATGCTGACCTGCGCCAGCCACCGCTTCTGCTCGATGAACAAATCGAGCAGGATGACGATGGCCGCAACGGCCGTCAAGGTTATTTCCGGTATAAACAGGGCCAGATTCAATATACACTCCTTACCATCATGCTAGCCACCCAACAGCCCCATGATGGGCGAAATCCCGAGCTTGATAACGTCGGTGAGGATGGCCGGGTAGATACCCACCAGCATAATCACCGCCACGAAGGCGAACATGTAAACTCTCTCCAGGACGTCGGCGTCAGCCGTGCCGTCGTACTGCTCCAGCGGCGGGCCGTAGAAAACGCGCTGCAGCATCCAGAGGATATAGCCGGCGGTGAGCACCACGCCGAGCACGCCCAGTATGGTGTAGACCTGGATTCCAGACACGAGAGAGGACGAAAAACTGCCGACGAAGACCAGGAACTCGGCGGCGAAGCCGCTGGTGCTGGGCAGACCCAGAGAGGCCAGCCCGGCAATAGAAAAGACCACGGTGATAACCGGCACCTGCCGCGCCAGCCCGCCCAGTTTTCTCAGGTCGCGCTCATGGGCGTTGTGCATCACCAGCCCCACCATGGCGAAGAGCAGCCCGGTGACCAGGCCGTGGCTGAACATCTGGAGCGCGGCGCCGACCAGACTGACCTTGCCCAGGGCAAAAATGCCAAGTAATACATAGCCCATGTGGCTGATGCTGCTGTATGCGATGAGCCTTTTAAAGTCCGTCTGGCGCATGGTGACCGCGGCACCGTAGAGCACCCCGATGACCGCCAGTATGACCAGTATAACCGCGTACTGCTGCGCCACCGGTGGAAACATGGTGACGCACAGGCGTATCATGCCGTAGCCGCCCATCTTGATGAGCGCTCCGGCCAGCATGACGCTGACTGCGGTCGGCGCGTCGGTATGGGCATCGGGAAGCCAGGTGTGAAACGGAAAGACCGGCAGCTTGACGGCGAAGCCGATTAATAACAGGAAGAAGATAGCCGACGCCGGCATGATTGACTGCACCAGGCCAAGGCCGCGCTGCCCTATATCTATCATGCTCAGGCTGCCGGTGGTGAAGTACAGGCTCAAAATGCCCGCCAGCATGAAGGCGCTGCCGAACAGAGTATATACCGCGTACTTGATGGCCGAGTATTCTTTCCGACCCGCCCCCCAGATATTAATCAAAAAGTACATGGGGATGACCTCTATCTCCCACATGATGAAGAAGAGCAGCAGGTCGAGCGATAGAAAGACGCCGAGGATGCTCGTTTCCAGAAGCAGGAGCCAGGCGAAGTACTCGCGCACCCTCAGGTCTATCTTCCAGGAGATAAGTACCGCCAGGAAGCCGAGGAACGCGGTGAGCACTACCAGCGGCAGGCTCAGGCCATCTACCCCCAGATGATAATTGGCGTTGATGGGCGCAATCCAAAGCGCCTTCTCCTCGAACTGAATCAGGCCGGCGGCCCCGGGCGAGCGGTCGAACAGGGCGAATAAGATAACGGACAGGGCCAGCGGCACGAAGGTGAAGAGCGCCGCCGTCCATTTTATCACCCTGGCCCGGTTGCTGAGCACAAAGGCAATCAGCGCCGCGCCCGCCGCGGGCAGGAAGAGTATCGCTGTCAGATAGCCCGAACCCAACAATTTAAGCTCCCATCTTTAACTGAAGAAGTAGATAACGAAAACAATCGCCAGTATGCCGATGCCGATGAACAGGCCGTAAAGCTGAAGCTGTCCGGTCTGGGCGTGCCTGATGGCCCGGCCGCTGCCGATGGCGCCATTGGCCACCCCGTTGACCGCCCCGTCCACGACCCGGCTGTCGAACTGCTCAAAGCCGGCGAAAAGCCCTTTGAGCAGGGCATTCCTCACGATGATATTCTCATAAAGCTCGTCAAACCAGTACTTGCGGTAGAAAGCGGTGTAGAGCGGCTTGAACATGCTGCCCACGCGCTCCGGTGAAAGCCACGACTTACTGTACATGGCGTAGGCGAGCAGGATGCCCAGCCCCGCCAGTATCAGCGATAGCCAGGGGAGCGGCTGGGTGAAGGGGTGAAACAGGCCGGCAAAGAAGCCGTGCGTATGGCCGTGCCCCATGAAGGCGCCAAAGTGTCCGGTCACGTTCCAGAAACCGGAGAATATGGAGAGCGCCGCCAGGATTACCAGGGGTATGGTCATCACCCTGGGCGACTCGTGGGGCTGACCGTGATGGCCCTCGTGTCCGTGGGCTTCAGGTTCGCCGCCCCGGTACTCCCCGCCGAAGGTCATGAACACGGCGCGGAACATGTAGAAGGCGGTTATGAACACGGTAATCATCGCCAGGTAAAACAGCACGGGCTGGCTTTCAAAGGCGCTGATTAGAATCTCGTCCTTGCTCCAGAAGCCGGAGAGCGGCCAGATGCCGGCGATGCTCAGCGAGGCGATGGCAAAAGTGGCGTAGGTCCAGGGCATGTATTTGCGCAGGCCTCCCATCAGGCGCATGTCAAAGGTGCCGGTGGCGTGGTTGACGCTGCCCGCCCCGAGGAATAATAGCGCCTTGAAGAAGGCGTGATTGAACAGGTGAAAGATGCCGATGGCCACCCCGCCCGCGCCCAGTCCCAGCATCATGTAGCCGAGCTGGCTGATGGTGGAGTAGGCCAGCACGCGCTTGATGTCGTTCATCACCAGGCCCATGGAGGCGGCGAAAATGGCGGTAATCCCGCCGATAATGGCCACCGTGGTCAGCGCCTCTGCCGAGTGCTCGAAGAGGGGGAACATGCGGGCCACCAGAAAGACGCCGGCGGCGACCATGGTGGCCGCATGGATGAGGGCGCTGACCGGCGTCGGGCCTTCCATGGCGTCGGGCAGCCAGACGTGGAGCGGGAACTGCGCCGACTTGCCCACCGCGCCGGCGAAGATGCCGATGGCCGCCCAGGTGAGCGTGGTGCCGGCGAGCGTGCCGGCGATGGCCAGCTCGTGGAGCTGGTGAATATCGAAAGTGCCCGTGTTCAGGTAGAGCAGCAGTATGCCGGCCAGAAAGCCGAAGTCGCCGAAGCGGGTGACGATGAACGCCTTCTTGGCGGCATCGGCCGCAGACGGCTTGTGGAACCAGAAGCCGATGAGCAGATAAGAGCAAAGGCCCACCATTTCCCAGAAGACGAACAGGAAGAGTAGGTTATCGGCCATCACCAGACCTATCATCGAGGCGGTAAAGAGCGACATCCAGGCGTAGTAGCGGTGGTAGCCGGGGTCGCCCTGCATGTAGCCCTGCGAGTAAATCTGCACCATCAGGCTGACCACGGTAACGACTATCAGCATTACCGCCGTCAGCGAGTCCATGAGCAGGCCGAGGTGGATGGTCACGCCGCCTTCGATTACGGCCCAGGTAATATCGGGGACGGGTATATCGTGGTGCGGCGCCGCCATCAAAGCGAACAGCGCCCAGACGGACAGGGCCAGAGAGCCGCCGATAGCGCCGATGGTGATATAGCCGGCCACCCTCGACTCTGCCCTGACGAAGGGACGGACGAAAAAGCCGATGGCGATAAACGAGAAGAGCGGGAGCAGGAATATCAGCCAGATAAACTGGTGCGGCATTACAGCTTCCTCAGCACGTCCCTTATCACGTGCTCTTTATCTCTGGGCACCAGGACAGAATATTCGGCGAACTCCTGGCCGGCGGGCAGGCCTGAGACCGGCATGATGCGGGCGGGAACTCCCTCTCCCTCGAAGAGCTCCTTCCACATCTCGGCGACCATCAGGCTTCTGGCTTTCTTGACTTCAACCCACATCTTTTACCACTTCAATATATCTATTTTGCTTACGTCTATATCCTCAAGGCCGCGGTAGATGGCGAAGATAATGGCCAGTCCCACGGCCACCTCGGCGGCCGCCACGACGATGACGAAAATGGCGAAGACCTGGCCGGTTAGCATGGCCGGCACCACGTAGCGCGAGAACGCCACCAGCGTGATGTTGACCGCGTTGAGCATCAGCTCGATGCACATCAGGATGATGACGGCGTTGCGCTTGGCCAGCACGCCATAAAGTCCGATGGAGAACAGTATGGCGGACAATATTAAATAATGCTGCAGTCCTATCATTACTTGCTCACTTCTCCCTGGCCAGGACAATCGCTCCTATAATAGCTGAGAGCAGCAATACCGCGGAGATTTCCACCGGCAGGAGATAGCCACCCTCGCCGAAGAGGCTGCTGGCCAGGGCGGAGGTGGTCGGTGCCGTCGGCGGCAGGCTTGATACCGGCCACGGCGTATTGATTAGAGTCAGGACGAGCACTTCCAGAAACAGGATGGCCACGATAAAAGCAGGAATCTGGAAACGGCTGTTGGGGCTGCCCCGCTGTACTTCCCGGGTCATCATGATGGCCAGGATAATCAGCACCGATATGGCGCCCACGTAGACCAGAATCTGGACGGCGGCCAGGAAATCGGCACTTAGGGTGATATATAACCCGGCCACCATTAAAAAGCACAGTATCAGCGATAGCGCCGCGCGGAAGACGTTGCGCAGCAGCACCACGCCCAGCGCGGCCATGATGGCCACGGCGGCCATGAACCAGAAAGAGATAGCCAGTCCCATTATCTTTTCTCCGTTATCTTCTCCACGAGCAATGTCTGTTTGGGCAGTTTTGCCGCTTTATCCGGGTAGAAATAGCCGCTGACTTTTCGCTCCGGCGTTTCCAGCATGTCCTCTTTGCCCTGCACCAGCTCGCCGCGGCGGTATTTGGCGCACTCAAAGGCGTGGCTGAAGTAAAGCGCTTCATACGGGCAGGATTCAACGCAGAGGCCGCAGTTGATGCAGTAGCCGGTATCGACTTCGTACTTCTCCACCACATATTTATTTTCCGTCATATCCGTCGAGGTGACGATTTCGATGGCGCCCTGCGGGCAGGTCTTGGCGCAGGTGCCGCAGCCGGTGCACTTTTCCTGGTTCCAGACGAGCTCATTGCCCCGGAACCGCCGCGATATATTGAGCCGCTGCTCCGGATATTGATTAACCGTCGGGTGGCGGAGCAGGTGCCTGATGGTCACCGTCAGGCCCTTGGCGATGCCGATTCCGTAGCGTTCAAACTTCAATTCTGCCCCCTCCTAGTCGGAAGAAGAATTTTGACCATATGAGAATAATAATCGCCATCACGGCGATGTTGACGATAATCATTGCCCAGGCCAGTTCGGCCGGCCAGTCGGCCAGCACCTGCAGGGCGGTGATAAACAGGTTGAGCAGCGCCATGGGGAAGAGGAACTTCCAGGCGAAGGCCATCAGCTGGTCGATTCTGATTCTGGGCAGTGTGGTGCGCGTCCAGACCATGGCGAAGAAGACGAGGAGCACCTTGACGACAAACCAGAGCCACGGCGGCAGCAGCGGGCCTCTCCAGCCGCCCAGGAAGAGGGTGGTGATGACGGCGGAGATGGCCACCGCCTCGGCGTACTCCACCAGATAGAACATGGCGAACTTCATGCCCGAGTACTCGGTGTGGAAGCCGGCGACGATTTCGGAATCGGCTTCCATGAGGTCGAACGGGCTGCGGTTTATCTCGGCGCAGCCGGCGGCGAAGAAGAGCAGGAAGCCCAGCGGCTGGAGCAGGATGAACGGGATGTCCTGCGCCACCACCATCTGGTTCAGCGATAAAGACCCGGAAATCAATACCACGCCGACGATGGCCAGCACCAGCGGTATCTCGTAGCTGACTACGGCGGCCACGTTGCGCATGGCGCCCAGCAGGGAGTACTTGTTGCTGGAGCCCCACCCCGCCATGAAAATGCCCATGGTGGAAACGGAGCTGATGGCCACCACGTAGAGGATACCGATATTGAGGTCAGCCAGCAGGGCCCCATTCTGAAACGGTATCACGGCGAAGAGCATCAGGGCGGGCGCAAAGGCAACCACCGGCGCCAGCCAGTGGACGAGCTTGTCGGCGGCGGTGGGCACGATATTCTCTTTGAGCAGCACCTTGATGGCGTCGGCCACGGGCTGGAGAAGGCCAAAAGGTCCGGTACGATTGGGCCCCAGGCGCGACTGCATACGGCCCATCCCCCGCCGCTCGATGTAGATGACGCCCATCACCATGGTCAGGACGAAGCCGATGATGACCACGGTGAAGAAGAGCCAGTGCCACCAGAAGCCGCCCGGCCAGTCGGGTGGGACGGCCTGTAGTCTGGCCAAATGGTAAATATCAAGCTCTGCTGTTGCCATTATCTATCAATCTCACCCACGGTGATATCGATGCTGCCAAAAATAATGATTAAATCAGCCACCTTCCAGCCGCGCACCATATCGCGCAGCGCCG